>Ga0126308_10000041_pt1 | contig 26847 bp, 19 predicted proteins | sample Plot55_FD_92533 | JGI IMG/M metagenome (GOLD analysis project Ga0126308, IMG submission 92533) | Serpentine soil microbial communities from UC McLaughlin Reserve, CA, USA - Plot55 | ecosystem: Environmental > Terrestrial > Soil > Grasslands | place: USA: UC McLaughlin Reserve, Lake County... | reverse complement strand
TCCGTGATGCGGCGCGGCAGCCGGTCGGCCATCTGCATGGTGTACCGCGCCGTGACCGAGACCCACGCCCGCGACCCGAACAGGGCGTCCGCGGTCGCGCCCACCTCGACGTCGTCCTGCCCGTCGCCGGCGCCCACGTCGAAGAACTCGTCAGGCGAATCCGGCCGGCCGGTGCCGAGTCGGAACGTGCCGGTGACCGCCGCCCGCAGGTTGAACCCCCTCGGCGAGAGTCGGCGGTCGGCGTTGCCGCCGAAGGTGTCGAGCAGTCGCACGCGGGCGCGCAGCTCGACGTCGCCCAGGTGCCCGTGCTCGATCGCGCCGATCTCGCCGCCCACGACGCCCGCGAGGTCCGTGGTGGCGAGCAGATCGAGGTCGGACGTGGTGACGGGGATCTCGGGCGCGAACGGACGGCTGACGATCAGGTCGCTGTTCTCCATCAGCTGGGTGCGAACCCGCCCGCTGAAGTCGGACAGTCGCTGGTCGATGGCCTGCTGGACGGCGCTGTTGTTCGCCGGCACGAACGCCGCCCCCGACCCGGGCGCCGTGCCGAACGTGCGCTCGAGCGCCGCGCGGTAGCCGGCCGCCTCGCCCAGCAGCGCCTGAATCGCGTCGCAGGCCGATGCCGGCGTGCACCCCGTGAGCTGCCGCTGCAGCCGCGCCGCCGCCGTATCCAGCTGCGCGGCGAGCGCCCGGTTGGAGTCGACGGCCGCCTTCTGCGTGGTCTGGCTCAGCCCGGAGCGAACTGGGTTCACCGCCGCGTTCGCGCCGAGCCCGGACTCGTTCAGAAGGGCGGCCACGTCGACGCGGGTGAGGACGTACGGGACGGTCGCGCCGATGGTGAGCCACGACGCGAGTCCCACGTCCAGGTCGAAGCGCGCCGTCCGCACGAGCGCGTCGGCGCGCGTGTTCAGCGTGCCGAGCGAGAGGCTGAGTCCGGAGAGCGTCCGAACGTCCTGGTCGGCGGCCCGGAGCGCCGGGAGGTTCGCGGCGCCGAAGCTCTGCGCGTTGTACGCCGCGGCGAGCGGCTGACGCTTGCCGTCCGCGTCGTACCGCTCGGCGAAGCCGTCGAAGCTCTGCGAGAGCGAGATGCGTGCGGTGCCGCGCGGGACGAGAAAGGCGTCCGGCGCCTGCCCGGATCCGAGGACTCGCTGTGCCCGAAGGGGCCCCGCGGCGAGCGCGAGCATCGCGATCACCGCACACGGCGCACGCCGGCCGCGCCGCGCGAGTCTTCGGTGCACGTGGTGGTATGGGTGCGGGCAGTGGGTTGAGGAGGCGGTCCGCCGTCAGGCGGTCCGGACGCGCCGGGCCCGCACTCGGGCCATCGACGCCGCCCGCGCGCTAGATTAGCCACGTTCACTATCCCAGTCAACTCGCTCCACCGCCCAGTCCGTGCCCCCGCACCCACCCCCGCGCGTCCCCTGGCAGCTCACCGGCAACCACTGGCTCTCGCTGCCGTGCATCCATCCGGCGGACGGCGGGCTGCACGCGCTCGGCCTCCTGCACCGCGGGGCGCGCTCGGCGATCGAGTTCGCGGGACACCCGGACTTCGTCTCCGGCACGGGACCGGCGCTGGCCCGGCCGACCGTCGTGGTGGACGGGGTCGAGAAGACGCTGGCGGCCGAAGGACTGGCCTGGGAGCGCGTGCTCGGCTGGCTGCCGACGTTCACCTGCACCCTCGGCCCGCTGCTGGTGCGGGGGACGGTGTTCGCGCCCTTCGGACGGGACGCCGACGTCGCCGGCGCGGCGTACGCGCTGAGCGTGGAGAATCGCGGGCGCGAGGCGGTGAGCGTCGCGCTCTCGCTGCGCGGCGTGCTGGGACACCGACAGCAGCGCGTGCGCACGGCGCGGCCGTTCGAGGACGCGCACCACGTGCTGCGGGGCGGCGACCAGGGCGTGCTGGTGCTGGAAGGCGCGGCGCGGCCGGGGCTCGCGGCGCTCGCCATCGGGGCGGACGGCGAGGCGCAGCTGGAGTCCGGCGACGGGCCCTCGCCGTCGTTCAGCATCGCGCGCGAGCTGCGGGTCGAGCCGGGGGAGCGCGGGTCGGCCGCGTTCTACCTGGCCGCAGGCCCGGAGCGGGATGGCGCCGAGGCGACCGTCGCGGTGATGCGCCGCCGAGGCTGGGCGGAGCTGCTCCGCGGGACGCGGGACGCGCTCGCCGCGCTCGAGCAGACGACCGGGAGCGATGCGCTCGACCGACTCGTGAACCGGAACCTGCTCTTCGCGTACTTCTACGGCGCCGGCCGCGCGCTGGACGACGCGCACTACTACCTGGTTCGCTCTCGCGCGCCGTGGCACTCGCGCGGCGTGACCACGCGCGACTGGGAGGCGCTCTGCTGGACGCTCCCCGCCGTGCAGCTGGCCGACGCCGGGCTCGCGCGCGAGCTGCTGCTGCGCATGTGCGAACTGCACGGCTACGCGCCGGGGCAGGGGGTCCACTACTTCGACGGCACGCTGTTCGAGCCGGGCTTCTCGCTGGAGGGCGCGGCCGCGTACGCGCTGGCGGTGGACCGCTACATCCGGGACACCGGCGACGACGAGATCGTCGAGGAGGCCGCGCTCGCGGACTCGCTCTACCTCTCCGCGGACGACCTGCGCGCGCGGCGCGACCAGCACGTACCGCTCTACTCGACCGAGGTCGGCATCTCCGGCGACCCGCCGCCGCACCCGTACACGCTGCACGGAAACGCCGTGGTGGCCCAGGCGCTGGACGTGCTGCGCCGCACGCTCGACGAGCAGGCCGCGCGCGACGTGGAGGACCCGGAGGCCGTGCGCGCCGCGCTCCGCCGCCACTTCGCCACCGAGCGCGACGCGAAGGGCCGCTTCGCGTCCGCCATCGACCTGACGGGAAAAGTGTCGGCCGAGGACGACCCGGCGGCGTCGGCGCTCTGGCTGCCGATGTACGAGGCGGTGGATCGCAACGACTCCACGTATCGTCGAACCGCGCGCGCGGCGACGGTCACGCCGCGGCTGCTCGCGCTCCAGTGCGCGCGCCTGCTCGGCCCGGACGCGCAGTCGATCCTGGACTGGCTGCGCCGCGCGCCGCTCGACAACGGGATCGCGGCCGAGCTGGTGGACGAGGACGGGAAGGCGGTCGGGGACGGCGGCGACGGGGCGCTCTCGGGGCTGCTGGCGTACACCATCTGGTACGCGATTCACGCGCTCGGCGTGCGCCCCTGAGCGCGCGCCGGCCGCGCTTGTTTGCGTTCGGCGCGGCCGCTATACTTCTGCCCGCACGCGGGAATAGCTCAGTTGGTAGAGCACAACCTTGCCAAGGTTGGGGTCGCGGGTTCGAGTCCCGTTTCCCGCTCTGACGCGGCCCTTCGACGATTCGAAGGGCCGCGTTTGTTTTGGCTCGGGTGGCGCAACTGGTGGACGCAAGGGTCTTAAACACCCTGCCGCGCAAGCGGATGCGGGTTCGAATCCCGCCCCGAGCATCCGTAGTGCGCTCGACAAGCCGTTCTATCACCCGCCTGACGAGTCGTCCTGCCTGGCGCGCAAAAGGCCCCGGAGGGAAGCTCCCTCCGGGGCCTTTTCACATCACCGTGCGGTCGAAGCTCAGAACGGGATGTCGTCCGTCCCCGTCGCGAGCGGCGAGCTGTCGAGGACGATCTCCGGCTCGCGCTCGGCCGCCGCGGCCTTCTCGGTGCGCGTGGTGCTGCGCCCGGTGGCCGGCGCCGCCTTCGGCGGCCAGATCACGCCGTCGCAGGAGCGGTCGCGGCACTTGAAGTCCGGCGCCTTCGGGTTGCGCTTGGTGGAGCGGTTGTCCCACATGCGGCCGTCGCACTTCGGGCAGCTCGGAATCTCCTCGGCGGACGCCGCGGAGTCCGAGAGCTTGGTGACCGTCAGCATCGGCGCCTCGACCTCGGCGTCGGCGGCCTGCGCCGACGGCGCGGTCGCGACTGCGGCCGGGGGGGCGCCAATCTCCTTCACGCCCACCACGCCCGTACGCCCCGCATAACGACGGTTGTAGGCCGACTGCGGCTCCTCGAGCGGCTTGGCGTACTTGCTCTCCGAGTCCACCTGCACCCAGTTCTGCTCGTAGGCGTACAGCTCGTGCGCGATCCCGAAGCGGACGGCGGCGCGCTTGAACGCGTCCGTGGCCGCCGACTTGTAGTCGCGCCCGGTCCCGACGTCCTCGCGGATCACGCCGAGGATCTGCAGGCGCGCCTTGAAGGAGCAGCTCTGCGGCTCATCGTCCCCGGCGCCCGGGATCGGCGGCAGCAGCTCGAGCGTGAGGTCCCACTCCCCGGGGACCACGCTGTCGAGGCGCTCGCGAACGGTGTTCGCCTCGATGTACGCGACGAATCGCGCAAAGTACTTCCCATCGCGCGAGATGGGCTTCCCATCCTGGCGCCAGGAGATGACGCCCGCCGGCAGCGACGCGGCAAGCTTCGACCAGATGTCCGTCTTGTCCAGATGTGTCTCGTGTCTCGCGATCATGCTCTCATCCTACCGTTGTAGTTAAGTCCAGTGTGCTTGCCGAGCTTGCGTACGTCGTGCACCGCGGGGCAGGCTCTGCCGTGTTCGCAGTACCAGCCGTGCCGGTCGTAGAAGACGAGGTGGGTCGCGGCCGATCCGTTGACACGCTCGTCCACCCGAAACAGCCGTGCCACGGTCGTCCCCGGACCGCACATTACGAGCGGGTCGAGCTCGCGCACCTTCACGTGTCGCGGGGCCGGCTTCGGAGGCTGCGCCTTCAGCGGCTTGCGCCGCCCGACCTTCCGAACCCCGCTCCGCCCCTTCCCGCGCCTGGCGATCGGCCGAACCTTCTCGGCCTTCCGGACCTTCCGGACCTTCCGGACCGCCTGCGCCGGTGCCGCCTCGACCTTGGCCGGCTTCACCAGCTTGGCCACCCTGGTGACCCTGGCGACCCTGGTGACCCTGGCGACCCTGGCCTTCGGCGCCTCCAGCTTCGGCGCCTCGACCTTCACCACCGGGGCCGCCCTGGCCGCCTTGGCCGCCTTGGCCGCCCTGACCGGCCTGGGCGCCTCGACCTTCGGCTCGACCTTCGGCTCGACCTTCGCCTCCGGCGTCCTCGCCGCGGACTTCCGCGCCTTCGGTTCCGGAGCTGGTGCCGGGGCGGGTGCCCCCTCGCTCGCCGTGCGTTCCTGCCTCGACCGCCGTCCGTTCGCCTTCCCGTCCGACCCTTCCGATTCCGCGGTGCGCACCTCGGATCGCCGTCGAGCCGGCGGCGTGGTCTGCACCTGCTCGACCACCTGCCGGACCCCGCGTCCGCGTGCTTCTCCGGCCCCCTCCGTTGGGCGCGTCGTGCTGGCCCTCCTCTCCTTGACTTTCCTCACCACTACCTCTACGTTCTGCAACGAACGTCGCGGAGTTTCGGTTGTTCTTCGGGCCAGAAAAGTACTATCTGCTGGAACGTATGTCAATGGATGAGGGGGTCACGGACGCAGAAATTACGCCCGCTTCGGAGCTCACCGCGCTGGGCAAAGCGATCGAGCTGCTGCGTATCGAGCGCGGCCTCGCGAAGCAGCAACTGGCCCGCGCCGCGGGCATCTCGCGCCAGCAGCTGTGGCGCGTAATGACTGGGAAATCAGAACTTACGAACACGCTCGCCGCCCGCCTCTCGGCGGCCCTCGGCAGCGACCCTCGCGTCCTCTCGGCCCAGCGCCGGTCGGCCGACGAAAACATCTGGTTGTACCCCGCCGGCCCCGCCACGGGTCCCGCCAGACGCCTTGATTTCGAGTCGTTCGCCAGCTCGCCGCACGAGATCGAGCGGACGTTACGTACGTTACCTTCGGGAGATCCTGGTCGCCGCCTCAAGCGCGAGCTTTTGAACGCCGTAGAGGAGCTCGCCGGTGAGCTGGGCCTGCGGCTCGGACCCGAGTTCTTCGCCCTGCGCGGACGGGTCATCAACGGCGAAATCTGACCGCGGCGGCGGGTGGTGGGCCAGTATGACGGCAACTGCCGTGTTGGCCACGGATGGACACGGATGGACACGGATCTGCCCATGCACCATTCAAGGGGTCCTCTCTCCTGGCAGAGAGGAGCTCTGGATGCTGACGGGACGCATCCGTGTCCATCCGCGTTCATCCATGGCCAACACGGCAGTTGCCGTTGCCGGAACCTGACCCACTACCGCCATCAGTAGTGGGTCGGTTCGAGGGCGACAGGAACGGCAGCGGCTTTGACAGGATGAACGGCGACAGGATGGACAGGATGGTGGACAGGAGGAGCGGCCCCGGGAAGCGAAGTCTCCCGGGGCACCTATCCTGTCGACCCTCCTGTCCATCCTGTCGCCGTTCATCCTGTCAAAGCCACTGCCGTCGCATCAAACTGACCCACCACCCGGCGGCGCGCTCCGGGCGGGTGGCGCGCGTCGTGCAACTCCCGCCCTCCCCACACCAGTGTTCGAAACCACGTGAGGAGGGGATATGGATCGGGGGATGGACTTTCTGAAGAGCCAGGTCGCGAACGCGGTCATGCAGCACCGGACCTTCGTGCAGAACCTCGAAGACCACGAGCAGCAGGCCGAAGACCCGCGCTTCCGCGCGCTCTGCACCAAACACCTGCCGAACGCGCGCGAGCATCAGCGCATGCTCGAGAGCTACCAGAGCCAGATCGGCGCCGGCGAAGGGACGGCCAAGAAGATCCTCGGCGCGGCGCTCGGCGTGGCCCGCGACGTCGCCGACCGCGTTCGCGAGAGCGACTTCCTCCGGCTGGTCGGCGACATCGTGACGGCGCGGCAGTCCGAGGATACCTTCAAGACCTTCCGCGAAGCCGGCCGCGCGCTCGGCAACACGCAGCTCGCGCAGATCGGCGAAGTGGGGGAGCGGCACCACGACGAGTACGTCAAGGAGGCCAACCGCCTGGTGCAGCAGATGTTCGTCGAGCACGTGCGCGGGGACGCGCCCGGCGCCTCGGCCAGCGCCGGCGCGACCGCGTCAGGCACGCGCGACGCCGGCGAGACCAGCCCCGGACGCTGAGCCAACCGACCCACTCACCGCCCTCGAGTAGAGCCCGGACGCCGGCTGTCGGAGGAAACACGATGTCGAAGCATGTGACTGCCGTGACTGCCCTCGGAACGGACGACGACCGCCCGGCGGAATCGGCGCGTCCGAATCACGCGACGCGGAGCGCCGCCGGCTCGTCCCGCCAGATCGACTGCTCGGCGGCCACCGACCCGCAGGTGCCCGGGCCGACGCGCGGCCGGCGCAGCGCGCGTCACGGCGCGCGCGGAGGTCGAACCCGCGCGCCGGCGCGGCCGAATCGGGGCGACCCGGTCGCGCGCTGACCGCTCCCGGGTGCGAAGCGGCGAGCGGGAGGCGGGCACTCTGCCCGCCTCCCCCTCGCCGTCACGCGGGATACCCCGCGCCAGCCGTCAGGGTGTCGGCGTGACGAGCGGCCCCTCCAGCACCAGCACCGATGACATCTCCGGCACGCCGTCCTTCGCCTCCAGCGTCAGGCGCACGCGGTTGAAGGTCGAGAGGTCAACCCCGAGCGCCGCCACGTCCGCGGGGCGGAGGAGGACGTTCGCGTCCAGGATCAGGCTGGGCGTGAACACGCCGCCGTTCGGTGCGGTGTCCGCGCCCTCGAGCGACGCCAGCTCCGGGAGCGGCGTGCGCAGCGGGCCCGCGGAGACCGGCGGCGCGGTCGCGTCCGCCGGCAGCAGCCACACGTTGTAGTAGAAGCCGATCGGGGGCCGCGGAATCCGGCTGAACGAGATGCCGAGCTGGTCCCCGCGGCTCGTCCCGGACGCGCTCCCCGCCGCGCGGAAGACGTACGGCGTCGCGTTAGGTACGAGCGGCAGCGTCCCGAACTGCACCGGCGCCACGTCCTGGTAGATCGTGGTCGTCGGCGACGAGCCCTTGGAGAGGACGAATTGCGCCCACACCGGCACGCCGGTCGTGGCCGACGGCGGCTGGAGCGCGACGTCGGTGAAGTTCGTCAGCGACGCCCCGGATGGCAGCAGCGCCGGGTCGACCTCGATCAGGTGCGTCTGGTTGCTCGATCCGCCCTTGATCGCCCCCACCACCGCGGCGGCCGTGGTGTCGACCTGAATCTTGTAGGCGCCCGTGAGCGTGTCGCGGCCCGTCGTGTCGGTCGTGACCTTCCGGTATCGCGCCTGGATCGGCGTCGCCGTGCCCGCGCCGCGGTCCACGAGCACGATCTTGTACTCGGCGTTCCCGGCCAGCGGCTCCAGCGGGATCACGGCCATCTGCAGGCGCGTGATGCCGCCGTTGTAGATGATGTCCGCGCCGATCTGGACGCGCGCCACCGGCCGCCCGCCGGGCGCGGGGCCTTCTCTCACCTCGATGTAGTTGTACTGCTGCTCGATGTTCGGCGCCCCGAGGAAGTTCCGGAACACCGGCGCCGAGTCCGGGACCACGACCGTCGCGCTGCGGTAGAAGATGTCGGACGACGAGAAGCACTTGTCGAAGTTGATGCGCGTGCCCGTCGTCACCGTCGTGTTCCCGAGGTAGAACGGGTTGGCGCCGACCGGCGCGCGCAGGAAGTTGCACGCCAGGTTCGACGTCCAGTTGTAATCCACCGTCGGCGCGCCCGCGGGCGACGAGTTCATCACGATCAGCGTGTCGGGCTCGGTTACCGTCCCGGTCCGCGCCTTCTCCACCCAGTCGTTCTCGCCGCGCACCAGCGTCATGTAGCGCACGAGCGAGATCGAGTACACCGAGTTGAGGGTCCCGCCGTTGAAGCGGCAGAACACCTCGAACGACTGCACGGCCGCCGTCGCGCCGAAATGCTCCGGCCCGCCGATGTCGCAGAAGTTGACCGAGAAGGCGTTGGGCAGCTGCTTGAGGAAGGGCTTCCGCGGGTCGCGGGTCGAGTCGCGCACGGTGGGCGCGAACCCCCAGCAGTTCGCGCCCAGCCCCGGGCAGCTCGCGGCGTAGCGGCTGCTGGCGCCGGTCGGCGGCTTCGGGGCGAATACGTCGCTGCCTGGCGACGTGACGTCCACCGAGACGTTGTAGCTGGCCTTCGCGACGCCGGTGGCCGCGCCGCGCGATGCGGCGGGGTCGAGGTTGAAGTCGAGGCCGGGGAGGCCGACGCGCTCGACGTTGCCCGTGAGCGGGTCGTCGCAGCCCGCGGCCACGGCCGCCGCGGCGATGACGATCCCCGCGAGCGCCGCGCGCGCGGCAGAGAGTGGTCGATGCATCACGCTGCTATTCTCCTCTCCCGCGGGGGACGAAGGTGACGCCGAGCGAGAGGCGGATGTTGTGGGCCGTGGATTTCGCCGCCGGCTTGCCGAGCGGCACCGGGTCGAACTTGTCGGTCCGCAGCAGCGGGTCGGTCGCATCCAGGCGGCTGCGCTCGTACGAGAAGAAGATCACGTCGCGGGCGTCGAACAGCACGCCGGCGTTCGCGCCGATCGGGAACCGCAGTCCGCCGCCGAACGCGGCGCTGGGACCGGAATAGCGGGTCGTGCGACCCATCGCCTGCGGGTCCATGGTGAAGGTGTAGCCACCGACCGACGCCAGCACGTACGGGTGAAGACGCGGGCCTTCCAGGATGGAGGCGGTGAAGCTGGCCACCGCCTGCACCGCGTAGGTGAACTGCGTCACCCGCTGGCTCACGCGGTAGAAGTCGCTGGTGTCTCCGGCCGGCAGCTCGACCAGCGAGAAGAAGCGGCCGTCGGTCTTCGGGCGGGCCGCGCTGCCGCTGAAGCCGATCGCGAGGACCGGCGTCAGGCGGTAGTTGACGTCCAGACTCGCGACCGGCACCGACCGCGCGAGCGCGCTCGCGCGGTCGGAGAGCTGGATGCCTATCGAGGGCGAGACCAGGAACGGGCGGCCGCCGCTCCCGCCGCGCTCCTCGCGCGGCGTGGAGTCGGCGCCCACGTCCTGCGCCCGCGCCGCGGCCGCCGCCGCGAGGGTGAGCGCCGCCAGTACGAGACCACTGCGCGTCATGTCAGTAGCCGAGCTGGAGGGTGAACGTGTTCGTCATCGGCAGGTCGTCCGAGGACATGCGGAACGTCGCGTAGTCGAACGTGAACCGCCGCTGGAAGACCGGGAACGCGAGCCCCAGCCCGTACGCCATGCCGTAGGAGTAGCTCCACGGGCCGTCGTCGGGCGTGTAGAAGCGCTTGCCGGCGCGCAGCGAGAGCACCTGCCGGAACTGGTACTCCACGCCCAGTAGCGGCTGGATGGCGCGGTCGGTCGGGTCGACCACCGCGCCGTTGAGCATCAGCGAGTGGTACTTGGCCCCCGAGTGCAGGATCGCGTTCGGCCCGCCGACCAGCTCCGCGTTGACCGCGAACTGCACGATGCTCGGCAGCGGCACGCTCTCCATGTTCAGCTCGATCGGCACCGTGCGCGACACCGGGAAGACGTCGGCGCGCGTGGGCACCGAGCGCTCCAGCTCCTTGCCGCCGAACTTCCCCTCGGCACCGAGGTTCTGCACCGAGGCGCCGATCGTGATTCCGTAGATGCCGGTGCGGAAGAGCGTCGACACGTCGAAGGCGTACCACTTCGCCTTCGCGATCGTCGCGCCCTCGCTGATGTACTTCCCCGCGACGCCGACCGAGAGCCGGTCGGTGAGCCGCCGCGCGGCGTGGATTCCCGCCGAGTAGGCCACCCACTCGACCGTGCCGCCGCCGGCCGGGTCGCCGCCGTTCGGGAACTGCTCCGTCGTGCGGATGATCTCGCCGCTCGTGAAGTGGTTGAACGAGATGGCGCCGTACGTCGACCCGCCGATCGGGACGCCGACCGCGGCGTAGGTCTGCTGGAGCCCGCTGTTGCCGTACAGGTCGCTCCGCGAGATCGCGGCCGAGACGCTGCGCAGCTCGGCGGACGCGGCCGTGTTCCAGAACAGCGATGTCAGCCCGGTGGTCGTTGCCGCGGCCGCGCCGGCGAGTCCCGCCTCGCGCGCGCCCACGGGCAGCTCCAGGAAGGTGGCGCCGCTCAGCCCGACCTGCGTGCCGGTGCGGCCGTGCTGCGACGTGACCGTGCTTCCCACGCCCTGCGCCGCTGCGGGCGGGGCGAGCAGCGCCGCGGCGACCGCCGCCGACGCGAGCGTCGTGTGCAGTGTCTTCATGGCGCTCGTCCTATCGAATGATGATGAACCGGCCCGGCTTGCCCCGCTTGATCGTGTGCGGGCGGGTCGCCTCGACGGTGAACAGGTACAGCCCCGCACCGATGAGGAACCCCTCCCGCGTCCGCATGTCCCAGAACAGGTCGCCGTTCGCGTTGAGCATCTCCGGCGTCCACGTGATCTGCTGCACGAACGACCCCGACGCGGTGTAGACGCGGATCACGCCCGCGGGCGGGACGTGCGCGAACATCAGCCGCCTGATGTCGCCGCCCTGCTCGAACGACGTCTGCACCACGTACGGGTTGGGGACCACCGTGACCGCGTCGAGCGACGCGCGGGTCACGTTGGCCCGGAGCCCGATCGCGGCCGGCTCCACCGAGAACGCGATCTGGGTCTCGGAGGTGAACGGGTTGTAGTACCGCACGCGCAGCGCCTGCTGCGCCCTGATCTCGACGTGCCCGGTGGCGCCGGGGCCCACGACCGGGTTGCAGGTCGCGCGCGGCGCCGTACAGGCGACCATCGCCGTGCGGAAGGTGACGCGCGACATCGTGCGCCGCTGAAGAGTGTCGCCGCTGACGACGGGCGCGTTGTTGCTCGTGTCCGCCACCGCCACGTTCTCGATGAAGATCAGCGGCATCCCCGGCACCCACTGCGTCGTGTCGACCGACACCGAGAGCGTGTCGACGCCCGAGCCGAGCTGGATCTTGCGCGGCAGCGAGGCGCGGAGCGCCGCGACCGTGACCGGGGCCCCCGTGGTGTCGGTCACCAGGTTCTGCACCGTGAACGGCAGGTAGACCTTCACCAGGTCGTTCTCGACGTACGTGGTGCCGAGCGAGGTATTGATCGCCGCCAGCACCTCGGCGGTGACGCGCGTGGAGTCCGCGCGCACGCGCGCCCGCAGCGACCGGTTGAACGCGGTGTCCGTGGACGCCGGGTCAGTGAGGGAGATCGTGAACGGCGCGTCGGGTCCGTACTCGGCGTCCCGCCAGGCCAGGGCGTAGTCGCCGTTGCCGGCGCCGGTCGCGGCCGAGCTCGCGGAGACGAACGTCACCGACGGCGTGCCGACGGCGCGCAGCCGCGAGAAGCCGGGCTCGGTCCAGAACGACTCCGCGAACACGTTCCCGCGGTTGGTGAGCGAGAAGCGCAGCGGCGGCGCGCCGGCCACCGCGATCGCCTCGGCCGGCTGGAAAGCCGTCCCGCCGGTGAGGTTCGTGCTCGCGAACAGCGGCCGGCTGGTGGCCGTGCTCGCCACGACCGCCGACAGCCGCCGGTCGGTCGTGCGCGTGACCAGGATGGTGTCGGTGCCGCCGCCGTCGCGCGGCTTGAGGACGGTCTCCGTGGTGGTGAGGTCGGCGGCGGCGATGCGGCTCACCGGCAGGATCACGTTGGCGCGGAAGGTGAGCACGTCGCGGAACAGCCGCTGCTCGGTCGCGGGCACCGTGGTCGTCGCGGTCGTGAACCCGACCCGCGCCGACCGGTACAGCCGGAAGATCGTCGAGTCGATGCCGCCGCGCGTCCGCGAGTCGTAGATCTCGGTCGCCAGGCTGTCGCCGACGAAGACCGTGTACTGCTGCGTCGAGCCTAACGTGTCGAGCGTCGTGACCGCCGCCGAGTGGTAGGTGAGCGGCGTCGCCGTCCCGCGGACAGTCGCCGTCACGCGCGGCCCGACCGAGCCGGCCTGGGCGCTCACCGGGACGTAGATCTCCTCGACGTTCGGCGCCGTCCGATTGGTGGACAGCGTCGCGCTCGCCGCCGGGAGCGCCGTGTACGTGCGGGTGACGAGCCTCGGCGTGGGGTCGCCGGCGATGAGCCCCGTGTCGCGGACCGTGAAGGTGAGCGCCGGGCGCTTGGCGACGGCGACGTACAGGTACTTCTGACCGCCGGTCACCGACGCGTCCGAGAACGTGGCCGGGAAGCTGCCGCTCGAATTCCGCGCCAGCGTGGAGTACGCCTGCCACCCCACGCCCACCGGCTTGCCGGTGTTGTCGAGCGCGCGGTCGGCGGGGCAGACGCCCTTCGTCTGCGTCGCCGTGAACGTGATCCCGCCGTTGCACGACTTGAAGATGAACACCGTGTCGACGACCGTCGGCGCCTTCCGCTCGATCGAGTCGGGGAGCCACGGGTTCAGCGCCACGAGCTTCGCCTCGGCGCTGCCCGGCGTCGCGTTGCGGAGCTTGCGCGCCGTGTTGGCGATCGACGGGTCCGGCTGGTTCACCGCCGTGTAGTCGAAGTAGAGCGTCACCCGCGTCTGGTTGAGCCCCGCGACGCCGGAGTCCGCGGCCGCGAAGCGGATGCGCGGCGAGTTCGGGACGCCGGGGCCGAGGTAGAAGTCGAGGTAGAAGTCGTACGCGTCCTTGAGGATCGCCTCGAACGCCTGCGAGTCCGGAGCCGCCACGATCGCGACGACCAGGCCGGTCGTGTCGCCGGCCTTCAGCGGGAACGGTCCCATGCCGCTCCAGCTGTTGTTGTACGCCATGTTCATCTCGCCGCTGACCGTGGTGTCCGGCCACCGCGGGAGCCACTTGTTCGTGGTCGGGTTGCACTGGTCGAAGAACAGCGTGTCGGGACCGGCCGGCGTGTTCGGCGGACGGTTCGTGTACCGCCAGTTGCCGGGCACGCAGTAGTTGAAGCCGCCCCGCTGCCGCGCCGTCTGGGCCGACGAGATGTCCACGCGCGGCATCGGCGTGCCGCGGGCGTGGTACGGCTTGAGCAGGTACCAGTAGTCCTCGTCCGTCATCCCGTTCGGGTTGCGCCCGTCGAGCGCGTCGGCCTCGCGCGCCGCCAGCGTGCCGAACGCCTTGCGCGCGTCCTGGGTCACGAACTGCACGTTCGAGCAGACGAAGCCGCACATCGACATGCGGTTGAACGTGATCGTGTCGCCGCGGTGCGGGTTGGTCGGGTCGTAGAAGGCGCTGGACGGGTTCGAGAACAGCTTGTTGCGCAGGTCGCCGATCGGGGACTTGAGGTACATCACGCCGGTCGCGCCGTTCACGAAGCCGCGCGACGTGGTCTGCCCAGTGACGCCGGTGCAGGAGAAGAAGGCGCCGGAGAAGGGGACGACGCCGTTGTCGCAGTTGGCGCGGCCGCCCAGCTCGTTGGCGACCACGGCGCCGTACTCGGGGGCGACGTGCACGTTCGCGCGGCGGCCGTTCCCGGGCGGGGCGTGCAGCCAGCGCGTCTGGAAGCCGACGTAGAGCGAGTCGTAGTCGATCCCGTTCCCGCCGTACACTTCCTTGCTGTTGTTGATGATCTTGATCTGGAGCAGCTGCATGCGCGCGACGGAGCCGACGTCGAAGGTCATGGCGTCCCACGACCAGTCGAGCCCCATCGGGTAGCCCTCGTAGATCGGCTCCGTCGTGGGCTGCGGGTCGGCGGTGGTGCGCTTCGGCACGACCTTGCCGAACGAGGCGCGCGTCTCGCGCCCGTGGTCGCTCGAGATCGCGTAGGTCTGCGCCGACGTGCCGATGAACTGGCGGTCGGGGTCCGCGAACGTCGACGGGATCTTCCAGAAGTCGAAGGTGAAGTCCGTGCGCCCCACCCGCTCGTCGCGGTAGCGCACGTAGCTGTCCTGGCTGAAGTACGGCGACCCCCGCCAGACGCCGCCCGGCCAGGTCTGCGGGCAGTCGCTGATCGCCAGCAGCACGAGGCCGTTCCGCAGGAACGACCCCGACTGGTCGAGGCAGCTGCCGGCCGCCGACTGCACGCCCTCGAACAGCGTGCCCAGCGTGCCGTCCTTGCCGGTGAACATGTCCGGGCCGCCGTACTGCTTGGACATGGTCTGGAACGCGTACCCGCCGCCAATGACGTTGCCGAGCGACGGGATGGTCGCCTTCGCCTTCTGCCAGTCGCCGAGCGCCGCCGTCTGCCAGAAGTGGTACTCGAAGAAGTGTGCGTTGTTGGTCGTCGGCGCCTGGGGCGTGCCCCGCGAGTACACGGGGAGCTCGCCCAGCACCGTGCGGTCGCCCGGAGTGGACGACGCCACCGCGAACGTCATGTCGCGAATCGCCGTCTTGAGCCCCGCCACGGCGTTGTCGCCCAGGCCGAACAGCTTGAAGCCGCCCTGCTTCACCTTCTCGCAGGGCAGCGGCTCGGTGGGCGGGTGCGGGTCCTCGTACTCCTCGCAGGCCGTCGGGATGCGCCCTCCGGCCGCCTGCTGCGCGAGCAGCGGGGCCGACGCGGCGGCGACCAGGAGCGCGGCCGGCAGCGCCGCCGCGATGGTGAGCGCGAGCGGACGTCCGACTGAGCGCGGTACACCACGCATGTGCATTGGTCTCGGAAGCATCAGGGGGTCGGAGCGGCGGCCGGCGGGGGCCGGAGCGCCGAGCGCCCCGGTCCCCGCCGCCGCGCGGAGCGGATCAGAAGGAGAGCCGCACGCCGCCGTAGATCGAGCGCGGCGCGGAGCGGTAGTCGGCGCGATCCAGCGCCTGACTGTAGGTGGCGGTGGAGCTCAGCCCGGCGCCGATGCGCCCGTTCTCCAGCCGGCCGACCGTGAAGGAGCCGCTGAAGCACTGGCCGGTGCTCGCGAACACCTGCACGCAGTTCTGGCGGTTGAAGAGGTTCGTGACGCGCACGAACGTCCCCAGCCGCACGTTGCCGACGAGCCAGTCGCGGGCGCCGTACAGGTCGACGTTGAAGATCGTCGGGCTCGTGCCGGAGTTGCGCTCCTGCCGCAGGTCGCCGCGGAAGTCGTTCTGCGGCGTGTAGGGCAGCCCGCTCTCCAGACGCATCGTCGTGGTGATCGCGGTGTTGCGCAGGTAGCGGCCCACCCACCTGATGCCCGGCGTGCGGTCGCCCGCCTCGAAGCGCAGCTGCCCGCGCAGCGCGTGCGGCTGGTCGATGCTGGCGCGGATGCGCGACACCACAGGCGGGTCGCCCTCGGCGCGCTTCTGCGCCTCCTGCTCCGGCGGGTCGGCGTTCGTCGTCACGTGCGAGAACGCGTAGTTCAGCTCGAACGACCAGAAGTTCGAGAGCCCGCGGCGCAGCTGCAGCTCGACGCCGCGCGCGACCTGGAAGTCCGTGTTGACCAGGATGAAATACTCCGGCTGCTGCGCGCCGTAGGTGGCGGCGACGTCGCTGACGCGCGACTCGTCCTCGCGCAGCCCGCCGGCGCGGATGCCGGTCAGCCCGGTCTGGTCCTTGTTGTACGCCACCATCCGCAGCGCGTAGTTGCGCAGGAACTCCACGGCGTATCCGATCTCGTACGCGGTGGAGATCTCGGTCTCGAGCTGCGGGTTGCCGAGCAGCGGTACCTGCGAGCCGGACTGCGTCACCAGCCGCACCGCACGCCGCGTCCCCTCGAAGGTCACGCGCTCGCCGGCATCGTTGGTCCCGAACGTGCCGACGCCGGTGCCGCGGTACAGGTCGTAGAGCGCGGGGTTCTGCGCGTACCGGCCGAAGTTGAAGAAGACCGCCGAGCGCTCGGTGAGCGGGAACTGGATGCCGATGCGCGGACTGAACTGCTTCCGCTTGGGCGCCGGCCCGAAGTCGTCGAGGGCGGCGGTGTCGCGCGCCGACGCCATCAGCGCGGCGTCGTTCGAGCACGCCGCGAGGCCGCGCAGCGTGGTGGTGTCGCCCGGGAGCTTCGTCTGGAAGTAGCCCGCCGGCAGACCGAAGTTCGTCGGGTTGTTGCAGACGTCGCTCGCGGTCGTGCCGTTCGTTGGGTCGCGCGGGTTCCGGAAGAACTGCCCCTTCGCCAGCCCGTAGTCGAAGCGCGCGCCGAGCTTCACCGTGAGGAAGTCGTACTCGATGCGGTCCTGAAGGTACATCGCCGCGTCCCACGGCTTCGCCGCGAAGGTGCTGGTGTCGAGCACCGCGCGGTTCAGCCCGATGTCCTTCGCCTCCAGGAACTCCACGTCGTGGAACTGCGAGAAGACGCCCGCCTGGAAGTTGTGGTGGTCGGTCGCCTGCCACTGCACGTCCGCGCGCGCGACGTTGGTCCCGATCTTGTCGAAGCCCGTGAGCTTCTCCGAGCCGAAGAGCGTCACGTTGGCGTTGCGCGACCGCTCGCCCGTGGCAACGAACGGCCCGTTGATGTACGTGTACGCGATGCGCGTCCCCTGGCAGACCGCCGAGACGAAGGTGCAGGTGTTGCGCTCCTGGTCGAAGCGCCCGAGCGCCGCCGAGAACGCGACCCGCCCCGCCGTCTGGTTGTACTGCGCCGCGTAGAGCTTCCGGTGCTGCTGCGTCGAGGACTGGCGGACGTACCAGTTCTCGTTGTCCGTCCCCTCGAGGTCGCGCAGGGTCCGGATGTCGCGGCCGTTGTTATAGAGGCTGCTGCATGTCTCGTTCAGCGTCGGGTAGAGGCTCGTGCACTGCGCGTACGCGTCGAACCCCGTCTGGATCCAGTCGAACGAGTACGGCTGCGACTGCACCGACATGTCGACGGCCGTGAAGTTCAGCTTGGCCGTCGGCGTGAAATAGTACGAGACCTTCGCCAGGGCGTCGCGCTCCTGCGCGAACCCGAACGCGCGGTAGCCCGGGAACAGGTCGTAGAGCGACTGGAAGTTCTGGTTCTCGTCGCGCTCGTCGGCCAGCGGGTTGTAGACCTTGTCGTCGAACCTGAGCACGCGCGCGGCGGCTCCCGAGGTGCGTCCCGCCGCCAGGTAGCGCAGCTTGTCGTTCGTGCCCGGGATCGCGCCCGAGAGGTAGCCCTGCACCAGCGACCCGTTGCGCAGGTCGTCGTAGCGGCTGCCGAGCGCGGCGCCGACGGCGGTCGACTGCACCTCGACCTTGCCGCGCAGGTCCGGCGTCCCTTCTTTCACGGCGATGTTGATGATCCCGGAGAGGGCGTTGCCGTACTGCGGCTCGAAGCCGCCGCGCACGAAGTCCACCTGCTGCACGGCGTCGGTGGCGAAGTCGAGCGCCGGCCCGCCGAACAGGAAGTTGTTGACCGGGATGCCGTCGACGAAGGTGATCGTCTCGGTCGGCCGGCCGCCGCGCACTCGCACCGGCTGGAGCGCGCGTCGCCCCTCGGCGTATGACAGGACGTCGGTGTTGTCGTCGATCGCCTGGAAGCCGCTCTGGAGTGTGAGCGCGCTCCGGATGTCGGTGACCGGGAGGGCGGCGAGCTGCTCGGTCGTGACGGCGTCGGCGGTGCCGGTGAGGCCCGGCGTGACGAGCGGCTGGCGCGCCTCCTCGATCCGCACCGTGGCCAGCGTCGCGCTGGACGGGGCGAGCCGGAAGTCCACCTCGCGCGTGACGTCGATCAGCACGTTCACGTTGCGCACCTGCGACTCCTGGTAGCCGAGTCGCCGGGCGGAGACCGTGTAATTCCCGGGCGGAACGTTGATGATGATGTACCGGCCGTTCGCGCGGGTCATGGCGCCTCGGCCGGTGCCGGCGAGAAAGACCGAGACGCCTTCCAGCGGCTGCCCGGTCTGGGCGTCGACGACCGAGCCGGACACCCGGCCCGCCTGCGCGCGCGCGGCGGCCGGGAGGGCACAGGCGGCGAGCGCGGCGGCGAAGAGCCCGCGTGCGAACCACGTCTTGCTCACTGAAACGCCTCCGTGGGGGAAACGAAGGGGAGCGACTATCTGCGCGCGGGGCGTGTGGTGGGCGCGCGCGTGCGTCGCGGTGGCGAGTGATTCGCCCTGATGTAGATCTCGGTACTCGCCTTGTCAAGCAACTGCGACGGCGAATACTTTCACCGCGTCGAAGCCGACGTGCCGGCACACCGGATCGGCGGACGCGCCGCGGCCGCCACGGGCTCGCGCGCGAGACGCTCGCCATACTTCTCGCATGACAGACGTCGTCGCCATCGCCGCGGAGCTGGTCTCCATTCAGTCGCCCACCGGCCGGGAGGGGAAGGCCGTCGACTTCGTCGCGCGCTGGCTCGTGGCGCGCGGCTGGAACGTCACGGTCCAGGAGGTGAGCGCGGGGCGCGGGAACGTGTGGGCCTCCCGCCGCGGCGGCGGGGTCACGCTCTCCACGCACCTCGACACGGTGCCGCCCTACGTGCGCCCTCGGCTGGACGGCGAGCGGCTCTTCGGCCGCGGCGCCTGCGACGCCAAGGGGATCGCCGCCGCGATGCTCGCCGCCGCCGACCGGCTGGCCGCCGCCGGCGAGGAGCGGGTCGACCTGCTCTTCGTGGTCGGCGAGGAGAAGGGCTCGGACGGCGCGCGCGCGGCGAACCAGCTCCCGGCCACCAGCCGCTTCCTCGTCAACGGCGAGCCGACCGAGAGCAAGCTCGCCTCGGGCGCCAAGGGCTCGCTGCGCGTCATCGTCCGCACCCGCGGCCGCGAGGCGCACTCCGCCTACCCCCACCTGGGCCGCTCGGCGATCGAGCCGATGATCGAGCTGCTTCCCAGGCTCAAGGAGCTGCCGCTGCCCTCCGATCCCGTCCTCGGAGAGACGTCGGTCAACGTCGGCGTGCTCCACGCGGGGACGGAGGCGAACATCATTCCGGGACTCGCCGAGGCCGAGCTCATGTTCCGGCTGGTCGGCGACGTCGACGAGGTGAAGCGATCGGTCGAGCAGTGGGCGGCCGGCCGGGCGGAGCTGGAGTACGGCTCGTTCATCCCCGCGCAACGATTCCATACCGTAGAGGGCTTCGAGGTGGCACCGGTGGCCTACACGTCCGACATCCCCCTGCTCGGCCGGTGGGGCACCCCCCTGCTGTACGGGCCCGGCTCCATCCACGTGGCCCACACGCTCGACGAGTACATAGACGTGCGCGAGCTGCGCACGAGCGTGGACACATACGAGCGGCTGGTGCGGTCGCTCCTCGCCGCATGACGGCGGGCGCGCGCGGAGCGGTGGCGCCGCCCCCGGGCCGCTGGCCGGTCGCCGTGCTCGGCGCCACCGGCGCGGTGGGACAGACGTTCGTGCGGCTGCTGGCGAACCACCCGTGGTTCGACCTCGTGGAGGTCGCGGCCTCGGAGCGCTCGGCGGGGAAGCCGTACCGCGAGGCGGCGCGCTGGCTGGAGGGTGAGATGCCGGCCAGGGTCGCGCAGCTCACCGTGCTCCCATGCGACCCGTCGGCCGTCCGCGCCCCCGTCGTGTTCTCGGCGCTCGACGCGGCGATCGCGCAGGACGCCGAGCCCGCCTTCGCGCGGGCGGGACGCGTGGTGCTCAGCAACGCGAAGAGCTACCGCATGGAGCCGGACGTCCCGATCATGGTCGCCGAGGTGAACGCGTCACACCTCGGCGTGCTCCACCGGCAGCGCGCCGAGCGCGGGTGGCCGGGCGCGATTGTCACCAACGGAAACTGCGCGGCGATCGTGACGGCGATGGCGCTGGCGCCGCTCCACGAGGCGTTCGGCATCCGGCAGCTCTTCGCCGTCACCATGCAGGCCACCTCCGGGGCCGGCTACCCGGGCGTGCCCTCGCTCGACATCCTCGGCAACGTGATCCCGTTCATCGGCGACGAGGAGCCCAAGGTGGAGCGCGAGATCCCGAAGATGCTCGGGAGCATCAAGGGGCGCACGCTGGAGTCGGCGACCTTCGGCGTCAGCTCGCACTGCAACCGCGTGCCGGTGGAGCACGGCCACACGGTGTGCATGTCCGTCTCGTTCGAGCAGTTCCCGCTCGTGCCGGACGCGATCCGCGTGCTGCGCACCTGGCGCGGCGACGAGCGCGTGCGCGGGCTGCCTAGCGCGCCGGAGACGCCGCTGCTGGTCGTGGAGGACGAGGCCCGGCCGCAGCCGCGCCGCGACGTGCACACCGGGCGCGGGATGACGGTGGTCGTCGGCCGGGTGCGGCCGGACCCGGTGTTCGACCTGCGGCTGGTGGCGATGGGGCATAACGTCGTGCGGGGCGCCGCGGGAGGCTCGGTGCTCAACGCGGAAGTCATGGCCGCGTCGGGGATGCTGCCGCTGCCGTGATCGTCCTCAAGTTCGGCGGCACGTCGGTCGCGGACGCCGCCGCCATCGACCGCGCGGCGGTGATCGTGCGCGGGCGACTGACGCGACGGCCGGTGGTCGTCGTCTCGGCGCTGGCCGGCGCGACCAACGCGCTGCTGGCAATGGCGGAGCAGGCCACGCGGGGACAGCTGCTGGTGGCGCTGCGCGGCGTGCAGGCGCTCCGCGATCGCCACCTGAACGAGGCCGACGCACTGCTCGGGGACACAGCCGAGGGCAGCGAGGCCGTGGCCGAGATGGGCGCGACCTTCGACGAGCTGGCGCATCTGCTGGAGGCGCTGAGCATCCTCGGACATGCGACGCCGCGCAGCCTCGACGCCATCGCCTCGGTCGGCGAGCAGCTCTCGACCCATCTGGTGGTCGCGGCGTTCTGCGGGCGCGGCGTCCCCGCGCAGCTCGTGGACGCCCGCGAGGTGATGATCACCGACGACAACTACACGCGCGCCGAGCCGCTCACCGAACAGATCGCGGCCGCGGCGCGCGAGCGGATCCTCCCCGTGCTGCGCGACCGGCGCGTCCCCGTCATCGCCGGCTTCATCGGCGCGACCGAGGGCGGCGTGACCACCACGATCGGCCGCAACGGCTCCGACTACAGCGCCTCGCTGTTCGGGGCCGCGATGCGCGCGCAGGCGATCGAGATCTGGACCGACGTCGACGGCATGCTGACCGCCGACCCGCGGGTCGTGGAGGGCGCGCGGCTGATCCCCGAGATCCGCTTCGACGAGGCGGCCGAGCTCGCGTCGTTCGGCGCCAAGCTGCACCCCAACACGATCGCACCCGCGGTGCGGCTGGGCATTCCGGTGTTCGTGCTCAACTCGCGCCGGCCGGAAGGAAAGGGGACGCGCATAACTTTCGACGCGCCGCGCCGGCCGGTGAGCGCGGTCGTCTCGAAGCGCGGGACGACGATGGTGAAGATCAACTCGCCGCGCATGCTCTTCGCCAGCGGCTTCCTGCACACGGTGTTCGAGATCTTCGCGCGCCACCGCACGTCGGTGGACGTCGTCGCCACCTCCGAGGTCTCGATCTCGGTCACGGTGGACGACCCCGCCCGCCTGGACGAGCTGATGGTGGACCTGCGCCGCGCCGGCGACGTCTCGATCGAGCGGAACCGCGGCGTGGTGGCGGTGGTCGGGGCGGGACTCAACGAGAGCGGCGCGTCGATGTCGCGCGCGCTGGCGTCGCTGGAGGGGTGCCACCTGCACATGCTCTCGCTCAGTGCCACCGGCATCAACCTGACGCTGGTCGTGGACGACGACGACGTGACGCCGCTCGTGCGGCGGCTGCACGCGGCGTTCTTCGGCGGCGCCGACGAGGGCGCGGCGTGAGCGCCCCGCTGCGGCTGGCCGTGATCGGCACCGGGCGCATGGGGCGGCTCGTGTCGCAGCTCGCCCCGGATCGCGGCTTCGACGTCGTCGCGACCATCGGCGCCGACGGGAACGAGCGCGGCCGCGGCATCACCCGCGAATCGTTGTGCGGCGCCGAGGTGGCGGTGGAGTTCACGCTGCCCCACGCCGCGGCCGCCAACGCGCGCGCCTGCGCAGCGGCCGGCTGTCCGGTGGTCGTCGGCACGACCGGGTGGGGCGGGGATCAGCCCGCGGTGGAGGACGCCGTCCGCTCGGCCGGCGGCGCGATCCTCACCGCGGCCAACTTCTCGGTCGGCGCGAACATCCTCTTCCGGCTGGCCGCGGACGCGGGCCGCCTCGTCAGGCGATTCGCCGAGTTCGAGGCGCAGATCGTCGAGACGCATCACTCGGCGAAGAAGGATGCGCCCTCCGGCACCGCGCTGGCGGTCGAGCGAGCGGCGGCGGCGGCGCTGGGGAAGGCGGTGCCTGTCGCCAGCGTGCGCGTGGGCTCGGTCCCGGGCACGCACGAGCTCATCTTCGACGCGCCGTTCGAGCAGCTGCGCCTGACGCACGAGGCGCGCGACCGGCGGGTGTTCGCCGAGGGCGCGCTGGTGGCCGCGCGCTGGCTGGTCGGCCGCCGCGGCGTGTTCACGATGGCGGACGTTCTCGCGGAGTGACCAGGTGGCGGCGAATCGATTGACCGGATGCGGCACGGCGCTGGTGACGCCGTTCACGGCCCAGGGCGAGCTGGACGGCGCGGCCCTCGACAGGCTCGTGGACTGGCAGATCGCGGAGGGCGTCCAGTTCCTCGTCCCCTGCGGCTCCACCGGCGAGGCGGCGACCATGCTGCCGTACGAGCACCGGGCGGTCGTCGAGGCGGTGGTGGAGCGCGCCGGCGGGCGGGTGCCGGTGATGGCGGGCGCCGGCTCGAACGACACCCAGCGGGCGATCCACACGTCGAAGGAGATGGAGGCCGCCGGCGCCACGCACCTGCTGCACGTCTCGCCGATGTACAACAAGCCGCCCCAGCGCGGCATCGTCGCGCACTTCCGCGCCATCGCCGAGTCCACGCGGCTGCCGATCGTCATCTACAACGTTCCCAGCCGCACCGGGGGCAACATCGAGGCGGCGACCACCCTCGAGCTGGCGGAGGTCCCGAACATCGTCGGCGTGAAGGAAGCGTCAGGCAACCTGGCGCAGGTGACCGAGATCCTCCGCCACCGCCCCGACCACTTCAGCGTGCTCTCCGGCGACGACGCGCTCACGCTCCCGATCGTCGCCGCCGGTGGCGACGGCGTCATCTCGGTCACGTCCAACGCGACGCCGCGGGCCATGTCGACCATGGTGCAGCGCGCGCTGGAGGGCGACCTGGCTGGCGCGCGCGAGCTCTACCTGAAGCTGACGCCGTGGATGACGGCGGCGTTCGTGGAGTCCAACCCGCTGCCCGTGAAAGCCGCCCTCGCCATGATGGGGATGATCGAGAACGTCCTGCGGCTGCCGCTCGTGCCGCTCCTGCCCGCGCACGAGGGCACGGTGCGCGCCGCGCTCCAGGCGGCCGGCGTGGAGGGGCTATGACCGTCCACTCGCTGTCGCAGCTCCAGTCCCGGATCGAGGAGGCGTGCGGCGCCGAAGCCGGGCAGCAGCTCCCGCCCGACGCGGGGACGCTGATCGAGCAGCTCCTGCTCTACCTCGAGCGCGGCGAGGTCCGCGCCGCCGAGCGGGGCGCGGACGGCAGGTGGCGCGCGGTGGCGTGGGTGAAGCGCGGCATCCTGCTCGGCTTCCGCGTCGGCCGCATGGTCGAGATGTCGCTGCCGACGAGCGCCCGCAACGCGCCCTTCTGCTTCTTCGACAAGCACACCTTCCCCCCGCGCTCGATGCGGCTGGAGCACGGCGTGCGCATCGTCCCCGGCGGGTCGACGATCCGGCGCGGCGCCTACGTCGCGCCCGGCGTGGTGTGCATGCCGCCCATGTACATCAACGTCGGCGCGCACGTGGGGAGCGGCACGATGGTGGACTCCCACGCGCTCGTGGGGTCGTGCGCGCAGGTGGGCGAGCGCGTGCATCTCAGCGCGGCGGCGCAGATCGGCGGGGTGCTGGAGCCCGCCAACGCGTCGCCGGTGGTGATCGAGGACGAGGTGGTGGTGGGCGGCAACTGTGGCGTCTACGAGGGGACCGTCGTCAGGCGCCGCGCGGTGCTGGGCGCGGGCGTCATCCTCACCCGCGGCACGCCGGTGTTCGACCTGGTGCGCGAGCAGGTCTACCGCGGCAGCGCCGAGTCGCCGCTCGAGATCCCCGAGGGCGCGGTGGTCGTCCCCGGCGCGCGACAGGTCCGCGGAGGCTGGGGGGAGGGCGAGGGACTGTCGCTCCAGACGCCGGTAGTGGTGAAATACCGCGACGACCGCACCGACGCGTCGACCGCGCTGGAGAAGTGGCTGCGATGACCGTCACGCCCCGCCGCCGGTGAGGGTCGACGGCACGGTCCGCGTCCCGGGCGACAAGTCCATCTCGCACCGGTCGCTCATGCTCGCCGCGCTCGCCGACGGCGCGTCGCGCGTTCGAGGCATCCTCCGCTCGGCGGACGTTCAGTCCACCGCCGGCGTGCTGCGCGCGCTCGGAGCCGACATCCCGCCGCTCGCCGTGGATCTGTCGGTCGCCGGCCGCGGCCTGCGCGGGCTGCGCGCGCCCGTGGTCGACCTCGACTGCGGCAACAGCGGTACTACGACGCGGCTCATGGCGGGGGTGGTGGCCGGCCACCCCATCGCCGCGCGCTTCGTCGGCGACGCGAGCCTGAGCCGCCGCCCGATGCGGCGCGTCGCCCGCCCGCTCGAGGTCATGGGCGCCGAGGTGCGCTTCGATGCCGAAGAGGGGCGGCTGCCCATGCGCGTGCGCGGCGGGTCCCTCAGCCCGATCCGCTGGAAGTCGGAGACCGCGAGCGCGCAGGTGAAGAGCGCACTTCTCCTGGCCGGTCTGGTGGGCGGCGTCGAGGTCACGGTCGAGGAGCCGGCACTGTCGCGCGATCACACCGAGCGCTTCCTGGCCGCCCTCGGCGTGGGGGTCGCACGCGAGGGGACGTCGGTAACGCTGACGCCGGTCGGCTCGATTCCCGCCTTCGACCTGATCGTCCCCGGCGATCCCTCCTCTGCGGCGTTCTTCGCCGCCCTCGGCGCCCTGGCGACCGCGGGGTCGCTCCTGATCTCGGACGTCTGCCTCAACGAGTCTCGGACCGGCTTCTTCCGCGCCCTGCGGGCCATGGGAGGCTCGGTCCAGACCGAGAGCGGCTCGGAACGCCTCGGCGAGCCGGTGGGCACGGTTCGCGTCGCGGCGTCGTCGCTGCGCGGCGTGGAGCTGGACCCAGCCGAGGTGCCGTCGATGATCGACGAGATCCCGATGCTCGCCTGCGTCGCCGCGCGGGCGGAGGGGCTCACGACCGTCACCGGCGCGGCCGAGCTGCGGGTGAAGGAGAGCGACCGCATCGCCACCGTGGTGAACAACTTGCGGCGGATCGGCGCCGAGGCCGAAGAGCTGCCCGATGGGCTTCGCGTGAAGGGGAGTGATTCGCCGCTTCGTGGACGCGTCGAGACCGAGGGGGACCACCGCATCGCCATGGCGTTCGGCGTGCTCGGCGCGCTGCCGGGAAACGAGATCGAGATCGACGACCCCCAGTGCGTGTCGGTCTCCTATCCCACGTTCTGGGAGGACCTGCGCCAGGTGGTTACCCGGTGACCACTCGCGATTCGAGCGAAGCGCCGCGACGGGGCGTCGTGATCGCCATCGACGGGCCGGCCGCGTCCGGCAAGTCGTCCACGGCGCAGTGGGTAGCGAAGGTGCTCGGCTTTCGGCATGTGGATTCGGGAGCGCTCTATCGCGCCGCGACCGCCGCCTGCCTGCGGAAGGGCACCGGCTCGGAGGGGTGGACCGCGGCCGGGGTGCTGGCCGAGAGCGGTCGCATCACCCTCGTTCCCACGGCGACGTCCTTTCAGCCGCTGGTGGACGGAAAGCCGGTCGAGGAAGAGATCCGGGGCGCCGAGGTGACCAGGCACGTGAGCCGGGTGGCTCAGATCCCGGCGGTCCGCAGCTGGGTCAACGAGCAGGTCCGGCGCGCCGCCGAGGGCCGGGACGTGGTGGTGGACGGCCGCGACATTGGTACCGTGGTGTTCCCGAACGCAACCCTCAAGATCTTCCTGGTCGCCGATCCGTGGGAGCGGGCTCGGCGGCGGCTCACCCAGCGGCTGTCGCGGAAGCCGACGGCCGAGGAGGTGGCGGAGGAGACCGACCGGCTGGTGCAGCGCGACTCGAAGGACGCGACCCAGACCGTGCAGGCTAAGGACGCCGTGCTGCTCGACACGACCTACCTGACCCAGCCGGAGCAGGTGGAGCGGATCGTAGCCCTCGCACGGGCCGTAACCCACCGTCCTGAGCACACTTCGCCGACTTCGGCGGTTGACGACGGCGACTGACGCCACTACGTTAGATGGTTCGCGCCCGACCGCACGCGGCAGCCCGAGGGGCCTGCCGCGGCGCGCGGCCGGCCATCGCATCCCCTACTCTCGACGCGGCGAGTCTAAAACCCCGCGAGCCAGGAGAGCCAACTCAGGTATGTCCGAGCTCGAAACCACGACACCCACCCCGACCGGCACGCCGAC
>Ga0126308_10000040_pt1 | contig 26933 bp, 21 predicted proteins | sample Plot55_FD_92533 | JGI IMG/M metagenome (GOLD analysis project Ga0126308, IMG submission 92533) | Serpentine soil microbial communities from UC McLaughlin Reserve, CA, USA - Plot55 | ecosystem: Environmental > Terrestrial > Soil > Grasslands | place: USA: UC McLaughlin Reserve, Lake County... | reverse complement strand
GCGAAGGCCTGGCCAACTTCTATCGCTTGCCGGGTCTCCAGGGTTGCTATGACCTCGCGCGCGGCGTAGCCGGCCATTCCGCCCTGGTGGTGCAGCCGCCACTCGTCTGGGAAGCCGGCCTCAGCGTAGAATCTCTTGCAATACGCGAAAGCGTCGGCCAAAGAGTGACCGGTCCGGGTGGCTTCCTCGCGCATGCGGTGCAGGATCTCCTCGCACGCCACCTGACGTCGCTCGAAGTCTTCGTCGGGCTCCTCGACGAGGTGGACGATGCGGGTGAGGCTGACGTAGAGCCCGTCCTTTTCGGCGCAGACCACGAGCATCGCCCGGCGCTGTATAGGCGTTCCGTGGGGGATCGGGTGCCGGTAAGCGGCGATACGCTCGTCGGCGGCGACCAATACTACCGGAGTCTTCAACCCCCGTCGCCGGCAGGCCGAGGTGAGGTTCGCGGCGGCCTCGTCCTCCGTCGTGTCCGCAGAGAGGGAGGCGACCGTCTGCTCCATCGCTGCCGAGGTCTCGGCCCCGGCCCGCTTGTAGAGCTCTACCGCCTCTTCGTCCAGCACGTAGCGTAAAGGCGTGATCTCCTCCAAGACGTCTCGGGCGCCCTGCAGGGGGAAGTCTGCCGCCAAAGGAGCGCCGTCGGAGAGCTCCCTATAGAGGGGTGCTGCTTCTTCGTGCCACGGGTGCTCGACGACCTCTAGGCTCGGGGTCTCCTCCTCGCGCATCCGCGGAGCTTCGATGTTGTCGGCGACGACGTACTCGGTCTCTGGGGTGACGAGCACGGTGGCGACCCCCAAAGGATCTGAATGATCCACCCGATTGTCCGCGCCGCCCGTGTACCAGGCGAAGTTGGCCGGTCGGCGGAGCAGAACCGCCCCGAGACCCAGCCGGTTCATCGTCCCCCGGAGTCTCTGCCGCCGCTCCTCTCGGCTCACCTCTGAGCTCGCTCTATGGCCTCGCGCAGCCAACCAGCGGTCGTCTCCGGCAGCGCGTCGACGATGAACGCCCCTGCGCCTTGTTCGCTACCCGCGAGGTACTTGAGCTTCTCGGCGGTGCGGTTCGGGGGGTAGAACTCGACGTGGAAGTGGGCCAGACTTCCGTAATCTCCGCTGTCGGTGGGGGCCTGGTGCATCGCCATCACGTAGGGTACCGAGAAGCGGAAGAGGGCATCGTAGCCCATGAGTAGCCGCTTGAGGGTCCGGGCGAGGTCCTCTTTTTCGGCGCCGGTCAACTCGGCCATCGAGGGAACGCAGCGCCTCGCGTAGACGTGCACCTCGTAGGGGTAGCGGGCGTAGAAGGGAACGAAGGCGGTAAAGTGCTCACCTTTGTGAAGTACGCGGCGGCCTTCGGCATGCTCTTGGGTGAGGACGTCGCAGTGGAGGCAGCCTCCGTGCTCCTCGTGGTAGTCGCGGGCCGCTTTTAGCTCTCTCTCCGGGCGTGGGGGGACGAAGGGGTAGCCGTAGACCTGGCCGTGTGGGTGATGCAGTGTCACCCCTATCGCTTCGCCCTTGTTCTCGAAGACGAAGACGTACTTTACGTACTCAAGGGCCCCGAGCTCAGCGTAACGGTCGGCCCAGACCTCGACGAGTTTGCGTATACGCTTCTCCGGCAACCCGGCCAGGGTCTCCTCGTGCTCGTCGGAGTAGACCACGACCTCACAGACGCCCTGCCCGGGCGCCGTCGGCGCGAGGATGGTGCCGGGCTCATCAGGCTCGGGCGCGTCCGGGATGAAGGAGGGGAACTTGTTCTCGAAGACGACTATATCGTAAGAAGCGCGGGGTATCTCGGTCGGAAATCCGCCCGGCTTCGTCGGGCACATGGGACAGTACTCGGGAGGAGGGAGGAAGGTGCGGTCCTGGCGGTGGGTGGCGTAGGCGGCCCACTCGCGCAAGGTAGGGTCCCACCGGAGCTGGTTCAATCTTCCTCGCCCTCGAAAGTGTAGAAGATTATGTAGCGGCCGTCGTCTTTCGTCTCGCGCTCCCTTTTCGGCCCCGTTTTCTCGCTCGAAGCTCGTCTTTCCGGGCTTTTCGTCTCTTCGTGCTCCATCCTCGTGTCCTCTCAGGTACGGGAGTCCTCGCCGCCAAGTCCGTTGCGCCGAATGACCTCAGAGTACCAGCGGGCGCTCATCTTCGTTATGCGCCGCTGCGTCGGGTAGTCCACGTAGACTATGCCAAACCGCTTCGAGTACCCCTCCGCCCACTCAAAGTTGTCCAGGAGCGACCAGACGAAGTGCCCCTTGAGGTCTACGCCCCGTTCTATGGCCTCGCGCGCCGCTCGGAGGTGGGCGGTGAGGAAGGCGACGCGCTCCTCGTCCCTTACCTCGCCCTCCGGGTCGGCGTAATCGTGGAAGGCCGCTCCATTCTCGGTTATGTAGAGGGGGAGCTTCGTGTACTCGCGGTCCAGGCGCAAAAGAAGCTCGAGGAGCCCGTCCGCCTCCACGGGCCAGCCCATTGCTGTTCTTTCGGCAGCGTGGGGGATCACGACCGTCGCCAGGACGCTGGAGAAGACGGTGTCGGTCCCGGCCTCATCGTGGCGCACCATTTGACGCTTGTAGTAGTTGAGGCCGAGGAAGTCCAGGGGAGCTGAGATGGCCTCAAGGTCGCCGTCATGGACAAATGAGAAGTTGCTCCTTGAAGAGTAGTGATCGAGCATATCTTCCGGGTAACCGCCATGGAAGAGGGGGTCGAGGTAGAGGCGGTTGGCCTGCCCGTCCACCCGGCAGGCGGCCTCCCTGTCAGCCGCCCTATCCTTCGACGCCCGGATCGGCGAGAGGTTGAGGGTAATGCCGAGCTGGTTGTCTTCATGTCTTACTGAGCGCATCCTCTCCAGAGCAAGGCCGTGCCCCAGGAGCAGGTGATGGGTCGCCGAGAGGGCTTTGGCCGTGTCCTTGTGCCCCGGCGCGTGGACGCCTGTGCCGTAGCCGAGCCAGGCAGAGACCCAGGGCTCGTTCAAGGTGATCCAGAACGGGACTACGTCGGCAAGCTCCCGGTACAAGATACCGGCGTACTCGGCGAACCGCTCGCTCGTCTCCCGACTCGTCCAGCCGCCCTTGTCCTCCAGGACCTGCGGCAAGTCCCAGTGGTAGAGCGTTAGCATGGGCACGATGCTGCGTTCCCACAGGCCCTCAACGAGCCGTTTGTAGAAGTCGAAGCCCTTCTGGTTGGGCGGCCCGCTGCCCTCAGGCTGTATCCGGGGCCAGGCGACGGAGAAGCGGTAGCCTCGGACCCCGAGGCTCGCCATGATGTCGAGGTCCTCCGCGAAACGGTGGTAGTGGTCGCAGGCTATGTCGCCGGTGTCTCCGTGTAGGACATTGCCAGGAGCGTGGGAGAAGACATCCCAGATGGAAGGACCGCGCCCGTCCTCCTTCGCCGCGCCCTCTACTTGGTAGGCGGCGGTCGCGGTGCCCCACAAGAAACCCCCAGGGAAGTTCATCCTCTACCCTCCTTAAGTACCGTAAATCTAGAGCTCCCAATTTCTTATGCCAGTGCGTTTGACGTCGGACAGGAGGTCGCGGGAAGGTCGCGCAGCTTGATTTACCCGGCCTCCTCGTTATGGTCGAGCATCGCGAAGACCACCGCACCTTCCTCTTTGCATAAGAGTCTTGTCAAGACTATCTCGCTCTGCATACCTCCGCCTGCTCAAGTTCTCAAACTTTTTCTTCTTGTGCTTGTGCTCTCGGCCCTTCTAGCCACTAACTAGTCGACTAGACTGGGTCACCCCATCACCCACTCGTGGTCGGGATCGTTCTTGATCTTCCACTCCCGAACAGGGCCGGCCATGACGTTCAGGTAGTAGAGGTCGTAGCCCGGAGGCGCGGAGACCGTATGATACCCCCGCGGGACCAGCACAACGTCACCGTCGTGGAAGGTCAACGTTTCGTCCCGCGACCGGTCTTCGGTATACACCCGCTGGAAAGCGAAACCTTTCTCTGGTTGGATCCGATGATAATAGGTCTCTTCCAGGTAGGTTTCGCGCGGCCTATCGTCCTGGTCGTGCTTGTGAGGAGGATAGCTCGACCAGTGGCCGTTGGGGGTAATGACCTCGACGACCAGCAAGCGCTCCGCCGGCCGCTCCTCCATCAAGATAGGCCGTATCTCCCGCTCCATGTTCCCTGAACCACGCATCTCGACCACGATGTTTTCAGGGCGGATCAGTTGCGGCACCCTTCCCTGACCGGCCGGTGCCGAAGCGACCGCCAACTCCAGCCACTCGGTTGCTGCTTCTGCACGATAGCGCGTCCGAGGGGGCAGGTAGAGGGCGGAGGGAGCACCCTCGAACACGCTCTCGCGTCCCCCAACGTTTCGCCACTCGTCCCCTTCGGTGGAGACATGGCACAACCCGGAGAGAACCACCAGGCAGACCTCCTCTTCTCCGGTCTGCCGCTCCAACACCCGGCCCGCCTCCAGTCGAAAGACTTCGAATCCCACGTAGTCCCATCCCGCCGACTCCGGAGTAACTTTCACAACGCGTCCGTTCTCCTTTGGCCTTTTCATGCTTGCTATGAGCAATTCAGCCATGATGGGTGCTCCTTTAACTCGGGACGTCTCTTCTTTAGCTTCGCGTGCACTTTGCTAGCTCTAGCAGCGGACGTTTTCGAGGATTCCTGCGAGCTTCGCGTCCTTTGAGCGTCGTCTCACAGGTAGCGACGCTCCGCCTGCTGCTCTTCTTCGTAGCCCTCGCGCGCGACGCGCACAGTGTCCATACTGGAGACCTCAGCTATCGGGACGTCCCATTGGGACTCGTAATCTTGGACAGTTTCGCGGTTGGTCTGGATGTAGATCACCACCGTCCTATCGATACTCTTCGCTTCGGCAAGCGCGTTCTTTAGCTCGGGGATGGTGCTGGCTCGGATCACGTGCGCGCCGAGGCTCTCGGCGTTGGCCGCGAGGTCCACGGGCAGCAGTCTCCCGGGGGTTTCAGTGTTGGTTCCCAGAGAACCGTTCTCCCTGTACCGGTAGTGCGTGCCAAAGCCGCCGGAGCCCACTACGTCGGAGAGCTCGCCGATCGAAGCGAAGCCGTGGTTATCCACGAGTACGATCGTGAGCTTTTGCCTCTCCTGGATCGAGGTAACTATCTCACCGTTCAACATAAGATACGAACCGTCCCCGACCATCACGTAGACTTCCCGCTCGGGGACAGCCATCTTTGTGCCCAATCCCCCGGCGATCTCGTAGCCCATGCAGGAGTACCCGTACTCGACCTGGTACCCCCGAGGGTCCCTGGTCTGCCACAGCTTGTGCAGATCACCGGGCATAGACCCCGAGGCACACACCACGACATCGGAGGGGTCGGAGAACGTGTTGACCGCCCCGATAACCGCGCTTTGCGCCGGCCGGGGCTCGTCGTCCGAGGCGTAGAAGCGTTCCACCTCGCGATCCCACTCCCGGACCTCCTGCACAACCCGTTCCCTGTAGTCCACCTCCACCTGATAATCCGCCAGTTTCTTAGAGAGTGCTTCGATCGTCGCCCGCGCATCGCCGACCAGCGAGAGCCCCGCGTGCTTTGCGGCGTCGAAGTCCGCGACGTTGATGTTTATGAAGCGGACGTCGGGATGCTGAAACGCGGTCTTCGAGGCGGTCGTGAAGTCGGACCAGCGGGAGCCGACGCCGATCACCACATCGGCATCCCGGGCGATACGGTTGGCGCCACGCGTACCCGTAACCCCCACCGCACCGAGGGCCGCCGGGTGGTCGTAGGGCATCGACCCCTTGCCCGCCTGCGTCTCGGCGACGGGGATGCCCGTGGCTTCCGCGAAACCTCGCAGGGCCTCGGTGGCCTCGGAGTAGATCACGCCGCCTCCGGCTACTACGAGCGGGCGTCGGGACTCCTTGATGAGAGCGGCGGCTTCTTCGAGGGCTGCGAGGTCGGGGAGCGGTCGTCTTATGCGCCACACGCGGCGCCTGAGGAACTCCTCCGGGAAGTCGTAGGCCTGGACCTGAACGTCCTGGGGCAGCGCCAGCGTTACGGCGCCGGTTTCGGCCTCGTTGGTCAGTGCACGCATCGCCGCGAGTGCTGCGGCAATGAGCTGTTCGGGGCGGTTGATCCTGTCCCAATACTTGGAGACAGGCCGGAAGCAGTCGTTGACCGAGAGGTCGCCATCGTTTGGCGTCTCGAGTTGCTGCAGGACAGGGTCCGGGCCGCGAGAGGCGAAGATGTCGCCCGGCAGGAGCAACACCGGCAGACGGTTTATAGTGGCGAGCGCCGCCCCGGTGATCATGTTGGTGGCGCCCGGGCCTATAGAGGAGGTGCAGGCGAAGGTCGAGAGGCGGTTCCTCATCTTGGCGAAGCCAGCGGCGGCGTGCACCATCCCCTGCTCGTTGCGTGCCATGTAGTAGGTGAGCTCGTCACCGTACTGTTGCAGCGCCTGCCCCATGCCTGCGACGTTGCCGTGCCCGAATATCCCGAAACATCCAGCGAAGAACCTGTGCTCTACGCCATCGCGCTCGACGTACTGGTTGGCCAGAAACCTCACCAACGCCTGCGCGGTGGTCAGACGTACTGTACCCATCAGCGTACCTCCAGTCCGCGCGTTAATCTCATACCTTCTCAGAGACAACAACCACACCGGCATCGATCGCAACAGGTCGCGTCGCGCGGATTTCGTCAGCCCTCTTGGCTATCTCAGCCATTGGACGAGCGTCCGAGCAGGTCTTCCACCTCGTCGGCGGTTGGCATGTCGTCGGCGCACGCGAGACGGGAAGCGACGATGGCCCCTGCGGCGTTGGCGTATGCGACGCTCCGTTCGGGGTCCCACCCGGAGAGTAGCGCATGGCATAAAGCGCCCCCGAAAGCGTCGCCCGCCCCGAGGCCATTGACTATCTCTACCTCGATGGGCGGCGCCTCAGCGACGCCTTCCTTAGATCGCACGAGGACGCCCTCCGGCCCCCGTTTGACTATCGCAAGATCTAGGCCGTAATCCAGCAGCGCCGCTGAAGACTCGTGGGGATCGCCTGTCCCGACCACTACCTCGACCTCCTCCTGGTTGCCCACCGCCACCGTGACATGCTTTAACGCCTCGCGATACCAACGCTCCGTCTCTTCTCTCGACTCCCACAGCATCGGTCGGTAGTCGAGGTCCACTACCGTGATCCCCTCCGAACGCGCCTCCAGCGCCCTGAGCGTAGTGCTCCTGCTCGGCTCCTCGGAGAGACCCGTGCCCGTGATCCAAAAGAGTGGCACCTCCGAGATCTCCTCCAGGTCCAGGTCTTCGACTTCGATGTTTATGTCGGGGGCCTTCGGTTCTCGGTAAAAGAGAAGGGGGAAGTCGTCGGGAGGATAGATCTCGCAGAAGGCGAGGGGCGTACGCAGATCGGGATCGGTGCCCACGTAGCGCGCCTTGACGCCGAATCCTTCGAGCGCCGCCCGCACGTACGGCCCGAAGCCGTCATCGCCCACCTTCGTTATCACCGCAGACTTGTGGCCTAATCGGGCCACCGCTACCGCCACGTTCGTGGCGCTGCCGCCGAGCGACTTGGCGAAGGTCTTTACCTCCGCAAGCGGAATACCGATCTGCTCGGGGTACAGATCCACGCTAACCCGCCCCATCGTGATGACCTCAAGGTCAGCCATCTAGGCCCTTGGTCCCCTTCCCGCTGTCGAGCACGCTCCTGACGAAGCTAAGGCTCTTGCGCACGTCTTCGATGGGTCCTTTGCCCTCCTCGGGCTCGTCGTCGAGCATTATGTCCTGCTCCAGCACGTACCAGCCCTCGTACCCCGACCCCTCTAGCAGCCCGATGACGCGCTCGCTCTCCACATCCCCGTCGCCCAAAGCCCTGAATACTCCCTGGCGCACGGCGTCCTCAAAGCCAACCTCCCCTTTGGCGACCCCTTCCGCTAGGTACCGGTCCACGTCCTTGAGGTGCACGATACGAACCCTATCCGCGGCGAGCTCGGTGACCGCCACCGGGTCATCCCCCCCGACCATGAGGTGTCCAGTATCGAGGCAGAGCCCCGTCTCACAACCCTCAAGAAAGCGCCGCACGTGGTGCGGGCGCTCGATCGCGGTCCCGAAGTGCGGATGCACCGCGACGGTGAGCCCGTGCCCGACCCCTATCTCCTCCGCTATAGAGAGACCCTCGAACAGCTCGTCCCACCCGGCGTCGTCCAGCTCGACGTTTTCCTCGTAGCCCTCCCCTTCGGTGTCGGCCGCCAAGATCATCACGTCGGCCCCGGCGGCAGCGAAAAACCTGGCCTGCCGCTCGACGGAGGCGAGCCCCTCCTCTCGAGCGTCCGCTCGGTGTAACACGACTGGCACGAACCCTCCCACCAACCGCATGCTGTACCCCTCCAGCACGCGCGAAGCCTCGTCGGGCTCCTCCGGCAAGAAGCCCTCGGGACCCGACTCCATCGCCGGCAAACCGAGCGAGGCCGCTTCTTCGAGCACCCGCCCGGCGTCCATCTGGTGGCCCCACCCCGACACCTCGTTGACTCCCCACGATATTGGAGCGCCCGCGATGCGCGCTTCCCGGTTCACTTAGTCCCCCCTCGGCGATAGAGTCGCCTGTCTCCGTCCGTCTCCGCTCTCGTTACCAACTTAATCGGCCTCTTCGTAGAAGACTTCGCCTTCCCTTATTTCATTTGTGAGCCGTACGGTTCTTCCCTCGCGGTGCGAGCGCTCGGCGGCCTTTGCCAGGACGAAGGCCGCGGCGGCGTCAGCACCGCTCACCTCGGGATCCCGATCTTCGCGTACTGCGTGGGCGAAGGACTCCAACCCCGCTGCGTAAGCGTCGGCGAAGCGTTCGACGAAGTCGGAGACGTAGTCGTGGTGCGAGCTGTCGGGGGTGAGCGTCTCCACCGACGCTCGCCTGTGGTTGTCGAGCCTCAATGTGGCCTTCGAGCCCATAATCTCGCTAGAGCACTCGTAGCCGTAGCCGGCAACGCGGCTATTGTCTATCACGCCCAAAGCGCCTCCGGCGAAGCGGAGGGCGACGACGGCGTTGTCGATGTCGCCCACCTCCTCGAACCCGGGATCGGAGAGCACCGCCCCGAACGCAGTCACCTCTTCGATCTCGCCGATAAGCCAGCGGGCAGCGTCGAAGTCGTGCAGGGTAACGTCGGTGAAGAACCCCCCGGACCGCTTTATGTAGTCGAAGCCGGGCGCCTGCATATCCCGCAAGGAGGTGCGAAAGAGGTACACCCTCCCGACCTCACCTGCCTCGATCTTCTCCCACGCCCTCATGTAATCTGGGTCGAAGCGCCTGTGGAAACCGACCTGCAGCTTTATCCCCGCCTCGCGCGCGGACTCGATGGCCCCGTAGGTGCGCTCCAGGTCGAGCGAGATGGGCTTCTCGCAGAAGACGTGCTTGCCCGACTGGGCCGCCGCCTCGATCATATCAGCGTGCAACGGCGTGGGGCTCGCGACCACAACGGCCTCTATCTCAGGATCCTCCAACAGGTCGGCGTAGTCCGTGGACCAATCGATACCCCTCAGCCCCTCCGAGGCCTCGCGGGCGACGTCCTCGTCGGCATCCACGATTCGTACCAGGTCTGCTAGAGGGATGCGTCCGGCAAGGTTGGCGGCGTGAAAATGCCCCATCCGCCCCAACCCCACCAGACCCATGCGCACGCGGTCGTCCGCGGCCGTTTTACCTCTACTGCTATGTTCCTCGCGCCTCATCGGATATTCCCTATAACGGGTCCCCCAGTGCCGCCCTCTACGGCCACCTTTCGATCACCACCTTGCGCTCGGTGAAGAACTCCACCCCGTCGCGCCCGGTGGCGTGCAGGTCCCCGAAGAAGGAGTCCTTCCAGCCGGTGAACGGGAAGTAGGCCACCGGCGCGGGCACGCTTATGTTCACCCCGATCATGCCGCACGCGACCTCGCGCCGGAACTTCCTCGCCGCCGCTCCGTCGCCGGTGAAGATGGCTGCCGCGTTGCCGTACCTGGACTCGTTTATGGTCCGTATGGCCTCGTCGAGGTCCTCCATGCGCTCGACGGTCAAAACGGGCCCGAAGATCTCCTCTTGGGCTAGCTCCATCTCTGGGGTGACATGGTCGAAGATGGTGGGCCCGAGGAAGAAGCCTTCGCTTTCCTCTCCGTTGCCACTCCTGCCGTCGAAGACGAGCCGGGCACCCTCTTCTTCTCCCTTCGAGATGTAGCCTACGATGCGCTCCTTTGCCTGAGCACTCGTTACGGGGGTGATGCCGGTGCCGGAGTCCATCGCCGCGTTCAGGCCCGACCCCACTTCGGCCTCCCTCGCTAGCTGCGTCAGCTTCTCCACCAGCTCGTCGCCGATGCTGCCCACCGCCACCCCGACGCTGCCCGCCAGGCACCGCTGCCCGCCGTTGGAGAACGCCGAGGAGAACACGCCTTGGGCCGCGGCCTCAAGGTCCGCGTCCGGCATTACCAACAGATGGTTCTTGGCTCCACCCAAAGCCTGCACCCTCTTACCCTTCTCGGCCGCCCGCTTGTAGATGTTCCGGGCCGCTGCTGCGGAGCCTACGCTCGAGACGGCCTTGACTTCCGGATGATCTATGAGGGCTTCCACCGTCTCCACAGCCCCGTGCACTACGTTGAAGACCCCATCTGGGAAACCGGCCTCGCTGAAAAGCTCCGCGAGGCGGAGGGCCGAGAGCGGCGTGCGCTGGGAGGGTTTGAGGATGAAGGTGTTTCCGGTCGCAACCGCAAGAGGAGCGAACCACAGCGGGATCATCACCGGGAAGTTGAAGGGGGTTATTGCAGTGACTACCCCCAAAGGCTCCTTGTACAGGGCGACGTCCACACCGCTGCTCACCTGGTCGAGGGTCTCCCCTTTCATCAGGGTGGTTACTGTGGCCGCGAGCTCGACGACCTCTATGCCACGCCGGATCTCGCCCTTGGACTCCTCTACGTGCTTGCCGTTCTCGCGGGTGCAGAGTTCGGCGAGCTCTTCGAAATTCTCCATAAGGAGCACCTGAAGCCGGAACATCCGCCTCGCCCTCTGCGTGACGGGCTCCTCGCGCCACCTCCGAAAGGCCTCCGACGCAGCACGTACGACCTTCTCCACATCTTCTTCGCCCGAGAGCGGTACCCGTCCCAAGAGTTCTTCGGTAGCCGGGTCCAGAACTTCAAGCTTCTCCTCCGCCTCAGCAGCGACCAGATCGCCTCCGACGAAGTTCTTCAAGACCTCCACGATCATGCCCCTCCTTTTGCCTCTCCTTTTGTCCCTTATCCACCAAGAGCAGTATACATTCCTTGGGCAAGCTTCTTGAGGGCTTCATTAGTGCCTAACTAAAGGATCGTCAAATTTTGTAAAGAAGTGGCCAGTCTCAAAGAACAGCTGCGAAGCTAAAGGAGCTAGAGCGCGGCAGACAAGCCGTGTTCCTATCGTGTTCACCGATTTAGCCGGAGGGCTCCTGGCTGTCCTTGCCTACGCCATCGAGTCGGCGCGGAGGTCGCGCCGCCTCTTCCTCCATCCCGTAACTATACAAAGAAGAGAATCGTCAAAACCAGCGCGACGGTGGCACAGGCCGAAGGGAGAGCCTTATACTGTTGCCGTATGCGAGGGAGCCAGGCTCCAACACGAAAGGAAAGGGTCTCTGATGGACGAGAAGGTCTACCGCACGGAGCTTACGCCGGTGAGCTTCCTCAGGCGCAGCGCCTACATGTTCCCCGACAAGACCGCCGTGGTCCATGGGGAACGGCGCTACACCTACGGGGAGTTCGAAGAAAGGGCCAATCGCCTCACCTCGCGCCTCAAGGACGCAGGCTTCCAGAAGCACGACAGGATCGCCTTCCTCTGCCCGAACATCCCGCCGATGCTGGAGGGGACCTTCGCCATACCGGCGGCAGGGTTGGTCATGGTAGCCATAAACACCCGTCTCTCCGCAGGCGAGGTCGAATACATCGTCGAGCACTCGAAGTCGAAGATGGTCTTCGTGGATACCGAACTCGAACACCTTTTAGAGAACGTGGACGAGAGCGTCGAGCGCGTGCGCATAGACGACACGGGCGAGAAAGGCGACCCCTACGAGGGCTACATCGCCGAGGGCTCTCCGGAACCCGTCGAGAGCGTTTTGGAGGACGAGGAGGAGATGATCTCCGTCAACTACACCTCTGGGACGACGGGGCAGCCCAAGGGCGTAGTGTACACTCACCGCGGGGCGTACATAAGCGCCCTAGGCAACGTCATCGAGACGCAGATGGACTACGAGACTAAGTACCTGTGGACGCTGCCGATGTTCCACTGCAACGGCTGGACGTTCCCGTGGGCGGTGACGGCCATCGCGGGGACGCACGTTTGCTTAAGAAAGGTCGAGCCGGACAAAATATGGGAGCTCTTTGAGTCCGAGGGCATAACCCACTACTGCGCGGCGCCTACCGTCCAGATACCGCTCGCAAATCACGAGAACGCCCGCACGCTCGACAAAAAGGTCACCGCCGCCATCGCCGGCTACGTGCCCTCGCCGACCCTGCTCGGCCAGCTCCTCGAGCTGAACATAAGGCCCATACACCTCTACGGCCTCACGGAGACCTACGGCCCCGCGACCACGAGTGCCCCGCACGAGGAGTGGGAGGAGCTCGACACCGAGGAGCACGCCAAGCTCCTCTCGCGTCAGGGCCAGGGCTACGTCACCTCCGACCTCGTGCGCGTCGTCGACGACGACGTGAACGACGTGCCGCGCGACGGGGAGACGATGGGCGAGATCGTCTTCCGGGGCAACATGGTCATGAAGGGCTACCTCGACAACGAGGAGGAGACCAAAGAGTCTTTCAAGGGCGGTTGGTACCACTCTGGCGACATAGCGGTGTGGCACCCGGACGGGTACATCGAGATAAGGGATAGGGACAAGGACGTGATCATCTCCGGCGGAGAGAACATCTCCTCTATAGAGGTCGAGCAGGTCGTCGCCCAGCACCCGGCCGTCATGGAGGTCGCCGTCTCCGCCATGCCGGACGAGTACTGGGGCGAACGCCCCAAAGCTTACGTGACCCTCAAGCAGGGCCAGGAGACCACCGAAGAAGAGATCATAGAGTTCACCAAGGAACACATCGCCCGCTTCAAAGCCCCCGCCGCCGTCGAGTTCGGCGAGCTCCCCAAAACCTCTACTGGCAAGGTCCAGAAATACGTCCTCCGCCAGAGGGAGGAGGAACAAAACGGCAGCGACGGTAGCCAGTAGGAAGGTTAGAGCCATGCTGCAAGAAGAGCGTACCTACGAGCACATCCTGTACGAAGCCGACGACACCGTCGCCCTCGTCACAATGAACCGCCCGAAGAAGCGCAACGCCCTCTCCCTAGACCACATGCAGGAGCTCATAAGCTGCTTCAAGACGATCGGCGAGGCCCGCGAGGCACAGGTCGTGATCCTTCGCGCCAACGGCCCCGCCTTTTGCGCTGGCCATGACCTCTCGGAGATGGTAGGACGCGACCCCGATTTCTACCGCTACCTCTTCGACGTCTGCTGCGAGCTGATGGAGACCATCCAATCTATTCCCCAGCCCGTGATAGCCCAGGTACATGGCGTCGCTACCGCCGCCGGCTGCCAGCTCGCCGCCACCTGCGACCTCGTCGTCGCCGCAGAAGAAGCGCGCTTCGCCACCCCCGGCGTGAAGATAGGCCTCTTCTGCTCTACCCCGATGGTCGCCCTGAGCCGCTCGGTGGGCCAGAAAAAGGCGATGGAGATGCTCCTCACCGGCGAGTTGGTCCCCGCCGAAGAAGCCCTGGCCGAAGGTCTCGTCAACAAGGTGGTCCCTGCCGACGAGCTTGAGGCTGAGACCCGCACGCTCGCGGAGAAGATAGTCGAAGCCAGCCCGCTCGTCGTCGGAGTCGGCAAGCAGGCCTTCTACCGACAACTCGAGATGCCCACCGAGCAGGCCTACTCCTACACTAAGGAGGTCATGTCCTTCAACGCCACTTTCGCCGACGCCCAGGAGGGCATCTGCGCCTTCCTGGAGAAGCGCAGGCCGGAGTGGAAGGGGCGCTAGTCGGGCGGCGCTCGGAGGTCGACCCGCATACACAGAACCACGCGCTCGAGGCGGAGCCGCGCGGCCGGCAAGCTTACAGGCTTGCCCAACATCAAGAGCTTGCTGAGCATTTCGAGCATTGGCAGCGTGGGCAGCATCATGAGCATCGGCAGTGCCGGTTCTATCTTGTGCATCAGCAGCGCTGGCGCGATCCTGCGCATCGGCGGCAGGGAATACAAGGCGGACGAACCGTAAAGATGCTCCTGTTCCGTCGCTTAACAAGGTCGTGCTAAGCTGCAAGCGATAAGACGTTGCACGCGAAAGTATCCCGAGCTGGGTCACGGACCGGGGGCGAGGAACCGGACGATGATGAGCACCACCACGCGGCCTCGAGAGAAAAAAGCGCAAAAGATAGAGGGGCTTCCGCCCTACGACGTGATCCTGCTCGACGACGATGACCACAGCTTCGAGTACGTGGTTCGCATGCTCAAAACGCTCTTCGGGCATCCGCTGGAGAAGGGATACCGGATGGCGATGGAGGTGCACACCACAGGCCGGGTCGTCGTCGCCACCACGAACCTGGAGCAAGCCGAGCTGAAGCGTGATCAGATTCACGCCTTCGGACCCGACCCTCTCGTCCCGCGCTGCAAAGGCTCGATGTCGGCGACCGTAGAGCCTGCGGCCGGCTGACGCCTCCCCTCTGTACGGAGGGATAGACGTTTTGTTCGTGCGGCGCCTCGCGAAGCGCGTGTGCCCTTTCGAAGAAGCGCGAGCCGGAGTGGGAGGGCAGGTAGTATCGATTTCCTCCTTGGCGCTTCTTGTTGCTACTTGACTTTGGTCTTGAGCCAATCTCGGACGATCTCGTAGCGAGATCATGCGCTTTAGGGAGCGTCATGGGCTTCAGGGGCGCGGCTGCCCTCAGGATACAAGCGTCGCCCACGGCTTCTCCGGGAAGGGTCTCTAGCCTCAGGAGAGCGTAGCCAGCTCTTCGTCGCTTAAGCGTAGTTCGACTGCGGCAACGTTCTCTTCGAGGTGCTCGACCGAAGAGGTGCCGGGGATGGGCAGCATTACGGGGGAGCGGGCGAGGAGCCAGGCTAGAGCCACCTGCCCCGGGGTCACGTCGTGGCGGGCGGCGATCTCGTCCAGAGGACCGCCGGGGCGCGCCAGGTCGCCGGTCGCCAGCGGGAACCAGGGGATAAAGCCTATACCTTCGCGCTCGCAGAAGTCGAGCACGTCTTCAGAGCCGCGGTCGGTGAGGCTGTAGCGGTTCTGCACCGTGGCTATTGGCACGATCTCGCGCGCCCGTTCGATCTCCTCGACCCCGATCTCGGAGAGGCCGACGTGCTGGATCTTGCCCTCCTCCCGGAGCTCGGCCAGGGTACCGAGTTGCTCTTCCACGGGGACGCTGGAGTCTATGCGGTGCAGCTGGTAGAGGACTATGCGCTCGACCTTGAGCCTCTTCAGGCTCCCCTCGCACGCCTCGCGCAGGTGCTCGGGACGGCCATCCGTCTTCCACCGCCCCGGCCCCGGGCGCACCAGGCCGCCCTTCGTGCCGATTACCAGATCCTCGGGGTAAGGGTAGAGCGTCTCGCCTATAAGTCGTTCGGAGACCTTGGGACCGTAGGAGTCGGCAGTGTCGATGAAGTTTACGCCGAGCTCGACCGCCCGTCTCAGCACGGCCCTGGCCTCCTCGGGATCTTCGGGCTCTCCCCAGATGCCCTCCCCGGTCAAACGCATCGCGCCGAAGCCCATGCGGTTGATGGTGAAGCTGTCCAGGTTGAACGTGTTGACAGTCCCGTTGGATCGTTCCCCTTCCGACATCGCGTATCCTTTCCGGTCGGTTGCGGTCTTGCTTCTACCCGCCCGCGGGGGCGAGGCGGAGGATGCGGTCGTCATCGGCGGTAGGGTTACCGCGGCCGTCACGGTTGCTCGTCAGGATCCACAAGCTACCGTCAGGGGCTTGCGCCACGTGGCGCAGACGCCCAGCCTGGCCCGAAAGGAACGCCTCCCGGTCCACGACAGCACCATTCTCGTCGAGGTCGAGCCGCCAGAGGCGCTGGCCGCGCAGGGCCGCCATGAAGAAATCTCCCTCCCACTGCGGGATCGCGCCGTTTATCAGGATCTCGGCCCCGCTGGGCGAGGCCTCACTCGTGGACCACGTAGAGATAGGATCCGTGTACCTGGGCTCGCCGCCCTCGCCCTCGATCTCGGGCCAACCGTAGTTTTGCCCGGGCTCGATGATGTTGACCTCATCGTAGCTAGTCTGACCGAACTCGGTAGCGTAGAGCCGACCACTCGCGTCCCACGCGAGGCCCTGCACGTTGCGGTGGCCGTAGGAGTAGACGGGGCTACCCGGGAACGGGTTGTCCGCGGGCACCCGGCCTTCAGGCGTGAGGCGTAAGATCTTGCCGCCCAAAGAGTTCAAATCTTGGGAGTTCGAGGTGTCGCCCCCATCGCCCGTGCCCAAGTAGAGGTAGCCGTCGGGGCCGAAAGCGATGCGCCCCCCGTTATGGTAGGACTGTACGGGGATGCCTGTCAAAAGAGGCTCGGGGTCCTCGCCCAGCCGAAAGCGCGTCAGGCGATTGTCGTTGTCGGTCGTGTAGTACGCGTAGATGTAGCCGTCGTTTTCGTAGTCGGGGGAGAGCGCGATCCCCAAAAGGCCGCCCTCCCCGGTCCCGCCCGCGGGCAGCCGCTGCAGCTCCTCGACGTTGCCCGAAGAATCCACCGACAGGAGTCGCCCGGAGTCGCGCTCGGTGATGAGAGCCTCGCCGTCCGGGGTAAACACGAGATCCCAGGGCGCCTCCAGGCCCCTGGTGATGACGCTGGTCTGTACCTTTACGGGACCCGCGTTCGCAGAGGTGCTCTCCGGGTCTACGGCGTCCGTATCCTCGGGGGCGGGCGTCCCGCTGTCGGTAAGCTCGGTCTGCGCGCCGCTGCCACCCGGGTCCTCCGGCTCCTCCGAAGCCTGCTCTGCGCCGCACCCGGCGAAAAGAACCGCAACGGCAAAGATCGCGGCGGAGCGAGCCACAAGGCGCCTCGTTTCGTCGTCTGACTCGACCATCTTTCGCAACACGCTGCTCAAAATTCGGCGCGGCACCAAACCTCCAAAACGGGCGAGCTGGTAAAGACCCATCGATTATATCCCTACGACCCGCACAGCCCGTGGTTTCAGCGACGGTGCGATCGCCGCTTGTAATCTAGAATTTGTTTTTCGGCGATTTACCATTCGGAGGCCCGTGGCACGGGAGAGAGCAGGAGCCGGAGAGATAAAAGAACAGCTCGACCGCTTGCGGCCGCCGCTCGGGGCTATGTTTCTGGTAGCTTACGCGGCCTCGTTCTTAGCGCCCCACCCCTTGGTCACGAGCGTTTTTCTCGGGACGGGGGGCTTGCTCCTGGTAGCGTCGGTGCCGTGGGCGAGCACATTCCACAAGGCGCTGGCTTTGGCGGGGTCGCTCGCGTTCGGGGTATTGCTCTTGTCGGGGAAGTTCGATGCAGGGGCATTCTTCGACGGGTTGCCCGCGTACTTCAACATAGTCGCGGTGCTCCTGATCCTGAGCATCGCCGGGTACCCCATCCGGGCGGCGCGTTTCGAGGCTCAGATACGGGCCCTCGTGGTAACCCTCACCCGCCGAGGCGTGGGGGTGAGGACAACATCAGGGGTTTTGGGGCACCTGCTCGGGGCGGTTCTCGATGTCGGGGCGTTCGTGCTGATAGACGTGATCCTGCACCGCGCCGCCCCCAAAGGTCGCGTCGAAGCCCTCGTATGGGCGGGACGGACCTTCTCGTTCGCGCCTTTGTGGACCAACCTGAACGTGTTCACCGCGACGACGATCGAGCTGACCGGCGCCTCCTATACGAGTTTGCTCGCGGTCTCACTCCCGTTCGTGGCTTTGGGGCTGGCCGCCACGCTCCTCTTCGCCCAAAAGGAGCGGGGCGACGCGATCGAATCCCCGGAGACGTTGGACCGCGGGGCGGCCGCAGTGCTCCTCTACCCCGTGCTGCTGGTCGCGGCGGTCGCGCTCGTGAGCCTCTCCGTCCCAGGGCTTCCGCTGACGGCCGCGGTCTCGGTGACGATAGCGGCGGTCGTCGCCCTTATCGCCGCCTTGGCGACCGCGCTGCAGCGCCGGTCCTCGCCGACGCGACGACTCGTACGCGAGACGCGCGACTCCCTGACCGAATCCCACGCCGAGTTCGCGCTCTTCGGATCGGCGGGCGTTCTGGTGCTCTCGCTCGAAGGGCTCGGGGCACTCGCCCCAGTCGGTGACCTCCTCTTTGCCCTTCCTGCAGTACTCGTAGCTCCGGCGTTGGCGCTCATCACGGCCATGGGTTTCGTCGCCGGGATACACGTGATCCCGATGGTGTTCCTCATAGACACCGCGTTTCCCCTGGATGGCGGACCGGCTCCGGCGCTTTGGGCGGTAGCGATACTGCTCGGCGCCCAGGCTGTCCTGCTCTTGACCCCCTTCTCCAACAACGTGACCATGCTCGCCCGCCTCACGGGACTGCACCCGTTGGAGATTGGGCCGAAGAGGAACTGGCGGTTCGGCCTCGTCCTGGCGCTTGCCGTGGCTGCCTACCTCGGGCTCCTTACCTTCCTGCTTCTTTAGCAGCCGGCTAGTGCGACCAAGCGATTACGCCGCCTGGAAAGAGACGAGCCCGTCCCCCATACGCTCCGCTCGGCCTTCGAGGACCAGGTGTTCTAGATGGGCGAGGGTCTCGGCCAGCGCGAAGCACCGCTCGTAGAGCGAGAGGCCGTAGCGGAATACCTTGCGCGAGACCTCGAACGGGGTCTTGGGGGCGCCTGAGATCTCCGCCTGCATCACCTCCAGTCGCTCCTCGTGGTGGAGCAGCAACTCGTCAACCCGGCCCCTCAAATCGTGAAAGAGCGGTCCGTGTCCCGGGAGTACGAGGTCCGCGTCGAGGCCGCGTATGCTCCGGAGGCTCTTGAGATAGCGGGCCAGAGGCCTCGGCAGCGTATCCGGCCAGCGACCGATGTTCGGCGTGACCCCGAGCATGACCTGGTCGGCGGCGAAGAGTAGCCCGCGACCCTCGTCGTGGAGCATTGCCTGATGGTCCGCGTGCCCGGGCGCGTGCAAGATCCGGGCCGTGCCGGGGCCCAAGGGTATCTCCTCTCCCACCGACAACGGGACCATCTTCTCCGGCAGCGACAGGTCTGCTCTCGTGCCCGCCGCGGCCCTCTCGGCCAAAGCCCGGCCCATTCCGCTACGTACCAAATGCTCGATAAACGGTGCGGGGTCGGGGTCGCCCCAGACCTCGCGGGAGTGCTCGATCTCGCTCCCCAGCATGCACACCGGCGCGCCGCTGATCCCCTGCAACCAGTACGCCGCCCCGAGGTGATCCGGGTGAAAGTGCGTGACGACGATGCGCTCCACGTCTCGCCCAAGGTTACACCCGATCGCCTCCGCCGCGGACTCCCACGCGGTCCGCCCCTCAGGGTAGTCGAAGCCGGTGTCGATGAGGGTCCACCCGCCGTCCCCCTCCGCGAGGTATGCCGAGACAAACACGAGCGGTATGGGCACCGGCACCTTCAGCTGGTACACGCCCTCTGCGACCTTCGCCGCTTCGCCTACGGGCTGTGTGCTCAGCCACGAGGGCTTCACACCATCGATCAAAAGTACCGTCTCCTAAATCCACAAGGTCTAAAAATCAGCGGCCAGCAAATGAAATGCTGGCCGCTAACGGGCTGACTAACCGATCGGCTAATTCTGAAGGTTCTCGAAGATGCCCGCGGCGCCCATGCCGCCGCCGATGCACATGGTCACCATGCCGTACCTGGAGTCGCGGCGCTCCATCTCGTGGATTAGTTGGATGGTGAGCTTCGTGCCGGTGGCGCCCATCGGGTGCCCCAAAGCTATCGCGCCGCCATGCACGTTCGTCTTCTCGAGATCGAGGCCCACCTCCCGGGTACAGGCCAGCGCCTGCGCCGCGAATGCCTCGTTGAACTCGATGAGGTCTATGTCGTCTAAAGAGAGCCCGGTGAGCTTTAGGACCTTGGGGATGGCGACGCTCGGCCCCAGGCCCATGACCTCGGGACGCACCCCGCCCACGGCGAACCCGACGAAGCGGGCGAGCGGCGTCAGGCCTAGCTCCTCGGCCCTCTCGCGCTCCATGACCACGACAGCTGCGGCCCCGTCCGAGCGCTGAGAGGAGTTGCCGGCCGTCACGGTGCCGTCCCGCTGGAAGACCGTCGGGAGCTTGGCGAGGCCCTCTTTCGAGGTGTCACGCGGCCCCTCGTCCCGCTCGAAGGTTGTCTCCGTGCGCCGCGGCTCGCCACTCTCATCCACCCAGTCGAGGTTCACGTCGAGCGGCACGATCTCCTCGTCGAAGACCCCGGAGTTGACGGCTTCTCCGGCTAAGGTGTGGCTTCGCAGGGCGAATTCGTCCTGGTCCTCGCGCGAGACGTCGAACTCTCTTGCGACCTGCTCGGCGGTAAGGCCCATCCCCATATAGACGGCCGGGTTGGTTTCGACCAGCGTGGGGTTTGGCGAGAAGTTCGGCATCTCTAGGGTCGAGGACATGTGCTCAACGCCGCCCGAGACGATGGTGCCGGCGAACCCGCTCATGATCCGTTCGGACGCCATAGCTATGGTCTGCAACCCCGACGAGCAGAAACGGTTCACGGTCTGCCCCGGAACGGTCTCGGGCAACCCCGCCCTGATGAGCGACTGCCTGCTGATGTTGTAGCCCTGGGTTCCCTCGGGCATCGCGCACCCGACGATGACGTCCTCGACCTCCGAAGGATCGAGGCCGTCGGCCCTCTTCAGAGCCTCCGTTATGCAGGCGGCGGTCATGTCGGCGGGGTGAGTCCCACGGAGGCTGCCCTTGGGGGCGCGCCCGACGGCGGTCCTCGCGCCCGAAACTATCACGGCTTCTTTCACGTTTACTCCCTTCGGTCGTAAGCTGTCAGAGATCAGCAGCCAGGTCTCTTGCGGTTACCCAGACACTGGGTGCTCGCGCTACGGCTTTTTGCTGATGATCTTATCCGTACCGTCTGGCTATCCTTTCCCGGTGTCAATGACCGGCCCTTACCTGATACCTAATTCCTCAATGGTTTGCCAGTCTCGAGCATGGCTCCAATACGCTCTTGGGTCTTCTCGTTCTTGAGGAGCTCGATGAAGGCCTCCTTTTCGAGCCTGAGTATATAGTCCTCGTAGACCCACTGGGGAGACGAGAGATCCCCGCCGGTGAGAACGCGGGCGAGGTGGCCGGCGACGACGCCGTCGTACTCGGTCGCGTAATGGCCCCACTGGAGGGTCTTGACCCCGACCTCGAGCGCCGCCCGCGTCACGGTACCCGCGGCGTAGATGGCCTTCTCGCGGACGGGCGGGGCGTAGCCGTCGGCGAGATCGAGGACCTCGCGCTTGGCGGCGGAGATCAGATGATCCCCGTTCATGACCACCCGGTCATCCTCCTTGAGGAAGCCCATCTCTTGCGCCTCCAGGGCGCTCCCCGAGACCTTCGCCTGCGCTACGTTCTGGAAGATCTCCTGCACGTAGGGTAGAGACGGGGCGCGGGTGTGCATCGCCGAGGAGACGATCCTGCGGATCATCTCCTTCGTACCGCCGCCCGCGGGGATGAGCCCCACGCCTGTCTCGACGAGGCCCATGTAGGTCTCGCCCCCCGCGACGACGCGGTCGGAGTGCAAGGCTATCTCCGCCCCGCCACCAAGGGTCTGCCCGTGCGGCGCCGAAACGACCGGCTTGGAGGCGAAGCGGAAGCCCATTAGCAGGTTCTGAAAAGCTTCCACCGCCTCGCCGACCCGGGCCAGATCGCCTTGCTGCACCCCTTCGGCGACCTCGCCGAGGTCGGCGCCCACGGAGAAGTTCCTGCCCTCGTTGCCGATCACGAGTCCAACCCAGCCGTCCTCTTCCTCCAGGCGTCTCAGGGCCTCGTACCCCATCTCGACCGCGGCGGCGTCCACGGAGTTGCCCCGTGAGTGGATCTCGAAGCACATGACCCAGTCGCCCAGGTCCAAAAGGCTCGCTGAGTCGTTGCGCGAGATCTCCTTGCCCTCCTCGCGCAAAGCGTCGAGCGAGATGATCATCGGGTCCTCGCGCACCGGCTCGTACTCGCCCTTTACCGGGCTGTACTGGAGCTCTTTCGTCCCCTCTCTCTTATAGAAGCTCTCGTTGCCATCGTCGAGCATCTCCTTGACCCAAGAAGCAACCTCGATGTCGAGGGACTCCATCTGTTCGACCGTTTCGCGCACGCCTAACAGGTCCCACATCCTGAAGGGCCCGGCCTCCTGGCCATAGCCCCACTCCATAGCGTGATCCACGTTCTCCAGATTATCGGAGATCTCCGGCACCCGGCGGGAGGCATAGGCGAGGTCAGGCAGGATCGTGTCCCTCAAGTACCGGGCGTGCCGGTCCTCCTCGGCCCGTCCCATGATGTAGCGCAGGCGCGCCCCGAGATCCCCCTGCATCCGCGCCTCCCCTACGAGGGGCAAGTCGGGGTTCTGGGGTGGCTCGTGCTCAAAGGTCTCCAGGTTCAAGACGTCGAAGACAGTCTCGCCGTCGCGCTTTTCGCGCTTGTAGAAGCCGGCGCCGGTCTTGCTGCCGAGGAGGTTGTTCTCGACCATCTTCTTGAGTTTCTCGGGGGGTTTGATGCTCTCCCTCGACTCGTCCTCCGAGACCAGCTCGTAGAGGTTCTCGGCCACCCCGACGGCTATGTCGAGGCCGACCTGGTCGTTCAGGCGGAAGGTCGCGGTCTTGGGGCGCCCGATCAGGGGGCCGGTTATGGCGTCTACCTCCTCGATGCCGTAGCCGTTCTCGAAGGCGTAGCGCATCGAGTTCATCCCGCTGAAGCTCCCGAGCCGGTTCCCGATGAAGTTCGGGGTGTCCTTGGCCATCACGCCGCCCTTGCCCAAAACCCGCTCCCCGAAGGCCCTAACCTCCTCGACGAACTCGGGGTCGGTGTCCTCTGTCGGTATGATCTCCAACAGCTTCAGATAGCGCGGCGGGTTGAAGAAGTGCATCCCTAGGAAGCGCTTCTTGAACGCCTCCGAACGGCCCTCTGCAATCTGGTGCAGCGGGATGCCGGAGGTGTTGGAGGCGATGATGGCGTCGTCCTTCGCCAGCTCCTCCACCCACGCCATAAGCTTCTGCTTAGGCTCGAGCTTCTCGACGATGGCCTCCAGGATCCAGTCCGCCTCAGCGACGCGCTCCAGATCGTCCTCAAAGTTGCCGATGCTTATCCGCTCGGCGACGCGCTGGCTCATGAGCGCGGGGGGACGGGCCTTCTTCATCCGGTCGAAGCCTGCCTTGACGACGGCGTTCTTATCTTCGTCGTCGTCCGGAGCGATGTCGAGCAGGTCCACTTCGAGACCAGCGTTCGCCGCGTGGGCCGCTATGGCGGCCCCCATCGTCCCCGCGCCCAAGACCGCGACCCGTCTTATCCGGTGCGTCATACGACCTCCTCCTTTGCTACCCGTATATCTCCGCGTGGAGCGATTCGACGGCTCCTCTCACCCTCAAGAGATGCCCCTCGAAGCGGTACTTCATCTCGGTGTACTTCTCCTCACCGCGCGGCGTAATCTTGTAGAATCGTCGGCTCCTCGTCTCGGGCTTCTCCCACTCCCCCACTACGTAGCCCTTCTCCTCCAGGCGCCTCAAGAGGGGGTAGATTGTGTTCGGCGAGACGCCCATGACCCCGCCTGTCATCTCCTTGACGCCCTTGATGATGCTGTTCCCGTACTCGGGCTGACGGCGCAAGAGGTGCAGGATCAAGAGCGGAAACACGGTCCGCGACTTGACCTCGCTCAAAAACACGTCCTTCGGCGTCGCCACCGCTCCTTGCTCTATCTTCCCGATGGGATCTCCCTCTCTCCAGATCCTAGTCTAGCAACCGCTAATCTTACGCATAATTCGTCCCCGTCTCACAATGAGTACAGCTCCCCCACGCGGTCGGCGTACCGCTCTTTGACTACGCGGAGCTTGACCTTCAGGGTCGGCGTGAGCTCTCCTGCCTCGTGCGTGAGCTCGCGCGGTAAAAGCGAGATCTTCTTGGGCCGCTCGTAATCGGCGAAGATTTGCGATGCTGCCTCCACGTCCTCCTCGATGAGCCTCTTGCACCGAACGTCGCGCGCCAACTCCTCGTGCGGGGTATCCGTCCCCAGGGTATTACGCACGGCTTCGTAGTTGGGGACTACGAGGGCCGAGACGTACTTTTTGCCGTCGCCGAGCAGAATGGCCTGAGAGATGTGCGGGGCGGCGACGAGCGCCGTCTCTATGGGCTGCGGGGCGACGTTCTTGCCGGTGCTGAGAACGATGAGGTTCTTTATCCGGTCGGTTATCTTCAGGTACCCGTCCTCGTCGAACTCGCCCATGTCCCCGGTCCTGTACCAGCCGTCCCCGGTGAACACCTCCTCCGTCGCTTCCTCGTCGGCCCAGTATCCTCGCATCACGTGCGGTCCGCGGGTCAACACCTCCCCCTCGTCGGAGATCTTCACCTCGACGTTGTGGAGCGGCTTCCCCACGGTCCCGAAGCGTAAAGAGCCGAGCCGGTTGCAGGAGATCACGGGAGACGTCTCCGTAAGTCCATAGCCTTCGACGATGGGGACCCCGGCGGCGTAGAAGAACTCCCCGATCTCCTCCTCGAGTCGCGCCCCACCAGAGACGAAGTACCGCAAACGTCCCCCAACAGCCTCCCGCACCATACGGAAGACGAGCCGGTCGTAGAGGGCGAGCCGCGCCTTCAGCCCCCGCCCCACCGGCCTTCCGGCCTTCTCCAGAGCGTACCGCTCGCGTCCAGCGGCGATGGCCTGCTCGAAGAGCTTCCTGCGAAGAGCCGGGCCCTCGGCCACCCTCCCTTGCGCTCGCTCGTACATCTTCTCGTAGAGGCGGGGGACGCTGAGCGTGATCGTGGGCCTAACCTCCCGCAGGTTCTCCGGTACCTGCTGCACGGACTCGGCGTAGTAGATGCTCGCCCCCACCGCGAGCGGCATGTAGTGCCCCCCCGTCCGCTCGAAGATGTGCGAGAGCGGCAAGAAAGAGAGGAACGTGTCCTCGGGGCTCACCGGCAACGCCCCGAGTATCCCCTCCAGGTTCGCCAGGAAGTTGCCGTGCGTGAGCACGACGCCCTTCGGCGGCCCCGTCGTCCCGGACGTGTAGATGACGGTAGCCACGTCCTCCCGCACGAGGCCCTGCCACCCCTCCCGCCAACCGGCGAGCGGGCTCCGGGCACCCGCCTCCTCCACCTCCCAGAAGCTCCCAACGATCCCATCTCCCGGGCTGTCCATGACGATCACGTGCCCGAGATCCGGCAACCTGGCCCGAGATTCTCGGACCTTCTCCAGAAGCCCCTCGTCCTCGACGATCGCCACGCCGGATCCGGAGTCGGCGAGGATGTGGAAGATCTGGGCCGCCTCCAAAGTCGGGTAGATAGGGACGGTAGCGGCCCCGAGGCTCTGTATCGCCAGATCCGCGATGGGCCACTCGGGCCTGTTCTTCGAGACGAGCGCGACCCGCGAGCCCGCCCCAACGCTCAGGGAAGAAAGTCCCGCGGCGAAGCGCTCGACCCGCTCCCAGAACCCAGCGTATGAGATCTCCTCCCAACGCCCACTGACCTTGCGCGCGAGCGCCATCTTGCCCGCGTGCGGCTCGGTCCCGGCGCGCAGAGCCGCCACAACGCTGCCGAATCCTTCCAGCCCGCCCGTCGCCCCTTCCGCTGCCCGCTGCAAGTCACTCCTTCCTTCTTTGATCTTGTCAATTTTGATGATATCAGTCATAATAGCGCATGGTCGCTCGGATTGCCAGATCTCTTCCGGGGGCGGCGATTAGGGCGGCGTGTTAGAGTTGGCACCACGCGGGCGCTGCGCTGGGGAGTGGTGCCCTCGTAGAGAGGCAAGGAGAAGGAGGAGCCGTTGCTAGCCGACGTGACCCGATCTTTGGGGACCGACTACTACCTCATCGAGGAGCTATTGACTGACGAGGAGCGCGAGATCCGGGACAGGGTCCGGGCGTTCGCCGACAGGGAGATCATCCCGGTCATCAACGAGTACTGGGACAAGGCCCAGTTCCCGTTCGAGCTAATCCCGAAGATCGCGGAACTCAACATCGCGGGCACCACCATAGAGGGCTACGGCTGCCCGGGGATGAGCCACGCGGCGGCCATGCTAGTCGCTATCGAGATGGCGCGTGGCGACGGAAGCCTCAACACTTTCTTCGGAGTCCACTCGGGCCTCGCGATGGGGACCATCGACATCTGCGGCTCCGAGGAGCAGAAAGAGAAGTGGCTCCCCCCGATGGCGAGGATGGAGAAGATAGGCGCCTTCGGGCTCACCGAGGCCAAGCACGGCTCGGACTCGGTCATGCTCGAGACCAGCGTCCGTAGGGAAGGCGACGAGTACGTCATAAACGGGGAGAAACGTTGGATCGGCAACGCCACCTTCGCCGACGTGACGATAATCTGGGCCCGCGACGAGGAGGACGGGCAGGTAAAGGGCTTCTTGGTCGAGAAAGGCGCGGAAGGCTTCTCCACCGAGCTGATAACCGGCAAGATGGGCAAGAGGGCCGTCTGGCAGCCGGATATAAAGCTCGAGGACGTGCGGGTGCCGGTCGAGAACAAGCTCGGCAACGCAAACTCCTTCAAGGACACCGCCAAGGTGCTCACGGCGACGCGGGCGGGAGTCGCATGGGAGGCCGTAGGGCATGCGATCGCCTCCTACGAGGCGGCCCTGACCTATGCTAAAGAGAGGGTACAGTTTGGCGAGCCCATAGCTTCGTTCCAGATCATCCAGAACAAGCTGGCCAACATGCTCGCCGAGATCACGAGCATGCAGCTCGTCAGCTACCGCCTCGCCCAGCTCCAGGAACAGGGCAAGATGACCGGCGGGATGGCGTCCCTGGCGAAGATGAACAACGCCAGGAAGGCCAAGCAGGTCTGCGCCGACGCGAGGGACATCATGGGTGGCAACGGTGTGCTCCTGGAATATCACGTGGCGAGGCACCTCTCGGACATGGAGATCGTGTACACCTACGAGGGGACGGACACCGTCCAGTCGCTCATAGTCGGACGCGAGGTTACGGGGATC
>Ga0126308_10000039_pt1 | contig 27150 bp, 23 predicted proteins | sample Plot55_FD_92533 | JGI IMG/M metagenome (GOLD analysis project Ga0126308, IMG submission 92533) | Serpentine soil microbial communities from UC McLaughlin Reserve, CA, USA - Plot55 | ecosystem: Environmental > Terrestrial > Soil > Grasslands | place: USA: UC McLaughlin Reserve, Lake County... | reverse complement strand
TAGTGGGCGGAGATGCCATCGCGGCCCTCCGTTACGCGAACCGGGCCCAGGTCTTGTTTGAAGTGGTGCGCCTCTTCTCCGTCGGGACTGGCCGCCGTGCCGCGCGGGTCTCCTGCGTAGATCTCTTCTAGCCTTTCGGCGGCGAGCTGCTCGGGAGGCCCGTCGAAGACGATGCGGCCCTCTCTCAGAGCGACAATGCGGGGGAAGCGGCGGGCGATCTTTACGTCGTGGAGGTTGACTATGAGCGTCGCACCTTCGTCGTTCAGCTCGAGGAGCACCTTCATGATCCGCTCGGTCGTGACTGGGTCAACTGCGGCGAAGGGTTCGTCGGCGAGTACTAGGTCAGGGCGCTGCACCAAAAGGCGCGCCACGGCGACCCGCTGCTGCTGGCCGCCGGAGAGGTCCGCCGTCCGCTGGCGGGCCATGCCAGAGAGGCCGACCTTGCCCAGAGCTTCCTCAACCGTTCTTGCGAGGCGTTCGTCCGGTCCGACGAGGAAGGTCTTGAGCGTCTTTAAACTTCTCATGCTGCTTACCTCGCCCAAAGCGGCGTTAACGCCCGCCGGAAGCTGCGGGACGAGGTTATACGCCTGGTAGATGGAACCGACGCGGCGCCGGATATCCTTGAGCTCCTTCTTCGAGAGCGAGTAGAGATCACGACCACCGACGACGACCTTGCCGGCGTCGAGCGACACACTTCGGTTCAACGTCCTAAAAAGCGTAGACTTGCCCGCCCCCGAGGCTCCTATTACGGCGAGCCTCTCCCCTTGCTCCACCTCCAGGGTGACGTCTTCGAGCGCAGGTGTTCCGCCGAAGCGAACCGTAACGCCTTCGAGGACGAGCTTGAAGGGCTTCTCCTTACGATTCGGCGGTGAGTAAGTCAAGTTGCCTCGCCTGCCCTTCAACGTAGTCGTAATCTTCGGCTTCGACCCTCTCGTAGCCGGCGGCTCTCAAAAGGTCGAGGAGTGCCGGGTCTTCTATGTTGAGGTAGGCTTGCGCGATCTCTTCTTTCAGATCCTCTGGGAGGGCGTCGCGAACCACCCAGGGATAGCCCTCTATGGCGTCGGACTCCTCGATAGTGCGGACGGTGCCATCCTCGACCGTGCCTTCTTCTATGAGCCGGTAGAGGATGCGGTCCTCGATGCCGCCACCGTCTACTTGCCCGTTGGCGACCGCCGCCGCCGTGGCGTCGTGGCCGCCGGTATAGGTCTTCTCCCCGAGGTCGGTCCGGTAGTCTATGCCCGCATCCCTAAGCATAATCGAGGGATACAGAGATCCCGAGGTGCTTGATATGCTCCCGAAGGCGAAGTTCCGTCCCTTAAGCTCCGAGACCTCCTGGATGGTGCTACTCGCCGGCACGATTATGAGCGAGCGGTATGTCGTATCGCCGGTTCTCGGGTTAATCTCCGTGACCAGCGGGCTGACGTTGGCTCGTTCGCGAGCTTGTGCGTAGGTGAGGCCGCCGAAGTACGCCAGGTCCAGCTCGTCGTTGGCCATCGCTTCCACCACAGCGGGATAGCTCGTCGGTACCACAAGATCTACTTCCCGCCCGAGCTGCTCCGAGAGGTACTCGCCAAAAGGTTCATACTGGGCCTCGACCTTCTCGGGGTTCTGGTTCGGGACCAGGCCAATTTTGAGGACCCCGGGATCGGAAGAGCCCTGTGCACCACCTCCACCGCCGCCGCAGTTTGTCAAGAGCAGCAGGAGCGTCACTACGGTCACGATGACCCGAGTCCTTGTGATCAAAGAGTAGATCAACGCTCGTTACTTTCTACACACATCTCGGCGAAAGCCTCGGCCGCCGGGGAAAGCGCACGATCTCGCTCGACGATGAGGACGAAGGGACGTCGGATGCAAAGCCCATGAATCTTGAGGGGCCGCACCTGCGGTTGCGCGGCGATCATGCGTGCCGGGACGACGCCTATCCCTGCGCCCGCCGCGACCGCTCCTGCAACGGCGGCGTTCGATCCTAACTCCATCGACACCCGTACGCCTATGCCAACTGCCCTTAGACCCTCCTCGACGGCCCAGCGTGTCGCCGACCCCTCCTCCCGCAGCACGAAGGCGCTGTCAGCGAGTTCTTCCGCAGTCACCGGCTCGTCTGCGAGCGCGTCTGCCGCCGCGACCACCGGTACCAGTTCATCCTCTTCTATCACGCGCTCGACCAGCCGGGGGTGCTCTACCGTGCGTCCCACAACTGCCACCTCCACCTCCCGCATGAGGAGCGCCGCGACCGTCGCGTCCGTATCCGCTACGCGCACGTCTAGCGCCACCTCGGGGTAGCGGGTGGAGAAGGTCACTGCGAGCCTCGGGAGCAGCAGCTCCCCCGGCGTGGAAGATGCCCCCACAACCAGATGCCCGCGTGGCCCTACGTGCCGGGTCATCTCGGATTCCAGTGCAGAGATCTCACCTAAAACCCGCCGCGCATGCTTCGCCAGAGACTCCCCCGCTGGCGTGGCGCGCATCGGCCGCCCCCGCGTTAGCAGCGTCACCTCAAACCGCCCCTCTAGAGTGTGTAAGTGGTTCGAGACTGCCGGCTGCGTCATCCCCAACTCCCGTCCGGCCGCCGAGAACGAACCATGTTCCAAGACCGAAAGGAACACGCGCAACCCTTGAATGCTAAGACCCACCACCGTAAACTATCAATAAGTATTTATGGAGCCAATAACGACAAGGTTATGATAAGGCTTCGCGGGCCTGACAATTACCTTAGCCCAACTGAGGGCTACGTCCGCTTCCTCCTGTACTTGGGGCACCAGCAGTACAGTACCGTGGGCGCATCCGGATGGGTGGTTTCGTAGTCCACGCTTGGTACCGGCTCTTCAATGGTGTCTACTCGTGGATCTATAGGAGGTCAGCCCGGTTCCCCGTGCGCCTTCGGGTCCTGGGTCGCGCGCGTGGTGGAGGAAGCGCTTCTCTGACGCCCCAAACGCTGTGTAGTTTTTTTGGGCTTTTATCAAAGGTAAGTTCGCACCGCCCATCATGACGAACCGCGGTTGTGACAAGTCGTCTTCCCAGAAGCAGATCTTGCTATATGTCGTAGGAGCCTGGCGGTTCTCCAAACATGAGGTAGACGCAGCAGGGGCAGGGGTACTCGCGTCCCGACGTGGGGGCGTATCAGATCACACTCCAACCCTCCCTATCTCGTTTCGTTGACCGCTTCGGCGAGCCAGTCGCGGGCGGCTTCGATCTCGGCGCCGCCGATGCCATGTCCACCGGGTTGCCAGTCGAGGGTAACTTCAGCACCGGTCTCCCGCAGCAGCTTGGCTAGGCGCTCGGCGCTCTCCGGTGGCACGATCTGGTCCTGGCGTCCGGCCGCCAGATAAACCTGCGTTCCCGAGAGGCCCGGCGGCGTGTCGGGCTCGAAAGGCACCATCGGTCGCAAGAGGACCGCACCGGTTAGCAAACCTGGATGTAGTAACAACAAGCTCGCCGCGATGTTAGCCCCGTTCGAGAAACCGACCGCGAAGACGCGGCCCGGGTCGAGGTCGTACTCAGAGGCGGCCTCTTCGACGAACTTCGCGAGCTCGTGGGTGCGGTTGACTAAGTCCTCGTGGTCGAACACTCCCTCGGCGTGCCGGCGAAAAAAGCGGGGGGCGCCGTTCTCCAGAACCTTGCCACGCGGGCTCAGGAGCGCGGCTCGCTCGTCGAGCCTGTGCCCTATAGTGATGAGGTCGTCCTCGTCACCGCCGGTGCCGTGTAAGAGAAGCAGAGTTGGTGCTTCGTCCCCCTCGGCCGGGACGAAGCGGTGGACGAAATCGAGGTTGTTCGTCATTGGCCTAACCTTTCTGTTGTGGTGTGTAGATGGGGGGAGTGCTTGCTCGATCCACTCCCGGTCTTTCTCTAGCCAGGGTGGGAGCTCGAGGCTCTCGCCGAGATGTTCTTTGTCTTCGTCTACGGCGAACCCGGGCGGGTCGGTGGCGATCTCGAAGAGGACCCCGCCGGGCTCGCGGAAGTAGACGGAGCGGAAGTATTTGCGGTCGAGTAGGGGGGTGATGTCGAAGCCGCGGCTCGCGATCTCCTCCCGCCACACCTTTTGCGTTTCCTCGTTTGGTGCCCGCCATGCCACGTGATGTACAGTCCCGACTGCGGTTTGCCCAACGGCCCTATCAGGCCGCTCTAAAATGTCCGCGAAGCTTCCACCGGAGCCCATCGTGAGATACCGCCTCCGCCCATTCTCCTCTTCGTTCTTCTCGAAGCCTAAGAGGTGTACGAGGAAGTCCGTGGTGGCTTCTGCCGACCGTACCGAGAGCGTCACGCCTGCGATGCCCCGGATCGCATGCTCGGGTGGCACCGGGCTCTCCTTCCAAGGGTCTACCGTGCCGTCCCTAGCAGGTTGGGCAACTAGCTCGACCGCGATCCGGTCTGGATCCCTGAAGGCTAGTACCGTCTCGCCGAAGCGTTTTTCGGGCTGCTCGAAACGGATACCATGTTCGACAAGACGCTCCGTCCAGTAGCCCAAAGCGTCCTCCGGCACGGCGAAAGGGGTAGCTGTTACCTGGCCGGTCCCAATGCGTCCTAGGGATACAAGGGGCCAGGAGAAGAACGTTATGATGGTCCCCGGGTTCCCGACCGCGTCGCCGTAATAGAGATGGTAGCTTTCGGGGTCGTCGAAGTTAAGGGTCTTTTTCACGAGGCGAAGGCCGAGGACGCCCGAGTAGGAATCCACGTTCTCCTGCGGGTTGCTGGCTATGGCGGTAACGTGGTGTATACCCGCGAACTTTATGCTCATAGCGCTCCTCCTGATCTCTTTGCAGCCTCTGCGCCGGACCTTCGCCAGAAAGTTTATCTCAACAACAACCGGTGAAAGCTGCGAGACTCGTGGCGCGAGTTGGAAGATGAAGGCGGTACTTGACGCGAACTTTTAGGCGCCGTAGAGTCAGGAGCTACGGTCGTAAGAACGCGGGCCGTATTTGGGAAAGGGTGAGAAAGGAAGGAGGAGGCATGGCCGGAGATTACGTGCTGGCTATAGATCAGGGGACCACGGGGACGACGGTCCTCATCTTTGACCACGATGTGACGCTCGTGGGCCGGGGGTATTCTGAGTTCACCCAGTACTACCCGAGCCCGGCCTGGGTCGAGCACGACCCGAACGAGATCTGGGATGTCTCCATACGGGTCGTAGAGGAGGCGTTAGAGAACGCCGGGGTCTCCGCGGAGGACCTGGCGGCGATCGGCATCGTCAACCAGCGCGAGACCGTCGTCCTATGGGACCAGGAGACGGGAGAGCCCGTCTACAACGCCATCGTCTGGCAGGACAGGCGCGGCGCCGCCATTTGCGACGAGCTCGCGGAGCAGGGCTACGAAGGGACGGTCCGCGACAAGACCGGCCTTACCATAGACGCTTACTTCTCCGGCTCCAAAGTCAAGTGGCTTCTGGACAACGTGGAGGGTCTAAGAGAGCGGGTTGGAGAAGGTGAGATCGCCTTCGGCACCATAGACTCCTGGCTCGTGTATAAGCTGACCGGTGGGCGGGAGCACATAACCGACTACACCAACGCCTCGCGCACCATGCTCTACAACATCTTCGATCTCGATTGGGATGACGAGCTCCTGGAGATGCTCACCGTGCCGCGCGAGATTGTCCTGCCGGAGGTCAAGCCCTCCTCTCACGTCTACGGCAACACCGACCCGGAGTCCTTTTTCGGTGCGGAGATCCCGATAGGGGGCATCGCCGGGGACCAGCAGGCCGCCCTTTTCGGAGAGGCCGCTTATGAGAAAGGTCGCGCCAAGAATACCTATGGCACAGGTTCGTTCGCCCTCATGAACACGGGTAACGAGCCGATAAGGAGCGAGGGAGATCTCCTCACCACAATCGCCTGGCGCTTAGGCGACGAGCCGGTCGAGTACGCTCTGGAGGGCGCCATCTTCGTGACCGGGGCGGCGGTGCAGTGGCTTAGGGATGGTCTCGGCATCATAGAGGATGCCGCCGAGACCGAGGAGCTCGCCCAGAGCCTGGGTTCAAACGACGGGGTGTACTTCGTGCCGGCACTCGCGGGACTCGGGGCGCCGCATTGGGACCCATATGCTCGGGGCACGATCATCGGGCTCACCCAGGGGGCTACCAAAGCGCATGTAGCCCGGGCTGCCCTGGAGAGCATAGCCTACCAGACGCGCGACGTGATCGAGGCGATGGAGAAAGACTCGGGGATCGAGCTTAAGGAGTTCCGGGCCGACGGTGGGGCGGTAGTCAACGCGTGGCTGATGCAGTTCCAGGCCGACATCCTCGGCGTCCCCGTAGAGGTGCCGGAGATTATGGAGGCCACGGCGCTAGGGGCGGCGTACTTGGCGGGGTTGGCCACCGGCTTCTGGGAGAGCCGCGAGGAGCTCGAGGATAAGTGGAAGCTCTGGCACCGCTACGAACCCCAGATGGACGAGGAGGAGCGCGAACGGTTGTACAGCCAATGGCAGGAGGCCCTCGAGCGAGCCAAGGATTGGATTCGCGAGGAGGCGGGTGCACCGCCTCTGTAGGTACCCTCTAGAGGCAGGAAGGGGCTCCATGAAAAAGGCGCTCAACGTCTCCCACCGGGTGGTCGCGTAGCGAACCTCACGGTGCCGCGTGGTGTTGTAGCGGCAGGCCGACCGTTCTAGAAAGGAGTACTATATGCAACCGTACTTAGCCGAATTCGTCGGCACGCTGATTCTCGTCCTCCTCGGCGACGGGGTAGTCGCCGGGGTGCTGCTCAAGCAATCAAAGGCGGAGAACGCGGGCTGGGTCGCGATCACCCTCGCGTGGGGGATGGCCGTCGCGGTCGCGGTCTACGCTGTCGGAGCTATCAGTGGCGCTCACATCAATCCGGCTGTCACGGTCGGTTTCGCCTCTGTTGGCGCCTTTGGCTTCTCCTGGGCCCAGGTGCCGGGTTACATCATCGCCCAGCTGCTCGGCGCTTTTGTTGGGGCGGTTCTCGTCTGGTTGGCTTACCTACCTCAGTATAAGCAGACCGAGGATCCCGAGCTCAAGCTGGCTACCTTCTGTACGATACCGGAGATTCGCAACTATGTTTCCAACTTCGTCACCGAGACGATCGCCACTGCCATGCTGGTCTTCGGCGTGATCGCCATCGTCGCGAACACACAGAGAATCGCCGAGACGAGCGGTGCGGATGTGTCTCCGGTATTCCTGATAGGTTTGGTACCGTTGCTCGTCGGCTTGCTCGTGGCCGTCATCGGTCTCTCTTTAGGCGGGCCTACCGGCTATGCGATCAACCCCGCTCGGGATCTCCCTCCCAGGATCGCCCACGCCGTGCTGCCGATCGATGGTAAGGGCGGCTCGGACTGGTCGTACGCCTGGATTCCGGTCGTCGCCCCGCTCGTCGGTGGGGTTATAGGGGCCTTTGCGTACAGTATCCTCGGGTTCGGAGGTATTTAAGGAGATTCTTTCTCAGGGTGCTACCGTCTAGGGTATACACGATAAGGAGCGAATATGGACCGGCGAATACCGCAGGACATAAGCAGCTATCCCTTCGACGTCATCGTAATCGGGGCGGGCATCAACGGTGCCGGCATCGCTCGAGATGCCGCCATGCGCGGTCTTAGAGTGTTGCTGCTCGACAAGCAGGACATCTCTAGCGGGACGACGCAGTGGGCGACCCGCCTTATCCACGGGGGTTTAAGGTACCTGCAGCACTACGAGTTCTCTCTGGTGCGGGAGTCGCTGAAGGACCGGGAGGAACTCCTTCGCATAGCCCCGCACCTGGTCAGGCCGCTCGGATTCCTGGTTCCCATCTACGAATACATGGAGCGGGGGAAGCTCATGATCCAGCTCGGGATGATAGCTTACGACGTCCTCTCGATGGAAAAGAGCCTGCAACGCCACCACATCTTTGACCGAGAGCAGACTCTGGAGCGTGAACCTGGCCTAAACCCCGACGGGTTGAAGGGCGCCGCGTTCTACTACGATGCCCAATCAGAGTATGCCGAGCGTATCGCTGTCGAGAACGCCATCTCTGCTCGCGAGCACGGCGCTGTCGTGCTCACCTACGCCGAGGTGAAGCGCCTCATCGTTGAGAACGGAAACGTCGTGGGCGTCGAGTTCGAAGACGCTTTGAGTGGCGAGCGGTATACAGGGCACGCCCCCGTCACCGTCAACGTGGCTGGCCCCTGGGTAGACGAGGTGCTCGGCGGGATGGAGCGCTACGGGGGATCCGAGGAGCGTATGATCGGGGGGACCAAGGGAAGCCACTTGATAGTTGATCCTTTCCCCGGAGCGCCCAAGACGGCGCTCTACGTCGAGTCGCGGGAAGACGGCCGACCGTACTTCATCGTCCCCTGGAACGGTCGGTACCTGATCGGCACGACGGACACCCGCTACGAGGGCGATCTCGATTACGTGGTTGCCGACGACGAGGAGATCGACTACCTCCTGGACGAGACGAACCACGTCATCCCAGAGGCGAACTTGACCTGGGACGACATCCTCTTCACCTATTCGGGTGTCCGTCCGCTTCCTCACCAGCCCGAAGGTGCCGAAGGCGGCGTCACCCGCCGCCACATAGTTTATGATCACTCAGAGAAGGATCCCAAGATTGGGGGCCTCGTCTCCATCATCGGCGGCAAGCTCACCACCTACCCCACGCTCTCGCGTGAGACGGTAGACAGAGTCTACAAAAAGCTAGACCGTAAAGCTCCGAAGAGCCGCACCGACGAAGTGCCGCTACCCGGTGGTGCTACAGAAGATTTCGAGGCCTTTGCTACCGAGTTCAAGGCCGAGAGTGGCCTTGCCGAGGAGATATCCGAGAGACTCATCAAGCTCTACGGCGTACGCGCCGCCGATGTGCTGGAGCTGGCCGGCGGCGACGACTCCCTAAAGACGCCGTTGAGCGCTCCCGCAAGCGCGCAGACCTGCATTATCGGGGCGGAGGTTCTGTACGCCTTCCGCCGAGAGATGGCCGAAAAACTCGGCGACGTGCTCTTGCGCCGGACGATGGTCGGGATGGGTCCCGATGTCGGCCTCGGCGTGGACGAGGCCGCAGCTCAGGTCGCCGTCCGCCACCTCGGCTGGACAGAGGAGCGCGCCGAGCGCGAGGTGAGGGAGTACCGCGACTACGTTCAGCGCTACAGGCCCAAGAAGTTCCGAGAGAGGGAGCCTGCAAGGGCTTGAGGCTTGTGACGGGCTGGCGCACTCTTCAGTGTCTACAGGGCGCACCAGCCCAACGCCGCGCGCCTTTCGTCGGATGGGAGGAAAAGAGCGCTCGACTAAAGCCGCTCGATAATAGGTGGGGGCTTCTGATACTCGGACTCCGCAACATCGTCAGGCACGATAATGCAGGTGACCAGCTCGGTCACCTTGCCGATACGCATGGTCCGGTCGATCAGGTGTGCTGCCTGCTCTGGGGCCATGCAGTATTGCACGTACTCGTGCGCCACGTCCGTGAACAGGCTGAGGAGGTCGATTTCCTGCATGTAGCTGCTGCCGAGGGCCACGCGCACCTGCTGACCGGCGGTGGCCGCCATGGGCTGGTGATCGAGCTTGGCCTCGTAGAGCCCGTTGAGTAGATGAATGACTCCGGGACCCGAGGTGCCGATACACACGCCTACCTCGTCGGTGAGCTTGGCGTGAGCGCGGAGCTGCGAAGGCCGCCAGTTCTTCGTGGCTTCTCTGGATGAACTCGATCCTGTCGCCGGCTTCATGAAAAGCGCTTGTCAGCGCGTTGATACCGTCACTAGGGTAGCCGTAGATGCGCTTTATGCCCCACTCGCTTAAGCGCTCCAGCATAAACTGTGCTACGTTTTAGCTACGAAAAGTCCTCCTTGCCTATCTATTACTCGCGCGAGCTATAGTGCCTAATCTTGTTCTCCGGCCTAGCGCAGGCCAAGCTCGTCATATCCGACATCGATCACGCGAGCGTCATCGATGTCGACCGGGACCAGCGGGACAACGGTTCGATAGATTCGGGAGAGCTTTGCTCTTCTCGTTAGGTGCACAGTTTTTACGAGTTGCCCGACTCTCTGCGTTCCATCTGGTGGAGGAGCAGCTGCCGATGTTTTTCAGAGTCGATCTGCTCCGTAAGAAGCCGTTGGTACTCTTCGTCCATCAGGGGTGAGGTTATTATGAAATCGGCTGAAGCCCGATCACAGGCTATGGGAATATTCCAGAGCACGGCCATCCGCATGAGGGCCTTAACGTCCGGGTCATGGGGAAGGGCTTCGAGCGGGTCCCAGAAGAAGATCAGGAAATCTATGTCCCCCTCGGTGATCTTCGCCCCGATCTGCTGATCGCCTCCCAAAGGTCCGCTCATGAGCTTGTTAATCTCGGTGCCAAGTTCGTCCTCTAATAGGTCACCGGTCGACCCCGTTGCGAATATTTCATGGTTAGCTAGACGTTCTCTGTTGTCTTTTGCCCAGTCCAGCAGGTCAGGCTTCGTGTTGTCGTGGGCTACAAGGGCTATTCTTTTTTTTCTTTCCATTGGCAGAGCTTTATGTCCCATGCGGCTTTTTACCTCCTTTTTCGGGACGAGCGTATCTTAGCACTGCTGAAATCTTCGGAAGCTTCTCTTGGGCTGTCTCGTATGCATACCGGCGCCCCCTGCTCCGAGCGTTTCATCCTCCACGGCTTCGGGCAACTACTAAAACTTAAGGGTATTGAAATAAAGTTGAAGAGGAGGAAACGGTTGTGTTGGTCTTCGCCGACATACGCGTAGATCCGAAGGGCATGTCGCTCGACGAGCTGTGGGATATCTGGGAGGAGGAGGCGAAAGCCACACTTGAGGCCATGCAAGCCGGCAACGTCGTCGCAGCCTACAAGATCTGTGGACAGCGGCGGGTCGTAATGATTCTCGACATGGAGTCCTACGACGAGATGGATCGGGTTCTGATGGCTGGTCTTCCGCTGGCCCATCACCTGGAGATAAAGGAGATCGCTCCCGTACGCGAGTACGAAGCCTTCGCGAGCGACGTGATGCAGCGCTGGCAGCAGCATACGGCCTGATCTGATGCCGCGACCTCGGAGGCCAGGGTCTCACGGCCTGAACCGTAAGTCGTCGAGGTGCTCTCGGGGAACCGGTGAACTCGGCGAGGATGCAGCTCGGAGGGGTGTTGTCCTCAGAGGTGGTGGAGGAGAAGTACCTAGAGCTTACGGGGGAGCTGAGATCGATCTTGCCAAGGCGACACCGCTCATCAGGGGCGGCGAAAGGGTGCCGAAAGAAGCTGCCGCCGGACACCTACTGTTAGCTCGGATGGTGCGGGCATAGGCGTAAAAGGAAACGCCGATCTTATCAGGATTGCTCTCCACCCGCTACGGCACATTCGGCAATTGTGGAAAGCGAGGAGGCGAAGGAATGAAGGCGGCACGACTGCACGAGTACGACGAGAACGTAAGCCCCGGGAGCCTGAAGATCGAGGAGGTGGAGGAGCCCAGCATCGAGGGCCCCTTGGACGTGATCGTCAGGATCGGGGCCGCGGGGCTCTGCCGCACCGACATACATGTCGTCGAGGGGCAGTGGAAGGACATAGTGGGCATTGAGCTCCCTTACATCCTGGGCCACGAGAACGCCGGCTGGGTAGAGGAGGTAGGCTCGGCCGTTACCAACGTAGAGGCGGGCGATGCGGTCGTCTTGCACCCGCTTATCACCTGCGGGCTGTGCCGACCCTGCCGAGCAGGGAGCGACATGCACTGCGTAGCTGGGGTGTTCCCCGGCATCGACTCAGACGGCGGCTTCACAGAGCTGTTGAAGACCAACGCTCGCGCGGTTGTAAAGCTACCTGAAGGGGTAGAGCCGAAGGACGTGGCCGCCCACACTGATGCGGGCCTTACCGCCTACCACGCCGTCAAGAAGGCCCAGGCTGTCCTATACCCCGGCACGAGGGCGGTGGTCATAGGAGCTGGTGGGGGTCTAGGGCACATTGGCGTTCAGTGCCTGAAGGTGCTGACGCCGGCCGAGATCATCGCGGTCGACACCGAGGAGGAGTCGCTTGCGTTCGCCAAGGAGTTGGGTGCGGACCAGACGGTAAAGGTAGAAAACGGCAAGCACGTGGACACCGTGCTGGAAATGACCGAAGGGATGGGGGCCGAGGCGGTCCTGGACTTCGTCGTCGAGTTCGGGGCCATAGACGACGGGGTAGCGATGTTAAGGCCTGCAGGGTACTACTACGTCCTAGGATATGGCCAGAACCTCGACATCCCTACCATAGACATCATCTCGACCGAGATCAACTTCATCGGCAACCTGGTAGGCACCTACAACGAGCTCTCGGAGCTCATGACTCTCCATGCCCAGGGCAAGGTAAAGCTGCACACTACGACCTATCCTCTAGACGCCGCGGACGAGGCGATGCAGGACCTGAAAAACGGCGACCTCCAAGGCCGGGGCATCCTAGTACCTGAGAACTCTTCCAGATTAACTAACGCCGAGGCCGCTGGTTTCGAAGTATGACCTTCAGGGCTGGGACATCTTGGTTGCTTGAGGAGGTTGCAGCGTAAGGCCCCAAGGGGGTGCGAATCAAGGACGGTTGTTGTGGTGGAGGAGGGCGACGGTGAAGCGTCCAGCCTCAATAGTCGAGACGTTCATTCGGCACGCCGAGAGCGCGCCGGAGAGATCATGCCTGCACTTTGAGGATGAGCACTGGACCTACTATCGGCTGCGCGAGCGGGCCGAGAAGTTCGCCTCGGCTCTCAGGGCCTGGGGTATACGGCCGGGCGAGCGTACAGCGCTCTTTTTCGGGAACCATCCCGACTTTCTGGCGGCCTACTTGGGGACACACTTGGTGGGCGGCGTCGTGGTGCCGGTCAACACCGCATATCGAAAGGCGGAGCTGCAGCACATCTTCAGCGATGCCGGGGTACGTCTGTGCTTCACGGCTAAGGAGCAGCGGCCGGAGATAGAGTACGTAAGGCAGGAGCTGCCCATGCTCGAGGCCGTGGTCGAGACCGGTAAGGAGCTTGATGCTTTTTTGGATGACGCCAAAGCTCTCGAGCCCGTACTGCCGAACGGCGAGGACCTGGCGGTGATTGCATACACCTCCGGTACTACGGGACGTAGCAAGGGGGCGATGCTGTTGCACCGCAATCTGGTCGCCAACACAAGGGCTGTATGCACAGCCTGGCGGTGGACCGCCGACGATCATTTGCTCCTGACCCTGCCGCTGTTCCACACGCACGGCCTGATGGTCGGCGCGCACGGTACGTTCTTTACAGGGGCGAGCGCCGAGTTGAAGCGGAGGTTCGATGCTACCGAGGTATACGACACGCTGCTCGAGAGAAAGGCCACAATGTTCTTCGGCGTACCCACGATGTACACGCGCCTGCTCCGGGAGGCGGGGATTCGCGCAGAGAAACCACAGACACTCAGATTGTACGTCTCGGGCAGCGCGCCGTTGAGCCCCCAAGCGTTCGAGGAGTTCGAGAAGGTGTTCGGGCAGCGCATCTTGGAGAGGTACGGTATGACCGAGACGGGCATGAACCTAACCAATCCCTACGACGAGGGTGAGCGCCCGCCCGGCATCGTGGGCCGGCCGTTCCCCGGCCCGGCGGCGCGGGTGGTAGAGGTACGTACGCGCGAGCCTATTCCCGTTGGAACTGTAGGCGAGATCGAGGTGCGCGGCCCACACGTCTTCGCGGGGTACTGGAACCGGCTGGAGGCGACCGCCGAGAGCTTCGACGAGGACGGGTGGTTTCGCACGGGAGACCTTGGGTTCGTTGATGAGGAGGGTTACTTCACGATCAGCGGCCGGGCGAAAGAGCTGATAATAAGCGGTGGCTATAACGTGTACCCCCGCGAGGTCGAAGAGGTGCTCGAAAGGTGTCCTGGGGTGGCCGAAGTAGCCGTAGTGGGGTTGCCCGATCCGGAGTTCGGCGAAAGGGTAGTTGCTGCCGTAGTGCGTGACAACCTCGCGCTGACCGCTGAAGAGGTAACGGACTTCTGCCGAAATGGCCTTGCAGGCTACAAAAACCCCCGCCAACTAGCGTTCGTGGATGCGCTGCCGCGCAACGCCTTGGGCAAGGTACTCAAACACCAAGTGCGCGACCTATTTATAGGGACGGATAGAACCTGAGCGGTGTGGGGCGCGACGTGATGGGGCTGTTTCGAATACCTAAAGGCTCCGCGAGACGGAGCCCCTAATAAGAAGAGCGCTGGCCAGGTGGGGGTCACGGGCTGTCGGAGCTTACTCTGGAATTCCGTGTTTCGCGGCCGTTCTGCACGGGTAGGGCTAGCTCCTGCAGGGAAAGACTAATAGGAGGTTGCGTTTTGGAGGTCGGACGTGGCGGCGAGGGCATTCTCTCTCCGGAGTTGAAAGAGAAGCGCGAAGAGATAATAGAGCTCTTGAAGCAGGCTTACTTTATGGAGCTTGAGACCGTTATAAGCTACGTCACAAACGCTACCAATCCGGATGGCGTAAGGGCGCAGGAGATAAAGGAGTCGCTGGAAGAGGATATACAGGAAGAACTAACCCATGCCCAGCAGTTCGCTTCCAGGATAAAGGAGCTCTACGGGGTAGTACCGGGGTCTTTGGAATTTGCGGCCGAGCAGAGGTACTTGCAGCCCCCCGAGGAACAGACAGACGTGGTACACGTAATAAAGGGGGTTATAGAGGCTGAGACTGGGGCCATAGAGCACTATCAAAGGATAGTGGAAACGACGGAAGGGGCCGATCCGGTCACGCAGGACATGGTGATAGACATCCTGCGCGACGAGCAGGGGCATCGCCGCCTCTTCGAGGGCTTCCTCAGAGAGTACGAGGCCGAGGGTAAAGCTTAAGGACTGAGGCCATAATTACGTGAGCGAGAAGGGGCCCGGCCGCAATGGCCGGGCCCCTTCTTTAGCGGGCCGCTCTTTTATTAGAGGCGGGCGAGGGCTTCCTCGATAGGGGTATCACCAGAGACGACCTCGAAGGTTTTGCCGAAGGTGTTTTGCTTCTCCAAGACCGCGGCGAGGATACGGGCTACGTCTTCGCGTGGAATCTCACCTCGCTTGCCGAGGGACGGCGCGGCTTCTACCGTACCGGAGCCATCCTCGTCAGTGAGGCTCCCCGGGCGGACGATGGTGTAGTCGAGCCCGCTTTCGCGGAGCGCCTCGTCGGCCTGGGCCTTCGCGAAGAGGTAGGGCTGCATTCTCTCTGAACCCAACTCTGGATCGCTCGCCCCTATAGCACTGACCATCACGTAGCGCCGGACGCCGCGTTCTTGCGCAGCCTCGATCAGCTTGACGGCCCCCCCAAGGTCCACGGTTTTCTTTTTCTCAGCGCCGCTGCCAGGGCCCCCGCCGGCCGAGAAGATTATGGCATCACATTCTTCTACGGTGTAGGCTACCTCCTCTTCGAGGTCGGCCACGATGGGTTCGACCCCCGAAGCCTCCAAGCCGGCCGCCTGAGATTCGTCCCGGATCATGGCTCGCACCTCGTGCCGAGCCTCCACCAACAGCTGGACGGCGCGGTGCCCGACCTGTCCGTTCGCTCCGGCGACGAGCACCCTCACGACCGAGCCTTGCCTATGAACAAGCTTCTCATGGCTCTTCCTCCTTTTTGATAGTAGCTCGGAACATCCTCCAGACTTCCTATAAGAGACGTCCTTCGTTTCTAACTGATCACATAGTTTTACCATTACGTAGGGCTTGAGGCGTTGAGCTTCGGCCGGCTTAGACCCGGGCGCGTAGCGCGAAGGGTAGAACAGGCCGTGCCAGCGTGTACCCGGCGACAGACCCTCGCGTGGGGGTCCTCGTAGTGTTTCTGGCAGTATTTTGGGGGAGCTTATATAATGTTCTTCGCAACACTATGGACGAGTCTGACACTAGTCACAGGGAGCGGGGGCGCGGGGGCGAAGCTCCCGGTGTGATCTTTTAGCCTTGGAAGATCCTGTTTTCTCCTCGTTCAACCTGCTCGCGGCGCTAATCCTGGTTCTGCTGAACGGCTTTTTCGTCGCGGCGGAGTTCGCGTTCGTCCGGGTGCGGGAGACGCGCATCGCGCAGCTCGAGCAAGAGGGTAGCGCCCAGGCTGAGACGGTGCGAAACGCCCTGCACGACCTTGACGCTTACCTCTCCGTCTGCCAGGTGGGCATCACCATCGCCTCGCTTGGTTTAGGTTGGGTCGGGGAGCCGGCGGTCGCCGCCTTTATACGTCCGGGGCTCGAGGTGGTGGGTATCGTTAACGAGCGGCTCGTCGAGCTGATAGCGGTGATCTTGGGGTTCGCGGTTATAACCTACCTGCACCTTGTCTTCGGGGAGCAGGCGCCCAAGTACTTCGCCATTCAGAAGGCCGAGAGGACCTCGCTTTGGATCGCACGTCCCTTAAAGATCTTTATGTTTCTCTTTAGGCCTATGGTATGGCTCGTGAACGCGTCAACGAACTTCATCTTGAAGCCCTGGGGCATCCAGCTCGGTGAAGGGGAGGAGGTCCACTCTGAGGAGGAGCTGAGGATCATGATCACCTCCTCCGCCTCCTCAGGCATCCTCGACCCCCAGGAACGCGACTACCTAAACAACGTCTTCGATTTCGGTGACACGGTGGCCCGCGCGGTAATGGTTCCGCGCCCGGACATAGTCGCCTTACCTAACGATGCGCCCCTCGAAGAGCTGGTCGAGGAGGCTGCCTTCGGCCGCTACACCCGCTATCCGGTCTACGAGGACGACCTAGACCACGTCCTGGGGGTGGTACACGTCAAGGACCTGTTCCGGGCCGCAAAGGAAAATGCCGAAGGCTTCGACATAAAGCCCCTTATTCGGGATTGTCTCGTCGTCCCCGAAAACAAGCTAATAGAGGAGATACTGCGCGAGTTCCAGAAGCGCAAACTCCAGGTAGCGATAGTCATAGACGAGTGGGGGAGCGTAGAGGGCCTGATCACGATAGAAGACGTCCTCGAAGAGTTGGTTGGCGAGATCCAGGATGAGTTCGACGAGGACGAGGCCGCCATCGAACCCTTAAACGAGGACGTCTACGCCATAGATGGGCGCATCCCGATCACCGCCGTCAACGATTACTTCAGCCTCGACCTCCCCAACGAGGACTTCGATACCATTGGCGGTTATATCTTAGGCTCTTTAGGCCGTCCCCCCGAACCTGGCGACACCGTCGAGCTCGTCGATGGAGCAACTTTACGCGTAAAGAGCGTCGACGGCCCCCGCGTATCCACACTCACCTACGACCGGCGCGGCAGCAAATCCGACCGCGAGGCCGACCCCTAAGCTCTAGATACTAGGGTTGAGGATGAGCCGGTGCCGGGCGGCGAGTTCGGCTGTTTCTCGACCGAAGACCATCGGTCTGTAGCGGACGTTTTGCCAGAGCTCGATCTGGTCGTCGTAGTTCGCGCTCGCCGGGTGGCCGGATTGGCCGGGCGCTATGACGCTCCACGCTTGCTCCCAGTCACCTGTGTCCACGACGAATCGGTAGTTAGCGCCCGTGGTGACGGGCCCGAACGAGGGACGCCCTGGGGTGCCGGAGGGGAAGCCGGCGTGCCGGATGGTGTTGGCGTCTCCCCCAGCGGGGTACGGGCCGCGGTTCAAGAGGTCACTCAACGCTCTCACCACCCCCAAGGGGTGCCGCAGCTCCGCCGCGTGCAGCGCCCCCCAGCTCCAGCCTGAGGGGTCGAGGCTATAGGACCCTCTTAGGATCTCTACCGCCTCTTCCAGAGCACTCCGCAGGACCTCTTCAGGCAGGTCGTCGAGCTTCTTGACGAGCTCTGGGATAAGCCTGGTGAGGTAATTCTCGATTCCGGTGGTGACGGGCGAGGCGTCACGGAGCATGGTGGGACCTGCCGCGCGGCGGAGGAGTACCTCCAGCGCGACCCGGGCTACCGCTCCAGGGCGGCTCTCTGCGACGAGATGCCCCTCCCAGACCGCGAGCTCTCTCAGCAACCACTCGGGAACCTCGGGCGGAGGGTCGAGCCTCGCCAGCTTTCCGGCGAGCGCGTGAGCCGGAGAGCTGTAGAGGTCGCCCTGGATCGCACGAAAGGACTCTAAGGTGTGCCTGTCGGTGGTCCTGAGCAGCGCCTCGATCCGCTCCTTGCGGTAGCCGGGGCCGTAGTTGCCGGGGATGGGGTAGGTCCCAGGGCTGGGCTCGGGGGGCTCGTTCTCGGAGGCGACGTAGCCCTCGTCGGGGTCGAGGTTTTTGGGCATCTCCTGAAACGACAAAAAGCCCTCCCATTCGTACTCCCCGCTCCACCCGGGGACGACGCGATCGCCCCGATGGTTGTTCCTTACGGGGGCGGGGCCTGCCAAAACCCGGCCGATAGCGCCTGTGCGGTCGGCGTAGACGAAGTTCTGGTTCGGGGCCGTCCAGTCCTCCAAGGCATCGAGAAGCTCCTCTTTGTTGCGCGCCCTGTTAAGGGTGAGGCCGGCCTCGACGAGCTTCAACGGTTCAGGGGCGGCCCAGCGGAGCGCTAGGTCATCTTCGACGCCGAAGACGTCGGTGATGATAGGACCGTGCAGCGTGGTCCTCACCCTTTGGATGAACGGCCCGCGGCGACCGCGAACCACGATCTTTTCCTCCCTTACCTCTGCCTCGCGCCACTCGCCCGCGTGCTCGTAGAGGTTTGGGTTACCTCTTTTGAATCGTTCGGCGTACAGGTCCTGCACGTCCGTCCAGGCTGCGGTGACGGTCCAGGCAACCTCTTCGTTGTGCCCGATTACCACCCCCGGCGTGCCCGGCAGCGAGGCCCCGACCACGTTGTAGGGGCCGCCGTAGAGCCCGAGCTCGTACCAGAGGCACGGTACGCCCAAAAGGAGGTGTGGATCCCCGGCGAGCATGGCCGATCCCGAAGCGCTACGCTCGGGCGAGACGGCCCAAGCGTTAGAGCCCGGACCGGGTTCCATGTACGGCAGAAGGCCATCCCAATTTCCGACCTCCTCCTCGATGGACTTGTACAGAAACTTCGATTCCCAGCTCATCGAGAGGCTCCAGGCCATGATCAGTGACCAGGCGGCGGAGTCGGAGGGTGACCAGGGCTCGGGTCGGCGGCGCAGGAGTCTGAACTCGGGGGGGTGCGGTTCTGTAGCGAGGCGGGCGTTTACCCCAGCGGAGTAGGAATCGAGAGCTAGGCGTTTATCTGGCGATCCGCTTTTTATGGAGGCGGCGATCCTCCCGAAGCCGATCTTGCGGGCGAGGCGGTCGAACTCGAGGGTGGTTTCGCCGAGAAGCTCTGAGAGGCGGCCGTGTCCGGCGCGGCGCTGCAACTCCATCTGAAAAAAGCGGTCCTGGGCGTGGACGTAGCCCTGGGCAAAGAACAAGTCCCGCTCGTTCCTGGCGAAAATTTGCGGCACCCCATAGCGGTCGCGCAGGACCTCGACTGGCTCCTCGACGCCCGGAAGCTCTACAGTACCCTCCAGCTTTGGCAACGACCGGCGCAACAGGCCCCGAAGGAGCGGGCGCGCCGTACGCCCGAGGGCTCTGCCAAGGGCTGTATTTAGAGCTTCGATAAGGGGCCGTGTGGAGCTCATACCCCTGGGAAGTTTAGCAGCGGTGGGGGACCCCTGTTACCATTGCGTGGCAGCTCGCTGGGCAGGAAGCGTTTTCGAGCCTGGATTCGGGAGTGATTTTGGATACGAAAAGGCGTGGTCAGGATCTCGGAGCGTTAACGTCCGGGGCGATGGCAGGTCCTTGGGAGTGGGTGCAAAAAAAGGTACCGGTTGGTACGCGAATCTTCGACGCCCACACCCACATAGGCGAGGACATTGACGGCCGCACGATGACCGCCACCGGGATTAAGGAGCGCATGAAGGCGGCGAGCGTCCACAGGAGCATCGTCTTCCCGCTTAACGACCCGAATGCCCGCGACGACTACTCAGGGCCGAACGACATAGTCTGGGCAGCCTACGATAAGTATCCGGATTCCTTCGTCCCTTTTTTCCGGCTCAACCCGCATCACCATTGCCAGGCAGAGTTCGCCCGGTGCGTGAGGCGTGGCTTTATGGGTCTGAAGCTTCACCCCATCTCCCAGAACTTCGAGCTAGATGATAAGCGGGCAGTCAGGCTCTTCGAGATGGCTGCCGAGGCGGACCTCCCGGTCCTCGTACACGCCGGGCTTGCGATGCAAAGGATCGTCGATCCCCTCTTGCCAACTGTAGAACGGCTCCCTAATCTGCGCCTGATCCTGGGCCATTCCGCAATGGTCGAGCTCCTGGCGGCGACGCACGCCTTTAAAGACCACCCGAACGTCCTCTTCGAGACCTCTGTAGTCAAGGCAAAAGACCTCTTCGTGCTCTTTTCCTCCCTTGATCCCTCGCGCATCTGTTACGGGTCTGACATCCCCTACGGCGACCTGCCCTCCACGCTGCACGCAGCTATAGGAGCCGCCGATGCCGCTGGCCTCTCCGAAAAGGAGCTCGCGGACGTCCTCTCCGACAACCTCCGACGGTGGTTCCCGTGAACGAGCGACTCGCGAAAGGGGAGGCTGCCCTGGAAAAAGTTTCTCAGAAGCTTAGGGTCGGGCACCTCTTGCGGATAAACAGTTACCTGGAGATGGCGATCCTCTCGATGTGGAACTTGCCCGAGCGCGCGGCAGTCGTGACGGGCATGGCCGAGGCGAGCGTCAAGGGTTATGGTCCCGGCGGGGAAAGAGGACCCGACGAAGAGCTTCTCGCTGAGCTCCGGAACCTTATCGGCGAGGCGCGGGAATACTACGCGGCCGGCGATTTTGCCGCGGCGATGGCCCGGATGCGTGTCGCCCAGGACCTTGTTGCTCTGCACATTATCCACCTCGCCGGGAAGTAGGACCTTGGGGTTAGATCCCACAGCCGAACCCACCCGGGCCACGCTATCAGACCTCGCTCAGGATGCGCCTGTCGCTGCCGTCTGGCGCGGGAACCTGATCGAGAGCGTCCATTATGGCCGCTACGTCGTTTGCGATGTGCAAAGGGAGATCAAGGACTCTTTAGGCGATCCCGACGGTTACGTCTACCTGCGTTCATCGGCCAAACCCTTTCAAGCGTTGCCGCTCGTGTTCTCGGGGGCGGCGGACGCCTTCGGGCTCACGGACGAGGAGCTCGCGGTCGCCTGCGCCTCACACAGCGCCGAGCCCAGGCACCTGAGTGCGGTGCGCTCGATCCTGCGAAAGGCAGGTCTCTCCGAGGACGACCTCCAGAACGGCGCGCACCCGCCGAGGCATGCCCTCGCGGCCGCCCGCCTCGCCCGAAACGGCGAGACGCCCCGCCCCATCCACGGCAACTGTTCGGGCAAGCACGCTGGCATGCTCGCCGTGTGCGTACACGCCGGCTGGGACCCCGCCGGCTACCGTGACCCCAAAGGCCCAATCCAGAAGCTTATACGAAGAACCGTGGGGAAGCTCTGCGGGCTCGAGCCAGAGTCTATACAAATCGCAGGGGACGGCTGTGGCGTCCCGGTCTTCGCCCTGCCGCTCCAAAACCTCGCCTCAGGCTTCGCTCGCCTCGCCGCCGGAGGGGCCAAGGACTTCCCCGAGGACCTCTTGGAGGCCGTCCTTAGGGTCCGGGATGCGATGCGCGCGCACCCGTTCATGGTCGCGGGGACAGGCCGCTTCGACACCCGGCTCACGGAGGAGACAGACCTCATCGCCAAGAGCGGTGCCGAGGGTGTCTTCGCAGCTGGAAGCCCGAATGGCTGGGGGCTTGCACTCAAGATCTCCGACGGCGCCGGGCGGGCCATCGCCCCCACCGCCCTCACCGCCCTTTCTCGGAGAAGGGTGCGGGTCTCGGCGGAGATAGAAACGGGAGCGGTGCAGGATCTTCATGGAACACCCGTCGGCAAGGTTGGGTCTCTGATCCACGGCAACGTCTGAAGGATGGTCCCAACGAGGAGAGCTTTCAAGGTTTTTGGAGTGATCCAGAGGATATATCGGGACGATTATACTCGCGGCGACTAGCCTATTCTTCGTCGCTAGGCTTGGTAAGCCCGCCACCCCTAGCGGGTACGTTTCCGAGAATGAGTATTCCCTGCAGCCTTTGCCGGTAGTAGTATCGGGCAAGGAAGTCCTGGCACAGAACGCTCTCGAGCTGGGCGACACGTCCTGAGTTAAGCAGGCTAGAGAAACCGTGTTCCCGAAAAAAGGGGCACAAAGGTTTGAGGAAATTGTGGTAAGTGCTGACGGTGATGCTGGCCGTCTCGGCTAAGCCCTCGCCAAAGGTACCGCGACCGCCGTGAGGAGGATCCCTTCGCGGGCTTCGACGGCAAAGGAGCCAACCTCGGTTCTATTCAGGTGATACTCAAGATTGTCGTTCTGCTCGCGCTGTTGGTGAGTTGTTGTTCTACCGGTTACGCTGTACCCCTTGGGGTAAGTAGGTATCTCTATCTCCACCCCTGCCGGCAAGCGCTCTGAAAAGGCTTGTTATCGGGGAGCGACAGGCGCTGTAATATAGAAGGGTGAAATTGAACCTAGAGATCCTCAAACGCTGCTACCGCGCCGGGGCCTTCCCGATGGCTGATCGGTACGGGAGGATTCGGTTTTACCGCTCGGACCCTCGATCTATTCTGGAGCTCGACGACTTGCACGTCTCGAAGTCTCTCAAGCGTACCCTCAGGAAGGGTGACTACCACGTTCGGGTAGATCAGGACTTCGAGGGCGTAATCAGGGCGTGCGCCCAGCGTCCGGAGACCTGGATCAACGAGGTTATCATAAAGGCTTTTGCAGAGCTTCATAGAGAAGGCAAGGCGCACAGCGTCGAAGCGTACAAGGACGGCGAGCTCGTAGGTGGGCTCTATGGCGTTACTTTGGGCGGTGCATTTATGGGCGAATCTATGTTTGCCCAGATGCGCGACGCCTCAAAAATCTGCTTCGTACACCTCGTAGAGCGCCTCAAGGAGCGGGGGTATGTATTGCTCGACTGCCAGATCCAGAACGACCATCTCGCAAGGCTCGGCGCTGTCGAGATACCCGAGCGCGAGTATCTTAAAAGGCTCGAAGAAGCTCTAACGCTTTCGCGCAGCTTCGTCTAGGAAGCGCTTGTCTTTTCCAACCTATCTCCGCTGTTACTTGCGGCGCGACGTTCAAGAGACAGAGTTTAGCTGTTCGGGGGCGAACGTCGCGAAGACCCCATATTTCGTAACTTTAGATTTTTGTGATCCTTTCCAAGAGGTGTTCCGACGTCTTTGGTCCCGGCAAGCTGTAAGGTTACTATCTCGGAAAAAGCGCCCGGGGTGTTCGGCTGAAAGACCGGATGTTTACTTCTCAGCGGTGTTCGGAAGGACCAATCCTTTGCAGCAGAGCTGCTAGTTACCAGCCGCAGGGGATAGTTTAAAGGTTTCCCTACACTACGCAGGTTCTTGCTGATAGCGGAACGCTGCTCGCAGCGGTAGGTTGATTTTTGCGATGAATGTTACTCGTCGAAAAATTCAAATTTAGCTCGACTTTTCTTTCTCCTCCTCGTCCTCGCTTGCTATCCATCCTCCTAGGGCCTGAGCCGAGAAAAGGACCAGCGAGCAGCCGACGGGGAAGAAGACTTCGTCGATGCCTCGGGAGATGAGAGTTGCCGTAGGCGGAAGCTCCGGAGCCGACGTGTATGTGTAGGCTAGGACCGTGCCACCGAAGACTATTCCTACGGCGAGCCCTATCAAGATATGGGTCAACAATCCCCCCCCAGGAACGACGTCCGACCCAACCGACGGCCGCGCCGAGGCAAGCGTACTCGATTCCCTTGATCAGGGCGAGGACGAAAACGGAGGTGCCGACGGAAGCGACGTTTCCGGTAATCTCAAGCGCCTCTTTCGTGCCCTGGTGAAGGGTGCGTGCGACGTGGAAGGCGGCGGGAGCAGCGAGGAAGCCCAGTATCCCCATCAACGGCGCACGGATGATCGAGGAGACCGTCGTCCCGAGGGCGATCCCAGTGCAGACAATAACCGCCCAGGAGACCTTCTGGACGGAGGCCGCGACGATTTCTCCCAGTTCGGGAACAAGCCCGGAGCCGGCCGCGAAGAGGAGTAGTAGGGCCTCCATCCCGAGGCCGAGGAGGACTGAGAGCCACGCGACGCGCAGGAGGGTGGCTACGAGGCGCGAGCCCCCGGCGGTGGCACTCGTCTGGGTCGCTTCGGTAGCCTGTCTTCTTGGTATGTTAGAGTCAGCTCTCCTTGCCATCTCTTGCCCCTTTGTCCGGCGAGGAGAAGCTATAGTATACGAGAGCAACACACCCTTCAAGCAGAACAAACGGAAGCCGTAGATTCGCCCGCCCCCTCTGCAGGAGTGTCTTGGGACGCTCGGGATCGCTGCCGGAGGTGACTCGGGCGGCAACAGTTGCCTCCTAAACGTCTTCTCAAGGGAGCCGAACACGGGTTGGCCTGGTTGTGGGTTGGATCTAGGCAGGCTCTTAAGGAGAGTGATGGTCCAATTGCGGCCGGGCTGGCAGTAGGGTTCGTGTTCGGTAGTGCCATCGTAGTGCTCAACTATCTCACAACTCCGGAACCGCTTACTACCGCGAAGCCATTGCTCAAGGCGTGGACGAACTCCTCTTATCCTTCGGCTGCTCGCTGGTCCTCTTTACGGCGACGGCCTTGGGAGAGAAGGTGGGGCGTTGAACGCAGGCTGCGTTCTTCCAACGTAAGCCCTTTTCGGTCCTCCTTTGCGGCGTGGTAAGCTTGCTGTATGAACGAGCACATAAACATGGAATGGCAGCCGGAGCTCGAGCAACCAGTCTTGATCGCGGCTTTCACAGGTTGGAACGACGCAGCGGAGGCGGCGAGCCTTGCGGTGAACACGCTCGGTGAAGCGTGGGAGACGAAGCGGTTCGCGAGCTTTGAGGGCGAGGATTTCTTCAATTATCAGGATACGAGGCCCCAGATCAAGCTCGTAGAAGGCGTCACGCGCACGATCGAGTGGCCTCAGAACGACCTATCTGCTACGGGCGCGAGCGTCGAGGCCTTGGGGAATAGGGGTGCGGTCTTGCTCTCTGGCCCTGAACCGAACTATCGGTGGCGAACGTTCTCGCAGGCGGTAGTGGACATCGCCCGCGAGCTCGACGTAAGGCTTGTGGTCACGCTTGGGGCGCTCTTGGCCGACGTGCCGCACTCGAGGCCCGTCTCGGTCTCCGCCAACGCCCAGGACCTCTCGCTCGTCGAAAATTTGGGGCTCTCGGCCTCCCGCTACGAGGGCCCAACCGGCATTACCGGCGTCTTGCACCGCTACTGTGCTCAAAAAGGCCTCCCGGCGGTGAGCTTCTGGGCCTCGGTGCCCCACTACCTGCCTAGCGTGCCTTCGGCGCCCGCCGCCCTCGCCGTATTGCAGAACCTCTCCAAACTGCTTGGCGTTAGCTTCGATACCGCTCGCCTCGAACGCGCCTCGGAGGACTACCAGCGGCAGGTAGCGACCGCCGTTGCTCAGGACTCGGACCTATCCTCCTACGTCCGCATGCTCGAAGAGCGCTACGATGCCCAGACCGAAGGAGGAACAAGGGATCTCCCCTCTGGCGAGGAGCTCGCCCACGAGCTTGAGCGCTTCCTGCGCGAGAAAGGCGAAGAGGAATAGCTTTTAGCGCTTAATAAAAAAGCGCTGCCACAAAGACAACAATACTCAGAAGGGCCAGAACGCCCTGCGCCACGATGGATAACAGGTACCCGACGAGGACCCCAAACGCGGCCCGCGACATCCGCCGCCAGTCCCCACGTCTCGACCAAATGCTTCTCAACCGTGACTCCGGTACTTCTTCGGCCGGCGACGACCGCTTGCGCCGCCAGAGATACTCGCCAGCAAATACCCCGGCTACAGAGCCGATCAGGAGGCCAAAAAGGGCGCCTATCCCTAAGAACAAGGCGCTGGCTAGAGCACCTAACAAGCCACCCATGGTGCCGCCGAGAGTACCCCAGTTGCTCGCTCCGAAGCGTCGCGCTCCATAGGCCGTACCCAAGAGGTCTGCGGCAAAGGCGAGGAAGGCAAAGAAACCAAGAGGGATGAGGACAAAGGCGCCGACTACCTCGAAACTTGTCAGGTAGGCGTAGACGAGGGCGGAGGCGAAGATCAGGGGAACGCCCGGAAGACCAGGGAGGACGCTCCCCAAGAGCCCGACCAGCATGACCAGAAGCGTGATCCACAGCACCGGCTCATTGGCCGCCTCCACACGCCCTAGCCCACCATGGGCAAGGTCTTTTTCTTGCCGGGTTTCTTGAGGGTGGCGTTCAAGGAGCCAGGTGTGTAACCGACAAGGTCTAACGTAACGTACAAAAAGCCCGCGGCCGTTAGTTCGGTGGAGATCTCCTCCCGCTGCTTAAAGGCTTTCTCGAGCTCATCAGGTCCGATCTCGAGGCGTGCGATCTCGCCGTGATGCCTCACCCGCACCTGCTTGTAGCCTCGGGAGCGCATAAACTCTTCAGCCCGGGCAACCTGGGCGAGCTTCTCTGGCGTGATTTCCTGTCCGTAAGGAAACCGGCTCGACAAACATGCCAGGGCCGGCTTGTCCCAGCTTGGCAGCCCTAAAAACTTGGCCAACTCGCGCACCTCGTCCTTACTCATTCTCACCACGGACAGCGGCGAGATTACCCCAAGCTCCTTCGCTGCCTCTCTACCTGGGCGATAGTCCCCCTCGTCGTCCTTGTTGGCCCCGTCTATTACGCACCGAAAACCCTTCTCTTCGGCGATCTTTGCGAGGTCCGAGTAAAGGGTGCTCTTGCAGAAGTAGCAGCGGTTAGCGGGGTTTTTGGCATAGTTCGGATCGTCTAGTTCTCGGGTGTTCACTACAAGGTGCTCGACCCCTAAAGAGAGCGCGAGTGCCTTTGCACCTTCTAGCTCCGAGGGCAAATAAGTCTCGTTGTTCGAGGTGACGGCGAGCACGCTCTCCTTTGAGAGTGCCTTCGCGGCGACCGCTAAAGCCAGCGACGAGTCAACCCCGCCGGAGAACGCCACGAGCGCGCTTCCGTATGGTGCAACTACTGCCTCTAGCTCTTCGAGCTTGTTCTTCAACGCGTTCAAAGAAATAGTCCCATCTAAGATTGCTCCAGAACGATCGCTGCGTTGTGCCCGCCGACGCCGAGGTTCGCGCAGAGCGCCACGTCGAGGTTAAGCGCCCGGCGCGGCTCATTGACTATATAGTCAAGCTCGGCGCAGTCCTCGGCTAGAGTCTCCAAATTTCGCATCGGTGGGATCATCTTCTCCTTTATGGCCAGGGTGCAGATGGCGGTCTCTATCGCCCCAGACGCCCCCAAAGAGTGTCCTAAAGTCGACTTCGTGGCCGAGACCATCGCGTTCGGGTTGATGGAGCTCATGGCCTGCGACTCTGGACCGTCGCCGGCGGCTGTGCCGGTGCCGTGCGGGTTGATGTAGCTCACACGCTCCCCTTC
>Ga0126308_10000038_pt1 | contig 27173 bp, 26 predicted proteins | sample Plot55_FD_92533 | JGI IMG/M metagenome (GOLD analysis project Ga0126308, IMG submission 92533) | Serpentine soil microbial communities from UC McLaughlin Reserve, CA, USA - Plot55 | ecosystem: Environmental > Terrestrial > Soil > Grasslands | place: USA: UC McLaughlin Reserve, Lake County... | reverse complement strand
TCGTACCCCTGCTCGACGCGTACGTCTATAGAGTTGGTACCGAAGTAACGGTGCTCGAGTAGGTAGCCGGCGAGACATCCGTTGGCGCTGCCCGTGGCGGGGTCTTCGGGTACGCCCAGACCGGGGGCGAACATGCGGGCCGAAAGGTCGGCGCTCTCGTGTGGTTCGGGCGAGAAGACCAGGATGTTACTGGTCTCGATGTTCTCTACCAGGTCCAGGTAGCGGTCGTGGTGCACCCGGCAGCGTTGCAGGGCGTCGAGGTTCTCGAGCGGGACGATCAGAGCAGGGAGTCCGGTGGAGACTTCCTGCACGGGATAGCGGTCGTCCAGATCGGTTAGTTCGAGGCCGAGGGTGCCGGCGACGGGGGCAGGGTCCAGGACCGTACCGAAGGTGGGCGCAAGCTGGCGCATCCAAAGGACCTCGCCGAAGGTCACGGGGATCCCTCCTGCCTTCAACTTCAGGGTGATGCGTTCGGCGGGGCAGGCCAGTATCTCCTGCTGGATCACGTAGGCCGTACCCAGGGTCGGGTGGCCGGCGAAGGGCAACTCCCCGCCCGGCGTGAAGATGCGGACGTCGAAGCCACCGCCGATCTCCTCCTCCGAAAGGACGAAGGTGGTCTCGGAATAGTTCATCTCCAGGGCTATCTTCTGCAGTGTCTCATCGGGTAGGTCGGCGCCGCCCCGCACGACGGCGAGCTGGTTGCCCGCGTACTTCTCCTCGGCGAAGACGTCCACGATGTAGAAGGTGAGGCTCAAAATCTCACTTAACCATAGTCAGGGTCGCTGCGGGAGAGTCGCATGACGCCGTTGGACATCTCGAAGGCCGTTTCATAGTCCTCGTGCGTTACCCCTCTCACACCCTCCGTATCCGCCGAGATGTAGATCCTCATAGCACCGATTCCTCTCCTTCAGCGCTCATGATACGCCATCTCCCGCATACCCTTAGCCCGCACAGACAATCATAAAGCAAGCCAGGCGGGAAGCATCATCGTGTACGTGATCCCTGCGGCGAAGCGTCGCAGGGGTGGATGTGATCCAGGTCAAGCCGGTGTACAATCCGCGCATGACGGTCTTTCGTTACGGGCGGGAGCACTTCGAAGAAGGGGAGTACGTCCGCCGCGTGGAGGCGACGCCAGGCGACGACCTCGACCCCGTGGTGCGCATCGTCGAGGACCTCGGGACGGTCGAGATCCCCTGCGGCAAAGTAGATTGCCGCAGCAACTGCCTCGAATACCTGGTCCACGCTACCGGCCGGCGCGACGATTACACGCTGGCGGAATGCAAGATCTCCGCACTCGTAAGCATCATATAGCACTTCAGCAAGTCAGCACGCTCAGCCCTTCGGGCTTCGCTTGTCAGCATTTCAGCTTTCGCGTGTGCAAGCCATTGCTGACATGCTGACGAGCGGAGGCGTTAGCCGGAGCGTGCTGAAACGCTATTCCTCCCAGGAATAGCGTTTCTGTTCCGGTGGCTTTTCTGCGGCGTAGAGCTGCTGGAGGGTGCCTCCGATCAGGGGGGAGAGGAAGAGGCCGGCGAGGCCAGCAGGCAGCAGGTCGCGGGCGATGGTCCAGGCTACGAGGAGCGGAGCTCCCGGTGGATGGTTGGCGTCTCCTATGAGGAGCAGGGGATCGAGGACGCCGCCGCCAGGGAGGATGCCCGCGGCGTAGACGATGAGGGTGAGGACGCCGGAGATGAATCCGGTGAGCAGCGCGAGCGCGAGGCTGAGGATGAGGCGGGGGCCGGGGCCTTCCCTCTGGCCGCGACGCAGGAGCAAGGCGCCACCGAATAAGGGGCCGGCGATGAGCCCAGCGATGAGCCCGACGCCCATGTAGACGAGGGCTAGCGTGGTCAGGTCTCCCTCGCTGCTCTGGCCGCCCTGCAGGATCAGGAGCACGAAAGGCTCGGGGAAGAGCGACTTGACGAACATGAAGCCCAGACCGTAGGCCACCCCTATCCAGAGCAGGCGCAACAGCATCATGGTCCGGCCTCCGTACGATCGAAGACAGTGTGGCACAGCTCGTGGGTGTCCATCTTCATGCTCTAGAACTTAACCCCTGACGGCCGAAACGTCAGCAAGAGCTTTCACGAGGCATCGCCCCTGCGTGCTGCCGGGTACAATCGATGAGATGAACGGAGGGCGACCAGGACAGACAGAAGCGCGCCGCGTTTTCGAAGAGCGGGCGCGGGAGGCTGGCTTCGATCTCGTCGGCGTGACGCGTGCAGAGCCTCTGCGTGAGGGCGGCGAGCGGCTACGGGAGTGGCAGCAGGCAGGGATGGCCGCCGACATGGGCTACATGCACAGACCCGTAGAGTTGCTTTCGGACCCGAAGAAACTCCAGAAGAGCGCGAGGAGCGTGGTCTCCCTCGGCGTCTCTTACTATCCGGGAGACCATCCCGAGAACGAGGGTGGAGGCAGGGTAGCGCGATACGCGTGGGGCCGGGATTACCACGAGATCATAAAGGAGCGGTTGTTCAGGCTGAGGGAGGAGCTCGAGGAGGAGCTCGGCGTCAGGATAAGAGCCCGCGGGTTCACCGACGCCGTACCGCTCCTGGAACGTTCCGCGGCCCAGCACGCGGGGCTCGGGTTCTTCGGGCGGAACTCTTGCCTGATAAACAACGAGATCGGGTCGTACTTCTTTATCGCCGACCTGATCGTCGACCTCGACCTAGATCCCGACCCGCCCGGAGAGGGGACCTGTGGACGCTGCAGGCGCTGCATGGACCGCTGCCCTACCGGCGCCATAAAGGCCCCCGGCGTCGTGGACGCCAGGCTCTGTATCTCCTACCTGACGATCGAGAACCGGGGTGAGATCCCCCGCGAGCTCCGTCCGAAAGTAGGTGACTGGGCCTTCGGCTGCGACGTCTGCCAGGAGGTGTGCCCCTACAACAAGACGAAGGCGTCGAAGAGCCGCTGGCCCGAGTTCTCCGCGGAGGCCGGTTCGGGACCTTACCTGGAGATAGAGGAGGTTCTGGAGATAAGGACCGACGAGGAGTTCGAGGGACGCTTCGGCGGCACCCCGCTAACGCGTCCTGGCCGGGCAGGTCTGTTGCGCAATTGCTGCGTGGCCGCCGGGAACAACAAGTTGGAGGAGGCCGTTCCCGCGCTCCTGCAGACCTTGCGCGAGGATCCCTCGCCGCTCGTGCGCGGGCACGCGGCATGGGCGCTGGGCGAGATCGGCGGCGCCGAAGCGGCGCTAGAGAGAGCGTACCAAACTGAGAAAGACAAGTGGTGCCTGCAGGAGATCGCACAGGCGCTGGCCGATGGGACCACACGCTACCGTGGGTTAGAATAGGGAAACGATGGCGGAGCAGATCAACTACTACGAGGTGCTCGGTGTCTCACGCGAGGCCTCCCAGGCGCAGATCAGGAACGCTTACCGCAACCTCGCGAAGGAGCGTCATCCCGACCATCCTGGCGGGAGCGCCGACGAATTCGCCAGACTGCAGGAGGCCAACGCCGTCCTCTCCGACCCGAACCGTCGCCGCCAGCACGATGAGGCCCTCGACCTGGCCCACGCGGCCGACCAACTTGCCGGCCTGAACCTGGATTTCGGCTCCGTGGAGGATGAGCTCTCCGCCAGACGCAGGGAGCGCGAGTCGAGTGGTCCTTCGCTGGGTGAGCGCCTGCGGAGCCGGTTCGGCAGGAAGGAAGAGGACCCCTACGAATCCGTGCGAAGGGAGTCTCGCGGTTCCACTGGCGGAAGCGGGCGCAGGACCAGGGGCCGCTACGACGTTAGCGAGGCCCGCTGGTATGAGCCCCACCGCTTAGACCCCGAACCCGTAACCTTCAAGAGCGGCGCCATAACCTTCGTCGCCGCCTTCCTCGCGTTCATCGCGATCGGGCAGATCGGGCTGTGGGCGACGGGACAAGCAGACCCGGGCCCCTTCGTCTTCTTGACGACCCTGGCCCCGCTCATGCCCGTCCTTTACTCGCTGGTCGGGTTGGTCGTGGCGTACTTCGCCTTCAGGGCGGCTGGTTACGCGGCGCTGGCCCTGGCCTTCGTGGCGGCGCTCGTCGTCGGCGGCCAGGGACCCGACGGGCTCTTGCAGTTCGTGACCGTTGGTATCATCGTACTGCTCGTCGTGGTCTACCTCGGCAACCGCCGCGAGAGCGCCGCCAGGAGCTGATCATGTCAGCACGGCGCTTCGCGCCTTGTCAGCATGCTCAGCCCTTCGGGCTTCGCTGGTCAGCATTTCAGGAAGAGCAAGTATTGGAATGGCTGACGTGCTAACGAGCGCGGTTTCGAGGAAGGGTCAATTCTTCCGGATACCGCTGTTGGTCTCCCTTGCTTCGCGGGCCATCGTCAGCAGCCGGTCCATGTGCAAGGTCCGCAAGTTGTAGGGCAGCTCTTCGCGTCCGACGAAACTCATCAGGTCGTCGAGACGTCGTATGTACTCGCGCAGGGCCTCGTTCTCGTTCATCTTCATGGGACCAGTATAGCTGCAGGGGGGTATCATGCGGCTACAACGGATTCCGACGCCGGAGGGTTGTGTGGCTGTTGAGTTTCGCTCCGTAGAAGACGCCGTCAGGGGTATCAAAGAGAGCACCTACGAGATCCAGACCGAAAGCCGCCTGGCCTACAGCGGAATAAAGCGGGAGCAGAACATCACCGCGGTGCTGAAGAAATACGCCTGGCTCTACAACCTCGATACCGTGCAGCGCATCGAAGAAGCGTACCGCGAAGAGACCGACTCGGAGAACAAAGAGCGCGTGCGCAGGGTCTACTACCACCTGCTCGGAGGGCACATCGAGCAGCAGATCGCACCCCTGGAGGACGCCCTCGTCTCCTTCGAAGCGGGCGCCACCGTGGAGGTGGATGGCGAGAACATCCCCTACCACAACGTGCCCGTGCTGATCGCCGGCGAGCACGATTTCGGGCGGCGTGACAGGCTGCGCAAGACTTCGCTCGGCGTGGTCGAAGAGACCAACCCACAGCGCCTGGAGATCCTACAAACTACCCTGACTACGCTCGCGCGCGAGTTCGGCTACGACAGCTATACGGCCTACAACGCACAGAAGAAACGAGTCGACTACGGTCTCCTGCGCCAGCGCATGCAGAACTTCCTCGCAGAGACGGAGGAGATCTATGCGGCGCTGATGGTCCGCTGGACGGAGGAGATGACGGGACGTAGGCCCGGGGAGATTGGCAGCCACCACTTCTCCTACATCAGCCGCGTGCCCCAGTACGACGAGTACTTTCGCAAAGACAGGCTCCTTGGGGCCTACCAACAGACCCTCTCGGGGTTGGGTCTCGACCCCACCTCGCAGAAGAACATCCACATCGACACAGAGGAGCGCGCCACCAAGAATCCCAGGGCCCGCTGCTACGCGCCAGACCCCCCGGATGAGGTACACCTCCTGATCAAACCGGTGGGCGGCCTGGAAGACTACATGGCCTTCTTCCACGAGGCCGGTCACGCCCAGCACTTCGGCAACGAGAACCCCACGCTAGATTACGTCGAACGCGCCGTCTCCACGAGCTACGCCCTTACCGAAGTGTACAGTTTCCTCCTCGAGCACCTCACCCAGAACAGGGTATGGTTGACCAGAATAGCCGGCCTCCCGGAGCAGACCGCCAGAGAGGTTGCCTACTACGCAGGATTGGCGGAGCTCTACCTCGTACGCAGGTACGGGGCCAAACTCGCCTACGAGCTAGACCTCTACGAGGACCCGCTAGATGAAAGGCGCAACCGGGGGCTCTACGCTACGACGCTTGCGGCCGCTACCCAATTCGTCTACGCGCCCCAGAACTATCTCAACGACATGGACCCAGGGTATTACTCGGCCGACTACCTGCGGGCCTGGATCACGGAAGCGATGCTCCGGCGCCACCTGGAGGATACTTACGGTGAGGACTGGTTCGCGCACCTCGAGGCAGGCGTGTTCCTGCGCAGCCTCTGGGCCACCGGCGAGAAAGTGGAGAACGAGGACGTTGCACGCATGATCGGCTGCGATCCGTTCGACACCAGTTACCTCGTCGAACAGTTCCTCGGTCTGGAGTAGGCTACCTGCTGGCCCGTATGGGGACTTCTATGCCTTCGAAGGAATCCTCGCTGGCGCCTTCGGTACCTACCTTCAGAGTCCCATTTCCAGAGAACGGCGGCAGATCCAGGGTCGCTTCGAAGTATCCCCAGGTGTGGTTCCAGTCGTTGCTCCGGACGGTTCTACGCGCCAAAACTTCTCCGTGCGAATCGATCAAGGTGACGGTGTTCGCACCCTCGCGGTTGCGGGAGTAGCCACTGACCGTAAGTGGGTCGGAGATCCTGGCGTGCTGGCGTGGCTCGACGAGTACGGTGTTCTCGCTCTTTCCAAAGGGCGACACCTTCGTCTCACCCCCCACCGGCTCGAAGTCGACGACGAGGCGTGCGGGGTCTTCGAGCTCGAGTACCCTGTAGAGGAACGACTTGCGCGCGAAGAAGTCGACGAACATGCCACCTTCGGGTGCTTGCACGATGTAGAAGTCTTCGAGCAACCCGCCGCTGAACCCGCCGTCCGATACGCGCGTCGCGCTGGCCGAGGGCAGTGATATGCGCAGAAGACCGTCGGCCTCCGGGCTCACCAGGGTCCAGTCGGGTACGTCGGCGGCCGTCTCCCAGCCGGTCCCGAGGTCGATGATTGTCCGCTCGTAGTCCCCGTAAACTCCGTGGCGCACGGCGAGCACGGTGTCGGCATCGTAGCCGGACCCGCCGCTCGCCCGAGTCTTTGCGACGAAAGGGACCCCGGAAGTAGCCTCAGCAGCCCCCGCAAGGTCTCCCTCGATCTCCGAAGCTGCCCCTGCTTTGGCCTCGGGCAGGCCTCTCGCACCGGACGTGCCCTCTTCCGAAGACTCTGCATGTGCGCCTGACGAGCCCCTGGCAGCATGCAGGCAGCCGGAGAGGAGCGCGGCCGCCAGGAGCGAGAGCAACAGGAGGGCGGAAGTCCGCCTCACCTACCACCAGCGCCTGGCCATGTTCGCACGCCCACGTAAAGATGTTCGGTCATCAGCGCGGAAGATTATAGGGGGTGCGCCTTGCGAGATGTTTAACGCTGTGTTGCGCTCCTGTTACGATGCGGCAACACTCCATCTTCAGCACGGAGAGGAAAACATGATCGGTCTAGAGGATATAGAGGTCGCGCGGAGGCGTTTGCAGGGAGTGGCGCTCCGCACGCCCCTCGTGCCCTGTCCGGGTAGCGGGGAGGGTAGGGCACTCTACCTCAAGGCGGAGAGCCTGCAGCCGACCGGCGCCTTCAAACTGCGCGGCGCGTACAACAAGATCTCCTCCCTCTCCTCCGAGGAGCAGGGTCGTGGGGTGGTGGCCCACTCGAGCGGGAACCACGCCAGGGCCGTGGCCTACGCGGCGCGTGAGCTGAACACGAGGGCTGTCATCGTCATGCCGCGCGGGGCGGCTCGCGTGAAGCTCGAGGCGACGGCGGCGCTCGGGGCCGAGATAGTCCTGGTCGGACCGGACAGCGCGGAGCGGACCCGCAAGGCGGAGGAGCTTGCGGAGGAGCACGGCTACGTTGCGGTGCCCCCGTACGACGATGAGGTCATCATGGCCGGCCAGGGCACCATCGGGCCGGAGATACTCGAGGACTTGCCCGACGTGGAGACCGTGCTTGTCCCCGTCAGTGGGGGCGGGCTTATCGGTGGTATCTCGGCGGCCATCAAGCTATCCCGTCCCGAGGTGCGTGTGATCGGGGTCGAGCCCGAGCTCGCGGCCGACGCCCGTGCCAGCTTGAAGGCCGGAAAGCTAGTCCAGTTCCCGGCGGATCAGGTCTCCCGCACGGTCGCGGACGGTCTGCGCGTGCAGAGGCTCGGCGAGGCGCCCTTCGAGCACATCAGCACCTTCGTCGACGACATAATCGCCGTCACGGAGGAGGAGATCCTCGAGGCCATGCGCCGCCTCGCGTTGCGGGCCAGGCTGGTCGCAGAGCCGAGCGGGGCCGTAACGTTCGCCGCCCACCTCTTCCACAGAAAAGAACTACCAGCCTCCCGCCTCACCGTAGCCGTGCTCAGCGGCGGCAACATCGAACCAGACCTCCTCGCCAAAGTCCTCACCGGCCACACGCCGGAGGATAACTGAAATGCTGACAAGCGAGGCCCGAAGGGCCGAAGCGTGCTGACAAGGCGCCTGGCGAAGCCAGCGCCGTGCTGACTAGCGGAGCCCGACAGGGCGAAGCGTGCTGACTTGCTCCTTCAGCACGGCGTGGCCTCGACGGGGTCGCCGACGCTTACGGTCCCGAGTGCATCGTGGATGAGGTTGCGTCCGAAAAAGACCTCGCCTTCTGACTTTCGGTAGGTCGCGAGCGTACGCAGCGGCTCCTTGCCTCGGGCGCCCGTTCTCTGGTCGACCGTGGTTATGGCACAGCGCGGGCACGCCTCGGCAACCCGGAAGGGTACTCTTCCTATCTTGATCCGGTCCCAGCCATCCTCGGCGTAGGGTCCGCAGCCCTCGAGGACGAAGTTTGGCCTGAAGCGGTTCATGGGCAGAGGGTCTTCCAGCCTGCTGTTGAGGTCTTCGAGCGAGGCCTCGGAGATCAGGAGGAACGCGAACCCGTCGGCGAAGCCGACCTGATCCCCACTCTGCGCAAACGAGGAGTCGACCAACCTCAGGTCGTCGTCGGGCTTGTGGACTAGCCGGCAAGGGAACTGCAGGAACTCGCTGAACCAGCTGTCGGCCTCCCCGCCAACGAGCGCGCCCCTGTTCGTGTCGCCAAAGACGCGCACGTCTATCAGGTTCTCGCTTTCCTCTTGGAGCGGTATCTCCAGGTCGGGCATACCTGGCGCGGCGACGGTCAGGTGTTCGGCGGAGAGATGGGTGGAGATCAGGGCCATCCGCGGATGGGCGCGCTGCGACATGAACTCTCCGGTCTCGTCGACGAGCATCCAGCGCCGGTCGTGGCGAAGACCCGTCGCGCACAACTCGGCGCTCTGCAAGGAGATCCCGGCGCAGGATTTGATCGGATATACGTACAACCCGCTCAGGGTTACGTTCTCAGCGAGATCCAACTCCTACTCTCCCTCCATTCTGCGCCCGATACGGGCGGCGAGGTCGGGCATGTAGCGTTCGAACATTATCTACTCGGCGCGAAGGTTCCGGGTTGGTTCGTGCAGGGCGACATCAGTACCATCATCTACCGTAACGCCAGCGGCTTCAAGTTCGCACCGCGCTTCAGGATTTGTCTGCAATCTCGGCCTGCAGGTGGGAGACCTCGCTCCTGACTGCGGTGACTGCTTCTTCGATGGGGACTACGTAGCTTTCTGAGCTGTGGCGGGATTTGATCTCGACTCCCCCGTTCTCGAGGGAGCGGGGCGTCAGGGTCAGGCGTACGGGCACCCCGATCAGGTCAGCGTCCTTGAACTTGGCACCGAGGCTCTCGCGACGATCGTCATACAGCACCTCGACACCGGCGGAGACCAACGTATCGTAGAGACCGTCGGCCAACTCCCCTGCCCTGTCCGTGACGATGTGGACGTGGTAAGGAGCTACCGAGATGGGCCACACCAGCCCGTTCTCGTCGTGGTGCTCCTCCGCGATGCAGGCGAGTAGCCGCCCGAGCCCGATGCCGTAAGATCCCATAACTACGGGCTTTCTCCGCCCGTCCCCATCCAGGAAGCTCGCGCCGAAGGCCTCGCTGTAGCGCGTGCCAAGCTTGAAGATGTTCCCGACCTCGACCCCGCGCATGGCACGCATGGCGTTCTCGCACTCGGGGCAGGGCGAGCCGTCATTCGCCGCGGCTATGTCGGCGATGACGTCAGCCACGAAATCCCTGCCGTAGTTCACGTTCAGGAAATGAAACCCCTCCTCGTTGGCGCCGGCGACGAGGTTGGGGGAGGCCGGTATCGCATCGTCGACTACTACGAGCGCCCCCTCCACCCCGAGCGGAGAGCCGTATCCAGGCTCGGCACCGACGGCCCTGACCTCCTCATACAGCGCGGGTCTCAGCCCGCTCGCCCCGACCGCGTTCGCCAGTTTGGTCTCGTTGAGCTCCGTGTCGCCACGCACGACCGCGAAGACGAACCGCTCGGAGCCATCGATCGTGGCGACGGCGAAGAGAGCCTTTGCCGTACCGGATGCGGGAATCTCCAGAGCGCGGGCCAGGGCCTCGATCGTGTTGGCGCCGGGGGTGGCGACCTTCTCCACGGGCCCCTGCTCCCCGGCTTCGGTGATAGGTTTGCAGAACCTTGCCACCTGACGGTTTGCTTTGTAGCCGCAGCTGTCGCAGATGAGGATGGTGTCCTCTCCCACAGGAGTCAGGTACATGAACTCGTGGGCCATGCTCCCGCCCATAATGCCCACGTCCGCGCCGACCGCTAACGCCGGTAATCCGCACCGGGCGAAGATACTGAAGTAGGCGTCGTAGAGCGTTCCGTACTGCCTGTCCAGGCCAGCCTCGTCCCTGTCGAGGCTGTAGGCGTCCTTCATGGTGAATTCGCGGGCCCGGATCAGGCCAGCCCTGGGACGCGGATCGTCGCGGAACTTGGTCTGGATCTGGTAAACGAGCCTCGGCAATTTCTGGTAAGAGTCCACTTCACTCGCGGCAAGGCCGGCGACGATCTCCTCGTGGGTCATCGCCAGAACCATCTCCCTGTTCCTGCGATCACGGAGCCTCACCAGTTCCTGCCCCGTCGTACTGTAACGGCCGGATCTCTCCCACGCATCGGAGGGCTGTACGACAGGCATCGACACCTCCTGTCCGCCCGCCGCGTCCATCTCCTCCCGCAAGATCCTCTCGACCTTGCCGATAGACCTCTTCGCCAGCGGCAGGTAAGAGAAGATCCCCGCCGCCAGCTGCCTTATGAACCCGGCCCGGAGCAAGAGCCCGTGGCTGGCAACCTCCACCCCCGAAGGCGCCTCGCGCAACGTCGAACCGAATATTGTGCTCATACGCATGACAGCTAAGTCGCCAAATACGGCGTCGTGCCGTAGTGGGTGAGGCCAGTCGGACTGGCCGTCTTTTCGCCCAGTTCCATGCGCAGCCGGTCTTGCGTGCCTTCAAAGCCGAGCCCTTGCAAGAGGGCGTGCGCCTGGCATTCGGCCGGACCAGGTACTGTAACCTGGACAGGAGCTTCCCCGGTCGCCGGGAGAGCATGGGTGAGCAGAAGTCTGGCCACATCGGATGTCGAGGCCAGGAAGGGGCCGATGCGCGTCGCGCGGCCCCTGGTGGTCTGGATCAGATAGCCCTTGATCCGACCCGTCGCGTCGCGGGCTATGAGGCCACGCCCAGGATGAAGTCTCAGGGTGGCGAAGAGAAGCGCAGAACGGTCTCCCCCAAAGCTCCAGTGGTCCACGCCGTAGAGCTCGGGTAGGTCCCCGAACGCGAGCGTAGAGATCCTGTGTCCACCGGGCCGCGCCGGCACGCGAATCTTTCGGGCTCCTTCCTCCAGCCGGTACACGGTGCGCGGCGTTACCTCCTCGAAACCGAGAGCGCGGTAGAGGCCCTCCGCCCGCAGGGTCGAGTAGAGCCTGACCGTCTTCGCGCCCCGGCTTCTGAGGTAGGTTACGGCCCACGAGGAGAGCAGGGCGCCGAGGCCGAGGCCCCTGTACCCGTCGCGGACCGCGAGGTGGCAGAGAATGCCGATGTCTCCGAGAGGCACCGCACCGACCATCCCTGCCAGGTCGCCGCCGGGTGCTTCGGCCACCGCCCAGCGGGCGTTGCGCACACCACGCAAGAGGTCGAAGGCGCTGGGGTCAGCCGACCATCGTACGACGTTCCTTAGTTCCAGGATGCGCTCGAGGTCGGTGTCGTTCATCTGCCTGACACAAACGCCAGGGAAGGTCACGGTCCGTAGATCGTTCCGGTCGGTAGTTTTGTCTGCTGCGGTGTCTTTTCTTGCGCTGAATGCCAGCAAGGTTTTCCCTCGATCTCTCAATTCATGTGTGGAGACTCTTCCGCGCAAAAGGTTTCTACAGAAACCGTAGAGACGCGGATGCCCCGAGCGCGCCTCCTCTAGAGGGACGGTCGGGGCAGGGACGGTCGAGGGAGCCGTCCTGCAAAGGAGCTCGCGGTAAGCGTTATGTGATGCCGTTCCACGTCGACCATGCTACACCAGATGGCACCTTTTGGATAGCGTCTATGCGAACCGCGTGACCCCATCCAGTATCCGGTCTATCTCGGAGATCATGTCCGCGGAGAGCTCTACCCCCGAAGCGCCAGCGTTGTCGTCGACCTGCTCTGGCCTGGAGGCGCCGATAATCGCGCTGCTCACGTTCTCCTGGCGCAATACCCAGGCGAGGGCTAGCTGAGGCAGGCTGAGGCCCGCTTCGGACGCGACGGAGCGCAGACCGTCCACACCCGAGAGCACTTCCTCGTTCATGAGCTGCTGCATAAAGCGGTTGTTTTCGGGGTCGGCCGCGCGGGTGCCCTCCTCGGGGGCGTCGCCGGGACGGTATTTCCCGGTGAGTACGCCCTGGGCGAGCGGGGAGAAGACCACCTGGCCGACGCCTTCACGCTCGCAAAGGGGTATGACTTCGCCCTCGATGCGGCGTTGGATCATGTTGTACTGCGGCTGGTTGGAGACGATGCGGTCCAGGTTCATCTCCCCGGCGATCCTCATGGCGTCGGAGATCTGATCGGCCGTCCACTCCGAGACGCCGATATACAGCACTTTCCCCTGTCGCACCAGGTCGTCGAGCGCCCTGAGGGTCTCCTCGGGAGGGGTGTTCTCATCGTAGCGGTGGCACTGGTAGAGGTCGACGTAATCGACGCCGAGCCGCTCTAGCGACGCGTGGCACTGCTCGGTTATGTGCTTGCGCGAGAGGCCCCTGTCGTTCGGTCCATCGCCCATCGGGAAGTACACCTTGGTCGCCAGAAAGAAGGAGTCGCGATCGAAATCCTTCAAGGCTCGGCCCACGATCTCCTCGGCCGCGCCCCGCATATATACGTTGGCCGTGTCGAAGAAGTTGATACCGATCTCGTACGCCCTGGCTATGCAGGCCGCCGCCTGCTCTTCTGCGACGCTACCGCCGTAAGTCAGCCAGCTACCCAGGGAGATCTCACTGACCTTAACCCCACTGTCACCCAATCGCCTGTACTCCACCAAAACCTCCACCCTGTAGTGAACGAAATGCTAATGTTACACGCTGCACAGCGCTGTAACCGGCCTTGCTTACTGATTTGTTGTCGGTTAAGAGCATCTTTATTGCAAGAACGGTCTATTTTGTTACAATGCTCCCACCATATTCGACCCACGAAGAAGGAGCGGCAGAGAAGGTGCGAGCGACGTTACAGCCCGGCTTGACAAACAGGCTGACGAAGTATCTCAGGACCACGCAGCAGCTCATCGAGGAGGGCCGTGACGCGGTCTCCAGCAAGGAGCTCGGCGACTTCACCGGCATCAACCCCGTACAGGTACGCAGGGACCTGAACGCCATAGGCTTCTCGGGCACCCGTGGGGTCGGCTACCAGGCCTACGACCTCGTTGAGGCCGTTAGAAACATCCTTGGTCTCAGGCAGACTTACAACATCGCGCTGGTCGGCGCGGGCAACCTCGGTAGCGCCATTGCGGCGAGCACCATCCTCCCCAAGAGGGGTTTCGTGATCCACGACGTCTTCGACGACAACCCGGAGAAGATAGGACGCACCGTTGGCAACGTCGTCGTCAAGCACATCGACGAACTCAAGAAGAGCGTCACCGAGGCCGAGGAGATCATCGGCATCATCGCCACCCCTGCCTCCTCCGCCCAGGAAGTCGCCGACCTGATGGTCGACTCCGATATCAGGGTGATCCTCAACTACACCGACGTCCTCCTGCACGTCCCCTCCCAAGTGGACGTCCACCGTATAGACCCCACCGCCCAACTCATGCATACGCTCTACTACCTGACGCAGGCGGAGGGGCAAGAAGCCTCGTAAAGCACTTCAGCATGTCAGCACGCCGCCTTTGGCGGCTTGTCAGCATGTCAGCTTGTGGTCCTCGGTACTCGACCGGGGACCGCTTTCCTGTGGGAAACGACACGCAGACGCCGCACGGCAGTGTCCTTCGCAACCCTTGCTGAAGTGCTGACAAGCGAGGGCCGCAGGCCCGACGCGTGCTGAAATGCTGACTTGCTCTGAACAGAGGAAGAGCCCGGAACGCACTTAGGGGTGATAGGTGGGGAAAGGGAAAGGAGGAGTAGCGCCCCGGGCTCTTTAATTGTGCCGGTTTAGTTTCGCACCAACCGACTGACCGGATGATACATCGCTCGTCACACTTTGTAAAGGCTTTGAAACAGAGAATTTAGAAACTTTCTGTAGGTATCTGCGAAATGCACATAAAGATGTAGTGGAGGCCTCGGTCCGGGATTCCAGAGATTGTGTATGGGAGTCTTTTCGTGGGCATGTGAGACCGCTCTCGGGGATAATAATGGTGACAAAGCGCGGAGTAGAGGAGAAGTTTTGACCGAAGTCGAGCTTACCCGGGACACCCTCATCGTTCACGTAAGGGGGATGGACAGGCTATGGTCCCTCAGGAGCCGCCTGGAGATACCACTCTCCCACGTTTTGGACGCGGAAGCCGATACGCAAGTCGCGCGGGATTGGCAGAAGGGCCTCAGGGCACCGGGTACCCATGTGCCCGGGGTTATCACGGCGGGCACGTTCTTTCAGGACGGTGACAGGGTGTTCTGGGACGTGCGCGACCCGGAGAAGACCATCGTCATCAGGCTCGAAGACGAGCGCTACGCGCGGCTCGTGATCGAGGTGGAGGATCCCCCCGCCACGGTCGCGGCCATCGAAGGGGCGATCGGATAATCCGGAGCGAGGCACCGCCCGACCGTGTTTCGGCAGGGTGCCCCCTACCCTGTTTCAAAGAGTTCTTGGGGATAGGGAGAAGAATCCCTTGACACCCACGTAACGTGAGGCTTTATGCTCTGTTTCGTAAGCGAGAAGGAGGTGAACCATGAGCGACCTGAAGACAGAGGGCTACACCGTAGGCAGGGTGGCAGAACTCTCTGGCGTGACGATCCGGACGTTGCACCACTACGATGAGATCGGACTTCTCTCGCCAGGGGGACGCAGCGCCGCCGGCTACCGCATCTACGAGGACTCTGACATCGAAAGGCTACAGCGGGTTCTGTTCTACAGGGAGCTAGGGTTCGCCCTCGAGGAGATAGCGACTATCGTCGACGACCCACGTACCGATGCGCTAGGACACCTGCGCCGCCAGCGCGGGTTGCTCACCGAGAGGATAGGTCACCTGAGCGCGATGGTCGAAGCCATAGACTACGAAATGGAGGCAAGAACCATGGACATAAGGCTAACACCAGAGGAGCGCCTCGAAGTCTTCGGGGAGTTCCGACCCGAGGATCACGCCGAGGAGGCCGAGCAGCGCTGGGGAGAGACCGAGGCCTACAAGGAATCCAATCGGCGCGTCTCGGGCTACACCAAGGAAGACTGGCAGCAACTCAAGGCGGAGGAAGAAGAGATACGCACCCGTCTCGCCGCGGCCTTCGAGGCCGGCCTAGCGCCCGACAGCGAGGAAGCCATGGCCGCCGTCGAGGCGCACCGGGGGTACATCAGCCGGTGGTTCTACGAGTGCAGCAACGAGATGCACCGGGGTTTGACGGAGATGTACGTGAGCGACGAGCGGTTCCGCTCCCACTACGACACGCAGACTCCCGGGTTGGCCGAATTCATCAGGCAGGCGGCGCTCGCCAACGCAGAGCGTCGAACGGGGTGACCTGAAGTAGGCATTCGAAGGCTGGTCTGTCCACCTGGCACGCACTAGAGTCGTGCTGGGTGGACGGATCGGGAGCTCTGTTACGACTCCTCTTCTACGACCTTCTCGTACTCTTCAGAGGAAAGGAGGTCGGCTTCGCCGGAGGTGCGTAGCTTGACGAGCCAGCCTTCCCCGTAGGGGTCGTCGTTGATCTTCTCCGGCGCGTCTTCCAGGGAGGAGTTGACCTCGACCACCTCGCCGCCGACCGGCGCGTACACGTCGGAGACGGCCTTGACGCTCTCGACGGTGCCGAAGGAATCGCCGGCGTCGAAGGTGGCACCCTCATCGGGCAACTCCACGAAGACGACGTCGCCGAGTTCGTCCTGGGCGTGGTCCGAGATCCCGACGGTCGCGGTATCACCCTCGGTGCGGACCCATTCGTGGCTCCTGGTGTACTGCAGGTCTTGGGGTACGTTCAACGCTCTCCTCCCCTACTCTCTGTCGCGTCTGTAGAACGGTAGCGGTACGGCCTTCGCCGGCACAGGGTTGTCCCTTATCAAGATCTCGAACCAATCATCCACCCCGGGGTCTACGAGCGCAAGCCCTATCGCTCTCTCGAGCGTGGGCGACCTGGTTCCGCTCGTTACCTCACCGACTATCTCGGCCCCGCTCGTTACGTGGTAGCCGTGGCGCGCGATCCCACGCCCCTCCATCTCGAAGCCGACGAGCTTCTTATGCAACCCTCCGGTGTCCTCGAGCAAGAGCGCCCTCTGCCCGATAAAGTGAGGATCCTTGTCCAGATGCACCGCGAAAGAGATGCCGGCCTCGAGAGGCGTGGTCTTTGCATCGAGCTCGTTTCCGTAGAGGCACATGCCGGCTTCGAGACGCAGCGTGTCCCTGGCGCCGAGCCCGGCCGGGGTGACGCCCGCCTCGATCAGGCGACTCCAGACCTGTGGGGCGTCTTCGGGGGAAAGGTAGATCTCGAACCCGTCCTCGCCCGTGTAGCCGGTACGGGAGATGATGCTCCTGGCACCAGCGACCTCTCCTTCGGCGAACCGGAAAGGCCGCAGGTCCGACAGGTCCGTGTCGGTGAGGTCCTGCAAGAGTTCCGGCGCCTCGGGTCCTTGCAGCGCGAGGAGCGCCCATTCGTCGGATTCGTCTGCGACCTCGACGTCGAAATCTTCCGTGTTCTCCCGAAAGTATTCGAGGTCTTTCTCGCGGTTGGAGGCGTTTACGACGACGGGGAAGTCCTCCTCGCGCCGGTAGACGATAACATCGTCCACCGTCCCTCCGTCTTCGTAGCAGACCGCCGAGTAGCCAGCTTGCCCGACGTCCAGGCGGCCTACGTCGCGGGTGACGAGGCGCTGGACGGCGCTCTCGGCGTCGGGGCCGCGGAAGACGGCCTCGCCCATATGCGAGACGTCGAAGAGCCCGGCGTGGTTGCGGACCGCCCTGTGCTCGGCCTGTATGCCCTCATACTGCACAGGCATCTCGTAGCCGGCGAAGTCCACGAGCCGCGCTCCCAGAGCTTTGTGCTCGTCGTAGAGCGGGGTGTGTTCGAGTCCTTCCACCGCTACCACCTGGCCTTGAGTTGCCTGGCGGCGCGGGTCTCGTCGAGGCGGCGCGTCGGGGCTTGCGTCGGTGCCTCTTCGAGGTCTTCCTGGCCTGTTTCGGCAAGTTCCAGCATCGTCCCGACAAAGTCGTCCAAGGTCTCTTTGGACTCCGTCTCGGTCGGCTCTACGAGCATGGCCTCCTTGACCACGAGGGGAAAGTAGATAGTCGGTGGATGGTACCCGTAGTCGATGAGCCCCTTGGCGATGTCGAGGGCCCTTTTGCCCTGCGGGGGCTGCACGACAACCTCGTGCTTGCACAGCTCGTCGTAGGGGATGCGGTAGGTGCCCCCGAGCTGCGCCCGCACGTAGTTGGCGTTCAGGACGGCCATGTCCGTCACGTCCCTGAGCTCGGGGCCGTGCATCCTGATGTAGTTCCAGGCCCTCAACATCTGCCCGAAGTTGCCGTGGAAGCCGGCCATTCGCCCGATGGTCTTCTCCGGACGGACGAAGCGGTACTCGTCGCCACTCTTCTCCACCGTGGGATCCGGCAGGAAGGGTGCGAGGTCATCCGAGCAGGCGATGGCGCCGCAGCCGGGGCCGCCGCCGCCGTGGGGGGTCGAGAAAGTCTTGTGCAAGTTGAAGTGCATGATATCCACGTTGGCCTCGGCCGGACGCATACGGCCCATGTTCGCGTTCATGTTCGCGCCGTCCATGTAGAGGAAGGCGCCAGCCTCATGCAGTACCTCCGCTATCTCCTTGATGTTCCGCTCGTAGACGCCGCAGGTGTTGGGGTTGGTGATCATGAGCGCCGCCGTCGACTCGTCCACCATCTCCCTCAACTCATCCACGTCGACGCACCCGTGCTCGTCGAGCCCGACTTCCTTCGATTCGAACCCTGCCATCGAAGCGGTCGCCGGGTTGGTCCCGTGCGCCGTGGAAGGAACGAGAACCGTGGTGCGCCCATCGTCACCAACATCGTCGAAGTACCTCTTGACCATCAGGATGCTGGTCAGCTCCCCCTGCGCCCCGGCGAGAGGCTGCAGGGAGACGTAGGGCAATCCCGAGACCTCAGCGAGAAAGCCCTGCAGCTCGTGCATGATCCGCAAAGCGCCCTGCACCTGCACCTCGGGCTGGAGCGGGTGTAGCCCGGCGAAGCCAGGCACTACCGCGGCGGCCTCGTTGGCGCGTGGGTTGTGCTTCATCGTGCAGGAGCCAAGGGGGTAGAACGTCGTGTCGATGCCCTCGTTCTCGCGCGAGAGGTTAGTGTAGTGACGGATCACGGTCGGTTCGTCCGCCTCGGCGAGCCGTGGCTTCTCTTTACGCAGATAAGCCTTGGGCAGGACAGATTCGGGCTCTTTCATCTCCACATCAGGTCGCGGGAGCGTGTAGCCCCTGCGGCCTTCGCGGCCTTTGTCCCGGATCAGGCTAAATGGCATCAGAGATCACCTCCACAAAGGCGTCGAGTTCGTCCCTGGTCCGCTTCTCCGTCACCGCCACGAGCATCGCCCCATCGCCGAGATCCAGGCCCCCCACGATCCCCGCCTCGAGCAATACCTCATTGGCCCGCGCCACATCAGGCAACTCCACAGCGAACTCCCACAGGAAAGGCGCATCCTGATACCGAAGCCTGAACCCTGATGCCTGAAGCTTATCCGCAAGATAATGCGCCTTCGAGATGGAGAGCTCGGCCACTTCCCGCAGCCCATCTGGTCCCATCAGGGCAGTGTAGACGGTCGCGGCCAGGGCCGTGAGCGCCTGGTTGGTACAGATGTTGGAGTTCGCCCTGGCGCGCCTGATGTCCTGCTCGCGGCCCCGCAGGGTGAGCACGTAAGCTAACTTTCCGTCTTTGTCTATGGTCTCTCCCGTGATACGTCCAGGGAGCTGGCGGACGTACTCTTCTTTGGTAGCCATGTAGCCTGCATAGGGGCCGCCGAACATAAGCGGCATCCCGAGCGGCTGGGCCTCACCGACTGCCACGTCGGCGCCGAGGTTTCCTGGAGCTTCGAGTACGGAGAGTGAGATCGGGTCGCACACCGCGACACAGAGCGCGTCCACATCGTGGGCCGCTTGCGATGCCGCTTCTACATCTTCCACGATCCCCAAAAAGTTCGGACTCTGCACGAAGACCCCCGAGATGTCGTCAGGGAGGTCGGAGAAGTCCGTGGTGCCTTCCTCGAAGGGTAGGTCTATCACTTCGACGCGGTAGGTCTCCATGACCTCACGGTAGCGGGGGTTGAGGCCGGCAGAGACGGCGACCTTGGGATCCCTCTTCGTCAGCCTCGCCGTCATGAGGGCCGCTTCCACGACCGCGTTCGCGCCGTCGTAGACGGAGGCGTTGGAGATTTCGAGCCCTGTAAGCTCGGAGATCATGGATTGGAACTCGAAGATAGACTGCAGGGTGCCCTGGCTTATCTCCGGCTGGTAAGGGGTGTAAGAGGTCAAGAACTCGCCGCGCGAGATGATCGCTCCTATGGCGGAGGGGACGATCCTATCGTAGGCCCCGGCACCGAGGAAGATCGGAAGCCCCCAGACGTTCTCCCTGGCGAGGGCGTCTACCTCTCTCAACGCCTCATACTCAGAGAGGGCAGGTGGGAGGTCGAGCTCTCCTTCGTACCCTGGGTGGACGTCGGCGAAGAGATCGTCCAGGGTCTCCACCCCAATAGCGCCCAGCATCTCCTGAATGTCGGCCTCTGTGTGCGGTGTAAATCGCGCCACGCGGCTATACCCCCTGTCTCGGGTGAGCGTTACACTTTCCGCCCTGTCCCAAACCTGAGAGTATTACCCCGTCGGCGCCGGTCCGTGCCGGACTCTCCAGGACGCCCTCCGGTCCGCGGTCCTTCTGCCTGAGAGATTCGGGTCGTTCCTGCAACCCTTTCACCTTCGGCGGCCGTCCCGGGGCTCCCCCCTCCCCCGGGCGACTCTCTCCCGCGACCCTCATCGGGCAAGTTAGGACTATAGCATAAGGGGCGTGGCACCGGACGGGCTGGCGCCACTCTACGTGTACGCCTCGCGTCCTACTCTAACCTCGTCTTTGGCCGCAAAGTGGTCCTGGATATACTTTTCCCCTTCGTCACAGAACAGAGTGATAATGGTCTCGAGCTCAGGGTGGGCCTCCCGGATCTTTCTGGCAGCGATGAGGTTGGCGCCGCTGGAAGGGCCCACGAAGAGGCCGTGCTCTTTGGCCAAAAGTCTCATGTTCTCGACGGCCTCTTCGGAGTCCACGGCGAGGGTGGTGTCCACCAGTCTCTCGTGGCGCTGGAAAATGCCAGGGACGAAGCCGTCGGCGATACCCTCTATGAGATGGTCTCCCACCTCCCCGCACAGGATCGTCGATGACTCGGAGGGCTCCATCGCGAAGAGTTTGACGGCGGGGTTCACCTCCCGGAAAGCCTGTCCGACGCCGATGAGGGTCCCCCCCGTCCCCACGCCCATCACTATCGCGTCGGGGACGACGCCTGCGGGAAGCTGGGCCAGGATCTCCGGGCCGAGCCAGACCCTGTTCTCCTCCACGTTCCACTCCGACTCGAACTGGGCCGGGCAGAAGTAGCCCGGCTCCTGCCCGAGCTCCTTCGCCTTCGCCAGGGCCTCGTTGACGTGGAAATGCCCGACCTCCATTACTTCAGCTCCGAAAGCGCGGCTGATGGCAACCCGCTCGCCGCTCATCCCTGCGGGCATCACCACGAGCATCCTGTAGCCCTTGACCGCGGCGACCATCGAGAGGGCGTTGCCCGTGTTACCCGACGTGGCCTCCACGATGGTATCGCCGCGTCTCAGCAGCCCTTCGTGCTCGGCGCGTTCGATCATGTACTTCGCTATGCGGGCCTTGATGGAGCCGGAAGGGTTCAGGTACTCTAGCTTGCAGTATATGCCCTCGATCTCGAGCATCGGCGTGTTCCCTATGGCATCGAGGATGCTCCCAGATAGACCATCCTTCACAACGACCACCTCCTATTCCGGGGTAACGTATGCCCCCGAGAGGCCGCCGTCAACCATGAAGGTCGAGGCGTTTACGTAAGAGGCGTCGTCGGAGGCCAAAAAGAGGACGGCGCCCGCTATCTCCGTCGCCTCCGCAAACCGGCCCATCGGCAGGTGGACGAGCCTGCGCTGTGCTTGCTCCGGGTCCTTGGAATAAAGCTCCTGCAAGAGCGGCGTGTTTACGGGGCCGGGGCAGAGGGCGTTGACGCGTATCCCCCTCCTGGCGAACTCGACCCCTAGCTCGCGGCTGAGGGCCAGCACACCGCCCTTCGAGGCGGTGTAGGAGATCTGGGAGGTCGCCGCCCCCATCACGGCGACGAAAGAGGCGGTATTGATAATGGAGCCACCGCCCCGCTCCAGAAGGTAAGGTATCCCATACTTGCAGCACAGGAAAACGCTCCTCAGGTTCACGTTCTGGACGCGCTCCCAGGCTTCGAGCTCCGTCTCCAGAATCGAGTCGTCGTCGGGTGGGGAGATGCCGGCGTTGTTGAAGAGCACGTCTATGCCCCCGAAGCGCTCCGCCGTCTCGCGGTACATCCGCTCGACGTCGCCTTCGTCGGTTACGTCGGCGTGGACGTAGAGGCCTTCTATCTCGGAGGCCGCCTCCTGGCCAGGCTCGTCCGCCAGGTCCGCTATGCAGACCCTGGCGTCTTCTTCGGCGAAGCGGCGGGCCGTCTCGCTGCCAATGCCGCCGGCTCCGCCGGTTACCACGGCGACCTTTCCACTCAGGCGTCCCGGCATTTCTAGTCCTCCTCCGTGGAGAGATAGACGTTCTTTACCTCCGTATAGAGGTCGAGCGCGTGCGGGCCAAGCTCGCGTCCGATGCCGGACTGCTTGAAGCCCCCGAAGGGAGTGGCGACCCTCACCGAAGTGTTGGAGTTGACCGAGATCACACCCGTCTCGAGGCGGCGGGCTACGCGCAGGGCGCGGGCGCCGTTCTCGGTCCAGATCGAACCCGAGAGGCCGTAGACGGTGTCGTTGGCCTGACGAACGGCATCCTCTTCATCCTCGAAGGGGATCACGACGACGACAGGCCCGAAGATCTCCTCGGCCGCCGCCTTATCTCTGTTATCCACCGGCGCGAGAACCGTCGGAGGGTACCAGAAACCCGAACCCTCGGGTGCTTCGCCCTGTATCGCCACGGGGGCGTCGTCAGGGACGTAGGCTGCGACCTTCTCGCGGTGGTCGGCGGAGATCAAAGGTCCCATGTCCGTATCTTCGTCGAACGGGTCGCCGACGCGCATCCCCGTGACGGCCGGCTCCATGAGCGAGAGAAACTCGTCGAATACGCTCTTCTGGACGAGGATGCGCGAGCGGGCGCAACAGTCCTGTCCGGCGTTCCCGAACACGGCGACGGGGGCCGACGCTGCTGCCTTCTCCAAATCGGCGTCGGCGAAGACCACGTTCGCGGACTTGCCGCCGAGCTCGAGGGTGACGCGCTTTATGGTGCCTGCGGCCCCGGCCATGATGCCCTTGCCGACCTCGGTGGAGCCCGTGAAGGCGACCTTGGCGACGTCGGGGTGCTCGACGAGCCGCTTCCCGACCTTGCTCCCCGGCCCGACGACGACGTTGACGACGCCCTCGGGGATGCCGGCCTCCAGCGCAATGCGCTCGAACTCGAGGGCACTCAGCGGCGTTAGTTCGGCGGGCTTGAGGATGAGCGTGTTGCCCGCAGCCAGTGCCGGGGCCATCTTCCAGCTTGCTATGGTGAGCGGGAAGTTCCAGGGGACGATCAGCCCGACGACGCCCAACGGCTCGCGGAACGTGACGTCGACGCCCCCTGAAACCGGAATGGTGTCGCCGAGCAGTTTCTCCGGCATCCCCGCATAGTAGTGGAAGGTCTCCGCCACCATCTCCATCTCGCCGCGGGAGTCGCCGATAGGCTTGCCCGTATTCCTGGACTCCAGTTGCGCCAGGTTCTCCTGTTCTGCTTCCAGGGCGTCGGCGAGGCGTCGGAGCAGGCGCGCGCGGTCGGCGGGATCTACATCCCTCCATGCCGGGAAGGCTTCCCTGGCGCGGGCTACGGCCGCATCGGCGTCGCCTTCGGTGGCTGATTCGAGCCTCTCTACCACCTCTTCGGTGGCCGGGTTAAGGACTTCGAGCATCTAAGAGACCTCCGAGACTAGGGCTTTTATCAGGTGGCTTCGTTCGTCTTCTTCCGGATGCCAGAGCACGCCAAGCACGAAGGAGCAAGAGGGATCTTCGATGGCCTCGACCGAGTCGTCTTCGGCATCCCTGCCGGTGACGGCGAGGCCGTCCCCCACGCTCTTTATACCCTGGTGGTGGTGCGACTTGACCGGCGTTCTGTCCATGCCGGCGGCGCGGGCGGCGAGAGAGTCGGGGTCGAGGCGCACCTCGTGGTCGGCGAAGGTCCCTGGCGTGTGGCGGTGCTCTTCGTGGCCGAGCACGTCGGGGAGGTGCTGCTCGATAGTCCCTCCGTAGGCGACGTTGAGGATCTGCATCCCGCGACAGATGCCCAGGATGGGCATTCCGCGCTCCAGGGCTCCGCGTACCAGCGCGAGCTCGTAGGCGTCCCGCTCCTCCTGTACTGGTCCCGTCTCGGGGTGCCTTTCGTCCCCGTAGAGGGTGGGGTCAAGGTCCCCGGCCCCTCCCGTGACGACCAGCGCGTCCAGGAGCCCGAGTACGCCGGCCGGATCTTCCGCATCTTCCCGATCGGGGGGCAGCAGTACGGGACGCCCGCCGGCGCTCTGCACGGCCTGGATGTAGCGGGCCGGGGAGATAACCGCCGGTATCTCCTCCCAGACGCCGTAGCTAACCCTCTCGGTCGCCGCCGTGACGCCGATGTTCGGCCTATGTTGGCCCTTCACAGGCGTTCGAAGTTCCGGTAGCGTTCCCAGTCGGTAACGGCGGCCTCGAAAGCCTCTATCTCCACGCGGGCCATGTTCAGGTAGTGCTCCACCACCTCCACGCCGAATGCGCTGCGGGCCGCCTCGCTCTGGGCGAAGAGGTCCTGTGCCTCGCGCAGGTTCGTCGGGACGTGGGGCTTGTCCGCCTCGTAGGCGTTGCCGGCGAACTCGTCCTCGAGGGAGAGCTCGTTCTCAATGCCGTGCAGGCCGGCGGCGATCATGGCCGCAATCGCCAGGTAGGGGTTCACGTCCCCGCCAGGCAGCCGGTTCTCGAGCCTGAGCGAACCACCATGGCCCACCACGCGCAGGCTACAGGTGCGATTATCCTTGCCCCAGGCCACGGCCGTCGGGGCGAAGGAGCCTTTGGCGTAGCGTTTGTAGGAGTTTATGTTGGGAGCGAAGAAGAGCGTGAGCTCGCGCAAACAGGCGATCTGGCCGGCGAGGAAATGCTCGAAGGTCTCGGAGAATCCGTGGCCGTCGGCGAAGACGGGTGAGCCGTCCTGTGCGCGCAAGCTCAGGTGGATGTGGCAGGAGTTGCCCTCGCGTTCATCGAACTTCGGCATAAACGTTATGGAGCAGCCCTCCTGGGCGGCGATCTCCTTGGCGCCGTTCTTGTAGATCGCGTGCCCGTCAGCGGTCGCAAGCGCGCGGCCGAAGCGGAAGTTGATCTCATGCTGCCCGAAGTTGCACTCGCCTTTGGCATCCTCCACCGCGAGCCCCGCCCCAGCCATCGAGTTGCGGATGCGCCGGAGCAAGGGCTCCACGCGCGCCGTCCCCAGGAGCGAGTAGTCCACGTTGTAGTAATTAGCGGGTTCCAGATCTTTGTACCCTTTACGCCAGGCCCCCTCGTAGGAGTCCATAAAGACTATGAACTCCAACTCCGTCCCTACGAAGGCATCGAGGCCGCGCTCGGAGAGGCGTTCGAGCTGGCGCTTGAGGACCTGCCGCGGCGAGGCCACGACCGGAGAGCCGTCCTCCCAGAGAAGGTCGCAGGTCACGAGCGCCGTTCCCTCCTGCCAGGGGACGTACCTCAAGGTGTTCATGTCGGGCTTGAAGACGAAGTCGCCGTAGCCGCGCTCCCAGGAGGACATCGCGTAACCTTCTACGGTGTTCATCTCCACGTCCACCGCGAGTAGGTAGTTGCAGCCCTCGGCATCATGCTCGACCACCTCGTCGAGGAAGTGGCTCGCGGTGAGACGCTTGCCCTGGAGTCGGCCCTGCATGTCCGTCATCGCGAGGAGGACAGTGTCTATATTTCCGGCTTCGACCTCAGAGCGCAGGGTGTCCAGGTCGAGGCGGCCCGCCGCCTGAGTGGTGTCCATTTGTTCTCCTCCTCTCTAGCTTCCGGCGAGCTCGGATTCGGCCTTCTCCAGCGCCTCGAACTCCTCCTCAGGCGCCTGGGCGACGAGGTGGTGACGGCTGTAGAGTGCGAAGTAGGCGATCATGATCGCATAGACGATCGCCGTGCCGATCAGCACGCGAGGATCGACCAGGAAGCCGGCTATCACGGCGGCGATGCCGAGCACCAGCGCGACACCCGAGGTTAGGACGCCTCCGGGTGTCTTGTAGGGGCGCTCGAGATCAGGCTCCTTGTAGCGTAACACGAGGTGCGAGAGCATCATCAGAACGTACGAGATGGTAGCCCCGAAAACAGAGATCAGGACGAGCAGGGCACCCTGGCCGAGCACCGCGAGGACGAGCCCTATAACCCCGGGCACTACCAGCGCAGTCCAAGGCGCGCGACGGCCACTGGTGATAGAGAGCCACCTCGGTATATAACCGGCCCGCGAGAGCGCGAAGATCTGGCGCGAGTAGGCGTAGATAAGCGAGTAGAAGCTCGCAATCAGACCTGTGATGCCAACGACGTTGACGAAAGCAAACAGGACGTTCTTGCCACCGTAAGCACTCGGGGCTGTGATCGCGGCGGTAAGCGGGGCGCCCGCATTCTGGATGGCCGCCGAGCCGGCGCCAGAGGCGGCGAAGAGCAGTATGAGCGCTGCGAAAAGCAGCAGGGCGAGCATGGCCGCGATCAGACTTTTCGGCATATCCCTCACCGGATCTCGCGTCTCCTCGGCCGCGAGCGGCAGGGCCTCGATACCGAGGAAGAACCAGATCGCGTACGGGAACGCGGCCCAGATGCCCACGAGCCCGAACGGTAGGAAGGAGCTCGCACCGGCCGCGCCGGTCGCGCTGATGTCGAAGAGGTTCGACGGATCGAACTGCGGGATCATCCCGATCACGAAGACGACTATCGCAGCGACGGCGAGCGCGGTTATGACGAACATCACCTTGAGGGCCTCGCCGACACCGTAAAGGAACAGCCCCACGAAGATCCCGTAGAAGACGAGGTAGACCACGAACGCGCTGACGCCAGAGCCGCCGAAGCCGGTCAGCGACTGTATGTACGCCGCGATGAAGGTAACGATGGCGGCGGGTGCGATGGCGCACTCGATCACGATCGCTGTGCCCGTCAGGAACCCTCCCCATACCCCCATGGCCCTGCGGGCGAAGGCGTAGCCGGCCCCGGCGACGGGAAGGGCGGCAGAGAGCTCGGCGAGGGTGAATACCATCGCCGTGTACATCAAGCCCATTAGCGCCGTTGCTATGAGCAGCCCGCCCCAACCACCTTCGGCCAGCCCGAAGTTCCAGCCGGCGAACATGCCGGAGATGACGTATGCGACACCCAGCCCCGCAAGGAGAACCCAGCCAGCAGCTCCCCTCTGCAACTGGCGATGCTCCAGATATTCTTCTCCCACATTCTCGTACTCGACTCCCTGCGTCGACCTCTTCTCGGATTCACTCACCCATAACTCCCTTCCCGTGCCCCCTCAACCAATCTCGTAATGACAAGCACATTAATGGTCCCCGATTCTCGCGTCAATAGTTTTAGAAGGAATCAGGTTACAGCTGTCAGGCTTCAGGTATTCCCTCGTGGCCGGAACTCCGCCGGTTCTCGATAAAAGTTGCTGCTGGCTGTAGCCTGTAGTTTGAAATTTCTAGAAGGAGCGTGGATTGCCCGAGATCAGCTGGGAAGACTTCGAGAAGGTGGATGTGCGGGTCGGCACGGTCGTCGAGGCCGAACCCTTCCCGGAGGCACGCAAGCCCTCGATAAGACTTACTTTGGACTTCGGACCGGAAGTCGGGACCAGGAAGACCAGC
>Ga0126308_10000036_pt1 | contig 27253 bp, 26 predicted proteins | sample Plot55_FD_92533 | JGI IMG/M metagenome (GOLD analysis project Ga0126308, IMG submission 92533) | Serpentine soil microbial communities from UC McLaughlin Reserve, CA, USA - Plot55 | ecosystem: Environmental > Terrestrial > Soil > Grasslands | place: USA: UC McLaughlin Reserve, Lake County... | reverse complement strand
GCGGCCGCGGCGGCCGTTGTCGAACAGCGCGTCGACGGCCTCCTGCAGCATCCGCTTCTCGTTGTTGACGATGATCTCCGGCGCGCCCAGATCGAGCAGCCGCTTGAGCCGGTTGTTGCGGTTGATCACGCGGCGGTAGAGGTCGTTCAGGTCGGAGGTCGCGAAGCGACCGCCGTCCAGCTGGACCATCGGGCGGAGCTCCGGCGGGATGACCGGAACCGCCTCCAGGATCATCCACTCGGGCCGGTTCTCCGACTTGATGAACGCGTTGACGACCTTCAGGCGCTTGATCGCGCGCTGCTGCTTCTGGCCCTTCGACGTCGCGATCGTCTCACGCAGGGAGTCGGCCTCGGCGTTCAGGTCGAGGTCGCGCAGGAGGTCGCGGATCGACTCCGCGCCCATGCCTCCCTGAAAGTAGATCCCGAACCCGTACGAGGAGCCGAACCGGTCCTTGAGCTCCCGGAAGAGCTGCTCGTCGTTGATGATCTGCTTCGGCTCGAGATCGCGGAACGTCTCCCACGTCTGCGCGAGCCGGTTCCGCGCCTCCTCGGCCGCATCGCGCGTGTCCTGACGCCGCGACTCGATGTCGAGATACATCTCGCGCACCTTGAGCGCCCACTGGACGATGGCGTCGAGATCCTCCTTCTGGATACGTCCGTCCGTCCGCAGGCACAGATCGTTCGCGAGCTCGCGAACGGCGGCCGCGTCGGCATCGGGGTCGGCCTGGTCGAGCACCTCGCGCAGGAGCCCGTTGCCGAGGTCGCGTGCCTTCTCGATGTTCTTCCGGTCCACTACGGCCGTCAGCTCCACGTCGTCGCCGGTTAGCTCGTCGCCGCCGAGAAGCGAGTCGACGATCCGGTTCACGTGCTTGGTGACCGCACCCTTCTTCGACCCGGTTGAGTTGTCGAGCTCGGCGTAAAGCGGGGCGAGGGCCTCGCGGGTTTGCAGCGCCGCGGTCACGACGTTCTCGAGCTCGCGCGGGCTCAGCTTGCGGTCGTCGCGAATTGCCGCATTTCGGACGAGCTCGCGGATCTTCTTCGAATCCTCGGTGCTGATGGTCGGTGAGATATCGACGAAGAGGCCGTTCACCAGCTCGCGCGCCTCTTCGAGCGGCGGGACGCCCTGCTCCTCCGCCCAGTTCGACAGCCCGCGGCTCCAGAAGTCGTCGTCCTCGTCGAAGCCCTTGTCCTTGCCCTTTGCGAAATAGTCGCGCCGGCGCTTGAGGCGCCCCTCGAGCGCGGCGAGCGCCTCGTCACGATCGACGTAGATCCGCTCCGACTCGGCCTGGACCTTGTCCTCTAGATCGTTCAGGTCCTTCGCGCGCTGCTCCACGTCGACCGAGGTGACGATCGAGGCGGCGAAATACAGAACCTTCTCGAGCTCCCGCGGCGCGATGTCGAGCAGGTACCCGATCCGGCTCGGGACGCCCTTGAAGAACCAGATGTGCGAGACAGGAGCGGCGAGGTCGATATGACCCATCCGCTCGCGCCGGACCTTCTGCCGCGTCACTTCGACGCCGCAGCGCTCGCAGATGATGCCCTTGTAGCGGACACGCTTGTACTTCCCGCAATAGCACTCCCAGTCCTTGGTCGGCCCGAAAATGCGCTCGCAGAACAGGCCGTCCCGCTCCGGCTTGAGCGTCCGGTAGTTGATCGTCTCGGGCTTCGTTACCTCGCCCGAGGACCAGTCACGGATCTGCTTGCTGGAGGCAAGGCCGATCCGAATCGCGTCGAAGTCGTTGATGTCGATCAAGCTCTCAGCCTCTCCTTAGTCCTCAACTTCTACGTCGGCCAGGTTCGCTTCTCCGAGCGGCCCGACCTCTTCCTCGATCTCTTCCTTGGCGGCCTCGGCCGGCGTCAGCTCGACGTCGGCCAGGTCGCCGAGCGACTCGTCCGCCGGCAGCGTCAGCTCGCCGGCCTCGTCGACGCGCTCCTGTCCCTCCTCGACCTCCTGGCCCGTCGGCTCGCGCGCTGCCGCGCGGAGCGAGCCGGGCGAGAGGTCGATACCGAGCTCCTCCGCCGCCCGCAGCAACTCGTCGTCCTCCTCGCGGACTTCGACTGCCCGGCCTTCGTCCGAGAGGACGTTGACATCGAGCGCGAGCGACTGCATCTCCTTCAGGAGCACCTTGAACGACTCCGGGATCGACGGCTCCGCGATGTTTTCGCCCTTGACGATCGCTTCATAGGCCTTGACGCGGCCGATCGTGTCGTCGGACTTGATCGTCAGCATTTCCTGGAGCGTGTAGGCGGCGCCGTACGCCTCGAGAGCCCACACCTCCATCTCGCCGAAGCGCTGCCCGCCGAACTGCGCCTTCCCGCCGAGCGGCTGCTGCGTGACCAGCGAGTACGGCCCGGTCGAGCGCGCGTGGATCTTGTCGTCGACGAGGTGGAGCAGCTTGAGGATGTACATGTAACCGACGGTGACCTTCTGGCTGAATGGGTCGCCGGTACGGCCGTCGAACAACCGTGCCTTCCCGGAGCAGCGCCGGCCGGCCGGCCGCTTGGGGTCGACGATGAACTTGATCGGCGAGTCCGGGTTCTGCTTAGTCCACTCGATTAGCGCCTCGTCGACATCCAGCGGCGTCGCCCCGTCGAACACGGGTGACGCGACTGGCGTGGCGCCGTTTTGCTCCCCATTTTCGGTGAAAACGCCGTGGGCGCAGGCCCAGCCGAGGTGCGTCTCGAGGATCTGGCCGATGTTCATTCGGCTCGGAACGCCCAGCGGGTTCAGCAGGATGTCGACCGGCCGTCCGTCCTCGAGGAACGGCATGTCCTCTTCCGGCACGATCTTCGCGATCACGCCCTTGTTGCCATGGCGGCCGGCGAGCTTGTCGCCTTCGGCGATCTTGCGCTTCTTCGCCACGTAGACGCGGACGAGCTCGTTGACGCCCGGCGACAGGTCGTCGCCGTTGTCGCGCGAGAACGTCTTGACGTCGATGACCTTCCCGCCCTCGCCGTGTGGAACCTTGAGCGAGGTGTCGCGAACCTCGCGAGCCTTCTCCTTGAAGATCGCACGGATCAGCTTCTCCTCCGCCGTCAGCTCCGTCTCGCCTTTCGGCGTTACCTTCCCGACGAGCAGATCCCCCGAGCCGACCTCGGCGCCGATGCGGACGATCCCGCGCTCGTCGAGGTCGCTCAGCGACTCCTCGGAGCGGTTGGGAATGTCGCGCGTGACCTCCTCGTCCCCGAGCTTGGTCGAGCGCGCGTCGATTTCGTACTCGTGGATGTGGATGGAAGACAGCACGTCTTCCTTCACGAGCCGCTCCGAGATGACGATCGCGTCCTCGAAGTTGTAGCCCTCGAACGGCATGAACGCGCACAGGAGGTTGGCTCCCAGCGCGAGCTCGCCGTCGCTGGTCGAGGAGCCGTCGGCGAGCACCTGGCCGGCCTGAACCTTCTCGCCCAGGGCGACGATCGGCTTGTGGTGGATCAGCGTGCCCTGGTTCGAGCGCATGAACTTCGTCAGCGGGTACTCGTCGTTCCCACCCTTCTTCTCGACCAGGATCCGCTCGGCGTCGACGTCGACGACGGTACCGGCGTTCTCCGCCAGAATCACGTCGCCGGAGTCGATCGCGGCGCGATATTCGACGCCGGTGCCTACGAGCGGCGCCTGCGTGATCATCAGCGGCACCGCCTGGCGCTGCATATTCGCTCCCATCAGCGCGCGATTGGCGTCGTTGTGCTCGAGGAACGGGATCATGGCCGTGGCGATCGAGACGATCTGCGCCGGATCGACGTCCATGTAGTCGACATCCTTCGGTGCGGCCGTGACGGCTTCGCCCTCGCGCGAGCGACACAGGACCTGGTCGTGCAGGAAGCTGCCCTTGTCGTCGATCCGCTCGCTCGCCTGCGCGATCGTGTACTGCGCTTCTTCGGCGGCGTCGAGGTACACGATCTCGTCGGTGACCTTGCCGTTCTTGACGACCCGGTACGGCGTCTGCACGAAGCCGAACTCCGACACCGTCGCATACGACGCAAGCGAGCCGATCAGGCCGATGTTCGGTCCCTCCGGCGTCTCGATCGGGCACATGCGGCCGTAGTGCGTCGGGTGGACGTCGCGGACCTCGATCGGCGCACGCTCGCGCGTGAGGCCGCCGGCGCCAAGAGCAGACAGGCGGCGCCGGTGCGTCAGCCCGTCGAGTGAGTTCGTCTGCTGCATGAACTGCGACAGCTGGGACGAACCGAAGAACTCTTTGAGCGCTGCGACGACAGGCCTGATGTTGATGATCGTCTGCGGCGTGATCGCGTCGACGTCCTCGGTCGTCATCCGCTCGCGGACGACGCGCTCCATCCGATAAAGGCCGACGCGGAACGCCTCCTGGATCAGCTCGCCGACGGTGCGGAGACGCCGGTTCCCGAAATGCTCGTACTCGTCCAGCTCGCCGCGGATCGGGTCACGCGAGAGCGTGGCAGCGTCGGCGGCGTAATCCTTCGACTCCGGATCGACACCCATGCGCTCCGGGAGCTCGACGAGCTTCCGGACGAGCGAAAGGATGTCCTGGGTCGTGAGGACGCGGACGTTCTCCGGCACGTCGACCTCGAGCCGCTGGTTCAGCTTGTAGCGGCCAACCTTCGTCAGGTCGTAGCGCTTCGGGTCGAAGAAGAGCGCGCGTAGCAGGTTCCGGGCGTTGTCGAGAGTCGGCGGCTCGCCGGGGCGCTGCTTGCGGAAGACCTCGATCAGCGCCTCTTCCTCGCGCGTAGACAGGTCCTTTTCGAGCGTGTTCTGGATGTAGAGCGAGTTGTCGAAGAGCGCGAGGATCGCCTCGTTCGTGCTCGTGTCGAGCTTGAAGCCGGTTGACGGATCCTCTTCCGGCAGCGCGCGGAGCAGCGTCGTGATCGGCAGCTTGCGCTTCCGGTCGATGCGGGTGTAGACGACGCCCTTCTTGTCGATCTCGAGCTCGAGCCACGAACCGCGTGACGGCATGAGGTTGGCCGTGAACACCTGCTTCGTCGGGTCCTTCGGCTCCATGAGGTAGGCACCCGGAGAACGGACGAGCTGCGTCACGATCACGCGCTCGGTGCCGTTGATGATGAAGGTGCCCCACTCGGTCATCATCGGGAAGTCCCCCATGAAGACCGTCTGCTCGCGGATCTCACCGGTGTCTTTGTTCACGAACCGGACCGTCATCGAGAGCGGGACCTGATAAGTCAGGTCCTTCTCGCGACACTCGGTGATCGTGAACTGCGGCTCTCCGAACCAGTAGTCGGCGAACTCAACGGCGAGCGTGCCCGTGTAGTCCTCGATCGGCGAGATGTCGTCGATCGTCTCGCGGAGGCCTTCCTTCAGGAACCACTCGAAGGAGGCTCGCTGGATGTCGATCAGGTTCGGGAGGTCGAGAACGTGCTTGAGACGGGAGAAACTCTTGCGCGCGCGCGGCGCGCCAACCGTAGTGGTCAAGTGATACAGCCTCCCTTAACGGCGCTTGGAAATGGATGCAGGCGGACGGACGGACAAACGGGCCGAACCGGCAAGGTTAGCGGAACGACCCCCTTAGGCGCAAGCCGCGGCGAGACGCTCGCGCCTTTGCGCTTCAACGTATCAAAACGGCGCGTCGGGGCTGCTTATTCCCGCAGCCGCACCGTTCCCTCCCCAGCGTTTTGCCATGGGAGCGGCGGTGAGCAGGGGCGAGCAAAGCCCGCCCCTGCGCCGGATTACTTGACCTCGACGCTCGCGCCCGCTTCCTCCAGCTGGCCCTTGATCGAATCGGCCTCGTCTTTGTCGACGCCTTCCTTGACGGCGTTCGGCGCTCCATCGACCAGGTCCTTCGCTTCCTTCAGCCCGAGGCCGGTGATCGCGCGGACGACCTTGATCACCTGGATCTTCTTGTCGCCTGCGCCGGAGAGGACGACGTCGAACGCCGTCTGCTCCTCGGCCGCACCTGCCCCATCGGCCCCCGCCGGCGCGGCCCCTGGGGCCGCTACCGCGACCGGTGCGGCGGCGGTGACTCCCCACTCCTCCTCGAGCGTGTTCTTCAGCTCGACCAGCTCGAGGACGGTCATCTTCCCGAGCTGCTCGACGATCTTTGCGGTGTCCGTTGCCATTACTGCGCCTCCTCTTCTACTGCGGTTTCTGTGCCGTTCGATTCGGTTGACTCGTTCTCGACCGCCTGCGGATCCACCACCGGCGCGATCTCAGCCTGATCCTCGGCGGCGCCTTCGCGCTCAGCCTCGCCCGCCGGCGCTTCGGCCGCGGCTTCGGGCTCGGCGGTCTCGGCGCTCGCTTCAGGCTCGGCGGCTTCGCCTTCGGCCTCTGCGGTCTCGGCGTCGGCCTCGGGCTCTGCGGCTTCGGCAGTGGGTGACGCGTCGGCGTCGGCCTCGGCCTCGCCCGCAGGGGCGGCCTCGCCTTGCTCCTCCAGCTGCTCGATCCGCGCGTCGATGATCCCCACCAGGTCGCGGAGCGGCGCATTGAAGAGCCCGACGACCATCGTGAGCGGTCCGACCAGCGCGCCCGCCAGCTGCCCATGCAGCACGTCGATCGGCGGCAGCGACGCAAGGCTCTTGACGTCGCCCTCGCTGATCTGCTTGCCGTCGAGCAAGCCGCCGCGGATGATGAGGATCTTCCCGACGTTCGCGGTCTCGCTCAGCACCTTCGCGGCGGCGGCCGGGTCGGCGTCCTGGTCGAGGAACGCGATGGCGCTCGGCCCGTCGAGCAGCTCGACGAGGTCCATCGCTCCTGCCTGCTCGGCCGCGAGCTTCGTCAGCGTGTTCTTGACGACGGTGTAGCGGACGCCGTGCTCGAGCAGCTTCGTGCGCAGCTCGTCGATCTCCGTCACCGATAGTCCACGGTAATCCGTGACGATCAGGGACTGCGCTGCGCCGAGCCGCTCGACGAGCTCCGTGACGATCCTTTGCTTGTCTCTCTTCAGCATCTCGTTCCTCCAAAATGAACCCGCCGTGAGGCGGGCACAGGAAACGGGACGCTTGGTTCCTCGATCCTCTGCCGCCTCGGCCGGATTTCCGCGCTGGTGCGCTACCGACTGTCTCTGGCGACGGGTTAGGCGGGTGTCGCTACTGCCTCTTGCTCCTCCAACTCCTCGAGAATACCTCGGGTCTGCGCCGGGTCGATGTGCAGGCCCGGGCTCATGGTACTCGTCAGCGTGACGCCTCGGATGTAGCGGCCCTTGGCTGCGGCCGGCTTCGCGCGCACGATCTCGTCGATGAGCGCGGCGTAGTTCTCGACGAGCTGGCGCTCTTCGAAGCTCTTCTTGCCGATCACGACGTGAACGTTCCCGCCTCGGTCGGTGCGGTACTCGAGCTTGCCCGCCTTTGCGTCGCGAACGGCCTTGCCGACGTCGAACGTGACCGTGCCCGTCTTCGGGTTTGGCATCTTTCCGCGCGGGCCCAGGATCCGACCGAGGCGGCCGACGACGCCCATCTGGTCGGGCGTCGCGATCGCGACGTCGAAGTCGTCGAAGCCGCCTTCGATCTGACCGGCGAGGTCGGCGGTCCCGACGACGTCGGCGCCTGCGTCTTCGGCCTCGCGCGCCTTTTCGCCGTCGGCGAAGACGGCTATGCGTACGTCGCGACCTGTGCCGTGCGGCAGCATCAACGTCCCACGCAGCTGCTGGTCGGCATGGCGGACGTTCAGACCGAGACGGAAGTGGACCTCCACGGTCTCGTCGAACTTCGCGAGCTCGAAGCCCTTCAGGGTTCGAATCGCCTCGATCGGCGAGTACAGCCGCTCGCGATCGATCTGGCCGAGAGCCTGCCTATAGCGCTTGCCATGCGTGCTCACTGGTCCACCTCCACGCCCATCGAGCGGGCCGTTCCCGCCACGACCCTCATCGCCTGGTCGACGTCACGCGCGTTGAGGTCTTCGAGCTTGATCTCCGCAATGTCCTGCAGCTGCTTGCGGCTCAGGCGGCCGACCTTGTCTCGGTTCGGCTCGCTGGAGCCTCGCTCGAGGTTCAGCGCCTCCTTGATCAGGACGGCGGCCGGCGGCGTCTTCGTGATGAACGTGAACGAGCGATCCTCGTACACGGTGATCTCGACCGGCGTGATGCGGCCGTTGGCCTGCGCCGTCTGGGCGTTGAACGCCTTGCAGAACTCCATGATGTTGACGCCGTGCTGACCGAGCGCAGGCCCGACCGGCGGCGCCGGGTTCGCCTGGCCGCCAGGGATCTGCAGCTTGATCATGGTGAGGACTTTCTTAGCCATGGGTCGCCGCTAGTCGATCTTCTTGACTTGGTCGAACGCGAGCTCGACAGGCACCTGCCGCTCGAAGATATCGACGAGCACCTTGAGCTTCTGCTGATCCGGATTGACGTCGACGATCTCGCCGTCGAAGTCCGACAGCGGACCTGAGGTGACCTTGACGGACTCTCCGAGCGAGAACTCGACCTGCGCGCGCGCGCGTTCCGCGGCACCGGTTCCGGTGTGGAGGATGCGGTCGACCTCGGCCTGCGAGAGCGGAAGCGGCGCCGGAGGCGAACCCGCTCCGACGAATCCGGTCACGCCGGGCGTGTTCTTGACGAGCACCCAGGCATCGTCGTCGAGGTTCATGTTCACCAGCACGTAGCCCGGAAGGACTCGTTTCTCGGTCTGCACCTTCTGACCGTCCTTCGTCTCGATCACCTGATCGGTCGGCACGACGACTCGACGGAAGCGGTTCCCCATGTGCATCGACTGGATGCGGTGCTCGAGGTTCTGCCGAACCTTGTTCTCGTGACCCGAGTACGTGTTGATGACATACCAGCGAAACATCAGCGTCCTTTACTTGAGGAAGACCTGCTCCACGAGGCGCTTCAGCACGAGATCCGCACCCCAGAGGTAGACGCCAACGATAGCGCAGGCGATCAAAACCACCACGGTCGCCTGGATGACCTGGCTCTGCGTCGGCCAGTCGACCTTCTTCAGCTCGCCCCAAGACTCGCCGATGAAGCGGACACCCGGGATCTGGCGCTCGGCCGGCGCAGCAGACGGCGCGCTCGCGCGGTCCGGTTCCGGACGGTCGGGGCGGCCGTCGGCTTTCGTAGGAGGTCGGCGCGGGGGCGCCGGAGGCCCGTTCGGGAGTGCAGCCTCGCCCGCGCCTCCCATTTCGGCGCGCTGCGCTCGCCGCGCCCGGCGCTGCGCCCGCGTTTGGCGGGCCATCAGCGAGTCTCCCGGTGCGGCGTGTGGCGGCCGCACCAGCGGCAGTACTTGCGGAACTCCACCCGGTCGGGCGTGTTGCGCTTCGACTTGCTCGTCTGATAATTGCGCCGCTTGCACTCCGTGCAGGCGAGCGTGATTGCGACTCTGACTCCGGTTGCCATCTCTCGATTCCTAGGAAGAAGGACGGGTCGGAGAAGGACGGTTCCCCCGACGCGATTGAAAGATTCTAGCCATGCGCGCGTCTCACTGTGCCAGGACGAAGACGGCGCGGGCTCGGCTCCCCGCACGCGGGTCGACCACGAGCGCCGTGTACGTCCCGAACGCGTCGGTCACCTGCGACGGGAATGGCACGACGCCACCACCCCGCGGAACGAAGATCGGACCGAAGGGACCGCCGCCGACGAACGCGCCCTGCCGTCGCGTTCTCACCGCGAAGGTTCGAGTCGCTCCGCCCGGCAATGTCAGGGTTCCTTCGAGCCGGCGTCCCGGCAGGAACCGCGAAACGAGCAGCAGGAAGAGCTCGCCGGGCATAGCGGTGGTCGGCATGAACTGCGCCACGGGCGGCGCGACGTAGAAGCTGGTGCAGGCGCGGAGGGTCCGCGGCGTCTCTCGGCGAGTGTCGCGCTGGCGAAAGCACAGGCGCGACGTCACCCCGCCGTCGACCAGCCCGATCGGCTTCGTGAACTTGAAGACGAAGCTTCCGCGCGTGCCGGCGAGGAAATGGAAGGACTTGTAGGGCCGCGCAGCCGACGTCGAGACGAAATAGCGGACCTCGACACGTTGGCGGGGCTGCCATCCGCGCCCTTTGAAGACGAAGGTCGTGTTGACGTCTCCGCTGCGCGGTGAGAGCGAAACGCCCTGAGCGCTGGCCGGCGTGGCGACGCCCAGCGCGGTTGCGACGGAGACAATCAGGACGAGCCGCCTCATGCTGTGCCGGACCCTACTTCCCGCATCCGGCGGCGTTCGAACGCTGCAGCGAAGGCCGTAACTAAACTGGCCGCATGAAGAAGTTCAGGATCATCGGAGGCGGCCACGCGGACCTTCCGAAGGAGCTCGAGCAGCGTTGGGGCACTCGCTGCGTCTCGCTGGAGGACCACGACGAGTATCTCGTGCTGCGTCCGGCGCCCGACGAAGGCAGGATGCCCGCCGACTCGCACGAGCACCTGGCGGAGGAGATCATCGCGCCCGGGCTTCGGCGAGGATCGTCAGGGGCCGGCTACTAGCCGCCGAGAACCAGCCGGCGCTTCGCGCCGGCGTGCGATTTTCGGCGGGGCTGCTTTCGCTCCGCCCGGCTGTGAGCGCGCAGCCGAGCAAAGCCCGGCCGCGCGGCCAGCATTTTCAAGGCATAGCGGCGGGTGGATTCGAACCACCGACCTGCGGGTTATGAGTCCGCCGCTCTAACCGCTGAGCTACGCCGCCAAGACTGGCTCAGTTTAGCGAGCGGCCCCGAGCGCTTTGACGACCTTGAGCGGGGCTTTCGCGGTCCCGCGCGCGTCACTCGGAGAGCGGAGCTCTCCCCGCAGCAATGCATCCGCGAACCGCCACACCGGCGGTAGCCGAGCAAAGGCGTAAACGAGCCTGGGGAATCGATCGAGCGCACGTTTCGCGGCCCACGAAGCCGCAGCATGCGACCCGAGCGCTGCGGTGAGTGCCTCCGCGTACGACGCTAGTTCTGACGTGCGCTCTTGCAAGACATCGAGCGTCGCCTCGGTGGCAAGTCGCGCGCTGACGAACGCCTCATACATGCCGTCGCCGGACAGCGGATCCACGAGGCCGGCGGCGTCGCCGACGAGTAGCACTCGCCCGCGGACGAGCGTGTCCTGCGGGCGGCGGAGCGGCAGGCGGTACCCACGCACGGACTCGACCGCTTCCTCCGAGATGCCGTGCGCATCGCATAGGCGGCGGAGGTGGTCGCGCAGCTGCGGCCCTTCGGACTCCCAACCGCCGACGCCGACGTTGACGTGGTCGCCCTTAGCGAAGACCCAGCCGTATCCGCCGGGGACGACGCCGAGCTCGAGGACGGCGCAGCCCCGGTACCGCCCCTCGCGCGCGTGCTCATAGGGGACGTTTCCCTCCAGCGCGACGCCGTACCGGTAGCGGTTCTCGAGGCCCAGCGAGCGGCTCGTCACGCCGTTCACTCCGTCGGCGCCGATCACGACGCCGGCGCGAAACGTCCGGCCGTCCGCCGTGACGCTGCCGTCGTCGCCGACGGCGCTGACCTTCGCGCCATCTCTGAAGTCCACGCCGGCGGCGACCGCCCGCTCCGCGAGGAATGCATCGAGCCGGCGCCGTTGCGTCATCAGGATGATCGGCGACGCGCCGCGCCGCTGGAACCGGTGGCCGTAGCGAAACCCGAACTCGAACCGGTCGACGACGTCCTCGACTACCGGCTCGACAGAGAACGGAAGCTCGCGCATCGCGCGGTAGGTCAACCCGCCGCCACAAGGCTTGTCGCGCGGAAACTTCGCGCGGTCGAGAAGAAGAACCGATGCGCCCGCGGTCGCAAGCCGGTATGCCGTTACCGACCCCGCCGGCCCGGCCCCGACGATGATCGCGTCATACGCCTTCACAAGCCGCAAGGCTACAATCCGGCTGCCCGGGGGTGTGCCCGAGCGGCCAAAGGGAACGGGCTGTAAACCCGTCGGCTCAGCCTACGGAGGTTCGAATCCTCCCGCCCCCATTTTTGGAAACGACGCCGGAGACGTTGCCGGGGTTCGACCACCGCCCGAAGCGGCCGACCTGCCGGTAATGGACGGCACCGGAGCCTTTGGCTGAAGGGCAGGAAGTAGACCGGGCCGTCAACCGTTTATCGAGCGGTCGCCGCGTCGAGCGCGGCTCGGACCCGGTCGCCCAGGAGCTCGAGCCGTTCGACCGGCTCGTTGCTGAAGACGAAGCGGACGTGGCGGTCGGCGACCTCGCCGCCCCAGCCGCGCATCGGCGTGGCGGCGACCTTCTGCTCGAGAAGGCGATTCGAGACGTCAACGCAGTCGAGCCCCAGGGCTGCGACGTCGAGAAGAAGCGACCACGACCCCGCAGGACTGACGACGGGGAGCCCCTCGAGCTGACGGAGCGTCTCGTCGCGCCGGCGCTGGTACTCGGCGACTGCGCCGGAGATGTGTTCGTCGGGAAGCTCGAGCGCGACACGCGTCCCGATCTGGTTGAAGCCGCTCGGGACGAGCCCGTTGTAGATGTGGACGCGCGAGACGTCGTCGACGAGGCCGCCCGGCGCCACCACCCAGCCGATCCGCCACGCGATCATCCGCTGGTCGAGCGTCGGCGAGCCGACCGTCACGGTGCGATCCCTCATGCCGGCGATCGCGGCGGGATGCGTCACGGCGCGACCATCGAACAGGGTCGCCTCGAAGCCGCCCCAATACAGGAGTCGCAGATCCCGATCGCGGCAGAGCGAGGCGACCGCGTCCCACTCGTCCTCGCTCGCGACCCAGCCCGAAGGAAAGGATGCGTTGTTCAGAAATACGACGCGCGTCCGCTCCATGACCGCGGAAGCGAGTACGTCGAGATCGAGGCGCCACTCGCCGTCGTCCACGTGCAGCGGCACAAGCCGCGGCACGGCACCGACAAGGCGCACGCGGTTTAGCATTCCTGCGTACGTCGGGTCGGTCACGATGACCTCATCGCCCGGATCCGTTATGCAGAAGAGCGCGTCGAGCATTGCGTCCCCCTCGCCGCACGTGATCACGATCTCGCGCGCGCCGTCGTAACGCGGGCCACCCCGACGCTCGATGTATGCCGCGACCGCTTCCTTTAGATCGTCACGGCCAGTGAACGGAAGCCAGCTGTTGGCCTCGTCCTCCCCGACCGCCGCGCGAGTCGCTTCGACGGCCTCGAGCGGAGGCGGAATGTCGGTGTCGAGGTTCTCCAGACGGAGGACGTCGGGATCCTCCCCGGCCGCAGCGGCCACGCGATCGATGTTGAAGCCGGGGATGTGGTCGAGCCGCTTGACCGGCACGGTGCCGCAGCTTAAACCGCGCCTACCGCGTCGCGGCGTAGGCGATCGCAAACGTCGCCGAGAAGCCGGCAACGGTCAGCCACACGCGGCGCCACGAGGGATGGCTGTGGGCCTCCGGCAAAAGGTCGGTCGCACCGACGAACAGGAAGAAGCCGGTGTAGAGCGCGAGCAGGTAGCCGAGCCCGCGCTCCGAGATGTCGATTCCGGCGCCGACGACTGCGCCGAGCAGCGGCGCGATCGCGTCGATCAGGAGCCAGATCCGCGCGCTTCGCCGGTCGCCGCTTTGCCGCAGGACGAAGCTGACGGTGTTCATCCCATCTGCGAAGTCGTGGCTGACGACGGCGAGGAAGACGAGCAAGCCGGTCGTCGTGCTGACGTGAAAAGCGAACCCGATCCCGAGACCGTCGATGAAGCTGTGCAGCGACAGGCCGGCCGCACCGAGCGCGCCGATCCGGGCGTGCGCGCGCGCCTGCTCGGTTTCGTCGCGGTGATGCAGGACGAGCACCCGCTCGACGAGGAAGAAGCCGATGAACCCCGCTCCGACGAGCGCCGTGACGCGACGCGGCGAATCGAGTGCTTCAATCGCCTCCGGCAGGACGTCGAACAGCGCGACCGCGACGACGATCCCGCCGGTGAAAGCAATCAGCGTCGTGATCTCGCGCTGGAAACGAAACGCCACGAGCCCGCCGACCAACGTGGAGAAGAAGGTCGCCACTGCTAGCGGAACGGCAAGCCACGCCACCGCGCGACCCTAACGCCTCATCTCAGGCGCGGGCTTTTGTCGGTAGGGTTCCGCGATCCGAGCGCGAACCGGAGCACCTATCGGACTACGCCTGCATGCGATTAGGACCCTCGCCGTCCTACTTCTGCTCGGCCTCGCGGCCGGCGCGGCTGCCGCACAGCCGGGTCCGGGGGATCCGGGCTCGAAGCCGCCGAAGCCCAAGCCGAAGCCGCAGACGGCGACCGGCTCGGTCGGCGCCCAAGCCGTCGCAATCGCCAAGCGTTACCTGGGCGTCAAGTACGTCTGGGGTGGCGCGAGCCCCAAGGGCTTCGACTGCTCAGGCCTCGTGATGTACGTCTACGCGCAGCTCGGCATCCAGCTGCCGCACTACACCGGCGATCAGTGGAAGACGGGGTTTCGGGTGGACCGGAGCGAACTCCGACCCGGCGACATCGTGTTCTTCAACGGAAGCAAGGAGCCGGGGCACGAAGGCATGTATGTCGGCGAGGGGAAGTTCATCCACGCGCCGCATCGCGGGGACGTCGTCAAGATCTCGAAGCTGAACGGGAACTACCAGAAGAGCTACGTCGGGGCCGTGCGACCTTACGGGCTCGGGCCACCGATCGTGTTCCCGGTCGTCGGTATGTCCAGGTACGGCGACACGTTCAAGTCGACGCCGAAGGGGCTGCTTCCCGGAAACGACATCGTGGCGGGGAAGAAGGCGCTCGTCGTCGCCGCCGAGGCGGGACAGGTCAAGTTTTCGAATCGGTTCAAGGCCGCGGGCTGCATGCTCTATCTCTACGGGAAGAGCGGCACCACCTACGAATACCTCCATCTGAACAACGACATCTCGAGCCGGAACGACAACGAAGGGCGGTGCATCGAGGGAACCGCCTACGCACCCGGACTCGTGAGTGGACAGAAGGTCCAGGCGGGACAGCTGCTCGGGTTCGTCGGCGACTCAGGGGTCGCGAACGGGACGCAGCCGCACGTGCACTTCGAGATCCACCGCGGCGGCCGGCCGATCAATCCCTACCCCTTCCTGAACCGCGCACAGCGGCCGTTGTTCGCCATCCTTCCCGGCCCGAACTTCACGCTCGCCCTCGAGGGCAAGGTGGTCTCGAAGACGACGACCACGCTGACCTTCTCCGTCAAGAGCCTCCGCGCGTGGCCGGGTGGTTACAAGGTCGGTAAGGTCAACCGGTCGGTGACGATCAGCGTGCCGGACACCACCAGCATCGAGATCGGCGGCCCCGACCTAGCGTCCCGTAACGTCACGACGCTCAAGAGCGCGGCCACCGGCCAGGCAGTCTCGGTACGCACCGCACCTGCCATGCCGACGCGCCAGGCACTGCTCGGTAAGCCCGGCGCGCTCCAGGCGTCGGAGATCATCCTCGCCCCGGTCGGGTAAGTGACGATCGATCCCGGGCTCGCCTCGGTCCTGCTGGCACTCAGCCTCGGCGGTCTCTGCAGCCTTCCTCGCGTACACCGCGCGCTTCGCCGCCGGCGTAACCTGCAGCGGGCCTGCCTGAGCTGCGGCCGCAAACTCGTACAAGGGGTGCGCCAGTGCGCTTGCGGCCACTAGGTCGCGACTCCGGCTGGACACTCGTCGTCTGGGGAACGGCCGCGGGCGTCTATATCGCGATCGGCGTCTTCTTCGTCGACTTCATGCTGTCGGTGTTCGTCGCGATGGGGTACCTGCTGATCGTGACGTGGCTCGTACCGGCCACGGTTCGTCGCCTTCGATGAGCTGGGCTGCGCATGACCTGGAGCCGTACGCGTTCCAGCGGCACCTCGGCATCAAAATCGCCTTCGTCCCGCTGCTGCTCGGGTCCTACGCACCCGACCTGATGACGAAGTGGTTCGTCTACGGCGTCCACCTGTTCGGGCACGAGTTCAAGGCGAGCGACCCCGTCCAATTCCACCGAGGCTGGCCGGGAATGGGATTGACGCACTCGTTGCTATGGGGCGTAGTCATCGGGGCGATCCTCTGGAAGGGCTTCGGGAGCAAGCTCTGGGGGATCAGCTTCCTGATCGGAGACTGGGCGCACGCGATCACCGACACCGGCGACACAGTCGGGACGATGCTCCTCTTCCCCTGGACGCACCACTTTTCGATCGGAGCCTGGGCCTACGCCGGTCAAGCCGGCCGACTCACCGACGCCGCCGCGTACTTCAGCGGGCTCGGGGGCATGTGGGACCTCGTCTGGATCCTGTACGGGCTCTACAGCTGGCGCGTCCTCACCGGCACCTACTTCGACAACTACATCTTCGCCGCCGACCACCGCTTCTGGGGTTGGCTGCATAAGTTCATCGGCAGGGATGGGCTACTCGCGCTCTACCGCGCAGCGTTCTTCTACGGCTCATGCCGCTGGATCGCCTGGACGATCTGGGCGCACGTCGTCCATCACTATCCGTACGACCTGACCTGGGGCGGGCCCCACTGGGTCGATGCGGCGCACCCGTAGCTGACTTTGCAAGGTTCAAACGGTCGGTAGTTGCGGGCGTCCGCGGGTGCTCCCTTCCTCGCCTTGAACCGCTGCGATGTCGCTCAGCTGCGCTGGGGCCGTACCGCACCCACGTAACTCATCGCATACGACGGATCGCTGAGGCTCGAGATCTTGACGACATCACCAGTGTGAGGCGCATGGATGAACTGATCGCCTCCGATGTACATGCCCTCGTGGCCGGGGACGCCATTGCCATCGGGATGGAAGAACACGAGGTCCCCCGGCTGGAGCGCCCAGCGCGGGATCGGAGTCCCCTCGTGGATCTGCGAGCCCGTGTAATGCGTCAGTGAGACCCCCAGTTGAGCGTAGACATACATCGTCAGGCCCGAACAGTCGAAACCGCTGGGCTCGGCACCGCCCCAGACGTAAGGAACACCCAAGTACCGCTCTGCAATCGCGACAGCCTTCTGGCCGAGCGTTCCGTTAGACGGGATGTTCGCGCCAAAGGCTCCATTGGGGAGGAATACCGACGCCGGCAACGTCGCCAGTGCGGCGCTGCCGGTGAAGCCGAGCATCGTCAGCGGAAGCGCGACGCGGCGCGTGGCGAGCTCGGCGTTCGGCTTCGCCTGTCGCGCCGGGGCGGGGAGGCCGACCAGGATCTGTGCGCCCGCCGGCAGCCCGAAGGCAGCCTGTCCGAGTGAGAGCCGCATTCCGACGAGGCCGACGCGGCGATTGCTGCCGACGGCCGCCTGCGCCGTGATCAAGTAGTCGGTCGCGGTGAGCGGAACCAGCCCGTTCGCTCGCGCTTGAACTTCCTTGCCGTCGACGAATAGCCCCTCGACGCGCGCTGCCTTGGCGCGCGCCGGCACGAACACGCTCACGGCCTGGATCCGCCCGCCGAGAAGCGAGACATCCCGCAGCTCGACACCGGCCCGCGTCACCGACGATGTGCCGATGTGGAGCAGGGAGCCCCCGCGCGGATAGTCGAACCGGCCCTCCCCGGCAACGGCGAGAACGCGGTTGTGGGCGTTCAAGATCTGCGCGACGGGTGTCGCTGCGCCCGCCGCCGGTGCGAGCACGAGGCCGGCGGCGGCGACGAGGAGCAGCCGGCGCAACATGCACAGAGGATAGAGACTCCTTCCGCGGCCCGCCAATTTCGCGGGATGCTGCCTTACCGCTCGTAGCTGCTAATTGCCCTGCATATGGCGGCCCCGTGTGCTTCCTTGGGAGGCTTGGGGGGAACCCTCCGGCTCCCCCCAAACACCCTCCATCGTTCCGGCGACGCCGGAGAGGCGGCTATGTCGCCGGCCGAATGTTTTGGTTGACGTGGAAGAAGTTGTCCGGGTCGTACTTGGCCTTGATCTGCGCCAGGCGCGAATAGTTGTCGCGGTACGTCGCCTGGACCCGCTCCTGACCCTCCTCCAGGCCCATCATGTTCAGAGGCCCGCCGCCGGCCGAATACGGGTGCATCGCTTCCCAATAGCCGACGCACCAATCGCGGAGCTCGTCCTTGACCGCGGGATCCGGATCAACGCCGATGATGACCTGCGCGAAGTTGGCGTCACGGAACGACCAGGGGGTGTCGTTCCTGCCGATGCGCTGCTGGGCGCCGTCGATCGGATAGAGGTGCATGCCCGACTTCCAGGTCGGCATCTTGGCACCCCACTCCGCGTTGAGCTCGACTGCTTCGTCGGGGACCTCGCCGACGAAATCCGCGCGCCAGTACCACTGATCGCCGGCTGGATAAAGGGCGTCGAACGCCGAGTTGAGGACGGGTAGCGGCATTTCCATCACCCCGTCCAGAACCGGCCCGAGAGCCCGTGCCGGCGCCAGCAGCTCGCCTGCGTGCTCGACCTCGGGGCAGCACCAGACAATCCCGCACACCTTCTGGAGATGGAGCTCTTCCGGGAACGGCGGTGCGGGCGGGATGCTGTGGAAGTTGAAGAAGCCGCCGAGGTACTCGGGCTGCTCACCGATGAAATCGCGGTACCACGAGAGGATTTCGGCCGCGCGCTCAACAGGCCAAAACATCGGACCGCCGACGACGTTCGCGACGGGAGCGAGGCGGAACGTGAGCGAGGTGACGACGCCGAAGTTGCCACCGCCGCCGCGCAGCGCCCAGAACAGATCGTCGTTCTCATGTTCGCTCGCGTGCACGAAGCTGCCGTCCGCGAGGACGACATCGGCCGAGACGAGGCTGTCGATCGTGAGCCCGTGGGCACGCGTCAGGTGGCCGGTCCCGCCGCCAAGCGTCAGGCCGGCAACGCCGGTCGTCGAGATGATCCCGGCAGGTACGGCCTGGCCGAACGCGTGCGTTGCGTGGTCCAGGTCGCCGAGCAGCGCGCCGCCCTCAGCGGTCACGAGCCCCGCATCCGGATCGACGCGAACCCCGTTCATCTGGGACAGGTCGATCACGATGCCGTCTTCGACGCTCCCGAGGCCGCCGCCGTTGTGTCCTCCTGACCGGATCGCGACGTCCAGGCCCGCTTCGCCACCGTACCGTACGGCTGCGATCACGTCGGCCACGTCGCGGCAGCGCACGATCAGCTCCGGTCGCTTGTCGATCATCGCGTTGTAGAGAGCCCTCGCGTCGTCATAGCGCGCATCGTCTCGCCCGATTACGTCGCCTCGGATCTGAGAGCGGAGCTCATCGATCGGAGCCAGAACCTCTGTCATGTCACGCCTCCCCTTCGATTGATCAGACGTTCCTATCACTCGTCGGTCGTTCCTGCAACAACAATGGACCCGTGGACGATTTCGACGAGCAGGTCGCGGAGGCGCTCGACTCGCTGCCGAACGACATCCGGCAGCTGATGTCGAACGTCGCGGTGGTGGTCGAGGACGAACCGCCGCCGGGGATGCCCCTCCTGGGCCTGTACCACGGCGTTCCGCTGACGCGCCGTACGACCGGGTACGCGGCGGTGCCGCCGGACAAGATCACGATCTATCAGGGACCGCTCGAGCGCCACTACGGCGCCGACGCCGAGCGGCTCAGGCGTGAGATCCGGCGCGTCGTCGTTCACGAGATCGCGCACCACTTCGGGATCAGCGACGACCGGCTGAGGGAGATCGACCGTTACTGATTCGACGAGGGAGGCTCGTTTCGAGGCGGCACCGGCCGTCTTACTAGCGATCCTGCTGCAACTGCTCCTCGCCGTTCTCGGCAAGCAGCACGACTGGAAGCTTTGGGGCCTGCCCTGGTGGGCCTGGCTCGTCCTGCTCGTGCCCGAGCTTGCCCTCTTTGGCTTCCTGCTCCATGGCGAGGATCCGCACCAGCTGCCGCTGGTGGCCGCGATGGGCGTCGTGAACGCAATCGCGCTGACCACTCTGATCGGCTCGATCGTGGCCGGAGAGGAGAAAAGCGGCGGGCAGCTGCTGCTGAAGGGCCTTACGGTCTGGACGACGAACGTGACCGCGTTCGCCCTCGTGTTCTGGGAGCTCGAGTTCCGCACCGACAAGCCGCGGTTCCTGTTCCCGCAGATGGACAAGGACGCGGCGTGGCGAGCGCACTTCTTCGACTACTTCTACGTCTCGTTCACGAACTCGATCGCCTTCAGCCCCACCGACGCGTTGCCGCTGACGAGAGAGGCGAAGCTCCTGATGCTGATCGAGTCCGGCGTCTCTGCCGTCGCGATCCTGCTGGTCGCCGCACGAGCCGTGAACATCTTCACCTAGTCCGCGAGCGTCAGGCCGGTTCAGCTCAAGTGACACAGTGTTACTTAGTCGAGCGGCGTCATACACTCATGCTGTGCCGGCTTGTGCGCAGTGTGGCGAGGAGAACCCCGAGCGGGCGCGGTTCTGCCTGGCGTGCGGCGCGGCACTGACGACGGCGCCCGCCATCCGTGAGGAGCGCAAGCGAGTCAGCGTCCTGTTCGCCGATCTCGTCGGGTTCACGTCGCGTTCGGCGCGCCTCGACCCCGAAGAGGTCCGCGCCTTGCAGGCTCCGTACTGGGCGAGAGTTAAGGCCGAGCTCGAGCGCTACGGCGGCACGGTGGAAAAGTTCATCGGGGATGCCGTCATGGCTCTATTCGGCGCGCCGGTCGCGCACGAGGACGATCCCGAGCGGGCCGTGCGGGCGGCTCTGTCGATCCGCGACTCGGTTGGCACCGAAGAGGATCTTCAGGTCCGGATCGCCGTCACGACCGGAGAGGCGCTCGTGGCGCTGGGCGCCCGGCCGGCTGAAGGTGAGGGAATGGCCTCCGGCGACGTCGTCAACACAGCCTCGCGGCTCCAGGCGGCCGCGCCGGTCAACGGAATCCTCGTCGACGAAACCACCTATCGAGCGACCGCGCCGGCGATCGAGTACCGCGAAGCCGCTGCCGTCGAGGCGAAAGGAAAGGCCGAGCCGATCCGCGTCTGGGAAGCGGTCGAGCCGCGCTGGCGCTTCGGCGTCGACGTGGAGCGGCAAGGCCCGGCTGAGCTCGTCGGTCGCGGGGAAGAGCTCGACCTCCTGAGCGACGCACTGGCGCGCGCGAGGCGCGAGCGCTGCTCGCAGCTGGTGACGCTCGTTGGCGTTCCCGGGATCGGCAAGTCGCGCCTCGTGTACGAGCTCTCGCGTGCGGTCGACGCCGATCCCGAGCTCATCTACTGGCGCCAAGGCCGGTCGCTGCCGTACGGGGAGGGAGTCACCTTCTGGGCGCTTGCAGAGATGATTAAGGGTCACGCCGGCATCCTCGAGACGGATTCGGCGGACGAGGCCGCCGAGAAGCTGCGGGCAGCCGTTGCAGAGGTGATCGCGGACGCCGTAGACGTCGACTGGGCGGTCGGCCATCTCGAGCCCCTGGTCGGTCTCGGCGGCGAGCCCGAGATCACCGGTGACCGGCGGGCGGAGGTGTTCGCGGCGTGGCGGAAGTTCTTCGAGGCGCTGGCCGAGCGACGGCCGTTGGTGCTCGTGTTCGAGGACCTGCAGTGGGCGGACGAGGGGCTGCTCGACTTCGTCGATCACCTGGTCGAGTGGGCAAGCGGCGTTCCGCTCCTGTGTGTCTGCACGGCGCGGCCGGAGCTGCTCGAGCGGCGTCCGGGCTGGGGAGGCGGAAAGCGGAACGCGGCTACCGTCTCGCTCTCCCCTCTCTCGGAGACCGAAACTGCGCGCCTCGTAGGCTCGCTGCTCGAGCAGGCCGTGCTGCCGGCTGAAGTGCAGGCGACGCTCCTCGCTCGCGCCGGTGGCAACCCCCTGTACGCCGAGGAGTACGTGCGGATGCTTCAGGATCGCGGGCTCGAGCACGTCGCGGGCACACAGCTGCCGGAGTCGGTCCAGGGGATCATCGCGGCGCGTCTCGACGCGCTCGCGACGGAGGAGAAGGATCTGCTGCAGGACGCCGCGGTGCTGGGGAAAGTTCTCTGGGTCGGAGCGCTTGCCGAGATCACGGGCCTCGCGCGCTGGACCGTGGAAGAGCGGTTGCACGCGCTCGAGCGGAAGGAGTTCGTCCGGCGTGAGCAGCACGCCTCCGTCGCCGGAGAGACGGAATACGCGTTCCGGCACATCCTCGTCCGCGACGTGGCCTATGGGCAGATCCCACGTTCGCGCCGGGCGGACAAGCACCGCGCCGCGGCGGAGTGGATCGACTCCCTCGCCTCGGACCGCGGCGACGAGCACGCGGAGCTTCTCGCGCACCACTTTCTGGCGGCGCTCGAGTTCGCACGCGCCGCGGGTCAGGACACCGCCGAGCTCACGGAGCGAGGAAGGATTGCGTTGCGCTTCGCCGGCGACCGTGCTTTTGCCCTCACTGCGATGGCTGCAGCCGAGCGGTTCTACCGCGCCGCTCTCGAGCTTTGGCCATCGGACGATCCCGGCCGCGCTGAGCTGCTGCTGCGCACGGCAGAAGCGAACTGGGGGGCGATCGGGTCGGATGTCTCGGAGCCCGCGCTGGAGGCGCGCGATGCGCTCCTCGCGGTAGGGGACAACGGACAGGCGGCCGAGGCAGAGATCCTTATCGCGAACGTACTGTGGTTCCAAGGGGCCCGCGAGCGTGTCTCGGATCATCTGAACAACGCGGAGGCTCTCGTTCGCGACCTGCCGCCTTCCCGCTCCAAAGCACAAGTTCTTCAGGAGCTCTCGAGGTTCCACATGCTCAGCGGGGAATGGGGGCCTGCGATCAGGATCGGCTCGGAATCGCATGAGATGGCCCAGCAGCTCGGGCTCGGACGTATCGAGGCCGCTGCGCTGAACAACATCGGGACGGCGCGGGGGAACATCGGCGACCTCCAAGGTCTGCACGACCTGGAACGAGCCATCGAGGTCGCGGCCTCGATCAACCACGCTTGGGAGCAGAGCCGCGCGCTCAACAACCTCGGCTTCGTGGTCACGGGGCTCGGCGAGCTGGAGCGCGCCTGGCTGCTGTGCGAACAGGACGGGTGGATCCGGTCGCAACTCGCCAACCAAGTCGCGGTCCGCTGGCACGAAGGCAACTCGATCGCGCACCTCTACTGGCGCGGCGAATGGGCGGAGGCCGTACGGATCGCAGACTCGTTCGTGGAGGACGCGGAGGCAGGGATCCCCCATTACCTCGTCGGGCAAGCCTATGCGCAACGTGCTCGAATCCGGCTCGCCCGGGGACAGGACGGTGCGGCGAATGATGCGCGGATGAGCGTCCAGCTGGCGCGCGCTGCCGGAGATGCTCAGATAGTCGGTCCGGTCAGTGCGCAGGCAGCGCATGTCCTGCTCGAGCTGGGGGAGGCCGGCGAGGCGATCGAGCTCGCGGAGACGGCGCTCACCGACACCGGCTCGGAAACGCCCGGTCTTCCGAGCGTCGGCCTGATCGAGATGGCCTGGTTTGCAGTCGCCGTCGGCTCCGCCGACCGCTTTCGATCGACCGTCGAAGCGCTGCCGCTCCGGACGCCGTGGATCGAAGCAGGATCTGCGGTCGCGGAGGGCGACGCGATACGCGCAGCGGGAATCCTCGCCGAAATCGGCGCGCGACCGGAGGAGGCGTTCACGCGCCTTCGATCAGGGCAGCCCGAGCAGGTCGAGCGTGCGCTCGAGTTCTACCGCTCGGTCGGCGCGACCCGCTACGTCCGCGAGGGCGAGCAGCTGCTCGCCGCGACGGCCTAGCCGCTAGTCGATCACGATCGCGATGTCGACCCGGACGACGCGGTCGTTCGCGAAGAGGAAGTCGGTCACGCGCTTGCCTGGCAGAAAGCGGCCGACGAAGCAGTGGTGGAAGCCGCTCTCGACCTTGCACTTGACACCGGCGACCTTTGCCTTGATCTGGTCCTCCGTCGAGCCGATGCCTGCGCCTGATCTCGTTCGCTCGCTCTTTCGGCTCGTGGATACGTCCGTGACCGCGCTGTTGCCTTGGAAGATCACCTGCAGACGTATGTAACGGAACATCGTGTACTTGCCGAAGTCGTTCTTGCCGTGCACAACCGAGACCGGTTTACCGAGCACCGAGCGGACCTTCGCCTGGCTCATCCCGAGCTTCACACCGGCGATGCCCTTCTGAGGCGCGATCGCGCCGCCGGCGGTTCCCGCCAAGAAGGCGAAAGTCGAAGCCGCGACCGCGAGTACAGCGAGGCGAAGGCGCATTCGACGAGGATATAGGTTCCCTTAGATCCGTTGATGCCGTCTACCGAAAACGGCAGAATCGTAGGTTCGGGATGACGCGGGCACGACGCCATCAGCGACTTTTTGCCGCCCTCGCCTTCGGCATGCTCGCACTCGCTGCGGAGCTGGTCGGCCGGAGCCTGACGCACCGGTTCGATCTCGGCCGCCACGTCGCCACACCGAGCTACGCCGAAGCCGACTATTACCCGATCCTGCTCGCGGTCGTGAAGCTCGGGGTGGCACTGATGCTGGCGCGACTGCTGTGGCGGTTCGTGCGGGCGCGAACGGCCGCCCGAGCCGGGCGCCGCGTGCTCGCGACGATGGGAGCTGCGCCGGCCCGGACGCCGCGACTGCGACTCGAGCTCTCGCCTCGGCTCTGGCTCGGCTGCTTCCTGCTGACGGCGACCTTCTACCTGGTCCAGACCGACGTCGAGCAGCTGTCCGCCGGACGTTGGCCGCTCCTCGGTCCGTGGCTTCATTCGTCCGCGTTGCCCGTCTTCGCCGTCCTCGCCGTCGTGATGGCGCTCATCTGGCGGGCCGTTGCCGATTGGCTGTCGGACTACGAGAGCTACGCGGCTGAGCTGATCCGTCGCGCTCGGCGCCTGGTATCGGCCAAGCTTCCGCCGGCGCGACTCTCCCTCAGTTGGGATGCCGCACCCCGGCGGCTCTTCGGCCTCGCGTTCGAGAGCCGTCCTCCTCCGCTGCCGGCCTAGCCGGCGGGCCCCCGGGCCTGGTTCCTAGTTCGACCGCACGGAGGAAGCATGAGTACGCAGCTTGCAAGCGAGGTTCGCACCGAGGCGCGCCGCTCAGCGCGCCTCTACGTCGTGTCCGCGATCGGTCCGGCGACGGCCGCAGCGGGGATCGGCTGGGCGCTGCTCCAGCCGTACCGGTTGACGCTCCTGCACCCGCGCGGACAGGGTTTCTGGTGGCTGTTCGTGGAGCCGCCCCTGCTCGTCGTCCTGGTCGGTCTCCTGTTCCATTTCCTCGTCCTCCCCGGCCTGGTCACGGATCTCGAGGAAGAGGCCTGATGCCGCCCTCGGAGCACGTTCATTGGCTCTTCGCGACGGGCTTTCTCACGCTCGGCCTCTTCCTGCTCGCCGAGGCGGTCGTCGGCCGGGATGTCTGGAAGGTGCGCGCGTGGCGCACCTATTTGTGGCCGTCGACGATGTTCATGCTCGGGCTAGGCATGTGGCCCGTGATGGTGTTCTTCACGAGTTCGACGCTCCACATGATCGCCCACGGCGCCTGGGCCGAGGTGATGATGTTCGCGGGCGCCGCGGAGCTGGGGCTCGCGACCGGGAAGCTTCAGAGCGGGCTCTGGCGGCTGGCGATCGTGCTCGCGTTCGTCGTCAGCGGCGTCGGCTTTCTCGCGCACGAGCAGAACCCGTGGTTCTTCCAGCGCTCGTCGTTCCTCCACCACCTTCTCGGCTGGACGTTCCTCGGCGCGGCGATCTTCCCCCTCGGGCGGGCGGTTCGTCCGCGTTCAACGGTTTTCGCGAGCGGGTTTGCGCTGGCTTTCGTCGCCGTTGCGGTGATGCTCTACACCGACCGCGACGTCGCGCCCGTTTTCGGACACCTGTCACCGCTCGCAGGCCCGCCACGCCGATGAGACGCGTCGCTCTCGTTGTGGGTTTCGCGGCCGCACTCGCGTTTCCGACGACGGCGTGGCCGCACGCGTCGCTCGAGTATCAGACGCCGGACTTCCGGCAACGCCTCGAGGTCGCGCCCCGCCAGATCCTCCTCCGGTTCGACCAAGGGGTGAAGGCGCTCCCCGACTCGATCCAGGTATACACGCGCGACGGCACGCTCGTCTCGCGGGCGGCGCGGACCGCGCAGGACGCACGGAAGATGCTCGTCGCGGTTCCTCGACTGCCACGCGGTGCCTACACCGTGCGCTGGCACGCCCTCTCGAGCGACGGCCATGTCGTCTCCGGCGTCTACACGTTCGGCGTTCGCGTCGCGGCGCCGCCGCCGACAGAGGCGTACGGGGCATCCGGTCCCACGCGCAGCGAGCACATCGTCCGCTGGCTCTACTTTGCGGCGCTCGCCCTACTCATCGGAGGCATCGGCTTCCGGCTGGTCGTGCTTCCGAGGGTGGTGCCGCCGGCGCTGGAACGGCGGTTCTTCAAGGTCGCGGGGATCGGCGCAGTCGCGGTCATCCAGGTCGGCATCGTGGCGTTCATCCTGCGGGCGGAAGATGCGCTTCAGCTCCCGTTCGGGCGGCTGCTGTACGGAAACCTCGCACCGGTCGCCGAGGGGACGCGCTTCGGAAAGGCGTTCATCGCGATGACGCTCGGCTTCACATGGGTCGCCGCGCTCCTCTTCCTGGCTTGGCTGACCGACCGGAGGGTGCTGCTTTGGCCCGCGCTCGTGCTCAGCCTCACGCTCGCGTCCGGCCTCTCGCTGTCCGGCCACTCCGCCGCCGACCGCGGCTCGTCGTGGCTCTCGCAGCTGGCGGACTGGCTGCACCTGTCGGCAGCGGTTCTGTGGGTCGGCGGGCTCGTCCAGCTCGCCGCGTGCGTGTGGCCGCTCGCGCCGGAGCTTCGGAGGGACGTCTTCCTGCGGTTCGCACGGCTCGCGCCGGCGCTGATCGCGGTGCTCGTGTCGGCCGGCGTGTACCTGAGCATCCTGCGGCTGCCACGGCTCAGCGATCTCTGGAGCGCAGGTTATGGGCAGGTGCTGCTGGTCAAGCTCGCGCTCGTCTCGGCCGCGCTTGCGTGGGGCGCGTTCCACCACTTCATCGTGCGCCCGCGGCTCGACCGGACGAGCTGGACACGCAAGAGCCTGGTTGGTGAGAGCGCGATCGCGATGTCGATCCTGCTGCTCGCCGCAATCCTCGTCGACTCGAAACCGCCGCCTCAGCCGCAATCGCAGCGGGCCGTCATCGCGAAGCCAAAGCTCGCGCCGCCGTCTGTGAGTCCGCCGGGCGCCAGCTCCAGCGCGCGAAGCCCCTAGTAACACAGTGGTGCGCGGCGAAGGAGGAGCCGTCCCCGCCACCACGTCGAGCAGCGCTTCAGGCGGCGCGCCGCGAAACGAGATATCGAGCAAGATGCTCCCGACGCCTGGCGGCCGGTAGCCGGCGCGCTGCGCTCGAACGATCCGTCGCACCTGCTCATAGCTCGGGCGGGGCAGACCGATCAATTCGGCGATTTCACCTAGCCTGCGGTTCGTCTCCGCGATCGGTAGTCGCGGGTCGTCGAGCCGTTCGAGCGCGGCGATGAGACGACGGCTCGTGCGAGGTGCAGCGGCGACCACGCCCGCAGTGTGCCGCCGCAATTCGCGCATCTCTGTCACAGCATCGAATCGATCCGCAGCGAGGGTTCCGACCGACCATCCACAAGTAACACTGTGTTACTTGCGCAGAAGAGGCGCTGGAGCTCAGGAGGCGATCAGGACAAGCCTGCTGTCCGTCGTCAGCTCTTCCTGCTCGTAGCTGCCGTAGCACTCGACTTCGTCGAAGCCGGCGGCTCGCGTCATTTC
>Ga0126308_10000035_pt1 | contig 27296 bp, 22 predicted proteins | sample Plot55_FD_92533 | JGI IMG/M metagenome (GOLD analysis project Ga0126308, IMG submission 92533) | Serpentine soil microbial communities from UC McLaughlin Reserve, CA, USA - Plot55 | ecosystem: Environmental > Terrestrial > Soil > Grasslands | place: USA: UC McLaughlin Reserve, Lake County... | reverse complement strand
GAAGACGAAGATCGAGCTGCCCTGCCCGAGCGTTACGTGGGGGACGCGGCTCTGCTGCTGCGCCGCGGCGATGTGGTACTCGTGCGTGCGCGCGGTGTTGGCGAGCGGCGCGGCCGACACGAACGCGCGCTCCTCGTAATCCTTCACCACCTCCCCGCTCCCGGGCGCGAGGACGACGTGCTCCTCGAACACCTCGGGGCCGGTGCGGAGCTTCAGCTTGTACAGGCCCGCGGGCAGGTCGTGGGACATCGTCCCGACGCCGCGGGCGGCGAGCCGGAACTGCCCGTCGAGCACCATGATCTCCGCCTGCGGGTCGGCGGTGCGCACCGTCAGCCTGACCTCGCCCGCGCCGGGCTGCTCGGATGGTGACTCGGATGGTGACTCAGATGGTGACATTGACCGCCCCCGTTCCGCTGACGTCGATCGGCTGCTGGGCGCCGCCGTCGGCCACGGCCAGGTACAGCCCGCGCGGCAGCGACAGCCCCCACGGCGCGGCCCCGGCCACCGTCTGACCGACCGGCGCGAACTTGTCGTTGAAGACCCGAACGCCCTTCCCGGCGGTCGCGGCCGAGAACGCGAGCGTCACCGGGTACGTCCGGACCGGCACGTTGGCGGCGAGCACGAACCCGGAGCCGGCGTTGGCGTCGTAGCTCAGGTCGGGCTCCTTCGCGACCTCTTCGTTGCCTAGGTCGGCCGGGTCCAGGAACGCCCGCATGTTGTTGTACAGGTAGCTGCCTAACGACACCGCGGTCACGTTGCCGGCCGGGTCCGCCGCCGCGCCGCGGAGCCCCTCCAGCAGCGTCCAGGTGAAGACGCCGTGCGTCCGCCCGTTGAACTGCCGCTCCCGCGACAGCTTCCCCCACCCCGCCGAGAAGCCGTAGAAGCGGTTGGCCGTCTTGACGTCGGGCGCCGTGAGGTTGATGAACGACGGGACGTTGAGCGGCGCCCGCGGGTAGCTCTCGCGGCAGCAGTCCATCAGCAGCACCACTTCCTTGAAGTAGCCGGCGCGCAGGAACCAGTTCGCCCACGGCTTGCCGGGCACGTGGAGCCCGGTCCGGACCGGCGACGCGTCGGCCATCAGGATGGACGCCTCCTCGAGGTCGGGGCCGAAGCCGTGGCCGGAGTAGTACAGGTAGAGCCGCCGCCCCACCACGCGCCCGTTGCCAGCCGCCTGGTTCTGCCCGGCGATCACGTCCAGCCGCGTGAACTCCCGCTGGATCGCGTCCATCGTCGGCTTCGCGTCGAGCACGGACGTGAACGCCGGCGGCTTGAACGTCGACGACAGTATCAGCGCGGCGTTGGCCGGCGGGACGCCGCCCGGGCCCACGAGCCACGCGTGAAAGTCGCGCGCGTCGTACTCCGGCCCGTCGAGGCCGCCCAGATCCGGGTAGTCGCTGATCCCGACGACGATTGCGTAGTCGTTCGCGGCCATCGCCCTCCTCCTGACGTGTCGCGCCGGAGCCGGCTACTGGTACTGCTGGCGGATGAACTGCTTGTCCGTGGACGAGAGCTCGCCGTTGAGCCCGACCGAGAACCCGTTGATCGTCCACGACGCCGGGATCGGGTACAGCATGATCGAGGCGCGGTCGAGCGGCGTGAAGTTCGTCTCCTTCGCGTCGGCGGGCTCGAACATATTGTGCTCGATGACGTCGTCCGGCCAGTTGTTCGGCGGTCCCGACAGGTCGCGCTTGACCGCCTCCTTGTTCCACTGGATGCCGCCCGCGGGGCTCTGGTGCTCGTGGATGAGCCCCAGCGCGTGCCCAAACTCGTGCAGCACCACGCGCCGCAGCTCGGCCTCGCCCGACCCCGGGCGGAGCCAGCCGAAGTTCATCGTCGGCCGCCCCTTCGGCACCTGCCGGCAGGTCGTGCCGATCACCGACCAGGAGCCGGCGTAGTTGAACGAGATGCGGATCAGCGTGTCGGTGGTGTTCTTGCGGAAGTCGAGCGTCAGGTTGGCCATCCTCGAGCCGGTCCACTCCTCCGCCACCTTCCGCACCCGCTCCTGCACGCCGGCGTCGCCGTCGAGGAACGAGACCGTGATGATGTCCCCCGGCTGCCACATCGCGGCCTTCTGGAGAGCCGCCTTCGTCTTTCCCTCCGTCTGCGGCGCCGGCTGGTGCCAGGCGAAGCACCACTCGCTCTCGTTCCGGGTCGCAGCGGCGGCCGTGCCTGCGGTGCCTGTGTCGACGGCCGTGCCGGCGTTCTCGCTCGCGTCTGCCATGGATGATGATCCTGTCGGTGGGAAGGTGGGTGTGGGGCGGCGCTCCACGATACTTGGACTGGCCGACCGCGACAATTTCCCGCACGGCTCGGCGCGGCCAGTTGGCGCGCGGGCCGATAGTCGATAGAGATTCAGCAGCCGACTCCCCGACCACCGCCCGCATCCAGCCTTCCCGCCAGTGACCGCCAGCAGCAACCGCCGCAGCAGCGTCGCCTTCTCCGTTCCCGCCACGCCCGCCACCCGCCCCGAGGACGTCCCGCTCCACGACGACGTGAAGTGGCTCGCCGCCGCGCTGGGCCGGGTGATCCAGCGGCTCGAGGGGGAGGACGCACTCGAGATCGTGGACGGGCTGCGCCAGGCCGCCCGCGCCCGCCGCCGCGGGGACCCCGACGCGCCGCACCTCTCCGAGCTGCTGCTGCTCGTCGAGACGCTGCCGCCGGACGAGTGCGCGCTCACCGCGCGCGCGTTCACGCTCTTCTTTCTGCTCATCAACACCGCCGAGCAGGTGCACCGCGTGCGGCGGCGGGCCGACTACCGCCAGCAGGACGAGAGTGGGCCGCAGCCGGCGTCGGCGCGGTGGACGATGCGGCAGCTGCGCGAGCAGGGGCGCAGCGCCGAGGAGGTGGCGCAGGCGATCTGCCGGCTCGACGTGCGGCCGGTGCTCACCGCGCACCCCACCGAGTCCACGCGCCGCACGCTGCTCGGGCTCCAGGCGCGCGTCGCCGACCTGCTGCTCGCGCGCGCCGGCACGAGCGCCGAGGAGCGCCGCACGATCGAGGAAGCGCTCGAGGCCGAGGTGGAGCTGCTCTGGCTCACCGCCGAGGTGCGGACCGACCGCCCGTCGGTGCTGGACGAGGTGAGCACCGTGCTCTGGTACCTCGAGACGCGGCTGCTCGACGCGAGCGCCCGCGCGCACGACGAGCTGGTGCGCGCGTTCGAGGCCGAGTTCGGCGTCTCGGCGATGAGCGAGCTGCGCCTCGCGATGCCGCTGCGCATCGGCAACTGGGTCGGCGGCGACCGCGACGGCAACCCGTTCGTGACGCCGGACGTCACCGTCGCCGCCGCGCGGCGCGCCAGCCACCTCGTGCTCGGCCGCTACCGCCGCGCCCTCGACGGGCTGGTCGAGCGGATGTCGCTCTCGGCGCGCATCGCCGCGCCGAGCGAGGTGCTGCTCGAGTCGCTCGACGCCGACAGCAAGGTGCTCCCCGAGCAGTGGGAGGCGAACCGCCGGCGGAACGCCGACGAGCCGGTGCGCTTCAAGCTCACCTTCATGGCCGCCCGCATCGACGCCACGCGCCGCCGGGTGGCCGCGCGCGACGCCGGCCGCCCCGGGCACGAGCCCGCCGCCTACCCGGACGTGGCGGCCTTCGAGCGCGACCTGCTGCTGGTCAGGGACGCGCTGCTCGCCGCCGGCGCCACCCACGCCTGCCGCACCTCCCTCGACCCGCTGCTGGCCGACGTCCGCGCGCACGGCTTCCACGGCTTCCGCATGGACGTGCGAGACCACGCCGACGTGCACGAGGCCGCGCTGGCCGACGTCGCGGCGCAGCTCGGGAGTGAGCCGCTCGAGCTGGAGGCGCTGCGCGGCGAGCTGCTCGGGCGGCGGCCGCTCGTCGGCCACCGGCTGCCGGTGAGCGAGGACACGCAGCGCGTGCTCGACACCTTCCGCGCGGTGCGCACCATTCAGGACGAGACCGGGGAGGACGCGGCGTCGACCTACATCGTGTCGATGACGCGCGGGCCGGCCGACCTGCTGCGCGTGCTGCTGCTCGCGCGCGAGGTCGGGCTCGTGGACCTGGCCGCCGAGCCGCCGCGCTCGCGCATCGACGTCGTGCCGCTGTTCGAGACGCTGGACGACCTGGAGCGCGCGCCCTCGGTGATGCGCACGCTGCTCGGCGACGAGGTGTACGCGCGGCAGCTCGCCGCCCGCGGGCGCCGGCAGGAGGTGATGATCGGCTACTCCGACTCGGGGAAGGACGCCGGCATCCTCGCCTCGTCGTGGGCGCTCTACCAGGCGCAGGAGGCGCTGGCGGCGCTGGCCGGGGAGCTGGACGTCGAGCTCACGCTGTTCCACGGGCGCGGGGGGAGCGTCGGCCGCGGCGGCGGGTCGCCGGTCTCGCGCGCCCTCGCCGCCCTCCCGCCGGGGACGGTGCGCGGGCGGATCAAGATCACCGAGCAGGGGGAGATCATCTCGCAGCAGTTCGGCCTGCTCCAGATCGCCGAGCGGACGATGGAGGTGACGCTCGCCGGCACGCTCGGCGGCGCGTTCGCCGACTGGCGCGCCGGCGTCGCGCCGGAGGAGGTCGAGCGCTTCCGGGCGGCGATGGACGAGCTGGCCGAGCAGTCGTTAGGTGTGTACCGCGCCCTGGTGCACGAGTCGGACGAGCTGTTCACGCTGTTCCGCGCGGTGACCCCGGTCGGGGAGCTGGCCGACGCGCGGTTCGGCTCCCGCCCCGCCTACCGCCCCGGCTCCAAGGCCGGGATCGAGGGGATCCGCGCCATCCCCTGGGGGTTCGGCTGGACGCAGACGCGGCTCATGCTCACCGGCTGGCTCGGCGTCGGCACCGCGCTCGAGGCGGCCGGCTCCACACCCGAGGGGCTGGCGCTGCTGCGGCGGATGACCCGCGCCTGGCCGTTCTTCGACGACCTCCTGGCGAAGATCGAGATGGTGTGCGCGAAGGCCGACTTCGCGATCGCGCGGCTGTACGTGGAGCAGCTGGGCGGCGACCTGGGACTGCTGGCGCGGCTCGAGGAGGAGTACGCGCGCACCGTCCGCGCGCTGCTCCGCATCCGCGACGCCGAGCACCTGGCGGGCGACTCGCCGGTCGTGCAGGCGGCGATCGCCCTGCGCAACCCGTACGTGGACGTGCTCTCGCTCCTCCAGGTCTCGCTCCTGGCCCGCAAGCGCGCGGCCGAGCGGGGCGAGTCGGACGACGACGACGAGGCCCGCGCCCGCGTGCAGGACGCGCTGGCGACGACGCTCAGCGGGATCGCGCAGGGACTGAGAAATACGGGGTGAGGGGAACGGCGGTTGTCAGTGCTCAGTAGTGCAGTTGCCAGTTGCCAGTTGAAGTTGTGAGTTCTCAGTAGCACCAGGCATCCGGGATGGCCGAGCGCTACTGACAACTCACGACTTCAACTCGCAACTGGCGACTGCACCACTGAGCACCGACGACTTGCAGTTCGCCGTTGGCCGAACCGTTCCCCCACCCCCGATCCGGGGCTAACTTCGGGAACGCGCATGCCCACCGCCCCCCCTGCCGGGACGGGCCGTCCACGCGGCGGCTCGATGTCGCTGGAGCGGAAGCTGCCGCTCCTGATGACGGGTGCCCTCACGGCCACCCTCGCGCTCTCCCTCGCCTTCACCTACGCCACGCTCCGGCGGTCGGCGGTGGACTCGGCGGCGGGGCGCCTGGGCCGCGCCGCCCGGCAGCTGGCGAGCCTCGCCGAGGCGGGGGCGGTGCGCGCGAAGGCGCGCGTGCACGAGGTGGCGGCGGACAGCGTCGTCAGGCGGCTGCTCGCGTCAGGCGCCGCCGCGCGGGGCGACACGGCGGCGGCGCGGGCGGGGCGGGCGGCGCTCCACCGGCTCGCCGCGCCCGCCGACTCGGGGCTCCCCGCCGAGATCTGGACGGCCGACGGGCGGCGCCTGGCGTTCGTCGGCCAGGACGTGCGCGCGGCAGTGCGCTCGGCGGTGCGCTCGGGCGCCGGCTCCCCCGAGACGTCCGAGACGTCCGGGACGTCCGGGACGTCCGAGCCGACGGGCATCCCGCGCGAGGGGCTCGACGGGATCCGGGCGGGGCGGGGCGGCGACGACTCGGTGCGCTTCGGCGGGCTGTACGAGTCGGGCGGCCGCATCTACTACTGGATCGTGGCGCCGGTGATCGGCCCGGGGGCGCCGAAGGGCGGGCCGCCGCTGGGCTACGTCACCCAGCAGCGGGTGATCGCCGGCCAGCCGCAAACGTCGGCCACGATCCGCGAGCTGACGGGCGCCGACGTCAACGTGTACTACCGGAACGCCGACGGCTCGCTGTGGACGACGCTCCAGGGCGTGCCCGCCCCCGCGCCCGTGGCCGAGCGCGCGGAAGGGAGGCGGGACACCCTGGTGCGCGCCGCCGTGGTGCGCCGCGCCGGCGCCGGCCAGCTGCTCGCGGTCGAGGAGCCGTTCCGGGGCATCCCGATGTGGCTGGTGCTCGAGCTGCCGCTCGACTCGGTGCTCGCCCGGCCGCGTGCCGCGCTGCTCACGCTCGCCGCCCTGGGCCTGCTGCTCACCGCCGGCGGCGCGGCCGCGTCGTGGGCGATCGGACGCCGCATCACGCGCCCGCTCACGTCGCTCACCGCCGCCACCGAGGCGATCGCCCAGGGCGATTACCGGTCTCGGGTGCGCGCCGACGGCGGCGACGAGGTCGCGCGCCTGGCCGGAAGCTTCAACCGCATGGCGGGCGAGGTCGAGGCGTCGCATCTGGAGCTCGAGGCGCAGGTGCAGACGGCGCTGGCGTTCGCGCAGGAGCTGGAGCGCGCCAACGACCGGCTCCAGGCGGCGATCGCCGAAGCCGGGGGCGCGCGCGAACAGGCCGAGGCGGCGAACCGCGCGAAGAGCGAGTTCCTGGCGGTGATGTCGCACGAGCTGCGCACCCCGCTCAACGCCATCGCCGGCTACACGGAGCTCATGGAGATGGGGCTCCGCGGGCCGATCACCGACGCGCAGCGCCGCGACCTGGAGCGGATCCGCGCCAGCCAGCAGCACCTGCTCGGCCTCATCAGCGCGGTGCTGGACCTGAGCCGCATCGAGGCGGGGCGCGTCGCCTACGACCTGGTGCCGGTGGCGCTCGACCCCTTCCTCGCCGGCCTCGACGCGCTCGTCGAGCCGCAGGCGGCCGCCAAGTCGCTCACCCTGGAGTACCTCCCCTGCCCGCCGACGCTGGCCGCGCTCGCCGACCGGGAGAAGCTGCGGCAGATCCTGCTCAACCTGCTGTCGAACGCCGTCCGCTACACGCCGTCCGGCGGGCGGGTGACGGTGTCCGCCGAAGCGCGCGACGCGGCGACGGTGGCGATCATGGTGCGCGACACCGGGGTCGGCATCCCGGCCGGCGCGCTGGGGCAGGTGTTCGAGCCCTTCGTGCAGCTCGACCGGTCGCTCACGCGGGTGCGCGAAGGCATTGGCCTCGGCCTCGCCATCAGCCGCGACCTGGCGCGCGGGATGGGCGGCGAGCTGGCGGTCGAGAGCGTGGTCGGCGCCGGCTCGACGTTCACCGTGACGCTGCCGCGCGGCGCCGCCGACGGGAGCGCCTCGGCGGGGCCGACGACCGGCGAGACGCGGGCCGTGCGGAGTCGTTAGGCCGGGCGCGCGGCGCCCTTCCCGTTCCACTCCTGCCATGACCAGCACCGACGCCACCATCACCCGCGACCGGATCGCCGAGACGTACGACGCGACCCGGCCGAACGTGCGCCGCACCCCGGTCGCCGAGCTGGGCGGCGGGGATGTGGGGCTGCGCGACGACGTGACGCTGACGGTCAAGCTCGAGCTGCTCCAGCACGCGGGGTCGTTCAAGACGCGCGGCGCGTTCGCCAACCTCCTGCTCCGCGAGCTGCCCGACGCCGGCGTCGTCGCGGCCTCGGGGGGGAACCACGGCGCGGCGGTGGCGTACGCGGCGATGCGGCTCGGCGTGCCGGCGGCGATCTACGTGCCGAGCATCGCGTCGCCGGCGAAGGTGGAGCGCATCCGCGGTTACGGCGCCGAGCTCGTCGTCGGCGGCGAGCACTACGCCGACGCCCTCGCCGCGAGCGAGGAGCGCGTCGCGCGCACCGGGGCCATGGCGGTGCACGCGTTCGACCAGGACGAGACGCTGCTCGGGCAGGGCACGCTCGCGCTCGAGCTGGAAGAGCAGGCGCCGGGGCTCGACACGGTGCTCGTCGCGGTGGGGGGCGGCGGGCTCATCGGCGGGATGGCCGCCTGGTACGGCGGGCGGCCTAACGGCCCGAAGGTGGTCGGCGTCGAGCCCGAGGCGGCGCCCACGCTCACGCGCGCGCTCGAGGCGGGGATGCCGGTGGACGCCCCGGCGGGCGGGATCGCCGCCGACTCGCTCGCCCCGCGCCGCGTCGGCGAGCGAGTCTTCCCGATCGTTCGCCGCCACGTCAGCCAGGTGGTCCTCGTCCCCGACTCGGCGATCCGCGACGCCCAGGAGACGCTCTGGCGCGCCCTCCGCGTGGTCGCCGAGCCCGGCGGCGCTGCCGCCTTCTCGGCGCTCCTCTCGGGCCGCTACCAGCCCCGGCCGGGGGAGCGGGTGGGGGTGGTGGTGAGCGGGGGGAACACGGTGGCGGTGGACTTCAGTCGTTAGGTTCCGTGTGGGAAGAGGGGGATGGCGGGGATGGAAGCGATGACCATCGCTTCCATCCCCGCCATCCCCCTCTTCCCCTTACTGCCCCGCCATCGCTTCCGCCACCGCGGTCGGGAGGGCGGCCGGGTTGCCGGGGGTCACGGACTCCAGCGAGAGCCGGAGCGAGAACTTCGAGAAGTGGCTCTTGAGCTGCACCAGGTACCGGTTCTCGTCGTCCGTGAACCAGAGCTGCGCGTCGCCGTTCTCGGCGAAGAGGCCATTCGCGCGGATCGTCGGGCGGACCACGACGGTGGAGAACTTGCCCGCGCCCACCTCGACCGTCTCGTGCCGCAGCCCGCTCAGCACCACCGGGTTGCGGTCCGGACGGAAGTAGCGGTCGTAGCGCCTCGTCTCACCGGCGCGCACGCCGGCCAGCCGCACCGCGTAGATGAACGAGCCCTCGTCCAGTGGGTCGCGCACGCTCGCGCGCACCGTGTCGCCCTGCTTCTGGTAGACGCCCTGCTCGGGGTAGATCTCGTAGAGCGCCGACTTCTTGTAGCGCCCCTCCGAGATCTCCTGCCGGTAGCGCAGCGACGACAGCGTGGCGACGTCGATCCAGCTCTCGTAGCGGTCGTGCACCCGGAAGCCCGGGATGCCGCCGTCGATCGAGAAGACGACGTGGTACGCCGGACGCCCGCGCACGGCCTCGATGCCGTCCACCCGCATCCGCGCCTTCCCCACCGGGAGGCCGCCGAAGTACGCCCTGTAGACCAGCTCCTCGCCGACCGAGAACGGCATCTGGCGCGCGCCCACGTCCACCGCCACCGGCTGAGGCGCCATCTGCGCGACGGGCTGCGCCGTCGGCGCAGCCGACGACTGCGCGGCGAGCGGCGCGGCACCCAGCGCCAGCCCGGCCGCGACGGCCGCCCGAATCCATGTTTGTCTCGCCCCGAGGGCGAACGAGTGCGCGCTCATATAGTATCTGACTCGGCCGCAGGCGCCCGGGTCACGGGTCCGCGCCGTCCATTGAATTGTCAGCGAGATGGAGTTAATTTACTCGCGGGTAGAATACTAATCGAAAAGTGGTCTCAGCGAAAGAGGCTCGGATGACACAGGCAGAGGGGCGGCGGTCGTCGGCGTCGATGAAGGCGATCCGCTGGGAGCGGCGCCCGGACGACAGGCCACAGGAGATCCTCGACGCCGCTCTACGCGTGTTCGCCGCGCAAGGTTACCGGCAGACTCGACTGGAGGAGATCGCCGAGGCCGCCGGGGTGACCAAGGGGACGATCTACCACTATTTCGAGAGCAAGGAGGACCTCCTCCTCCAGATCGTCGAGCAGAAGCACGCCCACGCCTTCGACCGACTGGTCGAGCTCGTCCGCGAGCAGAACGGCCCGGCGTCGGCGCGGATCCGGCTGGTGGTGCGCAAGGGGTTCAACATCTCGAACGCGGAGTTCCGGGACGCCACCTGCCTGCTGCTCCAGGGGGTGGTGCAGGAGTGCCCCGAGGTCTATAAGCGCTGGCTGGCCACTGGACCGGTCAGGGGGTGGCAGATCGTCGCCCGGCTGATCGAGGAAGGGCAGGCGACCGGAGAGTTCCGCCAGGACGCCGACGCCGAAGTGGCCGCCCGGATGCTGACCTCTGGGCTGATGCTCCAGCTCATCTGGCAGCAGACCCCCCAGCTCCTCCCCGACGCCTGCATCGACGCCGACCGCCTCCTCGACTCCGCCGTCGAGCTCTTCCTCCACGGCCTCCGACCGGCCGTCACCGTCTCGGCAGGAGCCACGGGCGAGTATTCGACTCGCGGGTAGACACTGGTCTTTCCCGGCGACATACAGGGCGGGTCTCGAACCCGCCCCTACACTCGTGTCGCCTGGGCGAGCTGGCGCTCGAGGTCGGCAGCCGAGGGGTCGAGCGCCGATTCGCCCTCCCCCAGGGCGTAGCGCCAGGTCTCTCCGCTCTCGTTGACGAAGACGCGGTGCGGCGGTAGGCCGGAGGGCGGCTCGGCCACGCCGTCGTCCGTGACGGGCGCATGACGGTCGCCGCGCCGGCGGTCGGTGCCGCGTCGGTCGTAGACGAACCAGCGCCGGCCGTCGCGGTCCAGGTAGATGAGCGTGCCGTCCGAGCTGCGGGTGGTCCGCGGGAGCTGCGCGGCCCGCCGCCGCTCGCCGCCCCCGCGCCACCAGTCGGTCGCGCTCGCGGCCTCGAGGACCCGGGTGAAGCCCGCGAGGTCAATCGGCATGTCGAACCAGGGGATGCCGCGCTCGCGCGCCCGGGCGGCCAGCTCCTGTGCCTGGCCCGGGACCCCGAAGATGGCGATCCCGACCTGCCGCTTGGCCGCGCGGGCGAAGAAGAGGTCGGAGCGGGCCGCGTCGAGCGAGCCGTCGAGCAGCACGACGAACAGCGGGCGCACGCGCGCGAGGGCGTCTTCGGGGCGCTCCCCGGGGTGGGCGAACGCCGGGACGCGGTGGGCCAGTTCTGCGAGAATCCCGAGCAGCGCCGCCGCCATCGGATCGTCCGAGAGGACCAGGACGGTGGACGACCGCGCCGCCGTCCGGTTCGTGCCATCGCGAGCCATCATAGTTGCGTGATTCGTGTCACAATCTGCGCCACCAGGGCGCCGATGCGCGGCCAATGCGCCCCCCGGAGCGCGAGGCGGCGCTACTTCGCTCTGTTCTCCCGTTCACGCGCGTTCTACATTGGCCGCGCGGCGGATGGACCGCCCGAGTGCTGACAGCCGGAGACGCCGCTGATGCCCGAGATCACGAAGCGCCCTACCTCGACCTTCGCCCCTGGAGGGGCCCTGGCTGGATACCAAGAGGTCGTGCTGGTCGTAGACGACAGCGAGGCAAACCGCTACGCGGTGGGGCAGATGCTCCGCCGGGCCGGCTTCGGCGTGATCGAAGTCGGCAGCGGGGAGGCGGGGATCGAGCGCGCGATGGAGGGGGCCGACCTCATCATCCTCGACGTGCACCTTCCCGACCTCGACGGCTACGAGGTCGTCCGCCGGCTCAAGACCGACGTTCGTACGGCGCACATCCCGGTGCTCCATCTCTCGGCGGTGCGGCGTGACGTCACCGACCGCGTGCAGGGGCTCGAGGCCGGCGCCGACGCGTACCTCACCCACCCGGTCGAGCCGAACGAGCTGGTGGCGATGTCGAAGGCGCTCCTGCGCCTGCGCCGCGTCGAGCACGAGCTGGTGCGGCAGCGGGGCGAGGCGATGCGCCTGCACGAGCAGGCGCAGGAGGCTCAGGCGCGCGCCGAGGAGGCGCATCGGCAGGCCGAGGACGCGAGCCGGGCGAAGAGCGACTTTCTGGCGGTGATGTCGCACGAGCTGCGCACGCCGCTCAACGCCATCGGCGGCTACGCCGAGATGCTGGCGATGGGGATCCACGGCCCCGTCACCGCTGCACAGCGCGAGGCGATCGTGCGCATCCAGGCGGCGCAGCGCCACCTGTCGTCGCTCATCAACGACGTGCTCGACCACGCACGCATCGAGACGCGGCGCGTGCAGTACGCCATCGCCGACGTCACGCTCCACGACGCGCTGGTCGAGCTCGACGCCCTGGTGGCCCCGCAGATGGCGGCGCGGGAGCTCGAGTACGTCTACATCCCCTGCGACCCCCAGCTCGTCGCGCGCGCCGACCGCGAGCGGGTGACGCAGATCGTGGTGAACCTCGTCGCCAACGCCATCAAGTTCACGCCGCGCGGCGGCCGCATCACGCTCGACTGCGCCGCCGACGACGCACAGCACGTGACGCTGCGGGTGCGCGACACCGGGCCCGGGATCCCGGCCGACCAGCTCCAGTCGATCTTCGAGCCGTTCGTGCAGCTGGACCAGCCGCGCTCCGCCCCGAACGACGGCGTGGGGCTGGGGCTGGCGATCAGCCGCGACCTGGCGCGCGGGATGGGCGGCGAGCTCACGGTCGAGAGCCGCGTCGGCGAAGGCGCGACGTTCATCCTGCGGCTGCCGCGCGCGTAGGGGACGGGGGATGGGGGACGGGTGTCAGCAGTAGCAGCGCATGCCCCGTCCCCCATCCCGCGTCCCTCCCCCACCCGGCCCACAACCTGCGACGTCCCGTCACCCCACAGTGGCGAGGAGCAGACATGGGCACGACGCTGGATCAACCCGTCCACGCGCGCGGGATCGCGGCGCCGCGCTTCGCGGCCGGCGTCGAGCGGATCCTGACGGTCTTCGTGAACGCCTACATGGTGGGCGCGCCGGGGGAGCCGTGGGTGCTCGTGGACACCGGGCTGCCGGGGTTCGCCGGGGCGGTGCGCGGCGCGGCGCGGCGGCGCTACGGCGGCGACGCGCGGCCGGAGGCGATCGTGCTCACGCACGGCCACTTCGACCACGCCGGCTCGGCGATCGCGCTGGCCGACGAGTGGGACGTGCCGGTGTACGCGCACCGCGGCGAGCTCCCCTACCTCACCGGCCGCTCGGACTACCCGCCGCGGGACCCGACCGTCGGCGGCGCGCTGGGGCTCATGTCGCGCACGTTCCCGACGCGCGGCGTGAACATGGGGCGCCGAGTGCGGGCGCTGCCGGCCGGGGGCGTGATCGCGGAGATGCCGGGGTGGCGGTGGCTGCACACCCCCGGGCACACGGCCGGCCACGTGTCGCTCTACCGCGAGTCGGACGGCCTGCTGCTCGCCGGCGACGCGCTGGCGACGGTGAACCAGGACTCGGCGCTCGCGATGGTGACGCAGCGCCCCGTGCTGTCGGTGCCGCCGGCCCCGCTGACGACGGACTGGGGCGCCGCGCGCGACAGCGTTAGGCAGCTCGCCGCCCTGCGCCCCTGGACGATCGCCGCCGGCCACGGCCGCCCGGTGAGCGGCCCCGACGTGGCCGAGGACCTCGCCGACTTCGCCCTCCGCTTCCAGCCCCCGCGCCGCGGCCGCTACGCCCACGAGCCGGCGCAGACGGACCACCGCGGCGTCATCTGGGTCCCGCCCCCGCCCCCCGACCCGCTCCCGAAGCAGCTCGTCGTCGCCGGGCTGGTGGTGGGGGCGGTGTGGGCGCTGACGAGAGAGAAGGACTGAACGGCTGCGTCCTGCGGACTACGCCTGCGACCTGCGAGCTGCGACCTGCGACCTAGCTGCCTCGGGACGCTGGGGCCTCCCGAGGGTGTCAGGTCGCAGGTCGCAGCTCGCAGGTCGCAGGCGTAGTCCGCGGGTCGCAGCTGTCGTTCGCAGCCGTTTCCGTCCTGAGCCCGAACGCCTCGGCGATCAGCTCGTACGAGCGCCGGCGCGCCGCGGGGTCGTGGACGATCGTCACCACCATCACCTCCTCGGCGCCGTAGTCGCGCGCCACGGCCTCGAGCCCCGCGCGCACCGTTCCCGCGTCGCCGACGATGAGGCGGCGGTTGAGCGCCGGCACGATCGGGAGCCGCGCCCCCGCGGGGCTGCCGCCGGCGCCCTGCGCGTCGTGCTCGGCCAGGAATCGGAGCGCCGTCTCGACGGGCGGGACCGGGATGAACTTCCCCTGGTGCAGCAGCCGCATCGCCATCCGGAAGCTCGACGCGAGGCGCTCGGCCTCCTCGGCCGTGTCGGCACAGAGCGCCCACGCCGCGACGGCGACCCGCGGCGCGTCGAGCCAGTCCGAGGGCTCGAACTCGCGGCGGTAGCGCGCGGCGATCGACACGCCGGTGGGAGTAATGAAGTCGGCGAACGCGTACGGCAGCCCGAGCTGCGCCGCCCAGACCCCGCTCTGCGGCGAGGAGCCGAGCAGCCACGGCGCCGGGACCTCGGGGCGCCCGGGGAGCGACCGCGCCAGCCGCGCGAACGGGTGCTCCGGCGGGAGGGTGTCGTCCAGGTACGCCAGCAGCTCGGCGAGCTGCTGCGGGAAGTCGTCAGGCATCGCGTGCCGGCGGTCGCGCTGGAGCGCGAACGCGGTGTTCGGGTCGGTGCCGGCGGCGCGGCCGAGGCCGAGGTCGATGCGCCCGGGGAAGAGCCCGGCGAGCATGCTGAACGTCTCGGCGACCTTGAACGGGCTGTAGTGCGGCAGCATGACGCCGCCGCTCCCGACGCGCAGCCGCGACGTGGCCGACGCGATCGGCCCGATCAGCGCCTCGGGACTCGCGCACGCCAGCGTCGGCGTCCCGTGGTGCTCGGCCACCCAGTACCGGTAGTAGCCGAGCGCGTCGGCGAGGCGCGCGAGCTCGAGCGAGTCGTGCAGCGCCCGCGACCCGGTCGACCCCTCGGGGATCGGCGACTGGTCGAGGACGCTCAGGCGGAGAGGAGGAGATTGGGTCGTCACGCGCAGCTACCACTAAACGGCGGGACACGGATGAACACGGACGACGGCACGGACGAACACCGATCTCTCCATGCGCAGCTCAAAGCTCCTCTTGCGTGGCTGGGAAGGGCGTTGGATGCCGCCGGGACGCATCCGCGTTCGTCCGTGCCGTCGTCCGTGTTCATCCGTGTCCCGCCGTTGCACGGGACGTGATCTCGTCCACCTCGGCCAGCTCCTCGGCCGTTAGGCGCCAGCTCGCGGCGGCGACGTTGGCGCGGACCTGGCCGGGCTTCGTCGCGCCGGCGATCACCGACGCGACCGCGGGGCGCGCGAGGAGCCAGGAGACGGCGAGGGCGAGGATCGTGCGGCCGCGCGACTCGGCGAACGCGATCAGCGACTCGACCACGTCCAGGTTGCGGTCGGTGAGCAGCGACTGGTAGCTGCTCTCGCGGAGGCGCGTGCCCGGCGGGAGGGGGCGCCCGCGGCGGTACTTGCCGGTGAGCAGCCCACTGGCGAGCGGGAAGAAGGGGAGGAACGCGACCCCCTGGCGCTCGCACTCGGCGAGCACGTCGGGCTCGGGCTCACGGTGGAGGAGGCTGTACTGGTTCTGCACGCCGACGAAGCGGGCCGCCCCCGGGCGTGCGGCCGACTCGGCCTCCCGGAGCTGCTCGGCGGAGAAGTTGGAGCAGCCGACCTCCCGCACCTTCCCGGCGCGCACCAGCTCGTCCAGCGCGCCGAGCGTCTCGGCGATCGGCACGGACGGGTCGGGCATGTGGAGCTGGTAGAGGTCGATGCGGTCGGTGCCGAGCCGGCGCAGGCTTCCCTCGACGGCGCGGCGGACGATCGCCGCGCTCCCGCCCGTGCCGAAGGTGCTGCGCGGGTGGCCGAACTTGGTGGCGATGATCGCCGCGTCGCGGCGGCCGGCGAGGGCGCGTCCCAGGTACTCCTCGCTCAGTCCGTCGGTGTACATGTCGGCGGTGTCGAAGAAGTCGATCCCGGCGTCGAGCGCGGCGTTCACGACCTCGGCGGTGGCGGCGGCGTCGAGGCGGCGGCCGAAGTTGTTGCAGCCAAGGCCGATGATGGAGACGTCGAGCGAGCCGATCCGTCGTCTGTCCACGTGCGATATTCTCGTCGAGGGCGTCAGGTACCAGGTACAAGGAGTGAGGCGCCAGGGAGTCCGCAGGTTCCCTGCCGCCCCCGGCCGTACGCTCGCGCACCGAGTGACCGTCACAACGCCGAGCGGGGGCCGGGTCGGGCCAGGGGTGTGGGTGTGACATTCCGTCACGCATCTTGCGCTCGTAAACATCCGCCGTCATCATGCTGACGTAGTCCGGCCGCGCGGCGCACGACAGCGCGCGGTCTGCCGCCCGCCCACCTCGCCGACGATGGCGGCGTCGGCTTCTCGAACGAGTTCGACCGCAAGACCTCGAGACTTCCGCGATACTCTCGCGGCGCGCCCGACTCATTTCGTGCGCCCGCGTTCTTGCGGCCGCCACACGACCGTGGCATCCGCATTGTCGTCCCCCCGGAAGGAGGTTCGTGCATGGCTCGTCGTCGTATCGCTCGTCTGAGCGCGGCCGCCGCAACTGCCGCCGCCGCGCTCGTCCTGGCCGCCTGCTCCGACGCCACCGTCGCGCCGGAGTCCGCCGCCGCCCCCCTCCTCGCCACGGCCGTCCGCGGAGCCGCACCCGAGCAGGTGATGCCAGGTGAGGTAATCGTGAAGCTGCGCGATGGCGCCGACGTGGAGGCAGTGGCGAAGGCGCACGGTCTCGCGCTCGGCGAGCGCGGCTACAAGGGCACGTTCGCCGTACTGCGCGGCGCCGCGGCCGGCGCCGAGCGCGCGGCCGCCGCGCGCCTGCAGGGTGACGCGCGCGTCGAGTACGCCGAGCCCAACTTCCTGCGCCAGCCCTCGACGATCGACGCGCGCCTCTGGGCGTTCTCGAACCCGGGCGGGCTCAACATGCTGTTCACGACCGGGCGGTACGCCGGGCTGCCCCTCGGGGCGTCGTCCGCGTCGCTGGTCGACGCCGACGAGGACAACGTCGAAGGGTACGCGGCCGACGGGGCGGACGTCGTCGTCGGCTCGATCGACACCGGCGTGGACCTCACGCACCCCGAGTTCACGGGGCGGCTGATCGCGGGGAACGACTGGTACACCGGCGACAACAACCCGAGCGACGAGGACGGCCACGGCTCGCACACCACCGGGACGATGGCGGGGACGACCGTCGGCGTGGCGGGGATCGCGGGCGCGGCGCCGCACGTCAAGGTGTACGTGCAGCGGGTCTGCGGCCGGCGCGGCTGCCCGACCTCGGCGATCGTCAACGCGATCCGCGCGGCGGCCGACTTCGGCGTCGTGGCGATGAACATCAGCATCGGCGGCTCCAGCGAGGCGCAGTCGGAGAAGGACGCGATCGCCTACGCGCTGAGCAAGAACGCGCTGGTCATCGCCTCGGCGGGGAACAACAGCACCGGCACCGTGAGCTGCCCGGCGTGCGACGTGAACGCGATCTCGGTCGCGGCCACCGACTGGCGGGACGCTCGCGCCTCGTACTCGAACTGGGGCGCCGGCCTGGACATCGCGGCCCCGGGCGGCAATTGCTACTCGAACACGACGCCCGAGGGGTGCATCTACAGCGCCTACCTGGCCGGCGGCTATGCCTGGGAGCAGGGGACGTCGATGGCCGCGCCGCAGGTGACCGGCACGGCGGCGATCGTCGCCTCGAAGACCGGCTTGCGCGGCACCGCGCTCCGCGACCGTATCCTGAGCACCGCCGACGACCGCGGCGCCCCGGGCTACGACACGATCTTCGGCAACGGGCGGCTGAACAGCTACCGCGCGGTGACCGGGACGTCGCTGGCGGCTGGGCAGTAACGAACCAGGGTTCTGGTGGGCCCTTGATGAATCAGGGGCCCACCAACCTGCCCGTCCCGCGCAGCGCCCCCACCTCCTTCCTCCCCGCCCATGCGCCCGAGCCTTCCCCTCGCCGCACTCGCCCTCCTGGCCGCCGCCGCCTGCGGCGACTCCACACCTAACGATCCGGTCGCCCCGAGCCTGATCATCAACGGCCAGCCGACCGGCGGCGCCTACGGCAACGTGGGCGCGATGCTGCTGGACTTCGACTTCGACGGCAAGGTGAGCGGCGGCGACCAGTGGTGCACCGGCAGCCTCATCTCGCCGACCGTCTTCCTCACCGCCGGCCACTGCACGGCGGACATCCCGCTCTACGCGCCCGGTGCGCCGGTGTACGTGTCGTTCGCACCGGACCTGTACGCGAAGGGCGCGAAGTTCATCAAGGCGACCGGCTACGAGACGGACCCGGACTACGGCACCGCCCCCGCCAACCTCCAGGGCACCGGACACGACCTCGCCGTCGTCTTCCTCCCCGCGAGCGCGACGAAGGGGATGACGTCGCTCCAGCTCCCACCGGCGGGCTACCTGGACCAGCTCCAGGCGCAGGGCGGGCTGTCGGGCCAGCTGTTCGTGAACGTCGGCTACGGTACGTCGGCCAACCACTCGGGAATCCCGATCCTCGGCTACGACGGCAAGCGCAACTACTCGCAGTCGCTGTACATGGGGCTCAACTCGCAGTGGCTGGGGCTCAACATGAACACCGCCGCCACGGGCCTCGGCGGCGACTGCTACGGCGACTCGGGCGGCCCGAAGTTCCTCGACGGCAACACCACGATGATCGTCGCCACCGTCACCACCGGCGACTACTGGTGTCGCGCGACGAGCTGGGACTACCGGCTCGACACGCGCGAGGCGCGGAGCTTCCTCGGGCACTTCGTGGCGCTGCCGTAGGAGGCGAGACTCGGGTCTCGGGGCTCGGCCATCGGCCATCGGGACTCGGCACTCGGCACTCGGCAGTGGGGCATCCCGGGGCACTCACTGGTGGGCCCTTGATTCATCAAGGGCCCTGGGCTGCCAGATCGGGATGCCTGGGCCCTTGATGAATCAAGGGCCCACCACTGCCTGGCATCCAGCCGAGTCCCGAGTCCCGATGGCCGAGCCCACCCGCCCGCCTGCGGCGGGCACCCGCCGAGCCCCGATGGAACAGGCGCCCGTCGTCAGGCAGTGCGTTTCCGCGACGCGGACGGGCTGGACTTCCCCTGACGTATTGGCCGGGTTCGCTCTATCTTGCTCTGACGCCTCGGGCGCAGGGCTCGGCGCGACCACGCACGACCGGCGGAGTGCAGCTGCATGCCCGAACGGACACACGCCGAGCGCGCCGACCCCCGCGTCAGCACCGGCATCCAGGGGCTCGACGACATTCTCGGTGGCGGGCTGCCGAGCCACCGGCTCTACCTCGTTGACGGCGAGCCGGGCACCGGTAAGACGACGCTGGCGCTCCAGTTCCTGCTGGAAGGCCGGGCCCGCGGCGAGCGCGGGCTCTACGTCACGCTCTCCGAGACCGCGGAGGAGCTGCGCGCGTCTGCCGATTCGCACGGCTGGTCGATCGACGGGCTCGAGATCTTCCAGCTCCAGGCGGCCGACGCGGCCGGGGACGAGGCGTACACGCTCTTCCACCCGGCCGAGGTGGAGCTGAGCCAGACCGTGGAGGCGGTGTACAGCGCGGTCGAGCGGGCCGAGCCGGCGCGCGTCGTGTTCGACTCGCTCTCGGAGATGCGCCTGCTGGCGCGGGACGCGCTCCGCTTCCGGCGGCAGATCCTGTCGCTGAAGCAGTTCTTCGTCGGGCGCGACTGCACCGTGCTCCTGCTCGACGATCGCTCCGCCCCCGAGGCCGACCTCCAGCTCCACAGCCTGGCGCACGGCGTCCTGATGCTCGAGCAGCTGGCGATGGAGTACGGCTCCGAGCGCCGGCGGCTCCAGGTGAAGAAGCTGCGCGGCGTCCGCTTCCGCGGCGGCTACCACGACTTTCGCATCCGGACCGGGGGGCTCGAGCTCTACCCGCGCATCCTCAGCGACCGGCTGGTGGACGGCATCCCGCGCGACGAGATCCCGAGCGGATCGCCCGAGATGGACGCGCTGCTCGGCGGCGGACTGACGAGGGGGACGAGCCTGCTCGTCACCGGCGCCGCCGGCACCGGGAAGACCGTCCTGAGCGCGCAGTACGCGCTGACGGCGGTGCGGCGCGGCGAGCGCGCCCGGCTCTACATGTTCGACGAGCGGGTGGCGACGTTCCGCAGCCGCGCGGCCGGGTTGGGACTGGAAGTGGAGGACGCGCTGGCGGACGGGCGGCTCACGCTGCGGCAGATCGAGCCCACCGAGCTGTCGCCGGGGGAGTTCGCGCACGAGATCCGGCGGGCGGTGGAGCAGGAGGGCGTGAGCCTGATGGTGCTCGACTCGATCAACGGCTACATGCAGGCGATGCCGACCGAGCGCCAGCTCACCGTGCAGGTGCACGAGCTGCTGACCTACCTCACCAACCACGGCGTCACGATCGTGATGACGCTGGTGCAGCACGGCGTCTTCGGCGGGCCGGTGGACGAGGCGGCGGAGGTGAGCTACCTCGCCGACGCGGTCATCCTCATGCGCTACTTCGAGCACGCGGGCGCGGTGCGGCAGGCGATCTCCGTCGTCAAGAAGCGGAGCGGCGCGCACGAGCGGACGATCCGCGAATGCCGCGTGGGGCCGGGGGGGCTGCACGTGGGGGAGCCGCTGCACGAGTTCCGCGGCGTGCTCACCGGCGTCCCAGAGTACGTCGGCCACGGCGAGCCGCTGATGGCCGGCTCCGTCGACGACTCGGCGCGCTGACCGGCGGGGCCGATGGAGTCGGTGGGATCGGCGGAGCCGGTGGTGGACCGCTCGGGCGAAGCCGCCGTGCTCGCGCCGAGCGGGCGCGACGGCCCGCTCGCCGCGCAGGTGCTGGGGCGATGGGCGGTGCCCGCGGTCGCGTACGCCGACATGGCGGCGCTCTGCGCCGCGGTCCGGCGTGGAGTCGGCGTGGTGGTGCTGGCCGAGGAGGCGCTCCACGCCGACGCGCGCGACGTGCTGCTGCGCGAGCTGGACGCGCAGCCGGCGTGGTCGGACGTGCCGCTGGTCGTGCTGACGCCGGAGGGCGAGCTCGCCCGGGCGATCTCGAGCGGGGTGGAGGCGCTGGCCCGCCGCGGCAACGTGACGCTGCTGGAGCGGCCGGTGCGCGTGGCCACCCTGGTGACCGCGGTGCGCTCGGCGCTGCGGGCGCGCGAGCGGCAGTACGACGTGCGGGACGCCCTCACCGAGGTGGAGGCGGCGCGCGTCGAGGCCGAGCGGGCGAACCGCGCGAAGAGCGATTTCCTGGCGGTGATGAGCCACGAGCTGCGCACCCCGCTCAACGCCATCGCCGGCTACGTCGAGCTGATCGAGCTGGAGGTGCACGGGCCCGTGACCGGCGCGCAGCGCGAGGCGCTCCGGCGCGTGCAGAAGAGCCAGCGGCACCTGCTCGGGCTGATCAACGGCGTGCTGAACTACGCGCGGATCGAGACCGGCACCGTGCGCTTCGAGCTCGCGCCGGTGCCGGTGGACGAGACGCTGGCCACCTGCGAGGCGCTGATCGCCCCGCAGGCCAGCGCGCGCGGGCTCCGCCTCGACTTTCCCGGTTGCGACCCCGCACTGGCGATCCACGGCGACATGGAGAAGGTCCGGCAGATCGTGCTCAACCTGCTCACCAACGCGGTGAAGTTCACCGAGCCCGGCGGAACCGTGTCGATGACCGGCGAATCGCGCGACGGCACGGTCCTGGTCCGCGTCGCCGACACCGGCTGCGGGATCGCGGACGACAAGCAGCAGGCGATCTTCGAGCCGTTCGTGCAGGTGGACGTGCGCCTGACGAGGACGCAGGAGGGGGTGGGGCTGGGGCTGGCGATCAGCCGCGACCTGGCGCGCGGGATGGGCGGCGAGCTCACGGTCGAGAGCACGGTCGGCGCGGGGTCCACCTTCACCCTCTCGCTGCCGCGGGCGTAGCCGCGGGCGTGAAGGTTGCTGGCAGCCCGGGACCGATGACTACTCTCCAGATCATCGGCGTCCCGATGGACTTGGGCGCGAGCCGGCGCGGGGTGGACATGGGACCGTCCGCCATGCGGGTGGCCGACCTCGACCGGCGGCTGGTCGCGCTCGGCCACGCGGTGGAGGACCGGTGCGACGTCCGGGTGCCGCTGCGCGAGGGGCTGCTCGACCAGTGCACGGACGCGCCGCCGCCGGGGCCCAAGTTCCTCCCCGCGATCGCCGGCGTCTGCGCCGAGCTTGCTCGGCTGACCGAGGGGGCGGTGGCGGCGGGGAAGGTGCCGGTCGCGGTGGGGGGCGACCACTCGCTCGCCGCAGGGTCGGTGGCGGGCGTCAGCACGGCGCTCGCGCGGCGCGGGGAGCGGCTCGGGGTGATCTGGCTCGACGCGCACGCCGACGTCAACACGCCCGAGACGAGCCTCACGGGCAACGTGCACGGGATGCCGCTCGCGCACCTGCTCGGCCACGGCGACCCGGCGCTGGCCGGGCTGGCAGGCGGCGCGGGGCCCGCCGTGCGCGCCGAGAACGTCGCGCTGGTGGGTGTGCGCGACATCGACGCCGCCGAGCGGCGGCACCTGCGCGAGTGGGGCGTGGCCACGTACACGATGCGCGACTTGGACGAGCGCGGGCTGCGCGCGGTGATGGAAGACGCGCTGCGCGTCGCCGGGCGCGGCACCGCCGGCATCCACCTCTCGTGCGACCTCGACTGGGTGGACCCCGTGCACGCGCCCGGCGTCGGCACCCCGGTCGCGGGCGGGGCGAGCTACCGCGAGGCGCACCTGGCGATGGAGATCGCCGCCGACTCCGGTCGCCTGACGTCGCTCGACATCGTCGAGATCAACCCCGTGCTGGACGAGCGCAACCGCACCGCGGAGCTCGCGGCGGGGCTCGTGCTGAGCGCGTTCGGGCTCAGGATCCTGTAGCGGAGCGCGCCGGGTCCTCGGCCTTCACGATCGAGATGGCGCCGTTGCGTTCGACGATCGCGTACTTGATCTGCTCCTCGCGCTCCAGCCCATTCTGCCGCGCGGCGGCCAGCACGTCCTCCGTGTGGATGCGCAGCTTGCGCATCCGCTCCGGATGCCACTCGCCGCGGCCGAGAACGACGACCGGCGTGCCGTCGGCCACGCGGCCGAAGCGCTGGGAGCGGTCCTTGAGCCAGGCGACCGTCACGTGCATGAGGCCGATGGTGAAGACCGCGAGGACGCCGTTCGTCAGCGAGCGGTCGTCGGAGACGACGGCCTGGATCATCATGCCGCCGACCAGGAAGATCACGATCATCTCGAACGGCGTCATGTGGTCCACGGCGCGCCGGCCGATGATGCGGAAGAGCGAGAGCAGCACCACGTAGGCGACCGCGGCGCGGATGATGGTTCCCACTTCGGGACCTCGTCGTCAGGCGTCAGGGGTAGATGAGCTGCCGGATCTCGAGCGCCGGCGGCGCGGCCGAGGCGGCGCCGGACGCGCCGTCCAGCGGGGGCGGCGGGCCGGCGAGGAGCGCCATGCGCCCGCGGTGCCGCCCCGCCACGCCCGGCTGCACCGCGAACAGCACGGTGGCCGAGTCGGATTCCGGCGGGACCTGGAAGGTGTAGACGACGCCGTCGGAGACCGGCGCGGCGCTGACCGCGGTCGGCACCGTCCGCTCGACCGGCATCCCGTGGAGCAGGTCGTTGCCGAGCCAGATGCTCACCTGCCCGGCGGACATCGCGGCCTTGCCGACGTGCGCCGCCAGCATGGTCGGCGTGCGGAAGCGGGCGAAGCGCTCGTAGTCCACGCGCAGCAGCGCGCCCTGGTCGCCGGCGGTCGCCCTGGCGAGCGGCCCGCGCCCGAACAGGCCGCTCAGGCCGAGCAGCACGAGGGCGGCCATCACCGCCCACCCCGCGCGCTGCACGCGGAACCAGAAGTACTCGAACTTCTCGTCGAAGCCGACCTCGACGTCACCGGCCCGGCTCAGTGCCATCGCCCACCTCCTCTACCGTCTCTACCGTCTCTACCGTCTCTACCATGTCGGCCCGCGCGGCGGCGCCGGCCGGCGCCGCGGGAGGGGTGGCGCTGCGCAAGAGCTGTGCGCGAGGGAGGAGCGTACGGCGGCGTACGCGCGCGACGGCTAGTTAGGCAGGGACGCCGTGCTACCAGAAGACGCGCCGGAGCCCGGCGGCGTCGCGGCGGCGCATGCGGAGGTAGATGACGAGGCCGGAGAGGGCGAGCAGGGCGAGCGACAGCCCCCAGAGCATCGCCAGCACCAGCCCGCCGTCGCCGAACGCCTCGCCGCTGTGCAGGCGGTAGAGAAAGGGCTTGTCGGCGTACGCCTCGCTCGACAGCAGCGCGCCGGTGCGCGCGTCGAGCACGAGCTTGCGGTCCTCGCCGCCGGCCGGCTTGCCGGTGTAGACCGCCACCGTCGGCCGCGGCCCCTTCATCTGGATGGTCACCCGGTCCACCGGCGCGTCCCCGGCCTGCGCGGCGGCCGTCGCCAGCGCCCGCGCGAGCGCGGACGACCAGACGTCCGGCGGCGAGCGCAGCGTGACCGGGCTGACCAGCTCCCGCGTCGCCTCCCGCTCGCGCTCCGCCTCGCCGAAGAACTCGGTGAAGGCGACGAGGAAGCCGGTAACGGCGGCGAAGAGCAGGAAGAGCGCGGCCGGGAAGCCGATCCAGCGGTGCCACTTTCTCCAGAAGGCGGTGGTGAGCATGCGGAAAAAGCTCGACGGGCGTTCGGCCGGCCGCCAGCGATCGCGCGGACTGGTGACGCGTCGCGCGCGCGCGCATTTTTCAGCGTGACGTCGAAGCTCCCGCTCCGCTACGCCGCCGTCCTCGCGCTGTGCGCCGCCGCCTGCTCCGGCGGCGCCGCGCCGCCGCCGCGCGCGGTCCAGCGGGCGGCCCCGGCCGCCGCGCCCGCCCCCGCCGCCGCCGCCGCCCCCACCGCGGCGCCCTCGGACGCGCCGACCGCCGACCCGCGCGACGCGCTGGCGCCGCTCGCCGGCGGCCGGGGCGCGGCGGCGGTGGACAGCGCCGCGGCGGCCGCCTACTTCGCGCAGCAGGTGGCGGAGAAGCGATACACGGACGCGCTGTTCGCGCAGCGCCTGGGCGCGGAGATGGTGGTGCGCAAGATCGCCTACCCGGCGGCCGACGGCCTAACGATCCCCGCCTACCTGTTCGCGCCCGCGGACGGCGCCGCCGCCGCCGCCGGCCGCGCGTCGCGCCCGGTCGTGCTGTTCGCCCACGGCGGCGTGCACGGCGACTTCGGGCTCGTGCACCTGGAGCAGGTGCGGTCGCTGGTCGCGCACGGGTACGTGGTCGTCGCGCCGGAGTACCGCGGCAGCACGGGCTACGGCCCGCGCTTCTACGCCGCGATCGACTACGGCGGGCGCGAGGTGGAGGACGTCGTCGCCGCGCGCGACTACCTGGCGACGCAGCTCCCCGCCGCGGACCTGGGGCGCGTGGCGGTGATGGGGTACAGCCACGGCGGCTACATCGCGCTGCACGCGGTGGTGCGCTACCCCGCGCTCTTCCGCGCCGCCGTCGCCCACGTTCCGGTGGCCGACCTGCCGACGCGCATGCGCACGCACCCGGCCTGGTACCAGGCGGTCTTCGCGGCGCAGCCGGGCTTCGGCGCCACGCTGGCCGAGGACCCGCGTCCCTACGTCGAGCGCTCGCCGTCGTCGCACGCGCGCCGGCTGCGCACGCCGGTGCTGGTGCACGCGGCCGACAACGACGACGACGTCTTCATCGCCGAGAACCGCATCCTCCGGGACTCGATGGTCGCGGCCGGCATGGACCGCGCGGGGCTCTACAGCTACCGCGAGTTCCACGAGCCGCCGGGCGGCCACTCCTTCGGCGTCCTCGACACCCCGCAGGGCCGCGAGAGCTGGGCGGAGACGCTGGCGTTCCTCGCCAGGCATCTCGGCCGGTCGAAATGATCGACCACAGAGGCACAGAGAACACAGAGGACGGGCACCAAGGAGATTGTCCCCCTGCCGGGACGAGATGCTGCCTCGGGGTTGAGGGACTCCCTCTCGTGTGCCGTCCTCTTCGTCTTCTGCGTCCTCTGCGGTTCAATCGTTCTTCAGCGAAGCCGACCGGCCGGGGGCCCCTCTCCCGTGTGCCCCTCCTCGGTGTCTCTCTGCCTCGGTGGTCGATTCTGTTCTTCGTCGCGGCTGGATGCGCGCCCGCGCACGGCGGCAGCGCGAGCCCGAGCGGCGTCGTCACCATCCGCGCGCGCACCGTCCTCGACGGACGCGGGGGGACGATGCGCGACGCGGTGATCACCGTGCGCAACGGCACGATCGAGCGGGTGGACACGGGCGCCGCGGCGCGACGCGGGCCGGTCACGTACGACCTGGGCGCGCGCACGGTCATGCCGGGGATGGTCGACGCGCACGTGCATCTGGGGTGGTACTTCAACAGGGGCGGCACGCTCCACACGCCTGACGACGGCGACACGCCGGCCGAGTCGTTCCGGGCGCGGGCCGCGAACGCGCGGGCGATGCTGGCGGCCGGCGTCACCACCGTGCAGAGCATCGGCGGGCCCGAGGACGGCGAGCTGCGCGACTCGATCGCCCGCGGCGCGATCCCGGGGCCGCGCGTGCTGACGTCGCTCCAGCCGGTGACCGACCGCCGGCTCCCGCCGGACGCGCTGCGCCAGCTCGTGCGCCAGCGCAAGGCGCAGGGGGCGGACGTCATCAAGATCTTCGCCTCGGCGGGGCTCGGCGGGGGCGGCGGGCAGACGCTGACCGACGAGCAGCTGGCCGCGCTCTGCGGCGAGGCGAAGGACGCCGGGCTGCGCACCGTCGTCCACGCGATGAGCGCGCCGAGCGTGCGCGCGACCGCGCTCGCCGGCTGCACCGAAGTCGAGCACGGGCTCTTCGCCACCGACGCCGAGCTGCGGCTGATGGCCGAGCGCGGAGTCTGGTTCGGCCCGCAGGTCTGCCTCGTCTTCCGCAACTACCTGGACCACCGCGAGACCTACGCGCGCTCGGGCTTCTCGAGCGACGCCTTCGCCGCCCTCGCCGGCGCGCTCCCGACGGCGCGCGAGACCTTTGCCCGCGCGCTCGCGACGCCCGGCCTCCGGGTGATCTTCGCCACCGACGCCGTGGCCGGCGCGCACGGCCGCAACGCCGACGAGCTCCTCTGCCGCGTGCGCGACGCCGGCCAGCCGCCGATGGACGCGATCGTCTCGGCGACCTCCCGCTCCGCGCAGGCCCTCGGACTCGGCGAGCGCGTCGGCGCCATCGCGCCGGGACTCGACGCCGACATCATCGCGCTCGACGGCGACCCGGTCGCGGACATCCAGGCGCTGAAGCGCGTGGCGTTCGTGATGAAGTCGGGCAAGGTATTCGCCGGCGACGAGCTCAGGCGGTGATTCGACACGGACGGCAACGGCAACGGCATTTCGACAGGATGGACAGGATGAACAGGATGGTGAACAGGATGGCGGCCCCGGGAAGCTTCCCGGGGCCTTCATCCTGTTCATCCTGTTCATCCTGTCAAAGCCGTTGCCGTTGCCGTTCATCCGGTGGTGGGTCAGTTCGAGGGCAGGCGCCGCGACGGCAACGGCAACGGCGACGGCAACGGCATTTTGACAGG
>Ga0126308_10000034_pt1 | contig 27308 bp, 11 predicted proteins | sample Plot55_FD_92533 | JGI IMG/M metagenome (GOLD analysis project Ga0126308, IMG submission 92533) | Serpentine soil microbial communities from UC McLaughlin Reserve, CA, USA - Plot55 | ecosystem: Environmental > Terrestrial > Soil > Grasslands | place: USA: UC McLaughlin Reserve, Lake County... | reverse complement strand
CGAGGCGAAGGTACGCGATTCGGAAGGCAACCTCGTCGCCATGGGGACTGGCGCGTTCCGCGTGTTCGAGAGGAAGGGCAACGCGATCGTTTGAGCCACAGCCTCTTATTGCCGATCTGCAAGCCGCCGAGTGGCCATTCAATCGGCCCTCAGTAATTCCAAGCCCTCGGCGCCCACACTACTCAGGAAAGTACGGAATCTCACCTCGGTGGGTTTTGTAATCTCCGGCTGATATGACGTTGCCCTCGCAGTGTAATACTTGACTCGAAACGCCGCCCCTGCTGCTTTGCAGCAGTCGGAGCACAACGCCTCAACGAGCGATCTGTTTCGTTACCTTAGCCTCGTTGTTCGTGCGCTCGACGTGCGGTTCGACCAGGTCCCCACCGGATACACGGCGTTACCGCACGAATACGCTCCTGTCAAGATCCTACAATAACCGCAAATCAGCAAAATCACCGGACGGGAGCAGGACGGACTGGACTACGCCGGAGCCAACCCTGTATATTGCTTCATCCAGTTCTGTACGGCGGCCAAAATTACGAGCCCGTCGCTCTAGCAAGGGCAGCTGGAGGATCCGGACCGATAGGCAACCGGCTACTTTTTTCGAGGTTGAAGCCAAAATTCATCGCCGATTCATTCAGAATTCATCGCCGATTCATTCAGAATTCATCGCTGCATGCTTTAGTGCGGGGATTAGGCTCGGGAAAGGAGCCAAACGAAGGCCATGTACGGCGGAGAGCGAACAGAAACCAATCCGCAGCACTGCACTGCTATGAGACGCAAATGCCACCGTTCGGGCAGCAGGTAGACGACACAGGCGGACAGGCCGTCGGTGATGGCAGCTCAGGTCCGCCCGCCATATCGCTGCCCAGGGGAGGGGGCGCCATCCGAGGGATGGGAGAGAAGTTCTCAGCCAACCCAGTTACAGGCACAGGTTCGCTGAGCGTTGCTATCTTTACCAGCCCGGGCCGCTCCGGTTTCGGCCCGCAGCTCTCGCTCTCCTACGACTCCGGCGCCGGCAACGGACCGTTCGGTTGGGGTTGGAGCCTCTCTATACCATCGATTACTCGCAAGACCGACAAGGGGTTGCCCACGTACCGAGACGCGGAGGAATCCGACGTCTTTATCTTGTCCGGCTCGGAAGACTTTGTGCCGGCGCTCAAAGAAGTCAACAGTCGATGGGAACATGACGTCGTTGCAAGAAGAATCGGTTCCGATGACTACGTTGTACATCGCTACCGCCCTCGCATAGAAGGCCTCTTCGCCCGCATCGAACGTTGGACGCGTAAGCGCGACGGCGACACGTACTGGCGCTCGATCTCCAGGGACAACGTCACAACCCTCTACGGCAAGACGAAGGAGAGCCGAATTGCCGATCCTGCCGACCCATCGCGCGTCTTCAGCTGGTTGATCTGCGAGAGCTACGACGACAAGGGCAACGCGATCATCTACGGGTACGTGCCGGAAGACTCGGAAGGGGTCGATCTATCCCAGGCGAACGAGAGAAACCGAAACGATAAGAGCCGCTCTGCCAACCGCTACCTCAAGCACATCAAATATGGCAACCACACCCCGCGGGAGCCCGATGAAGCCCTGGCCCAGCGGACCGACTGGCTGTTCGAGGTGATCTTCGACTACGGCGAACATGACACCGACGTGCCGACACCGGACGACAGCGGAGGATGGCTTTGCCGCCACGACCCGTTCTCGTCGTACCGCGCTGGCTTCGAAGTACGAACGTATCGCTTGTGCCAGCGCGTCCTTATGTTCCACCATTTCCCTGACGAAGAGGAGGTCGGTAAGGACTGCCTCGTACGTTCGACCGATTTTGTCTATCGGGACATTCGCAATAACACCGAGGACCTCAGGAAGGGGCACCCGACCGCCTCATTCATCGCGTCCGTTACCCAGAGCGGCTACAAGCGCCGGCCAGAAGGCGGCTATCTAAAGAAATCGCTGCCACCGTTGGAGCTCGAATACAGTCAGGCGACTATTCAGGACGAGGTCCAGGAAATTGACCCGGAGAGCCTCGAAAACCTGCCCTACGGGCTGGACGGCTCGCGCTACCAGTGGATAGATGTGGACGGCGAGGGGATACCCGGCATCCTGACCGAGCAGGCCGACGCGTGGTTCTACAAGCGCAACATCAGCCCGGTCTCGTTCGAGCGCGAGGAGGGAGGGGGAACGACCGTTGCGCGCTTCGCACCGATAGAACTCCTCGGCGACAAGCCCTCCCTAGCCGAGGGGAACGGTCGGGGCCAGCAGCTCCTCGACCTGGCGGGCGACGGATCGCTCGACCTGGTGCAGTTTGACGACCCCGTGTCGGGCTTCTACGAGCGCACGGACGACGCAGGCTGGGACACGTTTACCCCCTTTAGCTCTCTGCCGAGGCTGAACTGGAACGATCCAAACCTGAGGTTCGTCGATCTCACCGGTGACGGTCATGCCGACGTTCTACTCACAGAGGACGAAGTTTTCCTAGCGTGGTACCCCTCGCTAGCCGAAGCGGGGTTCGGCCATGAGGAAAGGGTGCGCCAATCCCTGAACGAAGAAAAGGGGCCACGACTCGTCTTCGCCGACGGGACCCAATCCGTCTATCTGGCCGACATCTCCGGCGACGGGCTGACCGACCTGGTGCGCATACGCAACGGCGAGGTGTGCTACTGGCCCAACCTCGGCTACGGACGCTTCGGGGCCAAGGTAACAACGGAGAACGCGCCCTGGTTCGACGCACCCGAGCTGTTCGACCAGCGGCGCATCCGCCTTGCCGACATCGACGGCTCCGGCACGACCGATATCATTTACCTAGGCCATAATGGCGTCCACCTGTACTTCAATCAGTCCGGGAATGGCTGGAGCGAAGAGCACACGCTAGGGCAGTTCCCCCACATCGACAACCTATCTTCGGTGACGGCGATAGATCTGCTTGGCAACGGCACCGCTTGCCTGGTCTGGTCATCATCCTTGCCTGGAGACACACGCTGGCCCATGCGCTACGTCGAACTGATGGGCGGGCAGAAGCCCCACCTGCTGGTCAAGGTGGCGAACAACCTGGGTGCGGAGACCCATGTACGATATGCGCCCTCCACCCGGTTCTCCCTGGCGGATAAGCTGGCTAGGAAGCCCTGGATCACCAGATTGCCTTTCCCGGTGCATGTAGTTGAGCGGGTAGAGACCCACGACCGTATCAGCCGCAACCGCTTCGTCACCCGCTACGCCTACCACCACGGCTACTTCGATGGCACAGAGCGCGAGTTCCGCGGCTTCGGGATGGTCGAGCAGTGGGACACTGAGGCGTTCGCCGCGCTCAGCGCCAGTGACGCATTTCCGGATGCGACCAATGTCGATGAGGGCTCCCACGTACCGCCTGTGTTGACCAGGACCTGGTTCCATACCGGCGCCTATTTTGAGGGTAGTCGCATCTCCCGACTGTTTGAGAATGAGTATTACCAGGAGGAGTTCGATCCTAGCGAAGACTTAGCGGATCTGGCCGAGGCACAGCGGCACGCGATGCTCCTCGACGACACAATTCTGCCTATGGGCCTGTCGGCGGATGAAGCGCGCGAAGCTACTCGGGCGCTTAAGGGCTCGATTCTGCGCCAGGAAATCTACGCGCTCGACAACACAGAAGAAGCGGATCGCCCCTACAGCGTCTCCGAGCGGAACTACGCCCTCAAACGGCTGCAACCGCGTGGGGAAAACAGGCACACCGTATTCTTCGCCCATCCGCGAGAGACCGTCGATTTCCACTACGAGCGGAAGCTGTACGATGTCGTCGGCCACAAGCTGGCCGATCCGCACGTCACGCACTCTATGATCCTGGATGTGGACGACTTCAGCAACGTGCTGAGGTCGGTCGCCATCGGCTATGGACGCCGCTACGATGATCCCGACCCGCTGCTCACCAGCGACGATAAGGAGAAACAAAGGCGCACGCTGATCACCTATACGGAGAACCACTTTACCAACCCTATCCTGGAGAAAGATGCACATCGAACGCCGCTTCTTTGCGAAACCCGCAATTTCGAACTCCTGAAGGTTAAATCCGCGTCTAACCAGGTTGGCGTGACGAACCTCTTCCGTTTCGAGGAGATGCAGGGCAGGGTGCGGGAAGCCGCCGACGGAGAGCATGACCTCCCCTACGAGGACGTGGAAGCGACTGGCGCGGTGGAGGACCATGCCTACCGGCGCCTGATCGAACACGTACGCACGCTATATCGCCGCGACGATCTGACCGGTGCGCTGCCCTTGGGCCAGATCCAGTCGCTGGCCCTGGCCTTCGAAAGCTACAGACTGGCGTTTACACCGGGGCTGCTCTCCCGCATATATAGGCGCGATCTCAACGGTTCCCAAGAAGAGTTGCTTCCCGACCCAGTCGACGTTCTCAGCGATGAAGGCCGCTACGTTCGGAGTAAAGATCATAAAGCTCTCGGTAGGTTCCCAGATGAGCCCGAAGATAACTGGTGGATTCCCTCAGGGCGAGTGTTCTACTCCCCTGACACGTCCGATACGCCGCCTAAGGAGCTCGCCCACGCGCGGGAGCATTTCTTTTTGCCTCACCGCTACCGTGACCCGTTCCACACCGATTTGATCAACACTGAGAGCGTCGTCGGCTACGACGCTTACGATCTACTAGTGCAGGAAACCTACGACGCTCTTGGCAACCGTATCACTGCAGGCGAGCGCAATATCGACCCTACCCAGCCACTCGTGTGCCACGGCCAAGACTATCGGGTACTCCAACCCGCGCTCGTGATGGACGCTAACCGCAACCGTTCGGCCGTCGCCTTCGACGTCCTCGGTATGACGGCGGGAACAGCTGTGATGGGTAAGCCCGAAGATAAACCTCAGCATGGCGACTCACTGGATGGTTTTGACCCGGACCTGTCTGTCGCTGCCGTCATCGCCCACCTCCGAGACCCTCTCGTCGCTCCGCACGCTATCCTTCGACGGGCTACCACGCGCCTGGTGTACGACCTGTTCGGTTACTATCGCACGAAATCCCAAGCAGACCCGCAGCCCGCCGTCGTCTACACCCTGGCCCGCGAAACTCACGACGCTGATCTAACACCCGCTCATGTGACGAAGATCCAGCACAGCTTCTCCTACTCTGACGGCTTCGGCCGTGAGATTCAGAGGAAAGTCCAGGCCGAGCCGGGGCCGATTCCCACGCGGGATCCGGCAACCGGACGAATCATCGTCGTAAACGGCCAACCGGAGATGACTCCGAACAAAGCGAGCGTACGCTGGGTAGGCAGCGGATGGACAGTGCTCAATAACAAGAGCAAGCCCATCCGTCAGTACGAGCCGTTCTTTACCGGCACTCACCGCTTCGAGTTCGAAGTTCGCATTGGCGTCAGCTCAGTACTTTTCTATGACCCCGTCGGACGCGTGGTCGGCACTTTGCACCCTGACCACACCTGGGAGAAGGTGATCTTCGATCCATGGCGGCAGGAAACGTGGGATGTCAGTGACACTGTGCTTGTGGCCGACCCGCAAAACGATCCTGACGTAGGCGATTTCTTCCGTCGCTTACCAGACACGGACTACCTACCCACCTGGTACGCTAAGCGCCAAGAAGGGGCGCTCGGCCCACAAGAGCAAGATGCCGCCCGCAAAGCGGCTATTCATGCGAATACCCCAGCCGTCGCTAACTTTGATTCCCTCGGGCGCACCTTTCTCACCATAGCGCATAACAAGTTCAAGCGCAGCGATACGGTCCCATCCGATCCGCCTGCCGAGGAATTCTACCTTACGCGCTCACTCTTCGACATCGAGGGTGACCAACGCGAAGTGATCGACGCCAAGGGTCGTGTCGTAATGCGTTACGACTACGACATGCTTAGCGGCCGCATCCATCAGGCGAGTATGGAGGCAGGCGAACGGTGGACGCTGAACGATGTCGCGGGTAAGCCGATCCGCGCTTGGGACAGTCGCGGTCACGAGTTCCGCACCACCTACGACCAACTACGGCGACCCACCGAATCCTATCTGCGCGAGGGCGCAGAGCCAGAGCGGCTGGTAGAGCGCACCGTCTATGGCGAAACCCGGCCCAACCCGGAGGCCAGTAATCTGCGCGTGAAGGCAGTCCAGCTCTTCGATCAAGCGGGCGTCGTCACCACCGAGCGTTACGATTTCAAGGGCAACCCGCTGCGTAACCAGCGCCAGCTTGCCCAGGAGTATAAGACTACCCTGGACTGGTCGGACACCGTGCCGCTTGAAGCATCTACCTACACCAGCTGCACTCGCTACGATGCGCTCGACCGGCCGGTCGAATTGACTACGCCGGATAACAGTGTCATCCGTCCCACCTACAACGAAGCCAACCTGCTCGACGCTCTGGAGACGACTCTGCGTGGTGCGTCGGTCGCCACCCCATTTATCACCGACGTTGAATACGACGCCAAAGGGCAGCGTACTCTGATTGCATATGGTAACGATGTTAGGACTACCTACCAGTACGACCCCCTAACCTTCCGCCTAGTCCGCTTACTCACCTGGCGCAAGGCCCCAGTCTTTTCCGACGATCGCCCGCAGCGACCCCCTGTCGGGTTGCCTGGCTGCTACGTGCAGAACCTACACTACAATTACGATCCGGTTGGCAACATCACCCACATCCGCGACAGCGCCCAGCAGACCATATTCTTCCGAAATCGCTGCGTCGAGCCGAGCACCGAATACACGTACGATGCCCTCTACCGCTTGATCGAGTCCACCGGTCGCGAGCACCTGGGGCAAATCGGCGGCACACCGGACCCACACTCGCACAGCGACGCCACCCGCGCTGGCCTGTTGCATCCCGGCGACGGCAACACCATGGGCACGTACGCCGAGCGCTACGTCTACGACGTCGTAGGCAACTTCCTGGAGATGCGGCATCGCGGCAGCGACCCGGCTAATCCCGGCTGGACACGGACCTACGCGTACGACGAACCCAGCCTGATCGAACCTTCCGAGCAGAGCAACCGTCTGAGCCAGAGCACGACTAATAACGGAAACCCAATCACCGAACACTATCTTTACGATGCGCACGGCAACATGACCCGCATGGCCCACCTGGGCGGCACGCATCCCGATCCCAATCTGGTATGGGACCATAAAGACCAGTTGCATCAGACGGACCTGGGAGGCGGTGGCACTGCATATTATGCCTACGACGCTGCCGGACAGCGGGTTCGCAAGGTGTGGGAAAAATCGGCGAACCTCCTCGAAGAGCGCATCTACTTGGGGGGCTTCGAGATCTATCGCCGTCGACAAGGTACGGAGCGGTTGGAGCGCGAGACGCTACACATCATGGACGGTCAGCAGCGCATCGCCTTAGTGGAAACACGCATCCTCGACACCTCGGACAACGACCCCGCCCTGCGACAACTCATCCGTTACCAGTTCGGCAACCATCTAGGTTCCTCTAGCCTTGAGTTGAGCGATAAGGCGCAGATCATTTCATATGAGGAATACACCCCCTACGGCAGTACGTCCTACCAGACGGTGCATAGCCAGACAGAGACGCCGAAGCGATATCGGTATACGGGGAAGGAGCGAGACGAGGAGAGTGGCCTATATTACTATGGGTCGCGGTATTACGCAGCGTGGCTGGGACGCTGGACTGCGTGCGAGCCTGGTGGTTTGCGAGATGGCCCAAACCTCTTCGTCTATGTGGGCAACAACCCAATCAACCAACTCGATCAAAACGGAAAGTGGAAGATTAGTTGGACCGAAGTGGCAATTGGTGCCGGGATTGCAGTTGTTGGAATAGCTGCCGTAGCCCTGACGGCTGGTGCGCTTGCGCCGGTTATAGTTCCCGCGACCGCAGCTTTGCTTGGAGTAAGTGAAGCAACTGTTGTCACTGGTGCAGTAGTCGTCGGCACAACTGTTGGGGCAGTAGGTACTGCGAATACAGCCTCTGAGGTATTGACTGGGAAAAGCAGCTCAACCGGCGAGCCACTTACAGATGCAGAACGATCGAGGCGGCTCGGGGCTTTGCCCGTAGAGCTTGCTGCCACAGCCCTCGGAGTACGGGGCCTACGCGGCGGTCCTCCGACAATCCCGAGACCACCATCACTCGGGATGGTAGACACGGGCACCGGCATTCGAATTCCTATGTTAGTGCCGGGCGAAGGGACAATTCCCATCCCAGCAGCAGAGATCGGTGTTGGTTCCGGCGCGCCGGCAGTAGGGATGGCGATGGCTAGCAGCGGAGGCGGTGGCGGATCGGGTTCAACAACTCCAAAACCGTCTCCGGAGGAACAGGCAGATTTGCGGCATCGTAGAAGCGATGTCGGGCGCATTTCCCGCGAAAGAGCAGAAATGGAATTAAGAGAGGCATTGGAATCCGAGAACTTGACCCCGCGCCAAAGAGAAATTGTTGACTTGATCGAAGCTGAATACGGGCGAGAAGCGATTGCCGAATTTAGGGAGACTGGAGCGTTCCCAGAAGGAACGCCCATCGAGAACAGCCATCCGAATAGTGTGCAGACAGATCCTGAATTAGCAATGCGCCCTGGCGACCTAATTCCGCGTCCGATGCATAGGTATGGTGTTCACCCCGGCGAAACAAGAACTCCCCTTAATGGTGAACCACTGGCGCCAAACTACGCAGGGGAATCTGGCTTTCTGATTCTCGACGAGAGTGGCACTCCCATTGGTCAATCGGGAGTAAGTCAAGTGGATGAATCAGCACTGAACATGTGTGTTCCCTGGAGAAGGTAAGAACTGAGGCTCTTGGGGGAACAGAGAGAGGGTCCGTTGCCGATATGATCCGCAGAAACGATTGAAGTGATCTCAATGCCTACGCTGCGAAAAGTCCAAAATGATGCTCTGACCTCCGAGCCCTAGAAGTTCATCAGCGAGACCTGTACGGAAAGGATTGACAAATGCCTGATCTAATCGTACTGCGGCTCCTTCCCGTCAAACCGGTAACGGGAGTCAACTTTACTAGCTATCTCAACAACCTATCCATTACGGCCTTCGACCTATCCGTCGAGCACCCTGAAGGGCAGCCGATCGGCCGGGCATATTTCTCTCCCCCGCCTACGCCCACCCCCACCCCTACGCCTACGCCCACCCCCACGCCGAAGCGGATCTTCCAGCATGTCGACGACCCGACCTTGCCGCCGCCACTGCAACAGCTGCTTGCGGCCGCCACCGCTGTGATCGAGTTGCAACCCCCGCCCGGTCACGTCGAGTACCCCGGGCCCGGAAACCGGTTCAGCGACATTCGCCTGGATATCGAACGGAACGGGCGGAGAATCCTCCGCCGCACCATCGACTACAACGTCGACATGCTAATCGGCGTGCCCATCCCTCAGGGGAACCAGTATCAGAATTTGGGCCACATCGGCGCCTACATCCCGCTCCGCTCGCCCGGGGTCGAGCTGGATCCTGCGCTCGCCCATATAGACCTCCCGGAAGACGGCACGCCCCCCAACTTCGACGTCCTCCTGACGGAGGTCAACAAGGTGCTGGCCGCCGATCCAGGCCCGGGCAATCCCCCACCGCCCCCCCAACTCGGCCAGCTTAGCGTACACCAGTGCCAGCAGGTTGCACACGAGCTCGTGTGGAACCGCAAGCTCTACCCGCTTCCGGCGCCGCCACGCCGGCTGGAGGAACTGTACGATCCAGACTTCCCCTTTCCACCAATTGGTGCACCTGACGAGGAGACGCTGGAACGAGAGCGCCAGCGCTTCGAGGCGGACCTCGGCTCCTACCACGTTAGGCCCGACGCTGAGGCCAAGCAGCTGAGCCAGTTCGTCTTCGCCTTGAATGCCGCCATCGCGTGCGAGGCCATGAGCACCGCTGCAACGCAGGCGAGACTACGATTCCCGGTGCGTCCAGCGGTCACCAGCACTGCTAGAGTTACCGAGGCAGAGGTCATTATCGACGGCCTAGGCGTCGGTGGCAACCCCAGCTTTACCGTGCCGGCATGGGTCTTCTACGCCCTGGGTGCCGCGCTGCCGCCCCAGATCGCCCCCGAGCAGCGGTACCAGTTGGCCTGTTTGGAGGACGAGCAGCACGTCCTCGACGTGTTGGCCAACGCCGTCGAGCTGGACATCATCACCAAGCCACCACCGCCGCCACAGCCACCGAACCCGCTGCCGGTCCCGCCAGTGGTCTATGAGGCACAGGCGGCCAGGAGGCTGCGCGCGCTAGGCGGGGCCCAAGCTAACGGTCCGCACTGCCCGCTGAGCGCAGCCTTCGTTACGCAGGTGGTGAGAAACTGGCTCGACTTTCCGAAGCCCCGAACTCCCTTCTTCCCGGGCGCCGACATCGCTGCTTTCTGGGACGACGAAGTCAAGGGCATAAACGGCGCTCGCGGACACCTGCATTTGTTCCTCTATGCTGTCACCGGCGGCTTCCAACCCCTGGTAGACGCGATCAGGACGGTCACTATCGACTATCCGCCTCGCCAGCCCCAGGTGCACCCCCCTGGGGCCAAGCCCGACGTGCCTCCACCTCAGAGCGTGGAGGATCTGGCCAACAGAACGAGCGAGCAGTGGCACGACTTCTTCATCCCGCCGCTGCCACCGCCACCTATGCCACCGCCATTACCTCCCTTCACCCTCCCAGGCACCCCCGAGGAGCGCGTGGCGGCGTTTATCCGGCACCTCCAGCACTTCTTCACAGTAGGAGTAGGCCCCGGCTTAGGGACTCCCCCGGCCCCCAGCCCCGACGTGCCACCGATGCTCGGCCCATCTGCAGCAGACCCACTGTTCGCCTTCGTCGAGAACTACAACGCATCCGGGGCGTCAAACTTCACGTTCGGTACACCCTGGGATGAGGGGCGGCTTCTGCTAGCCATCGGTGACGTCTTCCCCGATGACCCGTCTGCCCAAGCCTGGTTGTTGCAGGTGCTGCACACGGTCGACGACCTGTACGGGTTGGCCGAGCCGTGGCCCCAGCCGGACGGCTCGCTCCGGCCGCCGGCAGAGCTGCGGTTCTCCCTCATGGAGGCCCTGTATGCGCGCGGGTTTACGGACGAGGAGAGCGTGGCTTCCCTGCTCCCTGAGGACTTCGCGGAGGCGCTCACAGGAACGATCGCCTACGACTACGCCTCCGAAATCCACGAGAGCGCCGGACTCGGTCCGACCCCCCAGCCGCCAGAAGACGAGATCTTCCGACCCGTTAACCCGGACGGCTGCCTCGTTAACTGCATCCCGCCAGACTATCTCTCCCCGCTAGGGCCCGTGGCCTACCTCCACGAGATGCTGGGCATCTCTCCGGACTCCACGTGTGACGATCTGTACCCAGAAGGGGCCGAGGTCCTGCTGCGAAACGTGCTCGCGGAGCGACGCGGGCCCGTGGGCCAGCTCCACGCCACCCGCGCCAACCTTGATACTCCTCTCCCACTCGTCGACTTGGTGAAAGAGTGCCTGGAGAACATCGCCAGTGGCCTTCCGGCGCCCACGGCCGGCGCCGTTTACGACACCGCATCGGAGGAGCTGGACGGGCACAAGCTGCACGCGGGCGACGCCGATTCGCCTGGCGGGCATAACGGCGAATTCCGGCACGACCCGACGACGCTCTTCGAGACCCTACCCGAACACTCCTCGCCGGCCACGCCGGTGGAGCAGCAGGGAGCGTACGACAAGCTGCGCGGCGACTTCTCTGCCCCACTCCTGCCCTACTCGCAGCCGCTAGACGTCTCGCGGGCCTACCTGCGCCAGCTTGGGACCAGCCGCTACGCTGCCATGCGGCGATTCCGGAAGGACATCACCGAGTTCGTCCTGAGCCCGTCGCAGGAGCCGGTCCAGTTCCAGCGCCATCTCTGGCGGTACCCCGTCCGGATCGAGATCGCGCGCGAGTACCTCCACATCACGCCGGAAGAGTACGATCTGCTCTTCACGCGCGACATCGTCACTACGCCAACGAACGACCGCCTGCTGCTGCCAGAGCTGTACGGATTCCCTAACGACACCGTCGGCACGATTGGAACGCCCTGGCAGCAAGTCGTCGTGCGGGTCCCGGAGTTCCTGGAGCGGACCGGCCTTACCTACTGCGAGTTCATCGAGCTGTGGCGGTCGGAGTTCGTCGCGTTCCGGCGCGCCGAGAAGGACGAGGAGTTCCCGGAGTGCGAGCCCTGCTGCCTGGACGACTATCATATCGAGTTCGTCGACCCGGAGAGCACAGACGAGGCACTGAGGCGGCTGGCTGTCTTTATCCGACTATGGCGCAAGAAGCTTAGAGGTGTTGGCGGCAAGCCCTACACGTTCGCCCAGCTCCGGGACATCTGCAACGTCCTGAAGCTGTTCCGGGATGACGGGTCGATCAACACTGACTTCGTGCGCCAGCTTGCGGCGTTCCAGATGCTGCGCGACGACTTCGAGCTGAGCCTCGACGATGAGTCCGACCGGCAGGACGGCACCGTCGACGAGGACAGAACCCATATCCTCGCCCTGTGGGTTGGTGCGGGCGCACGCAAGTGGGCATGGGCGCTCGAGCAGCTGCTGGACCAGATCCAGCACCGTGCGCAGGCCACCCACCCGCAGGTTGAGTACGATCCCTACTTCACCAGGCTCCTCGCCGAGAACCTCGACCCGCTGTCCCGGCTGGCGGGCTTCGATCCCGGCCCAGGCTCCTCCGACACCTGGCACGCACGACCGACCCACACCTTGCGCTTCGCCGAGGTGCTCGAGAAGATCTGCGCCTCCGACTTCGGCGTCGGAGAGATCTTGTTCCTGTTCACTGCGGATGCCCACCTGCAGGGTGACGATCCCTTCCCCCTGCAGTCCGACAACGAGGCACTCGACCTTCCCTTCGACCTCCCCGACGACGCCGGTGAGCATTCGCTGTGGGCCCTGCGCCGGAAGCTGCTGCACGTGCGGGTGTCCGACGAGGAGGCGGCTGCCTGGACATGGCCCAAGATCGAAAAGTCCCTGAGGGAGGATTTCGGCCTGATTTCGCCACACGCAGGTCCGGGTTCTTTCAGGTCCTTGGGAGAGCACTTTTTCCCGAACGCACTGGAAGGCGGCCACGCCGTGGCCATCGCGAGGCGGCACTACCGTGTGTCCCTTGCGGGTACGCCGGCGGACATGTGGAACACGCCGGAGCCTAACCCCTTCCGGTACGATGCCTCTGCCGAGGAGCTTTGGACGCAGCTGCCGTTGCAAGACGAGGCAGTGGCGGACTTCCTGGGGGAAATCCGTCCGCTGAGACCCGACGAGCAGACCGCGGTGCGCAAGCTGTACGCGCTGCCCCGCGTCGACCTCGCCCCCTTCGCGTTCATCTTCGCCAACTTCGGGGAGGCACAGGAGCGTCTTATCCGTGAAGCCGACGAGGACGAGCGCTGGTCCTTCTTCCAGCACGAGTTCGCCCGCTTCCACACACGCTGCCGTGTCATCGCCGAGCACCTAACGGACCACGTCGCAGACGCCACCGGAAGCACGAGCGCCGAAGGCCCCGGACTCGCATGGCTGCTGCTGCGGCGCCTCTTAGCCGACGGGAACATGGCGCAGAGCCCGTGGGAGGATGACAACGGCCAGGTGCCCGCCGTAACGTGGACACTGCCCAACGGGGGAGCTTTCGCAGCCCTTCTCGGCCTGACCGGGACGGGACTGGTGGGTGAATTCACTTTCGACTCCGAGGACGGTCCCCTAGCCTGGCGCGAGGTGCGCGGCCCTATGACGGCCTTCGGGCAACACCGGAACCACTCGAACGCTCCCGTTCCGACGATCTTGCCGTCCATGGACCTGACTCTCACGCCCGAGCAGATGCGCTCCGCGGAGGTGCGCAACGGGTTCGCGTTCAAGGACGAGGACGGGACGCCGCTCGGCGGCGCTCAGGGCTTCGGCGTGCGCTGGCACGGCGTCCTGCTCGTCGAGCATGAAGGCGACTACGCGTTCTTCGCCGGGGCGCCCACCCCAAGTGGGGAGCCGCCGGACTTCGAGGCGGCAGAGGATCGCCACTGGCATGTGAGGCTCGAGCGCGGCCAGAAGACCTGGGACCTGCTCGGTCACAACTGGCCGCACTCACACGCGCCACATGGACACTCAAACTCAATGCCGCTCAGGCGCGGCGCGTACCAGATCACCGTCGAGTTCGTTCAGCCATCCCCGGCATTCTCGGGGCCAGATTACACCTTGCGCCAGCACACGGGGTTCCAGCTCAAGTATTCGGGTCCAGACAGCGACGATAAGCCACTGGCCATCCCAGTAGAGCGCCTGTTCGTCGAAACCATGAGTAAGACGCTAGGAGATGGGATCGACCTGGAGGACGACCCGGAAAATGACGCCGCCAAGGACTCCCTGGAGCTGCGCTTCACGAGCACGCTGCGCGACATACGCCGCACATACCAGCGCGCCTTCAAGGCGCTGCTGTTCGCACGCCGCTTCGACCTCTCTGCGCAGTTCGCCGCAGGATACCGTCAGTCCGAGATGGGCTACATACTCGACCACCCGGGTCAACCGCAAGGGTTCGCCGGGACCTCCTACTATGGCGGCGGCGCGGCGTTCAATCCGCACCTTGCCTTCTTCGATTTCAACTTCCTGCCCGTCAGGGATTCGTACCGATCGCCTGCAGGTGACCAGCGAGCTCAGCCTTCACCCCAGCGGCAACAGGCGCTCTTCGACTGGTGGGAGCGGATCTACGACTACACGCTCGTGCGTCGTGAGGCGCGGACCGAGCGAGGGCGCCCGGCGAGGGAGCGCCCTGCCTGGCTGCTCTTCCAGGAAGCGGCCGAGGAGCAGCCCGACGATCCTGCCCAGCTCGTGCGCCACGTGGGGATCAACACCGACGATGCTTCGCTGGTATTGAACTACCATCAGCCCACCCCGCCCCCCGTCTACGAGCTCTTCAGCGACGATCTGGAGGACGAACGCTGGTTGGTGCGCGTCTGGCGGGCGGACGAGTGGGTTCGGGACCTGATGAAGCACTTCGTTGCGCTGGATATCAGCGTCGCACGGCCCGATCTGTGGGCTGCGGACGACCCGATCGCGCCCGTCGCGGGTGAGCCGGAGCCCGGCAACCAGAACCTGACGAGGTTTGTGCGGGACGGCAGCTTCGAGAACGGCGAACCGCGCCGATACGCGGACGTCAAGCGGCTCAACGACGGCCTGCGCGAGCGAGCCCGAGGGGCTCTCCTCGCCTATCTCTGTGGAATGGAGCGTGTGGGTCTGCCGTGGGGCGGGTACGCGCGGCGGCCCAGGGATCTGGGCGATCTCCTCTTGCTGGACGTCGAGGCTGGCATGTGCGAGAAAGCCAGCCGCATCGAGGAGGCGATCAGCGCCGTGCAGACTTTTGTTCAGCGCTGTCGGCTCGGCCTCGAGCCGACAGCCGTGCTACCCCCGGAGTTCGTGCTCCTGTGGGATCGCCGGTTCGCCACGTTCCACACGTGGGAGGCATGCAGGCGCCGCGAAATCTACCGCGAAAACTGGATCGACTGGGACGAGATCGAGGAGGCACGCCGGACCGAAGCCTTCCGTTTGCTGGAGTCGGAGCTACGCCGGGCCACGCTTACCGTTCCGGTGCCAGGCGGCCTAGAGTACTGGCCGGACCAGCGCCCGCCGGCCCATGCAGGGCTCGAGCTGCTGCAAGAGCGCGACTCTTCGCGTATGCGCCAGCTGCGACCCGTGCCCGAGAACCTCGGCCTGCGCGGCATGCCGGAACGCCACGCGCGTCCCTCGTGGCTCGCCGAGCTGCGCCAGAGTGGTGACGTTACCCCTACGCCTACGCCTACGTCCACGCCCACACCTACACCTACGATTACGCTGACTACAGGGCCGGTCGGCTCAATTCAGCCTGCCGGCCCTTCGGCAAACGGTCAGCAGGGGGAAGTGGAGAAGATGCCCCTCTGGATGCAGGCGTCCGTGCGGCTCGGCGTCGGCTTCGTCCGGGTCGCCGCAGCCGCGGAACCGCCGGCGTCGACCGCGTTCGAGCCCAAGAAACCTGGGGCACAGGCCGGGTGTTGTCGCGAGTGCGGCAAGGCGCATCCGGCACTGGTCGACGAGTACTACTTCTGGCTATTGGATTCGCGGCTATATAATGCTGGCAAGCAGGACGCTAGCTGGACCGAGGCGCCATCTCCTACGCCTACACCTACGTCCACACCTACGCCTACCCCCACGCCCACGCCTACCCCCACGATTACGCTGACTACAGGGCCGGTCGGCTCAGTACTGCTGGCCGGCGCCTCGCCGGCCACGGGTGGCTCGACGTCGGGATGGCACCAAGAGGACCAGCTACCAAAGCTCCTCGACTGGCCGTCGGAGCCGATGGTCCATCTGGCCTGGTGTCGCGTCCACAATGGGGAGTTCCAGCCACCGCGGCGATCGTCCGAAGGTGTTCACATCCGCCCAGGCCAGGCCCCCCAGCTCGTATTCCAGGGTCGTAAGGGCGACTCGCTGACGTTCGAGGTGAGTGGAGGGAACCGGCCTACGGGGTACAACGACCCGACAGAGCCCGGCTTCCGCTACGATCTCGCCACCGACACCGCCGTCACGCTGCCCCTACTGGTGGCCAGCGCCTCCCCGCCCCAGTTGTTGGGCAACCTCGACTCCTACCCGTACTTCGCATACCACCAGCCGGGCGCCCGGCTGTTCCCGGCGACGATGTTCGGTCCGGCCGTCACCGTAGCTGGCGCGCTGCGCACCCACTGCCGATTCGAAGCCGCGCTCAAGTGGTACGCTCTGGCCTTCGACCCCCTACGGCGGGACTGCGCCTGGGCAGAGTGCGACCGAGAGAAGGGGTCAGGGGACCCCGGCTCTATCGAGCTGGCCGAAATAGTAAACGCGGTAGCGGACGACCTAAGGAACAGCCTAAGTTCAGACCAAAGTCAGCTCCTTGAGGCCTTTCACGAAATTGGCGTCGGATCCAATGAGGATCAGGTCGACGAAGAAGCTTTGATGGATCGACTAGGTTGGGACGATGAGAAGCTATCACAGGTGAATAACGAGCTAGACGCGGTTGCCTTGCGGCTTGGACATGAAGCTAGCTCACGGCTAGAAGCCCTCATCAGTCGACTAGGTTGGGACGAAGCCGACGCGAGGCAAGAATTAGTCTCACGGATAATGCCAGGGATACGGAAGGAGGTTGAAGACGCTGGCGACATAGCGCCCTTCCTCCCCCTGGTTTACGGGGCGTCGTTTGTCTTCCAGGCCCTCGAAACGGGAGGGGACGTCTCTCAAGTTTCGACCCTCGACAACAACCTCGAAGCACCCCTCACGTCCGCAGGAGCGACTGAAGAAGGACGAGCAGACGGCGAAGGGCTACCTATTGACGACTACGATTCGCTGAACGTTAAGCAGGTGACCGAAAAGCTCGGGGAGTTAGAGATCGAAGACATCGAGCGACTGCGGAACTACGAGCGGCGCAACAAGAACCGCGTAACCCTCGAGCGAGCTTTCAACGCCAGAATCGCGGCGATGCGCGAAGCCGTATCCGGCGAAACCTCCATCCGAGCGGGGGCGGACGCGGCCGAAGAGCAGTGCGTCAGCTTTCAAGACGGTGACTTGGGAGAGGGTCCGAACCCGAGGATAGTGCAAGGGTTGCGTTTCTTGGTGCGTGACGGTGTCGGCAATCCGGCACCCAAGACCGATATTTACCCAGAGGGTCTGGACTGCGGGCGGCAACTCGAGATCACCTTGCCTAACCCTGCCTCGTCCGTCAAAGTAACCCTGGTGCAAGATGCCGCACCGGCGAAGGTCGACGCCTTGTCCGCTGAGGGCACCATGGTAAACAGCGTCGAGATGCCGCAAGGCTCGCCCGCTACCCGGGAACTAGGGGGTCGGTCGGCCATCGCGCGCGTGCTAGTGCATACGCCCCAAGACGAAACGTACCTGCAAGAGATCTGTCATCGTGTTCCTATCACTTCGCAGAGGCGCTGCTGCGACATCATCGCCGAACCGGACGAGGCGCGCGACCGCTCGATCACCCTTTACTACCTGGAGACCCTGCAACAGTGGGGCGACGCGCTTATGTGCCGCAACGCGCCCGAAGCCTTCCGGCAGGCACAGCTCGTATTCGATACACAGGTGAGGATCCTGGGCGACCACCCGCGCTCTGTCCTCGTGGAGCCGGACCACTCGGTGGAGGCAAACACGGTCGACAGCTTTGTGCCCGAGTGCCCGCCGCTAAACCCGCGCCTCCTCGCCCTGTACGACCTGACGGACGACCGACGGGCGCTCATCCACGCCTGCCTCAACGAGGGGCGGCTCCGCAACGGACGCCCCAACGTCGACATGCCCTACTGGGGCGACGACCCCGTGCGGGCCGGTTGGCAGTCCGTGGCCGACACCTGCGCGGACGAGGAGGACTGGTGCGCGTGCTGCCACACCCCCTACCGGTACTCCTTCCTCATGCAGAAAGCACTGGAGATCGCTGGCGACGTCCGGGCGATGGGGGCGGCGCTGCTCGCGGCGTTCGAGAAGGGCGACTCCGAGTACCTCGCCTCGCTGCGCGCCAGCCACGAGCGCCAGCTCCTCGACCTCACCCTCGAGGTGCGCCAGAACCAATGGAGGGCGGCTGACTGGCAGGTCCAGGCCCTTCAGAAGACCAAGGAGGGTGCGCAGACGCGGCAGCGCTACTTCCAGAGCTTGCTCGATGGAGGGCTGGGCGGCGGAGAGATACTATACGAGACCCTGAGCGGGGTTTCGATGGTCTCTCACGGGGCGGGCACTGTTCTCGAGGCGATCGCGCAAGGTATGGGTATTGTGCCGGACATGTGGACAGGCGGTGCCGGGTGGGCCGGATCGCCGCTCTTTTTCATGCAATTACCCGTCGGGAACAAGTTGGCCCATGGCTTCGTGACCGCGGCCCGTATCCTGAACTGGCTGGCGGAGATCAGCAACTCGGGTGCGTCGCTCGGCCTTACCCGGGCAGGATGGGACCGGCGCGAAGTCGAGTGGCGCCATCAGGTCGAGGTGATTGGCATCGAGCTCGAGCAGATCGAACGCCAGATCCTGGCGGCCGAGCGGCAGCGAGAGGTCTCGCTGCGCGAGCTGAACAACCATCGTCGGCAAATGGAACACTCCGCCGAGGTTCACGACTTCTTGCGAGACAAGTTCACCAGCGCCCAGCTGTACCTGTGGCTCCAGCAGGAGTCAGCCGCCCTCTACTACCAGATGTACGAGCTGGCGCGGCACACCGCGCGGCAGGCGCAGCGTGCCTTCAACGTCGAGCGTGGCTACACCGCGCGCACCTTCCTCCCGGCCGAAGCGTGGGACGACTTGCATGAGGGATTGCTCGCCGGCGAGCGGCTCCATCTGTCACTGCGCCAAATGGAGCGGGCGTACCTGTGCGAGAACACGCGCGAGTACGAGCTGACGAAGCACTTTTCCCTGCGCCTGCACTTCCCGCTCGAGTTCCTGCGTCTCAAGGAGACGGGATCGTGCGAGATCGAGATCCCAGAGTGGATGTTCGACTCCGACTACCCGGGGCAGTACCTGCGCCGCATCAAGAACGTGACGCTCACCCTGCCCGCGGTCGTCGGTCCCTACACAGGCGTACACTGCCGGCTCACGCTGCTAAGCAGTGTGACGCGGGTGCAACCGTACCTGATCGATCCCCCCGCTGACTGCTGCGATGATGGCGAGCCGCGGAACGGCTACGAAATCCTCCCCGACGACCCACGAGTCGTTCGACGCTACGCTGCCACCGAAGCCATCGCCACGTCGAGCGGCCAGAACGACTCGGGACTGTTCGAGCTGAGCTTCCGCGACGAGCGTCACCTGCCCTTTGAGTTCCACGGCGCCGTCAGCCGCTGGCGCATCGAGCTGCCGCAGGAGAACAACCAGTTCGACGTCGACACCCTGAGCGACGTGGTCCTGCATCTCAACTACACCGCCCGTGAGGGCGGGGAGGTGCTGCGCGCGGTGGCCAACGACCTAGCGCAGCGTCACCTGCCAGGTTCAGGCGTCCGCTTCTTCGATTTCCGTCACGAGCTTTCGGACGCCTGGCAGCGGTTCCACCAGCCGCATCCAGATGGTCAGTCCAAGCGACAGCTCGACGTTCGTCTGAGCCGCAACATGTTCCCCTTCATTCCCGGCCGGAGCATAGTGCGGATCGAACGGCTTGACCTGTTCTTCCAGGCGCCAGAGGCTGAGCCAAGTACGCACCACGAGGTGGAGTTCCGGATCCCATACCTGGACCGGTACGGGGAAGGCGACGAGACCGAGGTGAAGAGGCACACGATCACCTGCGTCGCGAGCGCCGAGTGGCCGGATCTATTCCACGGCGTCCTCGATCTCCAGCAGGAGCCGATCGCCGTCCATGACGAGCGTCACGTAGGGACCTTCCACTTCCCGAAGCACACGGGGCCCGTCTCGCAAGCCTCCCTAATCTGCGACTACACAGCAGAGCGAGCCCAAGCGCATCTGCGGCCACGGTGGTTTGGCGAGGAGGAAAGACCAGAGCGGCCACAGAGTGTTGGCGTCAGCCCGATGCTGGAGGGTGAGCTCGAGCGACCGAGGAGGTCGTGAGACCCTAAGAAGTCCTAGTAGCGACAAGCCGGCAACGATCGTTGTAACGGGGCGTTATGTACAGAGTGCCTCATGCGAAGGGCCCACGCCCAGGAAGGAGATCAATGGCACGCACCCTTGTTAACCCCCAGGCCGACCACCCGATGAAGTGCATCGCGCCTCCAACCCAAAGTACTCTGCGTTGTGGGACCCGAACGCGAGCTTCTCGCACAGAGATAACTTGAGGATCAGCAGCTACCTCAGACCTTCGCCGTATATGCACCTCGTGCCCACTCCTTCGCCCGGTTGAACACGAATCACGATCTATGGTGCTTGCGGTAGGTAAACGCGGACTGGTCATGCCGCTTTGTCCCTCATCAAGATACGTCAGGACATTATGGGCTACAAAATCTCATTCCTTATAATTGCGCGAAACGAGTCCCAGTCCGTGCTCGGTGCAACCATCGACGGGTTACTCGAGACCACTGCGCAGCATCGTAGAGAAATTATTGTGATTGACGACGGCAGCGATGTTCAGGTTACCTGTCTGTCGCCCGAGGTGCTCGTAATCCGAAACTCGGGACCGATCGGCGTGTCCCGATCCCGCAGATATGCCGCCTCAATTGCCAGTGGAGATATCCTCGTGTGGCTCGACGCACATATGACTTTTGCTCCTGACTGGCTCGACCATATGCTGAACCATGTCGAATCGGGTGCGCTGCTCTGTTCTGCCTTCTGGAACTACGAGCAAACCACTTGCTACTGTTGGGGTGCCGATTTCCTGTGGTGCGGCGAACGGAACTATTGGCAGGGGCGCTCTCCCGGGTTCAGATTTCGCCATCGGACACAATTTCCGGGCCCTGGTGCCGTAGAAGTACCGATGATTATTGGGGCTTGTTATATGATGCTTGGCTATAGCTACCGGCAATTGGGAGGCTGTTCGCCCTTATTCCGCGTTTGGGGAGCCGATGACCAGGACATATCTGCCCGTGCCTGGATGGCGGGATTTGGTGTGAAATGCGTCACCGGTGCCAAGGTTGGCCATCTGTCGAGAGCGACCTTTCCATATACGGTACATTTCGAGCATCTTGAATTCAACCAACTTGCTATGGTGCGGACCACATTTGAGAAACATACAGTGCAGGTACTCGAGCAATACTTCAAACCGTTCCCAGAGGTAGTCGAAAAGTGGCTCAAACAGACGGACTTTTCTGGGTTCCGTAAGGTGGTTCAAGCAAGTAGACATCTGAGCGACGAAGAATTCTTTCGTCGGTTTGCACCAGGGATGCTAGTCAATAGCTACTAGAGCGCACCATATTTATGATCGATCGCCAGCTTGATAGCCACAACCCTCGAACCGAGAAGGACACATGGAGGGACCATCGTAACGAGGGGGTGCGCTGACGATTGCGTTGACGCCGACCTTGTGAATAAATGCTTTGAATAGAACGGAGGCGACATGCTCGACTATGACTTATCCGATCCAACCCTTACGCGAAAATCGAGACTGACGCTATCCTGAGCCAACATTAGAGACGTGTGCAGTAGGTAAATAGGGAGAAACTATGGCGCTAGCTAGGCTGCAAAGTTCGGACCGTGTGGAAACATGTCTTCGAGCTAGTGGTTGTCTTAGGCATCGTTGCGGGTTTCTGGATGTCCTTCACCGAGGAGTGGCAGACCTTTTGGGGCCTATGGGGCGAGCGGTGTAACATCCTTATGCGATAAGCCAAACGTCGAGGTAGTCGGGCTATGGAACAGACACGGAGTTTGGAGGATACTCACTAAAGAGGCCAAGAAATGTGGGAATGGTGGCACGGAGTCGGGTTGCTTGTTGCGATTGCAGTCATAATGCTGGTTACCTTGTTTTCTAAACTGGCATTGTCGTTGTTTAGTCTATCCTCGACGTCCATAATGGCGCTCTGGATCGGGTTTATGGTGCTTATGGGCATCACCATGGTGCTTATCGGGCATGGCGTTACCGGCACGTTTAAAGGTTTTCTCATCGACCCTCGAAACAAGATGTCCCTCTCCAGGCTACAATTGATCTTGTGGACAATTGTGATTCTACCGGCCTTTCTGGCGGCGGCCGTGTTCAATTTTGGCACAGGTGCTGAAGACCCGCTTAACATCACGGTGCCGCCAGAAGTATGGGGTCTTCTGGGGATAAGCGGCGGCTCTCTGGCCGGCGCTGGGATTATTAAGAGTAGGAGAACGAACGAAGATGAGGTGGCGGAGGAGGTACTCGAAAAACCTCCGAGCCGTGCTGCCGTTGCAAGGAACCTGCAAGTTGTTAACGCGGATCCGAACGAAGCCCGCGTATCGGACCTCTTCAAGGGAGAGTTGGTGGGTTCCAAGAACTATCTCGAAGTGGGCAAGCTGCAGATGTTCTTCTTTACCCTGATTGTGGTTTTCACCTACGGCAAAGCCATAGGATCTGGTTTCGACAACGCGGGTGAGGCTATCGATAGTCTGCCAGAGTTGAGTGCGGGCATGTTGGCGTTGCTGGCCATAAGCCATGCTGGATACCTAGCCAACAAGAGCGTTCCCTTCAATACCCACGGACCTTCCCGCGCCTGAGGTGCCAGATCGGTAGAACCGGGTTCACCCAACCTTAGAAGGCCACAAGAGGTCGAAGGCTCGCCTCGTTAACTGGGGGCAAGTGCTTCTCGGCAGCCGACTTCACCGCCACGGCTCCGCGTTCGGCGGTCGATGACTTGGGAATGAGTCTGAGCGCACTCGGGAACGCGGCGCTCGAGCGATCAAGGGGGTGTTGCCGTCCAGATTCCTGAAATACGCGACCCTAGAGCAGATTGCGAATAGAGTGGTCCCGTGTAAAGATGCCGAGCTTGGGCATCTACTCGAAGGAAATCAGGCTCAGGGCGGTCGATGCGCCTGGCCCCGAGCCTGAGGCCCGGTCAGATCGTGCTCATGGACAACCTATCGGTGCACAAGAGCAAATGGGTTAGGGAACTCGTCGAAGGGCGAGGATGCCAACTGTGGCTCCTTCCTACTCGCCCGACATGAACCCCATAGAGGAGGCCTTCTTCAAGGCGAAGAACCTCATCAGGAAGGCGAAGGCGAGGACGCTCCAAGCGCTATTTGCGGTCACCGCTGGAGCGCTCGAAGCGGTCAGCGAGGAGGACGCACGAGGCTTCTTCGAGGCCTGCGGCTACCAGACATCTTGGGGCCACTCATTATGAAAAAAGCTCTAGTGCCACCGTCGAACGTGACTATGCCCTTCTCATCTGTGTAGATCGTCCCTTCGTCGTAGCACTCGAAGGTGACGCCGCTCGAGGATGAGCTCATCGACGATCCTCTCGACGTCATCGAGATATTAGTTGCCCAGACTCGCCGTCGATCTGCGCGGAGCTTCTTGAAGCGGTTGAAGGGAGGGGTACTAAAGGATCTTGTGTGTGCTTCCAGCTAGACGTGGAAGGTCGGGTCCGCGAAGCCGTGCTCGAGGAGATCCTTCAAGAGCAGATTAGTGAGCCGGCTACCGGGAACTCATCCTCACTCGCCGTGGCGAACTTAGAGCGGTCGCTACCAGCGCCTAGGCCAACTCTTGAGTACTAAGCAGGCGATCAACTTCTACCACCTTACGTTGTTTCCGATGACGTGCATCAGTAATTGGCTGCTATGACCAAACCATTTTGAGACAGGCCGGGGCGTAAGAGGTAAGAGCCCCGGCCTCCTGGTCTCGACTCAGGGCCCCGGTGCCCCGAGAAGAGGTGGACATACTATCGTCCACGCCCACCATGCACCACCGAACTGATTTATGCAGAGAGCAAATTGCAGAGGTCCGGCAGGCTCTACGACGTTTGCGGGTGAGGGCCCCTGCGTCGCCATCCGGTACGGCTCGCTTCTTTCAGTGAGCGACGCCTCTGCGGTAAATCCTGGCGTACTCATTCTCTATTCACCTCCTTCCTCTAATCCTGGGTATCAACGCTCGTAGTAGGGCGACATCTTGGTGACCAGGAACGGGAACTCCTCAGTTACGTCTACCCGAACAAAGTACTTCTCGGTTACGTCGGTGTTGCGATTGGTATAGGTGAAGATCACGTCCACAATCCTGCGGGTGTTGCTAAGGCGCGAGGGACGAACCTCCACCCCGCTCAATGAAGAGTTACTCCCGTGCGCCTCGGCGGTCCGGGCGTAGATCGCCGGGTAACGCACCACCAGGTAGTTGAGGGCGCGGTGTTCGTCGGTCGCACCTGCGTTGTCCGCTATCTGCGTGATTCTGTAGAAGAGTTCCTCGGCTGTCGATCGGAACTGCTCCTCCTCGTCTTGGGAGACCGTATCCGGCCTGGGGATACCCTGGATGAGCGAGTCGACGTCGAAGGAGTAGAGCTGATCAAAGGCGACGAGGGGGACAATCAGCCCGTTGCACGCCTCGGAAGGGGCGATAGGACCTCGCACGCCTATGACCACGTCGACGTCTGTGGGGCTAGGGGAAGGACGAACAGCCTCCCCCAGCAGCTCGAAGTCCACCGGATCGCGCGGCTGCAGGATGTAGGTCTCTAAGCCCTCGATGGTCAGCACGAAGCACAGCTGACGTGCCAGGTAGCGGTTCGCTCTCTCCGAGAGCACGGATTGAAGCGCCTGCCGGTCGGTAAGGCCCTCCGTCTGCTCCGCCCTTCCGGTGGCCTGGGCGAACTCCTTCTCCACTGCGAGACTGGGAAAGTGTGGCTCAACCCTGCCTATCGCATAAACGTAGGGGTAGGTAGTCACTCCGGCACCTTCTGGGTTGGGGGTGGTCGGCACCTCGGTTGCTTGTGCAGGCTGATCTACCGGTCGCGTGACACCCTGTGCTTGCTCCATAACTTCTTCCTCTCCTTCCATGGCTCACCTCCCGCGGCATGCCAGATCGTGGGATTATTCCGGTCGCCTACCAGAGAAGATGAACCAGCGGTTTAGCGCCGCTGCACGGCGGTCGCAGCCGCCGCAGGGCCTCATCCCGACCGTCGAGGTAGCACGCTTGATCGCGTCGCCGAGGCCGACGTCTTCGTCGGAGACGAACCCGGGCAGCCGAACCCGGTAGGGCTTTCGTCGCCTTTCTTCCTCATGACCGCCTTTGAGCTCTTCGTCATCCATCGCGTCCACCTCCTTGCTTACGATCTACCTTTTCCCATGGATTCGTAGGCGGCACGGGCGTCCAAAAGGGGAGGAACGACGGAGGTTCGTCGCTTCGCGTACCGTCTTCCCGTCACTGCGCTCTTCACCTCTGTCGCGCTCGCGCTCGGATACTCGGACCACAGCAACGCGATCGTCCCTGTAACGAAGGGTGCCGCCACGCTCGTCCCTCCCAAGGTGAGCGGCCTGCCTTCCGCCCCGAGGCTGGTGACACCTTCCCCGGGCGCCATCAACCCCTGTCTCCCAGCGGATCTTCCCAAGTTTGACTGGTCCATGGGTCTACCATGGAGGTCGCAGCCGACGATCGGGATGACCCACGGATGGCGCGTAATGGTAGAACTACCAAGCGTACCCTGGTTTCCAGCAGCCGCGACGACGATAATCCCACTCCTTGCAGTATGATCCAAAGCCTCCACCAAAACTCGCTCGCTCATGGTAGACGGTCGAGCGAAGGCAGCGCTCAAGTTGATCACGCGCGCGCCTGCGGCAACAGCCTCGTTGATGGCTGCTGCCAGCTCGTCAGGGCTGGCACTTGGCAATGCTCCGTTCCTGGAGGTTGTCTCTCCGAAGATGGGCCGCACCAGTAATGTGCACTCTGGGCAGATCGCCGGGGCAGCAGAACCCCTCTTGGCGCACAAGATACCCGCTACGAAGGTTCCATGTAAGCAGGCAGTGCTACCGGCCTGCGAGCAGCCGGTGCCTATGGTTCCAGGAACTCCGCCGATGCCTTCGCTCGCGAGGTTGGGGTGGTCCGTGGCAACCGGTCCGTCCAACAGACCAATCACCACTTCCCTGCTACCGCTACCGAGCTCCATCAGCTCCGTAAGTCTGATCATGCTCAGAGGGGAACCAAGTGGCTGACTTCGTTCTACAAAGACACTCTGAGTGTTAGCCACGGGAACCTACCTTCCCCTTGACTGGCTGTTAGTTATGCTGCCAGTAACTTTATTAGAACACGAGGCGATGAATTCCGAATGAATTCCGAACGAATCGGCCAGGAATCTTGAGGACCTAGCGATAAATATTCAGGAACCGGCAAAGAGTCGTTATGGCGATGGGATAACCCTCACAGCGAATGGCACGAGCATACCTGAGGCTCGCGCGAATCTCTGCAAGCTCGTGCGCTCAAAGACGTACCTTTACCCTCACAAGCGGTTGAAGCGTGTTCATAGGAGCGAAGGTCAAGGAGGTAGAGCTGCTACGCTCGGTCATAAGTATCGGCGTGGACGAGACCCACCTCAACGGCGCTGGGACACTGCACGGCGGGAGTTTAGGCCTCCCTTATAGACAACGTCATGGACCTCTCGGTGCTGGCGCTCGTGGGCGTGAGAACCGCGACCACAGAGATGAACGTCCACTTCCTCGGGGCGGTCAGCGAGGGGCGCATCACTTGCCGTAGCGACGTCGTCCACCGCACTCGCCGTACGGCGACCACTGAGGCGAAGGTACACGACTCGGAGGGCAACCTCGTCGATATGGGGACCGGCGCGGTCCGTGTGTTCGAGAGCAAGGGCAACGCGATCGTTTGAGCCGCGGTCTCTTATAACTGATCTACAAGCCGCCAAACAGCTGGTCAATCAGCCCGTATCAATTCCAGACGCTCAGCACCGGCCCTGTTAAGAATAGTGCGGAACCTCACCTCTGGGTGTTTTGTAGTTTCTAGCTGGCATGACTTTCTCGTCGAAGTACTGAGCGAGTCGGGTCAACTGATCTTTGTCCAGCTTTCCTACAGTTTCTTCCATCATCTTTCCTCCTTGCTCGATCCCAAGAATGCAGCGTAGTGCACCCCTT
>Ga0126308_10000033_pt1 | contig 27312 bp, 29 predicted proteins | sample Plot55_FD_92533 | JGI IMG/M metagenome (GOLD analysis project Ga0126308, IMG submission 92533) | Serpentine soil microbial communities from UC McLaughlin Reserve, CA, USA - Plot55 | ecosystem: Environmental > Terrestrial > Soil > Grasslands | place: USA: UC McLaughlin Reserve, Lake County... | reverse complement strand
TACCCGGACCACCTGGTCCCCAGGGACGTGCTCTACGAGCTCGTTCATCCGCACCGTGCCCACGACGAGGTCCAACTCGCGTGGCGGGTTCCCCAACGACATCTTCGTCCCGCCGCCCCGAGGCGCCGCTGTGAGGCCCCCATCGCTCGCGAGCTTCATCAGCTCGCTGGTCTCCTCGACCGTGCTCGGCTCGACCACGAACTGGGGAGCGATGCCGTCAACGGCGTCTTCGGCGGTGGCTTCGTGGGCATGCTCCTCGCCGACTATCTTTTGCAGGTCTTCCAGGGAGACGTTCTTCGTGCGTGTGTCCATGAGGTCTCCTTAGAAGAGCTCGGCGAGGCCAGCCTTCTGGATCGGGTGCATCTTAAAGGGTCCGGGGCGTTCGCCGCAGAGCCGCGGAGTCGGGAAGACCTTGCCGGGGTTGCAAAGACCGTGCGGGTCGAAGGCGCACCGGAGGCGCTGCATGGTGTTCATGTCGTCGTCGGTGAACATCTTGGGCATGTACTTCTTCTTATCCACCCCGATGCCGTGCTCGCCGGTGAGGGAGCCCCCGTGGTCCAGGCACGCGTAGACTATCTCGCCAGCGAGCTTCTCGGCCCTCTCGGCATCGCCCTCCTTATCGTTGTCGTAGAGGACCAGCGGGTGGAGGTTGCCGTCGCCGGCGTGGAAGACGTTGGCGACGCGCATCTCGTACTCGTCGCCGAGCTCGGTGATCCTCTTCAGGACCGCCCCGAGCTCCGTGCGTGGGACGACCGAGTCCTGGACGTAGTAGTCGTTGGCGATGCGGCCCATCGCTGCGAACGCCGCCTTGCGACCCTTCCAGAAGAGCGCCCGCTCGGCGTCGTCCTCGGCTATGCGGATCTCCGAGGCGTTGCTCTCCTCGCAGACCTTTATCACCTGATCAAATTGGTTCGCAACCTCCGCCTCTGGACCGTCGAGCTCGACGATCAGGATCGCGCCGGCTTCGGGGAAGCCTGGGTGCACTGCCGTCTCGACCGCCTCGATACACAGGGCGTCCATCATCTCGATCGCGGCGGGCACGATACCACCCCCGATGATCCCCGAGACGGCATCCCCGGCCTCCTCGGTATCCTCGAACGCCGCGAGCAGGGTCCTGACGGCCTCCGGCTTGCGCAGGAGCTTTAAGGTTATCTTCGTCGCTATGCCTAGGGTGCCTTCAGAGCCCACGATCGCCCCCAAGAGCTCGTAGCCCGGGGCGTCCGGGGCCTTGCCGCCCCCTATGTGCACCACCGAGCTGTCGGCGAGGACGACCTCGGCGCCCATCACGTGGTTGGTGGTGAAGCCGTACTTCAGGCAGTGGACGCCGCCGGAGTTCTCGGCGAGGTTGCCACCGATGGAGGAGACGACCTGGCTCGCCGGGTCGGGGGCGTAGTAGTAGCCTTGATCCGCGACCTCCTGGGAGACCCAGATGTTCACGACGCCCGGCTCGACCACTATGCGCTGGTTCGGGATGTCCACCTCCAGGATCTTGCGCATTCTCGAGAGCACGATCAAGACGCCCGACTCCACCGGCAACGCCCCTCCCGAAAGCCCGGTCCCGGATCCCCTCGCCACGAACGGGATCCCCTCCTCGTAGCAGGTCCTCACGACCCGCTGTACCTGCTCGGCGGTCTCCGGCAGGACGACGAGGTCCGGGATGACCCGGTAGTTCATCAGGCCGTCGCACTCGTAAGAGCGGAGCTGCTCGCGTTCGGAGACCACCCCCTCCTCCCCGAGTATGGACTGCATGGTCCGTACTAGCTGTTCGCGCTCCATAAACTCCTCCTTCGCTGGGAGGACTAGCCCCCGTTCCCTATCTCGTGCTGCGCCTCGTCCTCGATGAGGGTGAGTATCGCCGAATGGTCCCTGTCGCCCCGCCCCTTTGTCTTCAATGATTCCAACATCTGATCCACGATAGCCGTGACCGGTAAGGACACCCCGTACTCTCGCCCCGCGGCGAGCGCTATCCCCAGATCCTTGTGGTGCAATTCTACTCTAAAGCCCGGTTCGAAGTCGTGCGCGAGGAACTTCTCCTTCTTGGCCTCCATGACGTTGCTGCCCGCCAGCCCTCCAGAGATCGCCTCCAGGATCTTCTCGGGCGCGACCCCGGCCTTGGAGGCGAGGACGAGGGCTTCCGAGATCCCCTCCAGCGTCAGGGCCACGACGATCTGGTTGGCCGCTTTGGCCGTCTGGCCGGCCCCCGTAGGGCCGACGTGCGTGATGGCGTCGCCCATGACCTCTAACAGAGGCTTCGCCCGCTCGAAGTCCTCCTCGCTGCCGCCCACCATTATGGCCAGGGTCCCCTGCTGCGCCCCCTGCTCCCCGCCCGAGACCGGCGCGTCGAGCATCGAAGCCTCGCGCTCCTCTATCTTCTCCGCGAGCTCCCGGGTGATCACGGGCGAGATGGTGCTCATATCCACGATCAGGGTCCCTTCCTTGAGTCCCTCCAGCACCCCATCTTCACCCTCGACGACCTCCTCGACTTGGGGCGAGTCCGGCAGCATGAGGACGATCAAGTCGCACGACTCAGCGACCTCTTTGGGACTCTCCGCAACGGTGGCTCTGTCCCCGGCGATCTCCTCGGCCTTCTCTATGGTGCGGTTGTAGAGCACCAGCTCGTAGCCGGCCTCCATGAGGTTCTGGGCCATCGGCCTACCCATGATCCCCAACCCTATGAACCCTACCTTCTCGGCCATCTTCGTCTCCTCTCAAAGCCTCAAGTCCGAAACCTTAACTTCCTTGCCGCGCAGCTCTTTGGGCAGCCAGTCCAAGCTCTCCTCGGTCTCCCCCGTCGTGGGTCCGTACTCGAGGCCCACGTAGCCGTTGTAGCCCAACTCCTCCAAAACACCGAAGACGTAAGGGTAGTGGATCTCGCCCGTCCCCGGCTCCCCACGATCTGGCGAGTCGGCGATCTGGATATGCCCCACCATGTCGAAGTGCTCCCTGAAGTTGGCGGCCAAATTCCCCTCCATCCGCTGCATCTGGAAGAAGTCGTGCTGGATCCTCACGTTCTCGCGGTCCACGCTCCTCACGAACTCGACCACCTGCTCCGTCGTATTCAGCAGATACGGCCCGTTGTCGAACGTGCTCAGCGCCTCCACCATGACCTCGACGCCGGATTCCCTGGCCTCGTCGGCGGCGAACCCGACGTTCTTCCTGGCGAGCTCGAGCTGCTCTTCCCTCCCCATGCCGTCTATCTCGAGCCCGACGAGGGCGTTTATCCTCCGGCAGTCAAGAGACCGCGCTAGCTCCAGCGCCACGGGCACGTTCTCCTGGAACTGCCCCTCCCGCTCCAGGTCGCTGACCAGCCCCCGGTCTCCGGCCCCCAACATGTCACCGGCGTCGAAGTTGAAGAGCGCGACCTCGACTCCCGCGTCTTTGACCGCCTCCTCGACCTCCCCTGGGTCCTCCCCCGTGGCCCCGGGCCACCAGAACTCGACCGCCGAGAAGCCTGCCTCGGCCGCTCGCCCGAAACGCTCCAGAAACGGAACCTCACCGAACAACATGAAAACGTTCGCGCAGAACCTCATCTCCCTCCCATCCCAGAACTCGCCAACAAAGCCGTAACCCCAAGCACTCACTAGCACAGCTGTAAGCCCCGGTAAAGGATCTATTCCGCATCGTGGAAAATGAGACGATCGGGGCTCTCAGGACGAGCCGAAAGCTTCGGAGAAGGCGGCGGAGATCCTCTTGATGTCGGGGACGAGTTCGTACAAGCGTCCTTTGTTCAGACAGCTCGGGGCCGGAGTGCTCATGGCGGCGAAGACCTTGCCGGCCTTTCGGGCCTCGTCGGCCAGCGTACCCGACGTTCCCCAGCGCCAACGCGAGCTGCTCCTCGCGGTCCATACCCGCCAAGGCGTGGCCCACGAGGACTTTCACCTTCCGGTAGCCCATGAAACGCGCCAACTCCAGCGCCACCGGCACGTTCTCCCGGAACTGCCCCTCGCGCTCCGGGTCGCTTGTCAGTCCCCTGTCACCCGCCACCACATCCCCGGCATTGAAGTTTATGAGCGCAACCCAGAGGTTTGCGTCTTTGGCCGTCTTCTGGATTGCGCCGGAGTACTCGCTGGAGGGCTACCAGAACTCGACTACGGGGAAGCCCGTCTCGGCAGCCTTACCGAACCACTCCAGAAACAGCGCCTCCCCGATAAGCACCGAAACGTTTGCGCTGAACTCTATCCCTTCCTGCTCGGTACGCCACTCGTAGCCACCTCATTAGCCAGCACAACCACCGGGCCGTCAAGCGGCTTTTCGTATTGTGAAACGGAGGAGTTGCGTGCTGCAAATAACTACTGTTAAAGTGCTACTAACTGTTGGGTGAGGGGGGGTGCGTAAGTCAGGGAGCTTCACGGGGAGGTCTTGATGCCTACATTCGAGCAGGTTTATACGCCGGTCGCGGACAGCTTGTTGCTTTCGACGTTGGTGGCCGCTATTCCCATAGTGGTGCTCTTCGTGCTGCTGGCCGTTTTGCGGGTGGCAGCGCAATGGGCATCCCTGGCGTCTCTGGCGACAGCCTTCGTCATCGCGGTGGCCGTGTACGGGATGCCGACGAGCCTGGCACTGAACTCGACGGTCGCAGGGATAGCGTTCGGGCTCTTCCCTATAGTCTGGATCGTCATCAACGCCATCTTTATCTACAACCTCGTCGTCGACACCGGCAACTTCGACACCCTCCGGGACTCTCTGGCTTCTTTGAGCAACGACCGGCGCATCCAGGTGGTCCTGATCGCCTTCGTCTTCGGAGCCTTGCTGGAGGCGACGGCTGGCTTCGGGACCCCGGTCGCCATAACTGCCGCCATCATGGCAGGCCTGGGCTTCGAGGCGCTCTACGCGGCAGCTCTGGCGCTCCTGGCAAACACGGCCCCGGTCGCGTTCGGCGGTTTCGGCATACCCATCCTGACCGGGGCCCAGGTCGCGCAGATCGACACTTTAGAGCTCTCGCAGATGGTGGGGCGTCAGACCCCGTTCCTCGCGGTCATCGTCCCGGGCTTCCTGGTGGTGGTGATGGCCGGGTGGCGCAGGATGTTCGAGGTATGGCCCATAGTCGTGGTCAGCGGGGTGGCGTTTGCGTTGTCGCAGTTCCTGATCTCGAACCTCTTAGGGCCGGAGCTCGCGGACCTTCTGGCGTCGATCGTGGCGGTCGTGGCGGTCGTGACCCTGCTCGCGGTTTGGAGCCCGCGTGAGGAGTGGCACTTCCCGAACGAGCCAGCGGCGGCGGAAAGGGAGTCGTACGAGCGTCCTTCCTTCGGGGCCACGCTCCTTGCCTGGTCGCCGTTCATCGTTATAGTCGTGGTGCTCCTGCTCTCCCAGGTGGGGCCCATCAAAGCCGGCATAAAGGCCACCGAGGAGACGATAAACTTCTCCAACGCCGCGCCGAACCAGCAGGGTGTGATCGCCGTGCCCTGGCCGGGGCTGCACGAGCAGGTCATACGCCAGCCCCCGGCGGTGGCCGAGGCAGGGCCCTACCCCGCCCTGTACCAGACCAACTGGCTCTCAGCGGCCGGGACCCTTATCCTCATCTCGGGCATCATCTCGCTAGTCGTGCTCAGGGTAGGTCCGGGCAGGGCTCTGAGGGTCTACGGTCAGACGCTGAACCAGCTCAAGTGGGCCATACTGACGATAGCCGCCATACTGGGGCTGGCGTACCTCTTGAACTACTCGGGACAGACCTATACTTTGGGCCTGGCGATTGCCACCACCGGTCTCCTCTTCCCGTTCTTCGCCTCGTTCATCGGGTGGCTGGGTGTAGCGCTCACGGGCTCGGATACCTCCTCGAACGCCCTCTTCGCCAACCTGCAGAAGGTGACGGCCCAGCAGATAGGGGTCAGCCCGGTCTTGGCCGTGGGGGCCAACTCCTCGGGTGGCGTGTTGGGTAAGATGATCAGCCCGCAGAACCTCGCCGTCGGTACGAGCTCTACGGGCCTCCAGGGCAAGGAGGGCGACCTTTTCCGGCTGGTCTTGCCGTGGTCTATCACGCTCACCGTCGTGATGTCGATCATCGTGCTCCTCCAGGCCTACGTGCTCCCGTGGATGGTCCCCTGAGGTAAGTACCGTCTCTCCACTGCCTCCCGGCGCGACTCCAGCGCCGGGAGGCAGCACTCTCGTCCATGTGGGAGCAGTTCACGCAAAACTACACGCCCTTAGGCAACGTCTACGTCCCGGCGATCTTCGCCGTCATCCCGATAGTCGTGCTCTCGTTGATGCTCGGGGTTTTGAGGACGGCCGCCAACTCTGGACAGTCTTGGCGAGGTTAGCTTCGGACTTCTTCGTCGCCAACTTTTTCTATCCCCCGCTCGGGAGTGGGTAAAGACGGCGTGCCGAGGTCGTCTATGTGCTTGGGCCAGGCTTTCTCGCCGCTCCTCCAGCGACGCCGGCGACATGACCAAAGAAGTGGCATCTACCCCATCCGAGAACGAACCATCTGACCCCGACTAACCCCGGGCCTCGGAGTAACCCGAGTAAACGGGGCACAAACCGTTAGACGGCCTCCTCCTGTCTTTGGCGCGCTCCGGGATCGTACCCGCCGTCTCTGGTTGGCCTGAGAACCCCGCGTTCGAGCCGCCGCCCGCACCCCGGACATTGGGTTATACGTTCTACGTGGGTCTCGCTTGTCTTCAGGCCGTCGGAGAACTCCAGCGCGTACCCCGACTCTCTCCACCAGAGCTCGGACCAGATCTCGTACCCGCACCCGCAATACGCTGTAGCCACCAACTTCCCCTCACCTCGCACGAACGTAGCTGATTGTTAACAAGGATACATGATTGCACCTCTATGCCGCAACGTCTTTGCACTCTTGTGTGCAATTTTTTTGCACCTTCCGCGCCTTTTTGACCGAGGCTCCAGCACCGGACGCGAAAAGGGACCGATCTTGGAGGTCCGAGATAGGCTATGATAAGGAACGAAGTCGGTTTCTAGGAAAGGTCGGCCAGCGTCGGTTCTTCTGCGTCGCTCTAGGAAAGGAGGCCATTAACCGTGCGCGTCGCCCTCTTCATCACGTGCTTCAACGACACCCTTTTCCCAGAGACGGGGCGGGCAACCGTCGAGGTCCTCGAACGCATGGGGCTGGAGGTGGACTTCCCCTTCGAGCAGACCTGCTGCGGCCAGATGCACTTCAACACGGGGTATCAGCGCGAGGCGATCCCGCTGGTTCGGCGCTTCGTGCGGGTCTTCAAGGACTACGAGGCCGTCGTCGCGCCCTCGGGCTCTTGCGTCGGCATGGTCCGCGAGCTCTACCAGATGGCCGCCGGGCTCGCGAACGACGAACAACTCCTCCACGAGGTCGAGGAGCTTAGCACCAGGGTCTTCGAGCTCTCAGAGTTCTTGGTAAAGAAGCTCAGGGTCACCGACGTCGGCGCCTACTACCCGCACAGGGTCACCTACCACCCGACCTGCCACTCCTTGAGGATGTTAAAGGTTGGTGACGCGCCTTTGGAGCTCCTTAGGGCCGTGCGGGGCATAGACTTCGTCGAGCTGCCCGAGGCCAGGGAGTGCTGCGGCTTCGGGGGGACGTTCGCGATCAAGAACGCGGACACCTCGATCGCGATGCTCGGAGACAAGCTCCGGCACGTCCTTGAGACCGAGGCCGAGGTCTGCACCGCCGGAGACAACTCGTGCCTGATGCACATAGGCGGCGGACTCAAGCGCCAGAGGGCCGGCGTTGCGACCGTGCACCTCGCCCAGATACTCGCGAGCACGGAGGAGAGGTAAATGACACCGAAAACCAGAGCCTCCGACGCCTTCTCCGAAGGCAAGACCCCGCACTTCGAGGAGTCCGCCAGAGAGAGCCTCGCCGACACGCAGCTCAGGCGGAACCTCGGCAAGGCCACCCAGAGTATACGGAGAAGAAGGTCCTCGGCCGTCGCGGAGATGCCCGATTGGGAGGAGCTCAGGGAGGCGGGATACGCCCTAAAGAAGCGCGTCATGCGCCACCTCGACGAGTACCTCTTGCGGCTAGAGGAATCGGTGACACGGGCCGGGGGGCACGTCCACTGGGCACGAGACGGCGAAGAGGCCAACCGCATCATCGCCGGGATAGCCAAGAGCCACGACGCCAGAGAGGTAGTCAAGGTCAAGTCCATCGCGAGCGACGAGACCAAGCTCAACGAGCATCTCGAAAGGGAGGGCATACGGGCCTTCGAGACTGATCTTGCGGAGCTCATCATCCAGCTCGCCGATGAGACCTCCTCTCACATACTGGTACCGGCCATACACAAGAACCGGTCCGAGATCCGGGAGCTCTTTCTGCGCGAGCTCGCCGTCGAAGAGCTCTCCGACGACCCACCCGACCTCACCAACGTCGCTCGGCTTTATCTGCGCGAGAAGTTCCTCAAGGCAAAGGTCGGTTTCAGCGGGGCGAACTTCGCGGTCGCAGAGACGGGTACGGTGTGCGTTGTCGAGTCCGAGGGGAACGGCCGGATGTGCACCACCCTGCCGCCCGTGCTCGTTACGCTGATGGGGATAGAGAAGATCATCCCGACCTGGCGGGACTACGAGGTCTTTATGCAGCTCTTACCCCGCTCCTCGACCGCCGAGCGGATGAACCCGTACACAACGTTCTGGAGTGGGGTCTCGGAGGGGGACGGGCCCGAAGAGTTCCACCTCGTCTTGATGGACAACGGGCGCACGGATGTTTTGGCGGACGAGATCGGGCGCCAGACCCTGAACTGCATCCGTTGCTCGGCCTGTCTGAACGTCTGCCCCGTCTACGAACGTACCGGCGGCCACGCCTACAACTCGGTCTACCCCGGCCCCATAGGCGCCATCCTGACGCCGCAGCTCGTCGGCATCGGCAGGCCGGGCTCGGATACTTTACCCTACGCCTCGACCTTGTGCGGCGCGTGCTACGAGGTGTGCCCGGTCAAGATCAACATCCCCGAGGTCCTCATACACTTGCGGGGCAAGGTGGTCCGGCACAAGCAGGACAAAGAGGGCTTCAAGGGCAGGCTAGATCCCGAGAACGTCGCGATGCAGGCGATGGCGAAGACCTTCTCGAACCCGAAGCTCTACGAGAACGCCCAGAAGGCGGCCCGCGTCGGGCAGTGGCCGCTCTCTCGCAGCGGCGCCATCCACCGCCTCCCCGGCAGGCTCGCCGGGTGGACCGACGCCCGCGACCTCAAACCAATTCCGGAGCAGAGCTTCCGCGAGTGGTGGCGGTCGAACCGAGATGGGAGGAACAGCTAGTGGCGACCGCCAAAGAAGAGATCCTCTGGCGCATCCGCCGCGCGACGCGCGACGTCCCCGAAGACGAGCGCCCGGAAGATATCCCCGTCGAACGCGGCTACCTCAAAGAGGACGATGCGCCACGTGCGGAGATCGTCGAACGGTTCGCCGAGAGGGTGGCCGAGTACAAGGCAGAGGTCCACCGCGTTAGCGAGGACGAGCTACCCGGGGCCATAGAAGAAGCCCTGAAACGGCGCGGCGTGCGGCGACTAGTCCTCCCACCCGTTCTCCCCAGGGTGTGGGTCCCCGAAGGTATCGAGACCTTGCGCGACGCGGCACGGCCCAGGCTCACCAAAGAGGAACTCGACGAGAGCGACGGCGTCCTGACCGGCTGCGCTCTAGGCATCGCCCAGACCGGCACGATCGTCCTCGAAGCAGGCGAGGGGCAGGGCCGCCGCGCCTTGACGCTCTTGCCCGACTACCACCTGTGCGTGGTGAAGGAGGACCAGGTCGTCGGCCTCGTCCCCGAAGCCTTCGCAAAGCTCGAGGAGACGGTAAAAGGAGAAGGACGGGCCTTGACCTTCGTCTCCGGCCCCTCGGCGACCTCGGACATAGAGCTGAACCGCGTCGAGGGCGTGCATGGACCTCGTAATCTAGAGGTGCTGATCGCCGGATAGAGTGCTGGCTTTCTCATCGCCGGGCCGTGTGCTAGCTTAACCTCATGGACACGACAAGGATCAGGGTACGGTACGCGCCGAGTCCTACAGGCTCGCTGCACGTCGGCGGCGTCAGGACGGCGCTCTTCAACTGGCTCTTCGCCCGCAAGAACAGCGGTACGTTCATCTTGCGGATAGAAGACACGGACCTCGAACGCTCTACCGAGGAGTCAGTCGAGCAGCTCAAGCGGTCCCTGCGCTGGATCGGCCTAGAGTGGGACGAGGGACCCGAGATCGGTGGCCCCTACGGTCCTTACCGCCAGACAGAGCGCATGGAGATCTATCGGGAGGCGGCACGGAAGCTGCTGGACTCCGGCGCGGCGTATTACGATTTTGCGACGCTCCAGGAGCTTGCCGAGTTCCGCGAGCAGGAGAGGAAGGGGAGGCGCCAGCCCATCTATACCGGCGGGGAATACCGCGAGATGGACCCGGAGGAGGCTTTGAAGCGGGCGAGGATGGGTGAGCCCCATACACTGCGCTTCAAGACCCCGCGCGAGGGTAAGACGGTAGTGGACGACATCATCCGCGGACGCGTGGTCTTCGAGAACGCCAACATCGAGGACTTCGTCCTGATGAAGTCCACCGCCACCCCGACCTACAACTTCGCGGCGGCGGTGGACGACGCGGCGATGAGTATCACGCACGTCATAAGGGGCGACGACCATCTCTCTAACACGCCGCGCCAGATCCTGGTCTACGAAGCTTTGGGCTACGAGCTGCCCGCCTTCGCCCACGTCCCGCAGGTCTTGGGAGCGGACAAGAAGAAGTTGTCCAAGCGCCATGGGGCGGAGAGCGTGGAGGACTTCGCGGCACAGGGGTACCTGCCGGAGGCGCTCTTCAACTACCTCGCGCTTTTGGGGGCAGGGTACTCCGCGGACGAGGAGATCTTCTCCCCCGACGAGCTCGCCGAGAGGTTCCGCATCGAGAGGGTCAGCGGCAACCCGGCGGTTTTCGACGAGAAGAAGCTCACCGCGATAAACGCCGTCTACCTCAGGCGCCACAGCCCCGAAGAGCTCGCCCTGATCGCCGCCCCCATGCTCGCCGAGTCGGGGGCCGCCGAGCCCGAGGAGCTACAGCGCGAGATGCCACGCCTCACCCGGATCATAGCACTCCTCAAGGACCGCCTGAACCGCACCTCCGAGATCCCCGAAGCAGCAGGCTACTTCTACGGCGGCGAACTCGAGTACGACCGAGGGGAGTTCGAGAAGCAGTTCGGCAAGGAGTTCGTCCGAGAGACCTTCCCGGAGCTTTTGGAGCGCCTCAGGTCCTTGCCGGAGTGGACGGAAGGGGCCATCGAGGAGGCCGTGCGGGGCCTGGCGGCGGAGAAGGAGAAGGGGGCGCGGCACCTGATCCATCCTTTGCGCTTCGCCACGACCGGGCGCACCGTCAGCGCCGGCCTCTTCGAAACCCTGGCCATTCTGGGCCGCGAGCGTACCCTGCTGCGCGTGGAGAAGGCTATAGAGGAGATGCAGCGGCTTTCGAAGCCGGTCAGCTAGTCAGCTCTGGTCAGCAGAAAACAAAAAGCAGACAAGCTGAAGTGCTGAGGAGCTGACCAGCTTTTATCTTTGACGAACCAGGAAGCGTCGTTTAAACTCTGTCCTCGCTTACCGGCACGGCCCCATCGTCTAGAGGCCAAGGACATCGCCCTCTCACGGCGAAAACCCGGGTTCGAATCCCGGTGGGGTCACTCCTTTAGATGCCCTTCGGTACATGCCGAAGGCCATTTCTACGCCCTTTACGACGGTCCAATTCTCAACATAGACTACGGTAGCCCTATTGCCGAAAGTAACTATCCCCCTAGACACAAGTACAGACTAACCCCCTACTTTTGCTAAGCTAAGCAGAGGTATCTAGCCCTTGAGTTGTTCTGTCATCTCCACGACGTTGAAGGTATCCCAGCTCTCAATAATTTTGCCCTCTGACAAACGGAAGATGCCGAACCATGTCACATTGATATTGTTGTCAGTTGGAGGAACGCCCAAGAACTCTCCTTGATGAGTAGCCTGGGTAACCCAACGCACTGCTATCTTATCCCCTTCGGCAATTACGTCTTGAGCTACGCTTACAGTATCCGGGAAGGCGGTGAGCCACTCTGCTACGGATTGCTTGACATTTTCACGACCGGATAAGTCAGGGTGCGAAGTGCTGTGGTCTGTGTAGCTATCCGCCAAAACCTCTTCCACTATGTCGAGATTACCGGTATTGAAGAGGTCTTCGACGAGTTGGCAAACGATAGCCTTGTTCTCTTTCGCTGACACTTGCCCTCCGTACAGCCTACGCTGCCAGTAAGCTCTATAGTATTACTTGCCTGTTATCAGTATGTAGCCTGGCCTTTATTTAGGATGAGCATAATGTCCCCATAACAACCTGGTGCCCACCCCTCTCCCATAGATGGGCACCAGGCTTTCCTTCAGAGGCTTTTCTCTATAAAGTTGGCAGAGTAGGGTTTCTGAGCCCTTGCAAGAAACCACAGATGGAATTCAGTGCCTACTCCAGTAAAATTATCTAAGAAGAGCAAGACTGTCTAGCAGCAGGGGGAGTGGAAATCATGTGCGGAAGATACACCTTGAGAACGCCGGTAGATACTTTGGCGGAGCAGTTCGATCTCGACGAATACCCTTCTTCTTTAACCGCAAGCTACAACATCGCACCGACTCAGGAGGTTGCTACTGTTGTAGAGGAGGACGATAAGCGAAAATTTGAGATGTTCCACTGGGGCTTGATTCCTTCCTGGGCGAAAGATCCCCAGATCGGCAACCGGATGATCAATGCCAGGGCTGAAACCGTCCACGAGAAGCCCTCCTTCCGTAGTGCCTTCAAAGATCGTCGGTGTTTGATCCTCGCTGACGGATTCTATGAGTGGCAGAAGACTGACAACGGCAAGCAGCCCTTCTATATTCATATGAAGGACGGATCTCCCTTCGCCTTTGCGGGGTTGTGGGAGACTTGGAAGAATGGCGAGGAGTTAAGGTCCTGCGCCATCATAACCACGGACGCGAACGACCTGATGAACGAAATCCACCACCGTATGCCTGTGGTTCTCCATCCTGAAAACTACGGGGTGTGGCTAGACCCCGACTTCGACGAGAAGGACCCCCTCAAGGATCTCTTGAAGCCCTTCCCCTCTGAAGAGATGGAGGCGTACATGGTAAGCCGGAGGGTGAATAAACCCTCGAACAATGAACCCTCCGTCGTGGAACCTGCAGCATAACAACGGTGAGTACGTCCAATGGATTACCTCTGCGATTCCACTTAGCAGGTTAGCTTCAGACAGAAGATATGGTGTTTCTAAATTCCTGCAAATAGCAGGGGAAAATATGAGGCTGACTCTTTCTAAGACTCAATGATTATTACGACGGCTTGCTCGCCTTCACGACGCGTGGAGAGGTTACACCAGAAGACATCCAGGCCATGAAGACCTACATCGAGGAGAACCGCGTCGGGGGATCGCCGTTCGACATAGTCTGGGAGGGGTGACGCCGGAGGACGACCCGGAGCGAGCGGCCTCGATCGTACGCCCGTTCGCACAGGCGGGGATCACCTACATTCAACAGCGTCGCCCTCTCTATGCCAGAAAGGTCGCAGCGAATACTGCTCCGACGCCAGCTCCGACGAGCGCCTGCGGGAGCGTATGGGCCCCCTCTGCCACGCGCGACCAGAGGACGAGCAGGAGGACGAGAACGAAGAGTAGCCCCAACGGGCCGAGGACGAAGAAGCCGGCAGCGGCGGCGTGCCCCGCGACCGCCGAGTGGGCGCTGGCCTTCCAGACGAGGGTCGTGGCAGCGACCGTAGTGCTCGCCAGACCCATCGAGAGCGTCGTCCCCGTGAGAATTTCCGGGGCGCCGAGCAGGGCCAAAGCGACCAGGAGGGCGACAAAGGCCGCAAGGAGGACGAGGGCGGGTACGAGGCGCTGCTGTCTGGTGGAGATCCAGAAATCCTTCACCCGCCCGTGGCGCCTCAGCAGGAAGACGTACCCGGCCACGAAGGCCGCCGCGGCCAGCTCGACGGCGAGAAAGAGAATCGCCCGGGACGCGCTCGCCTCCGAGAACGCCACGAGGGCGTAGAGCGCGGTGAAGACGACGAACGGATTCAAGACGTTAGTGAGGAAGCGGGCTACGTCGAGGCTGGCTGCATGCTGGTGAGGGCCCACGAGGATTAGAATCTAGCACGTGCGATCCTCCCCTACACCCGACACCTGGTCCTTATGGTACGAGCTCGGGGGGTTGTACGCGGCGGCTGGAGAGGACGCCCGGCGGACGTCCATGCTGGGATTCGCGGTCGGTACGAGCGTGGCGGCCCTGGTGTTGCTCTCGGCACCCCTTTTCGGTACCGCGTGGGCAGGGCCTCTCGCCCCGGCGATCCCCATCCTTGCTGGCCTACTCGCGGGCGGAGGCTCCTTCCTCTGGCGGCGCTTGAGGTTCTTCAAGAAACGGAACGCCCTCAAACGGGCGCTCGCGAAGAAGTGGGAAGACGCCGACCGGCCGACGACAGGAGGTTTGGGCGCCTACTACGACGCCCAGCTCATCCTGCTGCGCTCCGAGTACGAGTTCGTGAGGAGCCGGGGGACGAAACGGGCGCTCCGTTCGGCCCGGCTCCTCGAGGCTTCCTTCGGGTTCACCCCCGAGGACGGGTTCGAGTGCGGGCCCTTGAACGTCGCCCCAGACGCGCCGGAGACGCGGGCGCTGAGGGAGCGTTGGGAGGCGCGCCTGGCGGCGAGAAGGGCGCTTGTGGTGCCGCCGCCACCGTTGGGGCTTAGGGAGGATGCTCACTACCGCGTCTTCCCGCGGGAGATGACCGTACGGGCGGAGCTCGCGACGCGTAGCGCGTACCTGAGTATATCTTGCGGTATGATCCGCGACCGCTACGGCAGGAACCCGCACGAAGAGGCGGCTTCGATCTCGGAGGAGCTAGGGCGCAGGGTGAAGAGGGACCTTAAGGAGTACGCGACGATCAGCGGGAGACGAGCCCGTTGATTACCACCACGAGGTAGATAAAAGCGACGGCTACGGGGACGAAGCCGACCAGGGCTGCGACGAGGCCCGTAAGAAAAGAGGTGCGGTAGACGTACCGGATCCCGAGCCACATCAACACCATCGCCGCGTAGGTGAAGGCGAAGGCGTTGATTATGGGAACCCAGAACAGGATCATGGCCCCATAAGCGTAGGCGAGCATCCTGTAGACCCCCCGGAAGCTCCCCTCCGGCCCCACGAAGGTGCGCACAGAGAGCAGGTACGGCCCCGCCGCCGCCCCGATCAGGACCGGGGAGAGCACGACGAAGGCCAGGTTCGACGCCACCATGCCCAAGGCGCTCGTGTCCGTCCCGAGCACCGCCGCGGAGATCAGGTTCACCAGTATGCTCAGCGCACCAGACACGGCGCTCACGAACAGGACGAACAGGGCGGGCTCCCGCAAAGAACCTTCGGTCGCGAAGTTTAGGTAAAAACCTTTGGGGGAGAGAAAGATACCCCGGAGCACCGCCGCCGCGCTCGCGACGAGACGTTTCGGGTCGAACTCGGGGGACTTAGCGCCGCTCACGGGCGGATTATACAGGCCGAGGGACGAGGGCAGGGTCGCGGCGTACCCGCTTTTTTGCGCATCATCCCCGGATGCGTCTTGCAGAAAAGTCTGCCAAAATTTAGACTGGGCGCACGCAGCAGATATGGCAGAGAGGCGCTGAAGAGATGACCAAACTACACGTGGCGCTCGTGCTGGCGACCGAGGCCGTGGCCCTCGGCTTGCTCTCTTTCGTGCTGCCCTGGTCCCTGGTACTCCTACTCGTCCCGATCCTGCCGCTCACGCTCGCGGCCGCCCTCCTTCTGCGCTACGTCGTGGGGAGCACTGCTTACCGGGCGCGGCGGCTCTCCCCGGAGGCGATAGTGAAACACCGGGCGCGAGAACCCCGGGCTACCGATACCCCCGAGGAGCTCTCGCGCCGGATCGTCGAGCGGGCCGACGAGATACATCGCACCCTCCTCGAGTCGCCCTCTGAGGTCCAGGTCGAGATGTGCGCCTTGGGCTATAGGGCATGCGTGAACGATATGATCACGCTGACCCACCTCGTCAACGAGGAGTACCCGGATGTCGGACCCATCAAGCGTTTGAAACATCGCGTGGCCCGCCGGCGGGCCACAGATTCGCTCTCCGGGGTGCGGGAGGCAATGCCGCCGGGCGCCTTGCGCGCCACCCGCCAAGAGAAGCAGTAGTTATCATCTTCTCCCCGAGCGGCAAACGCCTGTGGCGCGATACGCAGCCTAGCTTGGGCAGATGCTACCGCTCCGCCTTACCCACCGGACTTCGCCCTCGCGTTATTGCTGACGCCTAATACCTGACACCTAAACCGCCACTATATCCCGGACCTCGGGCACTTCGCGACGGATCAGGCTCTCTATCGCATAAGAGAAGTCGAGCTGGCTCAAAGGGCATCCTCCGCACGCGCCGAGCATCTCGATGCTGACCTTTCCCTTCTCCTCGTCGCACTCGACGACGCGAGCATCCCCGCCGTCGGCCTGCATCGCCGGGCGCACCTTGTCCAGGGCCTTCTCGACCCGGCGTCTCATGTTCTCCGTCTCGCTCATCGCCCTGATTATATAGGAGTATCCTTCGCGCACACCGGACCGCCGCGAGGCCGGTAGTAGAATGACCGCCGGAATCGCCTCAAGGAGGGACGAGCATGGAAAACAACGCAGAACAGACGCTCCTCGTCATCGGCGCACCCGAGCACGATGCCGCGGCATATCACCTCTCTGGCTTTCTCGCGCCGGACCCCGTGGTGACCTTGCGCGTAAAGGACAAAAAATACTTGGCCGTCTCCTCGATGGAGTACGGCCGGGCCAAGAGGGAGGCGCGGGCGGACGAAGTCCTCTCCTTCGACGAGCTTAGGGTGGTGGAGCTCGCCCGCGAGCTGAAGAGCGGGGGCCGCGCTCTGGCCGCCGCGACCGCCGGCCTCCTCGAAGAGGTCGGGAGCACTCACTCTCCGGTCGCCGTGCCGCCATCTTTAGGCGTCATCTACGCCGACGAGCTGCGCGCCCGGGGTCTCGCGGTGACGCCTGACGCGAGGCTCTTCGCTAACCTGCGGCGTGCGAAGACGGAGGAGGAGATCTCTTATATAGAGGAGACTCAAAGAGCAGTCGAAGAGGCCTGCGCCCTCGCCCTCGGGATCCTCGAAGAGTCCGAAGTGGCAGGAGACGGCACGCTCCTCTACGGCGGCGAGACCCTTACCAGCGAGCGGTTGCGCTACGAGATAGACTCCGAACTCCTCCGGCGCGGTTGCGCCGCCGACGGCACCATAGTAGCCGGTGGATTTCAGGCCGCCGACCCCCACGAGAGGGGGTATGGTCCTTTAAAGGCAAAAGAGCCGATAATCCTGGATATTTTCCCCGTGGACAAAGCGAGTCGCTACTATGCTGACATGACTCGCACCTTCGTCAAGAGTGAGCCGAGCGAGGAGCTACAGAAGATGTACGACGCAGTCCTCGAGAGCCAGGAGGCGGCGCTCGGTATGATCCAGGCCGGAGTCAACGGCCGCGACATCCACTAAAAGGTCTCCGACATCCTGCACGAGAGGGGCTACAAGACGTTCAAGCACGACCAGAAGCCGGGCGAGCCACTCACGGAGGGCTTTATCCACGGCACAGGACACGGGGTGGGCCTGGAGATCCACGAAGCCCCCCGTGTCTCCACGGCTGACGAGGAGCTCGTGCCCGGGGACGTGGTAACGGTGGAGCCCGGCCTCTACGAACCGGGGGTGGGAGGCGTCCGCATTGAGGACCTCGCCGTCGTCACCGAAAGTGGCTGCCGTAACCTTACAGGTTTCCCGAAGGAGTTTCGGGTTTAGGAGCTGGTAGGTAGCAAGCCAAAGATTAGGAGGAGAACCCTGATGGACAGCAAGCCCATAACCGAAGTGATCTCCTTCTCCGAGGAGAAGATGAAGAAGAACAGCCTCTTCGACTCTCCGCACCTCTTCTACGACGCCTACTGTCTCCTTTCTGGCCAGAGCCAGAATGTCCACGCTCACGAAGGTTCGGACAAGATCTACTACGTCCTCGAAGGCACAGGGCGTTTCACGATCGGCGACGAAGAACGGGACCTCGGCGAGGGTAACGCCGTCATCGCCCGCGCGGGAGACCCCCACGGCGTCCGCAACGAGACCGGCGAGAACCTCGTCCTCCTCGTCACGATGGCCCCGAAGCCCTCCTGAAGCTGTGGCCAGAAACGAGATAGGGCCTCCCTACGTGCTCCTCTTCGAGGAGGCCACGCCGGGCGCGGCGCCGCTCATGATCTCCATAGACGAGCGCGGCGCCCTCCCCCTCTTTGATTCTGCGGCGAAGGCCCAGGCCTTCCTGGGCTCTACGAACTTCGGTCCCGGCTGGAAACCCGTCGAGGTCTCCGGCGCGGGCCTCCTCGCGGTGCTCGAAACCTGCCGCGATGAGGTCGAATTCGTCGCCCTCAACCCGCCGCCCGCGAGTGCTGGAGGCATGAAGGTGGAGATGGGCAGCCTGGAGGATCTCATAGACACCCTCGAGCAGAGCCAGCGGGGGGACGATCTGTTCGGGCTAGACGATATTAGCCAGAACTGACGGCACATAAGATGCTCGGAGCCAGTTCAGCCGCGGCTACCTCGCCTTCGTTAATACCTTAGCTATCCTGGCACCGCTTAGTATCCGACCGCGGCCCCTTCGCCACGCGGATCCGCCCCTCCCGTGAATCGAACCGGGTTGCCGTCCGAGTCGTACTCTATGGTCAGGCCGTGGGCGTTGCCTATCCCGCGCTCGTTGCCGAGCCTGAACTCGTCCACGCTGACGTTGTGGCCCCTGGCCGCCAGCTCGCTGCGGACCGGCTCCGGCACGGTGCTTTCGACCGCGAGTATGTCCGGTTCCACAAAGCTGATGCGCGGGGCAGAGATCGCCTGCTGGATGTCCATGTCGAAGTCTATGTGGTTCATAAGCATCTGTGGCGTCGTCTGCGTGATGGTACGACCGCCGAGGGTTCCTACCGCAACGACGGGCCTCCCGTCGCTCATGACGATGGTCGGGCAGATCCCGACGATCCTGTAGCGGCCGGGGAAGGCATCCAGCGGATTTCCTCTCGGCTCGAATTGGGCAAACGCGATGGAGTCGTTGATCCAGATGCCCGTCCCACGCGGCATCACCCTGCTCCCGAAGAGGTTGCCCAGGGTCTGCGTCGCGCTTACCACGTTCCCCTGGCTGTCCGCCACGACGAAGTGTGTCGTGTGTTCCTGGCTGTTGGATGGTCCCTCGTTAGAGAAACTCGTGGGCGGTTGGAACGGTGTCGCTAGTGAAGGGTTTATGTTTGCGGCTTCGTCGGCCCAAAATTCCTCCGAGAGCAGCGAGCCCAGCGGCGTCGGGTTCACCTCTGGATCTCCGGGATACCTGAGACGCGTCTCGTATGCCCTTTTGGTGACCTCCGCGTATCTGTGCAGGTATTCAGCGCTGTTGTGGCCGGGCGCCGTCACGTCGAACTGGCTCATTACTCCCAGCCGAAGGAGCATGTTCCACGAAGAGATCGGGGGCGACGCCGTAACCACCTCGTAGCCCCGGTAGTCGACGCTGGTAGTGTCCCGCCACTGGGCGCGGGCGTTGCGCAAATCATCTAAGGTCAAGAAGCCGCCATTTTCGCGTATGGCAGCTTCGATGACCCGACCCAACTCGCCTTCATTGATCGCTTCGGAGCCCTGTTCGGCGATCAGACCCAAGGATCTCGCTAGATCCTCCTGCACGAGACGCTCTCCTGCCCCTAAAGGCACCCCGTTGTTCCCGTAAAAGCTCCTCGCGTGTTCGGGGAAGGCGGAGAACTCCCTGTCAACGTAGTAAGCGGTGCGTTCGCCGATGACGAACCCCTCGTCGGCGAGCTCTATGGCGGGGCCGAAGAGGCGCCGCCATTCGAGTTCGCCGTAATCCCTCGACAGGGCTTCCCACACGTCTACCGCTCCCAGCGTGGAGGCGGCTTTGGCGCTTCGCCTGTTCTCTACGTAACTCGGCGTCGGGGGATGGAACACGTCCGGGTCCAAGGCCGCGGGCGCCCTACTGCCGGAATCGAGGACCCGCGTCTCGCCGCTTTTAGCGTCGTAGATGACCACCGCCCCGTAGCCGCCGATGCCGGACATGTACGGCTCGACGACGCCCAAAGAAGCACCGACCGCTACAGCCGCGTCGAACGCGTTGCCTCCTTCGGCGAGTACGTCCAGGCCGGCCTGCGTGGCGAGCGGGTGGGCGGAGCTGACCATTCCAGACGCACCGACGGCGGGGTCGGTCGAGGTGTTCTGGCTGGGTTCCGGGGTGCTGGCGACAGGCGTTGTGGTCGAAGCCTCCTCCGAGGAAGCGGTCTCTTCGGCGGCACTCCCTACACGGGGAGTGTTATCCGACGTTACGGGCTGAGCGCCACAAGAGCTCAAGATCCCGACGACCAGCAACACGAAACAAACCTTTCTCAAAACACGCTCCCGGGAGCACGAGCTTACCGAACCAGCATACGAATAGCACACTCTCCGTGTCGTGTAGGCAGTCCGTGCTGAACCATTCTGCTCTGCAACCTGGCGCCGAGATTAGACCCGAAGCGTCATTGTGCGCCGGGCAGTGCCCTATGCGACGTAGTCGTAGGCCAAAGAACCCGTGACGACGATGCGTAAGGCAAAACTTCCATTCTTTCTTTGGTTCACCGCGTCGGGTCAACACGCTCGACGCAGCCTGAAACTCGGCGATTACATCAGCCGAATAACTCGCCGTTTTCATTTAAGCGCGAACACCGTGCGAAGCAGCCCCGTCCCCAACCGACGGAGCGGTGCGAGGGGTGTGGGTACGACCTTCTCGTTACAGCCCAAAGAAGCGGGCCAGCTTGTTCTTCTCGAAGTACCGCTGATGGTACTCTTCGGCCCGATAGAACTCGGAGGCGGACGTTATCTCCGTGACGACCGGGTCCTTGAACCTGGTCTGCGCCTCCTCCTTTGAGGCGCGCGCGGCGGCCTCCTGCTCTGGGTTATGGAAGAAGATCGCGGAGCGGTACTGGGTGCCAACGTCCGGTCCCTGGCGATTCGGGGTCGTGGGGTCGTGGTTCTCCCAGAACACCTCGAGGAGCTTCTCGTAAGAGACCTTGGAAGGATCGTACTCGACCTCTACCACCTCGACATGACCGGTCGTGCCCGAGCAAACGTCACCGTAGGTCGGGTTCTCGGTGTGCCCCCCAGTGTACCCGACTGCTACATCGACGACGCCCTCTAACTTGCGGAACGCTTCCTCCACGCCCCAGAAACATCCCGCCCCGAAAGTGGCCTTCTCCATCCACCGGCTCCGTTTCATCGTAGAAAACATTACGGACCGAGTGTAGCACGGGCCAGAGGTAGTCCGGCGCCTTTTACCCGGCTCCTTTTGCGAGGGCCGCTCAGAGCTTCTCGAACCTAGAAGAACCTCAGGTACTCCGGCTCGTAGACCATTTTGAGCCCGTATCGAGAACCCCATCTAAAGGTCTTAGCTTAAAAGCATTCTCTCCGCAGTCCGCTACTGTCGCGCCTCGCGGTCAAGGACGGCGACCGTGTCTCGGTAGAACTTCTCGGCGTTCTCGCGGCTGTCGCCGATGCACACGGTGCCGAGCTTGCCGAACTCAGAGAGCGCCCCGATCAGGTGGAACACGACCCCCTGCTGGGCCGCACCGTCGAAGTGAAGGCCTTGTTCTACCGAGATGTCTACCAGATCGTCGGGGGTGAGTCCCTTGTAGGCCGGGCTCTGGAGGTTGTCCGACGCGTAGTAGTAGCAGGTCTGACCGGTGGGCGTGCAATACAGACCATTCTCTGGATAATAGGTTCCGTCGGTCAGGAACTGTAATAACAGGTAGGGGTGGGTCGTCCCGCCTTTTCTTAGGTTGATCTCGATGGCTGAGTGCTCCCAGCGCTCCCCGCGCTTGACGGAGATGAAGTCGATGGCGAAACGTCCCAACGTTCCTCGTTGCCTCAGCACTTCGGCCACCCTACGTCCGGCCTCTTTGATGTCCCGGCTATACTCGGCGTCGGCGGGGAAAGTGCTGCCCAGAAAAACCTGACCCGAAGGCCCGCCCAGCACCTGGTCGTGGGTCGAGATGATGGATGCCTCGCCCAGGGGGTCTACGCGACACTGCACCGACGGAGAGCGCACCTCCTCGCCCTCCACGAAGCACTCGACTATGCCGCCCATCTCCGTGAATTTGTGGCAGTAGCGCTCCCAAGTCTCGCCGTAGGCCTCGAAGCGTACCCGGCGTGGTAATTCGTACCGGACCCAGCGCCCGAGATCAGCGCCCTCCGGAGCCTCGTCATAATGAAACATCGCGTTGCCCTCGCCCGAGAAGCCTTCGTTCAGCTTGATCACTGCGCGCCGCACCTCCGGGCGGCGGCGCTTGAGCTCGACGATGGCTTCTACTACGTCTCGTTCGTCGCGCAGGTTCTCCATCCCGTCCGGCATAGGGACCCTCGCCTCCCGAAACACCTCCCGGCTGCCGCTCTTCGAGCCCAGGTAGGTCAGCTCCGGATCGTTCGCATATAGGGGGATGTCCAGCTTCACGGCGAGGCTTCGCTCCAGCGGCGTACTGTTGAAACAGGTTATGTGGGCCGTTTTGGGGTCGGGGATGGCAGACCAAATGCGCTCCACTAGGCGCGGCCGTTCGAGGATTTTCTGCGTCAACGGTACTTTGGAGGCGTCGTGGCAGCTCAGGAGCGTCAGCCGCCTGCGGGCGTGGCGGAACGGCACGCCCGGGAGGAGGTGCAGATAGTAGTCGACGATCGGCGCCGCGATCGGCTGGCTCGTAACGAAGACGAGGTGCGTGCGGGGCATGCGCAACAGCATCAGCAAACAGAGCATCCGCTCTTCGTAATGGTGCACACCCGAGATCTTCGCCAACTCCTCTGCGTCAAGCGAGAGGCTGGGAACCACCACTATGGTCCGCGGAGCGCGCGGGTACGGGAATACTCGCCGGAAAAGGGGTGCCAGCCGCTCCTGGATCCGCTCGAAGCGCCGGAGCTCTTCGGCAGAACCGGGGAGAGGTACACCCGGCTCAGAAGTCGACGTAGAAGGAAGATCCACCATCTTTACCCCTTACACCGCGATTATACAGGGGCCCGGGTCGCGCCACCCGGGGTGTTCGGGCGTTATCGATCCTCCGGCTACCTATCCGTCATCTTACGGGCGTCGAGCAGCTTGTCTAGTTCCTCCTCGGAGAGGTCGGTTTTCTCGCGGGCGACCTCGCGGATGGTCTTGCCACTCTTGTAGGCTTCTTTGGAGATCTCGGCTGCCTTGTCGTAGCCGATCTCGGGGGCGAGCGCGGTGGCGAGCATGAGGCCCTTCTCGACGAGCTCGGGGCCGCGCTCGGTGGCCTCCAGCCCCGCGACGCACTGGTCGGCGAGGTTCGAGGCAGCACTGCTGAGGATGTCGATCGACTGCAAGAGGTTGTAGGCGATGACCGGGAGCATGGTATTGAGCTCAAAGTTGCCGCCCTGACCGGCCAAAGTTACGGTGGTGTCGTTGCCGATGACCTGGGCGGCGACCATCATGGCGCTCTCGGCGATAACCGGGTTGACCTTGCCCGGCATGATCGAGGACCCTGGCTGCACCTCGGGCAGCGCTATCTCGGCCAGATTCGCCCGCGGCCCGGCCCCGAGCCAACGGATATCGTTGGCGATCTTCATCGTGCTTACCGCGACGCTCTTTAGAGCCCCGCTCACGTAGACCGCCCCGTCCATCGTGCTCTGGGCCTGGAAGTGGTTCTCGGTCTCGTAGACTTTGACGCCGAATCGTTCGGAGAGCTTCTCGCAGACCTTCTGGGCAAACTCGGGATGGGTATTGACGCCGGTGCCGACGGCCGTTCCGCCCAAAGCGACCTCCACGAGGTCTTCCTGGGCCTTACTTATGCGTTCTATGCCGCGCTGTACCTGCCCCGCGTAGCCTTCGAACTCCTGTCCGAGGCGTATGGGGGTCGCGTCCTGCAGGTGCGTCCGGCCGGTCTTGACGACGCTGTCGAACTCGCGGGCTTTCTCCTCTAAAGCGCCGCGAAGCTTCTCGAGCGCGGGCATCAGATCCTCTTTGATGGAGACGAGGGCGGAGAGGTGGATTGCGGTGGGGATGACGTCGTTGGAGGACTGGCCCTTGTTGACGTGGTCGTTCGGGTGCACGGGTGATTTGGAGCCGAGCTCGCCGCCGAAGATCTGGATGGCCTGGTTGGAGATGACCTCGTTGGCGTTCATGTTGGTAGAGGTGCCGGACCCCGTCTGGAAGACGTCGAGGACGAACTGGTTGTCCAGAGCGCCCTCGACGACCTCTTCCGCGGCCTCTACTATGGCGTCCTTTAGCTCCCCATCCAGCAGGCCGAGCTCGTAGTTTACGTTGGCAGCTTCGAGCTTAATGGCCGCGAGGGCCTGTATGAAACGGCGCGGCTTGCGCAGGTCGCTAATGGGGAAGTTGTCGAGGGCCCTGCGCGTCTGGGCGCCAAAAAGCGCGTCGCGGGGAACCTCGACCTCGCCCATCGAGTCGCGTTCTACGCGGTGGGGCGTCTCGTGCTGCGTCATGTGTGAAGCCTCCTGTCGAAGCGTTTGCGCTCGCGTCATATAATCCACTTTGTAGGTTGGCATTATACGAGAGGTGAACTTTTGGACACGCTGCAGCACGCGCTGAAGGAGTGGGCAGTCGCCGTCGAGGCGATCGAGCGCGGTGAGACGGCGCTCGTGGTGCGAAAGGGCGGCATCCGGGAGAAAGCGTTCGCCGTCCCCAAAACACGCTTTCTCTTCTTCAAGGGCTACGAGCACCAGAAAGAGGAGCAGCTCAAGCCCCTCTACTACGACCTCCTGCGGTCCATCCCCGAGAGGCAGGACGACGGGCCGGTGATCTTCACCTCCTTTGCCGAGGTACACGGCGCATATGAGATCTCGGAGGCCGATGAGCTTGCCGCCCTAGACCCCTACCACATCTGGACGCCCGAGTACGCCGAGAGCCGCCTGAAGTGGCGTCCGAAGAAGCCCCTGACGGTCCTGGTCTTGCACACCTACCTGCTGCCAGAGCCTGTTCGGTTCGAGTACCGGGCGGAGTACGGGGGGTGCAAGAGCTGGATCGAACTAGAAAAAGCCGTCCCAACCGCAGGCTCTAGGCCCACCCTCGACGACTCGGCCTTCGAAGAGCTCGTGAGGCCTGTCCTGGACGTGCTCCAGGGTGCCGCGTCCGCGCCCGTGGGACGTTAGGAGGAGGGAGCCTTCTTGGGCGTCGGCGCGATACCCGTCGTCCTGACCTTCCTGCTGGTGCTCGTCGCCTGGCGGATGGTCTTCTCGTTCAACAAGGACCTGGTGCGGGCGAAGGCCTGGCGGGAGCTGGCGCACCGCTCGCTCCCGTTCGCGGCGATCACCGCTATGGCCGCCAGCCTGCCGCTGGTACAGAGCCTCCAGGGAGGCTGGACGCCCATCGTCTGGGTGCTCGCGTTCGGCGCCGTGTTGGTCGCCTCTAACTTTCTCTCCATGCCCGTAGGTGAGCGCCAGGCGAGCAGGGCCTTCCGCAACAGGGATTACGCGAGGGCCGCGGACCTGTACCGCAGGCTCGCCGAGGAGCGTCCGTTGGCTCGTTACTGGGCGTTTTTGGGAGCCGCTCTGGGAGCCGGCGAGCGGCACGAGGAGGCCATAGACGCCTCCACCCGTGCTGTCGAGCTCGACCCGGAGTACGGCCTCGCCTACTACAACCGCGCCCTGATCCTGCGCAGGCAAGGCCGCAAGAGCCGGGCAACGAAGGACCTCAAACGAGCCCTCGACGCCGACCTGCCCCGCCGCTTCAAGTCCGCTGCCAGGAGGACGCTCGAGGAGCTTCAGGGGTGAGCTTCTTCTATCCGACTCTAGGGGCCCTGGCACTGCTCGCCGGCTTCCTCTTCGTCGTCGGCCGCCAGAACCGCGACCTGCTCCGCGCCCGGGCCTACGGGGAGTTTCTGGTGCGGCTTTTGCCGCTCCTCTCGACTGGCGTCTTCATCCTCGGGCTGCCGTTCATCATGGACCTGGCGACCTTCGAGAACACCGTGCCGGTCCTACTCGTCTATCTCGGTGGCGCCGCCGTTCTCACGGTGCTCATGGCCCGCCTCGTCGCCCCCGAGGAGCGCCGGGCCGTGGCCCTTTTCAGGCGCGAAGAGTACGAGGGAGCCGCCGATATCTACGAACGGCTCGTCGCCCGTAGCCCCCTCCCCCGCTACTACTCGGCCCTGGGCGCGAGCCTCGACGCGTCGGGCGACCCGCGTGGCGCCCTTAGAGCCGCGGACCAGGCCGTAAAGCTCGACCCCAAACTCGGCATCGCCTACTACAACCGCGCCTCGGCTTTAGCGGCCCTCGACGAGCACGCGCGGGCCCGCGAAGACCTGCGAAGCGTCTTCCGCGCAGACTCCAACCGCCGTCTGAGGCGCGCCGCCGAAGTGGCTTTAAAGAGCCTGGAGAAGAACTAGTCAACCGCTGACGAGCCAGAATGTTCCTGTTGCCGTCGCGCACCCTGGTCTCGTAGCTCGACCGGGGGAAGGTGGCGGGCCGTCTATGGCCTCGCCGCTGCGCAGGACGAAGTAGGATTTGTGCCAGGGGTAAACCACAGTGTCACCCTCGCAGTCTCCGTCTACGAGCGTCGCGTCGGCCGCGTTGCGTATGGTCCTGGAACCCGTTGCGGCGTCGAGGCCGTCGAAGACGAGGGCGGCGCTCTAAGAGCCCTGGGCGCATCCGTGAGCGCCGGATGGGGCGGCGTCCCGAGCCAGACGCTGTCCAAGACGTTGCGCACTTCGGCGCTGCCCTCGTCTATCACTTCCTGCACCTTCGACTGTAGCTTCTCGCGACGTCGTCCAACTAGTTCAACGGACGATGATGCGTTGGCTGAGCGTCGAACGCATGCGTCTCCCTTTGGAAGAGCTTACACATCCCTCAGTACTGGTAAGCGGGACCGATCTCACGACCGGGGCTGCGTTCCAGTCGTGAGATCGGTTTCGCGGTGAAGGCCTGGGCGGGCCGACGTCCTCCCCTCCTACTCGGCCGCCGACCCGCATTTTATGATAGCTAAGTCTGCTGATGCTTTCTGGCGCGTTTGGGATCGGCGTCGAAGGGTAGAGTTTCTTACGGGCCCGGCGGCCCGCGGAGGTTGCTAATCCTTCGTGGAACCTCCTCCTAAATTCCGCAGGCTATCGGCATTGGCGGTCGCCTTTGACGGTAGCGCGAGCACTGCGCCGGTACCCGCAGGTACTTTCGCTCCTTTCTCCAGCACCGACTCGTACACCTCTACGTGACGCTCCGCTATGGAGGACCAGGAGAGGTTCCGGGTGTAAGCGCGCCCCACGTCCCCCAGCCGGACACGCTCGGAGACGTCGGCCAGCAGCCCGAGGAGCGCGATCGCGAGCCCGGAGGCATCCCGCCGCTCCACGAGCCACACTAGCTCTCCGTCTACTAGATTAGGCTCCGGGGGATCCG
>Ga0126308_10000032_pt1 | contig 27421 bp, 22 predicted proteins | sample Plot55_FD_92533 | JGI IMG/M metagenome (GOLD analysis project Ga0126308, IMG submission 92533) | Serpentine soil microbial communities from UC McLaughlin Reserve, CA, USA - Plot55 | ecosystem: Environmental > Terrestrial > Soil > Grasslands | place: USA: UC McLaughlin Reserve, Lake County... | reverse complement strand
CGCCGGCGCGCGCCTCGGCCTCGGCGGGGTCGTCGTGCAGCATGAAGCTGTCGGCGGCGCGGATCCAGACGTCGATCGTCTCCACGTCCTCGGCGCCGAATCGCGCGGCCCCGCGCTCCAGCTTCTCCGCCAGCGCCGCCGTGCGCTCGGGACTCGCCGCCGCGACGACGTCGCCCAGCTCCACGGCCGTGCCGGCGCTGAGCGCGGCCACGGCGTCGCGCAGAATCTCGGCGGCCTCGACTGGGTTCATCGAAGACATGGGAGTTGGATGATGGGTCGTGTCCAGGCGCGCGTCAGCGCCTTTCGCCGTCGTGGCGGTAGACCTCACCGCCCTTCATGACGAATCGCACGCGGCGCAGCGCCTCGACGTCGCGCGACGGGTCGCCGTCGACGGCGATCAGGTCGGCCTCCAGGCCGGGAGCGATGGCGCCGATGCGGTCGGACATGCCGAGCGCGCGGGCGGCGAGCGAGGTGGCGGAGACGACGGCCGCGGCGGGCGCCTGGCCGCCGGCGCGCACTCGGCAGATGAGCTCCTCGACGTTGCGGCCGTGGGCGCCGGCCACGGCGTCGGTGCCGAAGACGACGTTCAGCCCCGGCGTCGCCAGCGCGCGCCGGAACGCCGCCGTGGCGAGCGGGATCGCGCGCTCCATCGCCGCGAACCCCTCGGCGTTGTAGTTGCCGATCCCCTCGTAGTGGGCGCGGTTGTCCAGGTAGTTGCGGAAGACGAGGCAGACCTGCGGGTCGAACCAGGTGCCGCGCTCGGCCATCAGCCGCAGGACGTCCTCGGTGGCGAAGACGCCGTGCTCGACCTGCGTGCACCCGGCGAGCGCGGCCGCGCGCATGCTCTCGGCGCTGTGCGCGTGCACCAGGGTGCGGAGGCCGAGCGACGCGGCCTCGCCGCAGGCCGCGCGGAGCTGCTCGTCGCTCATCGTCTGCGCCCCGCCGTCGCGGATGCTCTTCGAGGCGAAGAGCTTGATGAAGTCGGCGCCCGCCGCCCGGCGCTGCCGCACCAGCGCGCGCAGCGAGTCCGGCGTGAGGCGCGCGTCGGCGATCGGCTCGAGCGACGTGAGCATCCGCGGGCCCGGGACGCCGCCCGAGGCGATCCAGTCGCGCAGGTCGGCGTCCTCCGCCGAGCCCGGGCTCTGCACGGTCGTCACGCCGGCGCGCAGCGTTGCCCACGCGTTCGCCGCGACCGAGAGCATCGACTGCGCGGGCGTGTCGCCGTCGGCCGGTGTGTGCAGCCGGCCGGCGCGGTTGAAGTACCACGCCAGGTGCGCGTGGGCGTCGATCATCCCCGGGAGCAGCGTCAGCGCGCCGAGCTCGTACGTCACCGCCCCGCGGCGGCCGCGCTCCACGCGCGCGATGCGGCCGCCCTCGACGACGACCGTGACGTCCCGCTGCTCGCCGCCCCGGCCGTCGAGCACGCGGTCGGCGTGGATGGTCGTCGCGGCGAGCTGCGCGACCAGCCAGGCGTGCGGGAGCCCCACGGGCCGGCCCGCCGAGCCTAACGGGTGGCCAGCCGCGCCGGCGCCGGGCGGCGGCCGGGGAGCGTCCACAGCTGGACCTTCCCCATCGTCAGGAGCGGCACCGCCATCACGCCGCGCCGCGTGTCGACCCCGAGGTCCGCCGGGTCGGTGAGGTCGCGCACGATGCGGGCGTCGCCGTCCGGCGTGATCGCGTGGACGCTGGAGTCGTTCCAGGCGGTGACGAGGATGCGGCCGTCGTCCAGCACCTCCACGCCGTCGAAGCGCCCCTTGCCGCTGGCGAGGAGCGTGGGCGTGGAGTCGTTCCGGCCGAGCGCGTAGAGCTTGCTCTCGAACGGGTCGAAGGTGACGACGAGCCAGCGGCCGTTCCGCGCGTCCCAGGTCAGGCCGTTCGGGAAGGTGATCGGCCCGACCTTCCCGATCGCGGAGATCGCGCGTCCGGGCCCGACCGAGTAGATCCGGTCGCCCCCGCGGTGGATGACTCCCCACTCGGTCATGTCGATGCCGGTGTCGGTGACGTAGATGTTGCCGTCCGGGCCGATCGCCACGTCGTTGAGCTGCACCGCGTGGAGCGGGCGGAAGTCGACCGTCGCCAGCGGCGCGCCGTTCCTCCGGTCGAAGGCGCGCAGCACGTCGATGTCGGCCACCCAGAGCGTGTCGCCGTGCAGTGCGAGCCCCTTCGGGGCGTCGAGCGTCACGCCGTTCTTCCCGCCCTTCGCCAGGGTGAGCACGCGCGAGACGTCGCCCGCGTCCACGCGGAGGATCGCGCCGTTGTTGTCCCTGGTCGAGCCGTAGCCGCCGACGGTCGAGATGAGGTAGGCGTCCTGCGCCGGGTCGTAGCGCACCGACTCCGGCCCGTCCGGCGCCATGATCTCGGTGACCGGCTGCGACCCCGAGTCGGGCGACGCGGTGCCGCGGACGTTGCCGGCGGTGTCCGAGGCGGGGCTGGCGTTCCGGTCCTCGGGGGCGCACGCCGCGAGCACGGCGGCGAAGATCGTGACGGAGGCGCGGAAGGCGTTCGGACGTGTCGGCATGGGCACTCGCTCAGAGTCCGTCCAGGGGTCTTCGCCGATATGGGGCGCAACGACCACGCCAGCGGATCTGTTCAGCCGAACTCGACCCGGCTCGCGGCCTGGTCCGCGCCCACCCGGCCGGCGACGATCTCCGCCTTCGCGTAGTTCTCCCCGCGCACCGGGGCGTCGGCGAGTCGGCGCAGCAGGCAGATCTGCCCCACGTGCGTCAGCGCGTCGGCGACGGGGCCCTGAAAGAGCATCTCGGCGGGCCTGGCCAGCGGCTGGTCTGACGCGAGGTAGGCGTCGAACGCTCCCAGGGCGGCGTGGAAGCGCTCGACCTCGTGCTCCCACCGCAGCGGCACCGAGTCCTGCCAGACCTGCTTCCCCTTCGCCATGCAGAGCGCCCAGTCGAACAGGTCGCCGATGTGCGCCAGGATCTGCCCCGGCGTGCGCGACGTCTCGCCGACGCGGAACTCGCCGAACCCGGCCGGCGCGTTGCGCACCGCCTTTCCCCCTCGATAGGCAACCGTGGCCACAGTGTGGCGGAGCAGGCGGCGGGCGCCGTCGTCGGCCGAAGCCGCCGAGTAGAGCGGGCCCACGGTGATCGGGACGGCATCGGAAGTGTGATCGGTCATGGCGCGACACTCGGCTCGGGAGGCTGATCAGGGCTCCGGGATCTCCAGATCACGGCAAATCTTGCGAGCGAGATACTCGTCGATCTCGCGGTGTCGTGGTACCGTGGAAACCCTTCGCGCTGCTCGATTGATGTAGACGCTGTGTTTTCCGCCCTCGCGCAGTAGCTCGCAGCCATTCTGCTCGAGATGGCGGACGAGATCCGTGCGCTTCACCGTGGCTATGCGGAAACGCGTAGTCGCTCGCGGATCACGTCTTGTCCTTCTAGGTCGGTACTCGCCAGCTTCCGGTTCGCCTCGATCACCAGAGCGGCGGCCTCAGCAAGATTCTCGCGGGCCTCTTCGATCGTCGCGCCTTGGGTGTTGGCGCCAGGAAGCTCCTCGACGAAGGCGACGTAGCCTTTGGGAGTCTTGAGGAAAACGGCGGTGAAGTCGATCTGCACGGCGGCCTCGCGGCGAGAATCGGTGAGGTTGTATCACCACCCTTCGCCCTTACAGGGCTACATGATACGGAGCAGAGTCAGCCGGGCGTCAGTGGCTCCTGGTCACTCTGTCGCACTACGCGGCTGGGCGGATACTCGCGTTGCTGCCAACCTTCAGTCGAGTAGTCTATGTATCCACCTGAGTAGCCGATCGCATGGAAGACAAGTTGGTACAGCAAGCATAGGACATGGTCAAGCAATTCAACAGTGTCGCGGCGGCCCTGATGACGTTCAGGATCACCATGAGCGCTGGTGTTTCGAACCAACTTCCAAAATTGAATCAAGCTTTCGGTGATAAGGCCCTGGGACGCCAAGTCTCGGAGCCAGTCTTCAGCTCGTATTCCTTGCATAGCACCAAGGTTGCCAGCGAATCGCTTCCTAAACGGCTCGGGGCAGTCGTTCTCATCAAGCCACACGAGGATTCGCCGCGACCACTTCTTGAGGACGGCGATGACATCCTTGTTTTCCTGCCTCGCCCGCCTCTGGAAGTCGCTCATGAACACGACATGATAGATGCTCTCGATCGCTACGCTGAGCACCAGAGCCTGAGTCTCAATCGTAGAGACATCACTTCGAACTATTGGATCCCACTCGGTCGACAGCGGATGGAATGATCGATCTTTCCACGACACGATGTACTGCAGGTACGCCGCGAAGATCTTCCGGGAGCACTCACCGCTGTTCGTGTATCGGTCGTCCATCGGCGGCAAGCGCCGTGGCCACACGCGGTCCTTGGACGGAATGGTGGTCAGGCGAGTCTCGGCGATTCCTGAGCTGCGAGTGTGAATGAGAGAAGGCCGAATTTCGTTACCGGTTACGAACTGAAGGGCTTCAATACAACGAACGTCGAAGTTGGGCGGCCAAGTCTCATGCGCGCTTCTCGCTGTAAACCAGTGTCCCGCCGTCGACCGTTTAAACGTGAAGCGCCAGTCGGCGACGACGAAGTCTGAGTCACGCGTAAAGCGCACCTCATGAAGCATTAGCAGCGAGGCGAGGGCGGTTGCTTGACCGTCTTCGCACGGCCCTGTGTGCGCCAGCTCTCTGATTCGTCCGGCAATTGGGCCCCCTCGCGGAAAATCGAAGTCGAGCAAGAGCGGCCCTGCCGTCCAGCTTCGGCCCGAGTGGTCCGTGACGTTGAGGACGAAGTGTTTGTCCTCAGGGACGAAGCTGCCGAGTGGGAGCGGCCGGTACTCAATCACGCCATCCTTCTCGATGGGTGGCCCTAGATGGCGATGCATCGAGAGGGCAGGTGTACCCTTCGTTGGATAGAGCAGAAAAGTGAGTTGTCCGTCTTCCACTTGACGGATGAGCCCGGGACCACTGATCTCCTCGCTGGTCGCACCGACGCGACGCAGTCGCATCGCCGGACAGTGCAACTCCAGTTCTCGCCGAGCGAACGCTTCGACCTCATCATCGCGGAGAGTAGCCATGCCGGCGCACGAAGACTTGCTGAGTCGATGCCCAGGTACGAGACCAACGCTTCTCCACTCCGAGAAGCCGAATCAGTAGCTGGAGTCAGGCGGCTTGGCAGACCAAGAGACCCGCATCTGATGCCGCGGTGACACGTCCGCGGTCATCCGGGATGATCCGTCACCACTTCCGCCGACGCCGGATGCGGACTCGATCCGTTGTTGCTGCTCGGCGCCGCGCTCGGCGCCACGTCCGCCACTTCCGGCTCGCGCGGCGTGAGCGCGTCCTCCTTGTAGATCACCCATCCGTTCGCCTCGTCGGCGACGATCTCCACCTCGGTGCCGATCGGGAGCGTCATGTTCGGCACCTCGTGTCCCGCGGGGAAGTCCATCAGGATCGGGATGCCGAGGTCCGTCACCAGGTCGAGGAGGAAGTCCTCGAACTCGTCCTCCTCCGAGCGGTCGAGCGAGAGCTGGCCGAAGACGATCCCGCGCACGTGGCGCAGCAGCCCGGCCGCGCGCAGGTGCACCAGCCGCTCGTCCACGTACGACATGGGGTCGCGCGTCTCCTCCAGGAAGAGGATCGCGTCGCGCGTGTCGATCTCGTACGGCGTGCCGATCGTCTGCTGCACCAGCGCGAGGTTCCCGCCTACCAGCCGCCCCGACGCGCGCCCCGGGCGCACCACGCGCACGAAGTCGCGCCCCATGCGCGTCGACGGGCGCGGCGTCGTGAGCGCGGTGAGGAGCGACGACATCGTCGGGTCGCGCGCGCTCGGGATCAGGTCGTCCACCGTCGGGCCGTGAAAGACCCGCAGGCCGGCGCGCCGCATCAGCCAGATGTGCAGCGCGGTGATGTCCGAGTAGCCGACGAACGCCTTGGGGTTGCGGCGGAAGATCTCGGGCTCGAGGTAGGGGAGCATGCGCACGGCGCCGTAGCCGCCGGTCCCGCCGATCACCGCCTTCACCCGCGGGTCGAGCCACATCCCCATGAAGTTCTCGGCGCGCCGCTCGTCCTCCAGCCGCTGGAAGCGCCGCAACTGCCCGATCTCCACGTCCAGCACGCACTGGAATCCGGCACGCTCCAGCGCCTTCACGCCGCGGGCGAGCCACCCGGGACGCGGCGCGTACGACGGAGCCACGACGCCGATGGTGTCCCCCTTCACCAGCGCCGGCGGCCGGAGAAGTGGTGGCGGAGGTTCTGCGTTGTCTTCCGGGGGCATGAAGTGCGGAAGTAGGGAGGAGGGAAGAAAAACGTAGCCGCCGGGGAGAGGACCGGGGAGGGGGATCGTGAATGGCAGAGCTCGGCAGGGCGAAGTAGAAGTACGAGATACGAGATACGAACCGTGCCCCGGGACGCATTGGCTCCCCGGGGCACGCTTCCTATCTCGTATTCGCTCTACACCGGCGACGGCAGCGCCCGCTCGATCCCCGGGCTCGGTGGGCGCTCACCCAGCATCGACTCGACTTCCCGCTGCGCCTCGGCCGAGCGGGCCAGGTCGGAGTCGATGGCGGCGGCGGCATCGAGGTCGACGGTCAGCTCCCGCACGCTGCCTGCGCCGGCGTGGAGGCGGAGCAGGTGCAGGCGGATGCTCTCCAGCGAGGCGACGATCTGCGCCAGGCGCGACTCGGCTTCCTGCTTCGCCGCCCGGACGCGAGCCAGCGTGTCGTCGTGCTGGCGGCGGACTGCGTCGGCGGTGCCCGGCGCGCGCGAAGGGTCACCGGCGCCGAGCGAGCGCGACTCGGAGCCTGGGCGGTGTGCGGCCAGCTCCGCCAGCGACTCGTCGAGCTTCACGATGTGGGCGCGGACGGAGCCGGCATGCTCCTCCAGCCGCCGGACGATCTCCCCGACGCCGCGGAGCTCCTGGCGCTGCGCCTTCGGGAGCTTCGCCAGCAGCCCCTCGGTCGCGCGGCCGATCACCACCTCGGTGGGGTGGTGCATGGCCTCTCCGGGGAGCGCGCGGTGGCGGAGCGCGAAGCCCGCCAGCCGGATGGCCCGCTCCCCCGCCTTCCCGTTCCAGAACTTGAGCCGCCAGCCGCCGAAGCGGCGCACGCGGCTGTCTCGGATGGCGTTGGCGAGCCTGGCGAAGCCGATGCCGCCCGCCACGGTGGTCGCGATGGTCGCGGCCACGGCGAGGGCGCTCGGGTGCGCACCAATGACCGCCGCGCCCATGGTGCCGACCACCAGCGACCCGAGGGCGCAGTAGAAGCCCGTCCGGATACGCCGCATGAGCGTCGAGGGCTCCGGGCCATACTCGAACGCGATCTCCTCGCGCCGCCGCTCGACGTGCTGGCGGAGCCCCAGCCGGATGTCCTCCAGCCCGTACCCAGCGGCCAGGACGCGCCGGACGCGGCTCAACAGCATGGTGCCGACGAGGCCGCCGATCGCGAAGGGGACCGCGGCCGCGATGATGGGGGCCCCGGCCGCGACGGCGCCCGTCGTGAGTCCGGCCGTGACGTAGAGGCCCGCGGCGATCTGCGCGCGCCCCTGCTGCCCCTCGGACTTCGACAGCCAGACGCGGATCGGGGCCGGGATGTCCCGCGGCCGCTCGGCGGACTGCTCCAGCGCCTCGGCGAACGCCTCCGCGCTCGGCCAGCGCGCGCCGGGGTCGCGGGCCAGGCAGCGGTCGATCGCCAGCGCCAGCCGCGCCGGGAGGCCGGGGGCGGCCGCGGCCAGCGGCGGGGCGTCGCGGGTGACGCTCATCGCCACCGCCTGCTGCGCCGTCGCGGCCTCGAACGGCAGCCGCCCGCTCAGCATCAGGTAGGCTACCACGCCTAACGAATAGAGGTCGCTCCGCCCGTCCACCGGCTCGCCGAGCGCCTGCTCGGGGCTCATGAAGTAGGGCGTCCCCGAGAACGACGGGCCGGCGGCGGGTCCCTGGTCGACGCCGGTGGTCTGCCAGGCGATGCCGAAGTCGCTGACCAGGGCGCGGCCGCTCCCCCGCTCGAGGAGGATGTTGTCCGGCTTCACGTCGCGGTGGACGACGCCGCCCCGGTGCGCGTAGGCGAGCGCCCACGCCACCTCGCGCAGCACCCGCGCGCCCTCGTGCGGCGTCACCGGCCCGCGCCCGCGGATGCGCTCGCCTAACGTCTCGCCGTCGACGAACGCCATCGCGAAGTAGACGAACTCGCCCGCCTCGTCGACCCGAAAGATCGGGACGACGTTGGGGTGCGAGAGCCTGGCCGCCGTGCGGGCCTCGCGCAGGAAGCGCTCCCGCAGGTCCCCGCGCGCCGCCAGCGCCGGCGGCAGCACCTTGATCGCGACCGGCCGGTCCAGCCGCACCTCGCGCGCCAGGTACACCACCCCCATCCCCCCGCGCCCGAGCTCGCGCTCGATCGAGTACTGGCCGGCGAGGGCGCGCTGGAAGTCGAGAAAGAGGGTATCGGGGGCTGCTGCCATGGGGCTCTGCGCGGGGTGGGAGGGTACCTGCTCTACGGACGAATGGGGGAGGGAAGTGTCAAACGCGGGGCTCGGGCATCGGGACTCGGGCATCGGGACTCGGCGCTCGGCTGGATGCCAGGCAGTGGTGGGCCCTTGATTCATCAAGGGCCCCGGGCTGCCCTCGCCGGGATGCAGAGGGCCCTTGATGAATCAAGGGCCCACCAGTGAGTGCCCCAGGATGCCCCACTGCCGAGCGCCGAGTCCCGATGGCCGAGTCCCGATGCCCGAGTCCCGCGCTTATCTGCTCGCGGCCCCTTCCGGGGGCGACGACGCCGTGAGCGGCGGCGGGGCGGCGCGGGCGGCGCCTTCCTGCGATTCGACGAGGATCTCGACCTCGCGGCTCATGCGGCGGGCGCCGTCGAGGATGCCGGTGATCGTCTCGACGCTGGCGGTGCCGGCCTGGAGGCGGAGGAGGTCGAGGCGGATGCTCTCCAGGGCCGCGACGGCGATCCCGAGTCGGCGGCAGGCGCGCTCGCGGGCGGTGCGCAGCTCGGCCACGGCGGCGCCGCGGCGCGCGTCGATCTGCGCCACGGCGTCGCTAGGCAGCGACTCGTGGCGCGCGATGAGGGCGGCCGAGGGCTCGCCCAGCTCGCCGATGGAGCGGTCGAGGCGGGCGATCTCGGCGCGCATCGCCCCGGCCTCGCCCTCCAGCCGGCGGATGATCGTCGGCACCTCGCGCAGCTCGCGCTTGGCGGTTCTGGGGAGCGTCTCGTAGAGCGCGTCGGCGGCGAGGCCGATCGCGATCTCGGTGGGCCGGTGAACGCTCCCCTGCTGCTGCCCGCCGCTCCGCCTGAGCCCCACCCCCGCGACGCGCGCGAACAGCTCGCCGAGTCGGCCGTTCCAGTAGCGGAGGCGCAGCTCGCCGATCTCGCTCTTGAGGACGCGCTTCCCGGGGAACGCGAGGCCGAACAGCGCGCCGGCGCAGGCGAGCGTGGCGGTCGTCGCGAACATCTCGATCCAGAATCCGAGGAAGTCGACGTCCGGCGTCCGGGCGAGGGCGACGGTGGCGACCGCGGCCGCCGCCAGCATGACGAAGGTGCCGAGCCGAGCCGCGCGTGCGAGGATGAAGGGCTCGTGCGCGAAGTCGTACGAGAGCTCTTCGCGCCGCGCCTCGTTGTAGCTGCGCAGCCCGAGCCGCACGTCCTCGATGCCGAAGCCGGCGGCGAGGATGCGGCGCATCTCGGAGTACCGGAAGGCGAAGTGGAACGCGATCGGCGCCGCGATCATCGGCAGCGCCATGCGGTTGAAGGTCGCGATCGCCGGCAGGCAGATGATGGCCCAGATGCCGTAGAGCGGGCGGATCGCGTCGCCCTTGGTGAGCCAGACGCGGATCGGGGCCGGCGTCTGGGTCCGCATCTCGGTCGACGCGGCGAGGGCGTCGGCGAGCGCCTCGCCGGTCGCCGGGCGCTGGGGCGGCTCCTTCGCCAGGCAGCCGTTCACGACCTGGGCCAGCCGCCGCGGCACTGTCGGCGGGAGCGGCGGCGGCGGCTGGGTCATGTGCATCGACAGGATCGACGGCACGGTGGGGCCGTCGAACGGCAGCTTCCCGGTGAGCGCGAAGTGGGCGACCACGCCTAACGAATAGAGGTCGCTGCGCCCGTCGAGCGGCTCGCCGGCCGCCTGCTCGGGGGACATGAACTGCGCCGTCCCCATGACGATGCCGGCGTCGGTGAGCGCGCGCGCCTGCGCGACGTGGGCGATGCCGAAGTCGGTGACGAGGGCGCGCCCGGTGTCCTTCTCGAGCAGGATGTTGTCCGGCTTCACGTCCCGGTGCACGATCCCGCGCGCGTGCGCGTACGCCAGCGCCCACGCCACCTCGCGCAGCGCCCGCGCGGCGACGGCCGGGGGCATCGGCCCGCGGGCGCGCACGCGCTGGCCGATCGTCTCCCCCTCGATGTACGCCATGACGATGAAGACGAACGACCCGACCTCGTCCACGTGAAAGATCGGGACGATGTTGGGGTGCGAGAGCTGGGCGGCGGTCTTCGCCTCGCGCAGGAAGCGCTCGCGCAGCTCGGGGCGCACCGCGTACTGCGGCGGCAGCACCTTGATCGCCACCGGGCGATCGAGCTGGACCTCGCGCGCCAGGTACACCACGCCCATCCCGCCGCGGCCGATCTCGCGCTCGAAGAAGTACTGTCCGGCGAGGTCGGCCTGGAGCGCGATGAAGTTGGCGTTCGCGACGTCGGCGGGCATGTGCTGACGTTACGCGCGAGAGGCGGGACGGGGGAAGGGGGACGGGGGATGCCGAGTCCCGATGCGCTACCGCGCCGCCGCCCCGCTCCCCTCCGGCGGCGACGGCAGCTTCGGCAGGGGCTTCGGGCTCCCCACCAGCGCGTCCGCCTGCGCGCGCGCGCTGAGAGCGAGGTCCACCTCGTCTTGCACGCGGCGGGCGGCCTCCAGCATGGTCGTGATCGACTCGGGGCCCGTGGCGCCGGTCTGGAGGCGCAGGAGGTCGAGGCGGATGCTCTCGAGCGTGGTGACGATCGTGCCGAGGCGGTCGGTGGCCGCGTCGCGCTGGGCGCGCAGGTCGCCGACGACCGCCTGACGCTGCGCCGCGAGCGCCGACGCGCCTGACGAGCCGCTGTAGCGCGCCTCGACCCCGGGCGTCCCGCCGCCGCCGCCGCCGCCGGCCGCGCCGCCCGCCGGCCCGTCGGAGGCCCCGAGCTCGGCCAGCGAGGCGTTCAGCTTGTCGATGCGCCCGCGCAGGCGCCCCGCCTCGTCGGTCAGGCGGCGCAGGATGTCGGGGAGCTCCTTCATCTCCCCCTTGAGCCGCGACGGCAGCGACTCGAAGAGCGCGTCGGCGGCGAGGCCGATCACCAGCTCGGTCGGGCGGTGCATCCCCGCCTGCGCCGACACGCGCCCCCGCAGCCGGTAGGCGGCCAGGTTGGTGAAGAGCTGCCCGACGCGGCTGTTCCAGAACCTGAGCCGCCACTCGCCGCGCTTCTCCTCGCCGCCGATGCGCCGCCCCGGGTAGGTGAGGCCGAGGACGCCACCGGCGACGCTGCCGAAGCCCAGCCACGCGGCGAGCGGACCCCAGCGGGAAATCGTCCCGACGTCCGGGCTGACGATCAACGCCGCCATGGCGGCGGCGAAACCCACGAGCGAGAGGTAGGTGAGTCCGCGCAGCACGCGCCCGCCCGGCGAGGGCTCGCGTCCCACGAACGCGATCTCGTCGCGCTGCTGCTGGAGGTGCTGGCGGAGCGCGAACCGCATGTCGTCGAGCGTGTACCCGGAGCGGAGCAGGCGGCGGGTCTCGGTCAGCCGGAAGAACGCCATCGGGATCGCCGGCGCGAGCGCCAGTGCCCACGCGATCAGGATGCCGTTCGCGTTGTCGGGGCTGACCATCTCGGTGACCGTGCCGAGGACCGCCGCGAAGCCGAACATCCCGCTCCACCCCACGTAGAGCGGGCGCACCGGGTCGGTGCGGGTGAGCCAGACGCGGAGCGGCACCGGCAGCTCGGCCGACGGGCGCGCCTGCTCGGCGACCGCCTCGGCCAGCGCCTCGCCGGTGGCGAAGCGCTCGCCGGGGCTCTTCTTCAGGCAGCAGGCGATCGCGTCGGCCAGGTGGCGCGGCGCGGTCGTCGGCAGCGGCGGCGCCGGCTGCGTCAGGTGCATCGCCAGCAGCGCCGGCATCGTCGGCGCGTCGAACGGGAGGCGGCCGGCGAGCGCCAGGTACGCCACCACCCCTAACGAGTAGAGGTCGCTCCGCCCGTCGATCCGCTCCCCGGCGGCCTGCTCCGGCGACATGTAGTGTGCCGTGCCCATCACCATCCCCTCGCTCGTCAGCCCCGAGGCGGCGCTGACGTGGGCGATGCCGAAGTCGGTGACGAGGGCGCGGCCGGTGCCCTTCTCGAGCAGGATGTTGTCCGGCTTGACGTCCCGGTGCACGATCCCGCGCGCGTGCGCGTACGCCAGCGCCCACCCCACCTCCTGGAGCATCCGCGCCACCTCGCGCGGCGAGAGCGCCCCGCGCGACCGGATGCGCTCGCCCAGCGTCTCGCCGTCCACGAACGCCATCGCGAAGTAGACGAAGTCCCGCGTCTCGTCGACGCGGAAGATCGGGACGATGTTGGGGTGCGAGAGCTGGGCGGCGGTCTTCGCCTCGCGCAGGAAGCGCTCGCGCAGCTCGGGGCGCGCGGCCAGCGAGGGCGGGAGGACCTTGATCGCGACCGGCCGGTCGAGGCGGACCTCGCGCGCGAGGTAGACGATCCCCATCCCGCCGCGCCCGAGCTCCCGCTCCAGGAAGTACAGGCCGGTGAGCGCGGACTGGAACGCGACGAACTCGGTGTCCGATGCGGGGATGGGGTGCGACATGGGGGTCTACGTTAGTGTGCCCGCTCGACAGGCGCCAGCACGGCGCACGAGCCTCCACTACGTCACAGGGCAGCGCGAGTTACGACCCGTTAGATTTCTCCCCCATGACCGCCCCCGATCAATCGACCTACTACCGCCGCGGCTTCGGGCTCAAGTCCGAGGTCGAGGGGACGCTGGCCGCCGACTACGACGGGCGGCTGGTGGACCTGCTGCGCGAGCGCGACTACGTGCTGACCGCGGGCGACGTCACCGTGCGGCTGGCGCGCGAATTCGGCTTCTGCTACGGCGTGGAGCGCGCGGTGGAGTACGCCTACCAGGCGCGGCGGAAGTTCCCCGAGCGGCGCATTCTCCTCGTCGGCGAGATCATCCACAACCCGCACGTCAACAGCAAGCTGCGGAAGATGGGGGTGGAGATCCTGGCGCGCGGCGAGAGCGGCTTCGACTTCTCGGGCGTGCGGCCGGAGGACGTGGTGATCCTCCCCGCGTTCGGCGTCACGATCCACGACTTCGAGACGCTGCGCGGGCTGGGCGCGATCGTCGTCGACACCACCTGCGGCTCGGTGCTCAACGTCTGGAAGCGCGTGGAGAGCTACGCCCGCGACGGGCTCACCTCGCTGATCCACGGGAAGTACTACCACGAGGAGACGCGTGCCACGGCGTCGCAGGTGTTCAAGTTCCCGGGGGCGCACTACCTCGTCGTGCGCAACATGGACGAGGCGCGGCTGGTGATGGACTACATCGAGGGGCTGGCCGGTCGCCCTGCATCGCAGGGCAGCCAGCCTGCCGAGAAGGGCGCCTTCCTGGAACGCTTCGCCCGCGCGGCGTCGCCGGGGTTCGATCCCGACGTGCACCTGGCGCGGATCGGCGTGGCGAACCAGACCACCATGCTGGCGCGCGAGTCGCTCGCGATCGGCGAGGAGGTGGGGAAGGCGATGGCGCGCGCCCGCGGCGACGACTACCGTGCCGCGAACTTCCGCACCTTCGACACGATCTGCTCGGCGACGCAGGACCGGCAGGACGCGGTGGAGGAGCTGCTGCGCCAGCCGCTCGACGTGATGCTGGTGGTCGGCGGCTTCAACTCCAGCAACACGATGTCGCTGGCGGCGCTGAGCGCCGAGCGCGTGCCGACGTACCACGTCGAGGACGCGTCCGGCATCGACCCCGAGACGCGGACGGTGCGCTACCGGCCGGTGGGGCTCCAGCACGCGGAGCTGGAGAAGGCGGGCTGGCTCCCGGCCGAGGGGCCGGTGGTGGTCGGCATCACGGCGGGGGCGAGCACGCCGAACAACAAGATCGGCGAGGCGGTGGCGCGGGTGTTCGCGACGCGGGGGATCGATCCGCGTGAGATCGAGTAAGGCGCCCGACGGTGGGCGCTTGATGAATCAAGCGCCCACGCCGGGCTTCGTCGAGCTCCACGGCGGCAGCACCTCCGTCCGCGTCGTCCCCGCGCTCGGCGGCAAGCTGGCGGGGCTGCGGCTCGCCGGGCGAGAGTGGCTGTGGGCGAGCGAGGTGATCCCGCCGCGGGTGCCTGGCGCGGCCGAGCGCGCGGACGACGCGTCGTACGTGACGCTGGCCGACAGCGGCGGCTACGACGAGTGCTTCCCGACCGTCGGCGCCTGCACGCTGCCTGACGAGGCGGGCGCGTTCGCGGGCCTCGCGCTACCCGACCACGGCGAGCTGTGGTCGGCGCAGCCGGTGGTGGACGTCCGCGCCGGCGAGGGCGGCCACTCGGCGACGCTCACCTGGCGCGGGCGGCGGATGCCGTACCGCTTCGAGCGCGAGGTGCGCGTCACCCCGGGCGGCGAGGTGGTGATGCGCTACGCGGTGACGAACGGCGGCTCGTCGCCGATGCCGTTCCTCTGGTCGGCGCACCCGCTGCTCCCGCTCGGCCCCCGCACCCGGCTCGACCTCCCGGCCGGGACGCGCGTGCGGGTGTACGCGCAGCACGGCATCGACCTGGGCGGGCCGGGCGCCGAGCACCGGTGGCCGCTTCTTCAGCGCGGGAAGAAGGCCGCCGACCTCTCGGCGCCCGACGCGGTGGCGCGACGCTACGCCTGCAAGCTCTTCCTCGACGCCCGCGCCAGCTGGGCGGCGGTGGTCGAGGGCGGCGCGCGGTTGGAGGTCGCATTCGACCCGCGCGACGTCCCGAACCTCGGCCTCTGGATCAACCGCCGCGGGTGGACGCCGTTCGCGCGCGGCAAGCCGTACCTCAACCTGGCCGTCGAGCCCTGCATCGGCGCCCCGGACTCCCTCGCCGACGCTCTCTCCCCCGCCTGGCAGGGCGCCCACTGGCTCCAGCCCGGCGAGACGCGGGAGTGGGAGCTGGTGTGGCGGGGAACCACCTAACGGCTGCGGACTACGCCTGCGATCCTTCGCTTCGCTCAGGACAGGCTCTGCGACCTGCGAGCTGCGACCCAACCCCCTCGGGACGCCAGGAGCCTCCCGAGGCAGCCAGGTCGCAGGTCGCAGCTCGCAGAGCCTGTCCTGAGCGAAGCGAAGGATCGCAGGCGTAGTCCGCAGGACTGCCGCTCGATCCGACCTCGATGACATACACGACCTACATCTCCCTCGGCGACTCCATGTCGATCGACCGCTACCCGGCGCTGGAGCTGAACGTGCGGCAGCCGGGGCGGTACTCGGCGGCGGCGGGGCAGGAGTCGCCGGTGGGCGCGGCGTCGCTGTTCTACCGGAACGACGCCGCGCTGTGGCCGGAGTTCGACGGGCGGGACCTGACGACCCGGCATCCGGGGATCGAGCGGCTCGACCTGACGATGGACGGCGCCACGGTGGGCGACGTGTTCAGCGCGCAGCTCCCCGAGCTGAGCGTGCCGGCGGGGCCGGCGGTCGTGACGCTCACCGTCGGCGGGAACGACCTCTTGAGCGCGTACGCGGCGCAGCACGGCAAGCGGGTGCTGGAGCGCGCGGCGCGGGACATCGCCGAGTCGTACGAGCTCGTGGTGCGCGCGGTGCGCGAGGCGGTGCCGGAGGGGGTGCTGATCCTGGCCACGGTCTACGACCCGTCGGACCGCACGGGGCGGATCCCGGGGTTGCTGGGGGACGAGACCGACGACAAGCTGCCGCTCCAGCACCTCGACACGCTCAACGCGCGCATCCGCGAGACGGCGCGCCGCACGCCCGGCGCCCGGCTGGCCGACGTCTACGTGCACTTCCTCGGGCACGGCATGACGGCGCCGCCCAGGGAGCGCTGGTACTGGGCCTCCTCCCCGATCGAGCCGGGCGCCGCGGGGGCGAGCGAGATCCGGCGGGTGTGGTGGGAGGCGCTGGGCGAGGGATGAGACGCGATTCGCGAACCTCGAATCGCGCCGCATTATCTTAGGCACCCCAGACACGGAGCCCTCCCATGCAGACCACCGCCCATCCGCGGTCGCTGACGGACAGAATGAAGGGCGCGGCGTTTCTCGACGTCGACACGTACGAAGAGGTCGAGCACGACGAGAGCGCGACGAGCCAGGCGGCGCTCGTGGTCGCGATCACGGCGGTCACGCAGGCGATCGGCGCGGCGGCGGGACACGGGAACGCCGGGCGCAACTTCATCGGCACGGTGATCGTGGCCCTGATCGCCTGGTGGCTCTCGGCCGGGATCACGTACTTCGTCGGGACGCGGCTGTTCGGCGGCACGGCGACCTGGGGCGAGGTGGCGCGGACGCTCGGCTTCGCGAACTCGCCGTCCGTGCTGGCGGTGTTCGGGTTCGTCCCGGGGCTCGGGCGGCTGCTGCTCGTGGTGCTCTCGATCTGGGTGCTGGTGGCGCGGATCATCGCCATCCGCCAGGCGCTGGACTTCGACACCGGCAAGGCGATCGCCACGGCGTTCATCGGGTGGCTGGTGGCGATGATCCCGATCTTCCTGCTGGCGATGCTCGTCATGGGCGCCGCCATCGCCGGCGGCATGTCGCGCGCCCTGTAGCGTGCGTCCGCTCGTCGTCAGGCGCGACGCGCTGCCGTCGGCGGCGCTCGACGGGCTGGTGCTGCTGCGCGACCTGCGCGGCGACACGGCCGGCGCGTCGTTCGCCAAGGGGCGCATCCTGCGCCGCGAGGACGCGCCGGCGCTGCTCGCCCTGCCCTGGGAGGAGCTGCACCTGCTGGAGATGGGCGCCGGCGAGGTGCACGAGGACGACGCGGGCGCGCGGCTCGCCGCCGCGTCGGCCGGCGAGGGGTGCGAGGTGGGACGCGCCGGCGCCGGCGCCTGGCCGATCGCCGCCGCGCGCCGCGGCGTCCTCGACGTCGACGTGGGCGCGCTCCGCCGGGCGAACTCGATCGACGGCATCTGCGTCTACACGCTCTACGGCGGCCGGATCGTGGAGCGCGGCGAGACGGTGGCGCGCGCCAAGATCACGCCGTTCGTGATCCCCGAGCGGGCGCTCGCCGACGCCGAGGCGGCGGCGCGGGGCGCGGGCGGCCTGGTGCGGGTGCGCGCCTTCCGCCCGCTGCGCGTGGGCGCGGTGGTGCAGGAGACGCTGGGCGACCGGGCGCTCGGCCGCTTCCGCGCCGCGCTGGACGAGAAGGTGCGGTGGTTCGGCTCGGAGCTGCTCGAGCCCCGCTTCGCGCGCCCGGACGACGCGGCGATCGCCGAGGCGGTGGACGCCGTCGTCAGGCAGGGCGCCGACGTCCTGGTGCTGGCCGGCGCCAAGGCGATGGACGTGCTCGACCCGACCTTCGGCGCGCTGGCCCGCCTCGGCGCCCCGGTGGAGCGCCACGGCGTCCCGGCGCACCCCGGCAGCCTGTTCTGGCTCGCCAGCTACCGCGACGTCCCGATCCTCGGCATGCCCTCGTGCGGCCTCTTCTCGCAGGCGACGGTGTTCGACCTCGTCCTCCCGCGCATCCTGGCCGGCGAGCGCGTGGACCGCGAGCAGCTCGCCGAGCTGGGACACGGCGGCCTGCTCTCGAAGGAGATGGCGTTCCGGTTCCCGCCGTACCGGGAGGCGAGGGAGCGGGGGGAGCTGGGGGAGTGAGAGCTGCGTCCTGCGTCCTGCGTCCTGCGTCCTAACTGCTACCGGGACGCATCCCGACGAGCTGTTAGGACGGAGGACGCAGGACGCAGGACGCAGGACGCAGGACGCAGGACGCAGGACGCAGGACGCAGGTGTAGTCCGCAGGTCGTATCTCGTATCTTCTTTTCGTGTCTCTTCCTTTCTCTCCCCTGATCCTCGAGCACTTCCGCCGGCCGCGGAACGTCGGCGCGCTGGAGGCGCCGGACGCGGTGCGGGAGGGGGCGAACCCGCTGTGCGGGGACCGGGTGCGGTTCGAGCTGGCGGTGGGGGAGGGCGGGCGCATCGCGGGGGTGCGGTTCAAGGGGGACGCCTGCGCGATCGCGGTGGCGGCGGCGTCGCTGCTCGGCGAGCGGGTGGCGGGGGCGGCGCCGGACGAGGTCGACCGCCTGACGCTGGACGACGTGCTGGCGATGCTCGGCGCGCCGGTGGGGGAGGCGCGGCTGGGGTGCGCGCGGCTGCCACTGGACGTGCTGCGGGCGGCGGCCCGCGACTGCCTGACGACACCGCCCGGGGCGGTGGCGGCGGTCTTGCTGGCGGCCGGGCAATCCTCGCGCTTCGGCGCCCAGAAGCTGCTGGCGCCCCTCGGCGGGCGGCCGATCGTGCGCCGAGCCGCCGAGGGGGTGCTGGCGGGGACGAGGGCGCTCGAGCTCGTCGTGGTCGTGGGGCGCGAGGGGGACGCGGTGGCGGCGGCGCTGGACGGGCTGCCGGTCCGCTGCGTCGCGAACCCGCGCTTCGCCGACGGGCTCGGCACCTCCCTCCGCGCGGGGATCTCCGCGCTGCCGGAGGGGACGCGGGCGGCCGTGGTCGCGCTCGGCGACCAGCCGCTGGTGCCGCCGGGCGTGATGCCGCGCCTGCTGGCCGCCTACCGCGCCGGCGGGGCGCGGATCGTCGCGCCGGCCTACCGCGGCACGCGCGGGAACCCGGTGCTCTTCGACGCCGCCGTCTTCCCGGAGCTGCTCGCCGTCCCCGGCGACGAGGGCGCGCGGGGCGTCATCGCGCGCGACGCCTCGCGCGTGCAGCTGGTCGAGTTCGCGCACGACATGCCGGCCGACGTGGACGAGCCCGCGGACCTGGAGCGGCTGAGGTAAGGACCCGGGCATCGGGGCTCGGCCATCGGGGCTCGGCCATCGGGACTCGGCGCTCGGCTGTCCGGATAGAGTCGCCTGCTGCGCATCAGTAGGCTAATCGCCGGGCGCCGAGTCCCGATGGCCGAGCCCCGATGCCCGAGCCCCGATGGGTGACTGTGGTCACCGCGCAACAGGGTCGCGGGCCGCACCCTTGGGTCCCTATTGTTGATCAGCGCGGGGTGCCCGCGTCTCCCCGAGCCGTCCCTCGAAGCATGCAGTCCTCCTCCGGCCCCGCCCCCACGCGCATCGTCTGTCTGGGCGGAGACTACGTCGCCCTCTTCCTGTGCCGTGCGCTGCGCGGCGCCATCAGGCGCGGGCTCGTCGACGTCACCGTCATCAGCCGCGACAACTTCCACACGTATCACGGCTTCGTCGCCGAGATGCTGGTGGGGCGCATCCAGCCGGGGCAGATCATGTCGCCGGCGCGGCGCATCTTCGCGCCGGCGCACTTCCACAACGCCGAGATCGAGCGCGTCGACACCGGGGCGAAGACCGTCACCACGAGCCGCATCCTCGACGGGCGCGAGCAGGTGCTGCCGTACGACCACCTGGTGCTCGGGCTGGGCTCGACGGACGACCTCGCGCGCTACCCCGGGCTGGCCGAGCACGCGCACCGCCTGCGCAGCTACTGGGACGCGTTCCGGGTGCGGAACGACATCATCTCGATGCTCGAGATGGCGGAGATCGAGACCGACCCGGCGGAGCGCCGGCGGCTGCTCACCTTCGTCATCGCCGGCGGCAACTACGGCGGCGTGGAGGTGGCGAGCGAGCTGAGCGAGTACTTCGACCTGCTCGTGCGCAAGGAGTACCCGCGGCTCGAGCGCGAGGAGTTCCGCATCGTGCTCGTGCACTCGGGGGACCGCATCCTCCCCGAGCTCGGACAGCATCACCCGAAGCTCGCCGACTACGGCCAGCGCATCACCGAGCGCAGCGGGATCGAGGTGCGGCTGCGGACGAAGCTCGTGGCGGCGACGCCCGAGGAGGCGGTGACCAGCGCCGGCGAGCGCATCCCGACGCGCACGATCATCAGCTGCACCGGAACGGCCATGTCGCCGCTGCTCGATCAGCTCCGGGGCGCCGAGCGCGAGCGCCCCGGCGGCGGGCGCGTCTGCACGGACGCGTGTGGCCGCGTGGCCGGCGCGCCCGAGGTGTGGGCGGGGGGCGACTGCGCGGCCACGCCGCACCCGAAGGGCGGCAGCTACCCGCCGCTGGCGATCTACGCGATGGCGGCCGGGTGGCGGATCGGCCGCAACGTCCTGCGCGTGGCGCGGGGCGAGGCGCCTAAGCCGGCGCGCTTCGCCGGGCTCGGCGACGCCGTGTCGCTCGGCCGGCGGCGCGCGGTGGCGCACCTCAAGGGCATCCCGTTCTACGGCCTCCCCGGCTGGATCCTCTGGCGCATCTTCCTGCTCGGCTTCGTGCCGACGTGGGACCGGCGGGTGCGGCTGGTGGTGGACTGGGTGCTCACGCCGCTGTTCGGCCGCGACGTGGTCAACATGCGGCTCCAGCAGCCGGTCGGTCTCGGCCGCGAGATGTACGAGGCCGGGCAGGAGGTCGTGCGGCAGGGGGACATCGGCCGCCGGCTGTACCTGATCTGGAAGGGCGAGGTCGAGGTGGTCAGGCAGGAGCCTAACGGCGTGGAGCAGCTGCTAGCCGTGCTCGGCCCCGGCCAGCACTTCGGCGAGACCGCCGTCTTCAGCAACGTGCGCCGCACCGCCACGGTGCGCGCGCGCTCGCGGGTCGAGCTCGTGTCGCTCGGCCGCAGCGAGGCCGTCGCCCTGAGCGAGAGCTCGCAGCAGTTCGCCGCCGCGGTCCGGCGGCTCCCCGGGACCGGCGCCGAGCAGGCGCCCGTCGCCCACTGAGTCCGGCCGTCCGGCCGCTCACACTCGTCAATTCACGGAGTCTCCGATGCGCCTGCCCGAGCCCCTCGATACGCTCTCGCCCGACGACCAGCTGACGCTCGCCGAGCGGATGGAGCCGGTCCGCTTCCCGGAGGGGACGTGCATCTTCCGCGCGGGCTCCGCCGGCGACGGGTTCTACATCATCGACGAGGGGGAGGTGCGGCTCGAGCTGGAGCGCCCCGGCACCGACATCGAGGGCGTGCTCCAGGTGCTGGAGCCCGGCACGATGCTCGGCGAGCTGAGCCTCCTCGACCGGCTCCCGCGCTCGGCGAGCGCGTACGCCGAGACGGACGTGGTGGCGCGGCGCATCTCGGCGGGGGCGATCGAGCAGCTGAGCGAGACGCACCCGCGGATCGCCAACGCCGTGCTGCGGGCGATCGGGCGCGACGCGGCGCTCAAGCTGCGCAAGACGACCGACCGCCTGGTGACGTTCATCGAGGACGAGCGCCCGGACCCGATGGTCGAGGAGACGGTCGCGCGCGCGGCGGCCGCGCAGCGCGCGGTCGAGTCGTGGGGCGAGGAGCGGGTGGACGCGATGCTGCGCGGCATCGCGGAGGCGGTCGCGTCGCGCGCCGCCGAGCTGGCCGAGGCGACGGTGGCCGAGACGAAGATGGGGAGCGTCGCCGACAAGGCGCGGAAGAACGTGCTGGCGAGCGTCGGGATCTTCCAGTCGCTGGCCGGCCGGCAGGGCGCCGGGCTGCTGGCCGAGGACGAGGCGCGCCGGGTGAGCGAGTACGCGGCGCCGGCGGGCGTGATCTTCGGCCTGGTGCCGATGACGGCGCCGGTGGCCACCGCCGTGTTCAAGACGCTGATCGCGCTCAAGGGGCGCAACGCGATCATCCTCAGCGCGCATCGCCGCGCGGCGGGCGTGTCGAACGCGGTCGGCGAGCTGATTCGGGGCGTGCTGCGCGAGCACGGCGCGCCCGAGGACCTGGTGCAGCTCGTGCGCGGGCGGACGAGCCGCCGACTGACGGCGCGCTTCATGGCGCACCCGAAGGTCGCGCTCGTCCTGGCCACGGGCGGCGCGGCGATGGTGCGCGCCGCGTACAGCTCGGGGACGCCCGCGATCGGCGTCGGGCCGGGGAACACGCCCACCTGGGTGACCGCCGGCGCCGACGCCGAGCGGGCGGCGCAGGCGGTCGTCCTGAGCAAGTCGTTCGACAACGGGTTGATCTGCGCCTGCGAGCACAACCTCGTCGTGGACGCCTCGGTGCGCGAGCGCTTCGTCGCCGCGCTCCAGGCGGCGGGCGCCGCGGTGCTGACGCCGTCCGAGTCGCGCCGCTTCGTCGCCACGGTCGCGGACCCGTCGGGGCACGGGTTCCGCGCCGAGGTCATCGGCCAGAGCGCCGACCGCATCGCGGCGTTCATCGGCGTGAAGCGCGAGTACCCGATCCAGCTGCTCGTCGTCCCCACCGAGGGCGCGACGGCGGAGAACCCGCTCGCCGGCGAGAAGCTCTCGCCGTTCCTCTCGCTGTTCACGGTGAGCGGCGTGGAGGAGGGGCTGGCGACCTGCAAGGCGCTGCTGGCGGTGGACGGCGCGGGGCACACGGCGGTCATCCACGCCAGCGACCCGGCGACGATCGACCGCTTCGCGCGCGAGATCCCGGCCGGCCGCATCCTCGTGAACTCGCCGGCGCTGCACGGCGCGATCGGCAACACGTCGGGGCTCGTGCCGTCGTTCACGCTCGGCTGCGGCACCTTCGGCGGCAACTCGACGACCGACAACGTGAGCTACCGGAACCTGATCAACGTCAAGCGGCTCGCGCACTACGTGGCGCCGGTGGAGGCGCCGCCGTCGGCCGCGCCGTCGGTCGCTGCTGCCGCTGTGACGTCCGCGACGCCGGCGCGAGTGTAGCGCGGCCGAGCGACGATGCCGCCGGCGTGACGCCTTGTGCGCGCCGGCGGGTGGCGGCTACTCTCCACGCTTCGTGCGCGCGGCGCCGAAGCCGCCGCGGACCGCTCTCGGGGAGTGTCATGAGCCTGTCGGTCACCAAGCAGGGAGACACCGTCACGATCGTCGTGCGCGGGCAGCTGGTCGTCGGAAATCGGCAGGCGCTCAAGCAGCGCGTCCTGCACGAGATCGACGGCGGCGCCCGCAACTTCGTGCTCGACTTCGGCGAGACGGGGCAGGTGGACAGCTCCGGGCTCGGCGTGCTGGTGTCGCTGGCGAAGAAGCTCCGCGAGGTGGGCGGGGAGCTGCGCCTGGCGAACCTGAGCGGGGACCTCAAGGCGCTGTTCGAGGTCACGAAGCTGCACACGGTGCTGCCGATTCACGAGAGTGGGAAGGGGTCGTGAGGCGGGGGTGAACGGCAACCGCCGGTAGTCGAGTTGTCGGTTGTCAGTCGAAGTCTTCAGTTGCCAGTAGCACCAGGCATCCGGGACGCTCAGGAGGGCGAGGCATGCCGCCTCGCCCCTACCGACATCTCACAACTTCAACTGACAACCGGCAACTGCACTACCGGCGACTGGCAACCGCCGTCGGTCGTCGTCAGTCCAGGCCCACCATTCGTACGAGCCTGAGCGCGTTGACCGACGTCGCGATGCCCGGCCGCAGGCGGTAGTCGAACGTCATCCCGCCGTCCGCCTCGATCGTCTCGGAGAAGTGCACCGCGCGCGCCGCGCGGGCGAGGGGGCCGGCGTCGTCGGCGAGCGCGAGGTCGTGGGTCGAGACCATCCCCACCGCGTGGTGCGCGAGCAGGTGGCCCACGATGCGGCGCGCGGCGACCTGGCGCTCGGCGGTGTTGGTGCCGTGCAGGATCTCGTCGAGCAGGTAGAGCACCGCCGGCGCGGGCGGGGCGGCGGCGCGGGCGGCGTCCACGACCAGCTTCAGCCGCCGCAGCTCGGCCAGGAAGAGCGAGACCCCCTCGTCCAGTGCGTCGTGCACCTGCATGCTGGTGTGGACGGCGAGCGGCGTCAGGCGCATCCCCGCCGCGCACGCCGGGGCGCCCGCCTGGGCGAGCACCGCGTTCAGGCCGACCGCGCGCAGCAGCGTGCTCTTCCCCGACATGTTCGAGCCGGAGACCATCTCGAACGTGCCGGGCGGGCCGACGGCGACGTCGTTAGGGACGCGGCGGTCCTCGCGGATGAGCGGGTGGCCGAGCGCACGGGCGTCGAGCCCCGGCGGCCCCGACTCGTCGAGCGACGGGAACGCCCAGGACGGGTTGTCGTGGGCCAGCCCGGCCAGCGCGGCCGCGGCCTCCGCCTGCCCGAGCGCGCCGAGCCAGGCGCGCAGCCGGCCGCCGTCCCGCCGCCGCCACCGCTCCAGCGCGGCGGTGACGTGCACGTCCCAGAGCCCGACCGTCTGGAGCAGCACGTAGGCCATCGGCGAGTGGCGCACCTCGGCGAGCCGCACCAGGAGGTCGAGGCGGCGGAGCGCGACCGCCGCACCCTCCACCTCGCCGCGCACGCGGCGCAGGAACGGCGAGGCGGCCGGCGCGGCGGCCACCGCCGCGAACAGCTCCGTGTGCTGGGCGAGGGCGGCGGGGAAGGCCGTCGCCGCGCCGGCCGAGGCGGCGGCACGGCGGCCTAACGTCGCGGCCATCAGCGCCGACGCGGCCAGCGCGGGCCAGGGGAGCCCCCACCGCGCGGCGGCGTCCGGGGCGGCCGCCCGCAGCGCGAGCGCGCCGAGCGTGAGCGCGGTGACGGCGCGCGCCAGCCAGAGCAGCGCCGGCCGGTCCAGCAGCCAGGGCGCGCCCTCGGCCCACTGGAGGAAGCGCTCGACGTCGGCGCGGCGGACGACGCCGGCGAGCATCGCCCGCGCGGCCAGCGCCTCGCCCAGCCCGCCCAGGCGCGCGAGCTCGGCGACGGCCGCCTGACGCTCGCGCCCCTCGGCCGGCGGCGCGGGGGCGAGCAGCCAGCGCCGCAGGACGCGGCGCCCGGGGTAGTCGCTCACCGCGCCGAGCAGCTGCGAGAGGGAGCCGCGTCCGAAGAGCCCCAGGTCCTCGGCGTAGGCGTGGCCCGCCGGCGCCGGCTCGCGGTCGGGCGGCAGCGCGTCCCAGTCGCGCAGCACGCGCCGCTCGGCGTCCGCGCTCACGCGCTCGAGCGCGCGGTGCCAGCTCCGGTTCGCCTCGGCGCGCCGGTGCATCACGACGAGCGCGACGAACGCCGACAGCGCGCCGGCCGCCGCGAGCCACGGCGCGCGGCCGACGCCCGCCAGCGCCGCGGCGGCGGCCAGCGCGAGCAGGGCGAACGTCGCCAGGCGCGCCCAGGAGAGCGCGCGGGCGCGCCGCTCGGCGTCTGCGTGAGTGCGCGCGTGCAGTGCCGCGCGCTCGCGGTAGAACCGCGCGGCGGGAAGGTCTGGGGACATGAGTGAGGAAAGCTAGCCATCGGGCCGAGCGCCGAGTCCCGATGGCCGAGTTCCCCTTCTTGGTGCGGCATGGGGACTGCAATGGATCGGGCCCATATGCATGTCACAATGCGTCTTACAGCTCGCCGCCGGGCGCTGGTGCTCCGGCTGGCGTCGGCGCTCGCGCTCGCGGTGCCTATCGCGGCCGGGGCGCAGCCCGCCGACACGACGAAGATCTCGCACGACCCGCTGTTCACCGGCCGCGACGCGGTGGTGGCGGGGGCGTTCGTGCTCGCCACCGTGGCGATGTGGCCGCTCGACCGGCGGCTGGAGCGCAACCTCGCCGACGAGGACCTGCAGGACAATCACTTCATCCACGAGAGCTCCAGCATCATACGCGACATCGGCCATCCCGGCTCGACCATCATCGGGGTGTCGATGTACGCCGCCGGTCGGCTGAGCGGGAGCAAGCGGCTGGCCGACCTCGGGCTCCACGGCACCGAGGCGCTGTACGTGGGGGCGTTCGGCGCGAGCGTGATCAAGGTGCTCGCCGGCCGCGCGCGGCCGTACGTGGACCCCGACAATCCCCACAGCTTCGTGCTCGCGCGGGGGAAGGGGAGCGGCGACTACAAGTCGTTCCCGTCGGGGCACACCACCGCGGCGTTCGCCGCCGCGTCGGCGGTGACGTCGGAGACGTCGCGCTGGTGGCCGAAGTCCACGCCGTACATCGGCGCGCTCATGTACGGCGGCGCCACGCTCGTCGGGCTGTCGCGGATGTACGAGAGCAAGCACTGGGCGAGCGACGTCGCGATGGGGGCGGCGATCGGGACGTTCAGCGGGCTGAAGGTCGTGAAGTACCACCACGCGCACCCGAACAACCGCATCGACCGCTGGCTCCTCGCCTCGACGACGGTGGCCGGCAACGGCCGCGGCGACTGGGCGCTCGCCGTCACCCGGCCGTTCCCCGGCGGGCCGCGCCGGTCGTCGCCCGCGCCGGCGGCCGGCGAGGGCCCCCGATGAGGCGCCCGCTCTCCCTCCCGGCCGCGGCCGCGCTGGCTCTGGCGTTAGGCTCGGCGCCAGCCGCGGCGCAGCAGGCGGCCGCGGACGGCGGCGGCGGTGGCGGCGCGCGCGGCGGCTCGGCCACGTTCTTCACCCGCGGCGACCTGGTCTTCTTCGGCACGCTGACCGCGGCCACGGCCGCGCTCTGGCAGGTCGACGACAACATCCAGCGCTACCTCACCGACACCGCGCACCGCAACTCGACGCTCGACAACCTCTCGATCAACCTGCGAAAGGTGAACGAGCGGAGCGCGATGCTGGCGGGCGTGGCCACGTTCGCGATCGGGAGGATCGCCGGGAAGCCGCGGGTGGCCGAACTCGGCTGGCACTCGACCGAAGGTGTGATCGCGGCGATGGGCATCCAGACCGTGATCAAGAACGTGTTCGGCCGGTCGCGGCCGTTCGTCACGAAGCACGAGGACCCGACCGACCTGCACCCGGGGAAGGGGTTCAAGGACCCGTGGTACCGCTCGATGCCGTCGTTGCACACCGGCGGCATGGTCGCGCTGGTCGCGGTGAGCACCTCCGAGATGGAGCGCTGGCATCCGGGCTCGATGCGCTACGTCCGGCCGGCGGCCTATGTCGTCGCGCTGTCGCCTGGGTTCGCCCGCATGTACGACGACCGGCACTGGTCGACGGACGTGCTGGTCGGCGCCGCGACCGGCTACTGGGCGGCGAAGAAGGTGATGCGCTACCACCACCCGCCCACCGACCCCGACCGGCGGCGCCGGATCGACCGGTGGATCCTCGGCGCGAACGTGGCGCCGACGGAGGATGGTGGCGTGTCGCTCGGGATGAGCATCGACTTCTGACGAGGAAGCGGCGAACGGCCCCGGGTGGCAGCGCTTGATCCATCAAGCGCTGCCACCCGGGGCCGTTCGCCGCTTGCTGGCTCCCGCTCGACGACTCTACGAGTCGATCAGCGGCCGGCGCGGCAGGAAGGTGCGGTCGGTGATCTCGACCGACCGGATGTTCTGCAGCGGGACGGTGCGGAACTCGTCGAGGTAGTAGGAGAAGGCGATGAGGTCGCCGTCCTGCACCCCGTAGGGCTCGAGCTCGCGCTCGTACTCCGACCCGGGCACTCCGACCCCTTCGAAGCGCACCACCACCCGCTGGCTGTTCCGGGCAGCGTGCATCAGGGTCTCGGGGATGTTCTGCATGCGTCCTCCGTGTCCGGCGTGACTGCCTGTGCCGGCGGCGCCGAGCCCGGCTGCGGGGCGGGGCGGGGCGTGGCCGCGGGCCGAGCCGAAGCATAGCCAGGCCGTGG
>Ga0126308_10000029_pt1 | contig 27741 bp, 28 predicted proteins | sample Plot55_FD_92533 | JGI IMG/M metagenome (GOLD analysis project Ga0126308, IMG submission 92533) | Serpentine soil microbial communities from UC McLaughlin Reserve, CA, USA - Plot55 | ecosystem: Environmental > Terrestrial > Soil > Grasslands | place: USA: UC McLaughlin Reserve, Lake County... | reverse complement strand
TCCCTGAGCACATTCTTGAGGATCTTGCCGGAGGGGTTCCTCGGTATCTCGTCCTCGAACTCGACCCTTTTGGGCTTTTTGTACCCGGCGATCTCGCCCTCGCAGAAGGAGATCACCTCCTCTGGGGTTACGCTGTCCTCTTTGGGGACCACTACCGCCGTCACCGCCTCGCCCCACTTATCGTCAGGGGTGCCTATGACGGCCACGTCGGCAACCTTCGGGTGGCTCGCGAGGCAGTCCTCGACCTCCTCGGGGTAGACGTTGGAGCCGCCGGTGACAATCATATCCTTCTTCCTGCCGACTACGTAGAGGTAGCCTTCATCGTCGTACTGGCCGAGGTCGCCCGCCGAGAACCACTCGTCCCGGAAGGCCTCCTCGGTAGCCCCGGGGTTTTTGAGGTACCCGTCGAACATGTACTCGCCGCGCACAAAGATCTCCCCGACCTTATCCTGCCCGGTTACTTCTCTCCCGTCTAGGTCCAGGAGCTTTACCTCCCAACCGATGACCGGCTTGCCGCACGAGCGGAGCTTGCGGAGCTGGTCTGCAGGACGCAGGTTCGTGTTCCAGCCGGCCTCGGTAGAGCCGTAGAACTCGTGCAACACGCCCTCGCCGAAGAGCGCTATGGTGTCCTCTTTGTCCTTGCTGGAGAGTGAAGCCCCAGCAGAGATGAGGGTCTGGACGGAGCTCACGTCGTAGCGCTCCCTGATCCACTTCGGGAGACTGTTGATCGTGTGGAACATGGTGGGCGCCATGAACGCGTTGGTAACCTTATGCTGCTCGATGCTTCGCAGGATTTCCTCGGGGTTGCTCTGTTCGAGGATCACGGTCGTGCCGCCTACGTTTATGGCGAGCAACACGAAGATGATTGGGGCGGCGTGGTAGATGGCGCCCGCGGTGAGGTCGACGTTCTCTTCGCCGATTTGGTACTCGACGGCCATCGCGAGCTGGATGAGGCCTCTCGAACGCTGTGAAAGCACGGCCCCTTTTGGCTCTCCGGTAGTCCCAGAAGTGTAGCCAACGTAGAAGACGTCCTCCTCTCCAACCTCGACGCCGGGATGCTCCTCCGGGGCCGCGCGCGCCCACTCTTCATAAGAAACGTACCCCTCCGGGAGCGTCTCCGCACCGAGCACGACAAAGCCATCGGACTGTATGTGAGGCAGGTCGGCCCGGACCTCGGAGATCATCTCCGCGAACCTGTCCCCGAGAAAGAGCAGCTGCGCCTCCGAGTGCTCGAGCAAGGCCTGTGCCTCCCTTGCCACGAGCCTGAAGTTGAGGGGGACCAGCACGATGCCCGCCTTAGAGCAGCCGTAGATGATCTCAGGGTACTCCAGGCAGTTGTCCAGCAGCGCGGCGACCCGATCTCCCTTGCTCAACCCTGTTCCTAGCAGGGCGTTCGCCACCCGGTTCGCCCGGCGGTTTAGCTCGTCGAAGGTTAGGCGCCTCTCGCCACAGATCACCGCCGTCTTCTGCGGGTGGCGCCGGGTGAAGAACTCCAAGCCGTAGTGCACCGTAAGGACGGAGTTCATGCCGCGTCCTCCTCGCTTGCGACCAGCCAATGCTCGGGTAGCGAACCGCGGAAAAGTAACCGGTTCACATGCCACCTCCTCTACCCCTTTGCCACGAGAATTTTAAGATGGCGACGATCCCTGCACAAGGCGCGGAGGAGACGTGCGGCCTCGCCGGTTACGTCGCGTCCGAGAAGGCGAGGTGGTGGGCGTGGAGGAGCAGGTCCTTCACACCGTCTCCGAACCGGGCGAAACGTTCGTCCTTGGTCTGCCCTCTATACCACCGCGCGTAGATCTGCTGCAGGGCTGCTGCCAGCCTGAAGTACCCGAGCGTCAGGTAGAAGCGCTTGTTCGAGAGATCCCGCCCGCTCTTTTCGGCGTAGAGCTCCATGAACTCATCCCTCGTGAGGAATCCCGGCATCGACGTCACTGTCGGCATCACCTTCTTCAGGTCCTCAGAATCACCGGGCTCAAGCCAGTACGACATGGAGACCCCGAGCTCGAAGAGTGGGTCGCCGATGGTCGTCATCTCCCAGTCGAGGACGGCACGGACTTCGGTGAGGTCGTCGGGGTCGATGACGAGGTTGTTGAGCTTATAGTCGTTGTGGATGATGGTGGGGCCCGGGCTCTCAGGCACGTTGTTGGAGATCCAGTCGGTAAGGGGCCCGACCTCCTCTACTTCTTCGGTCTTGGCCTTGTCGTAGCGTTCGGTCCAGCCCTTCACCTGCCGCTCCAGGAAGCCCTCCGGGCGGCCCAGGTTCTCGAGGCCTGCCTCCCTGCAGTCGACAAAGTGCAGTTCCACCAGCGTCTCCACTACCGTCTCCGAGATGCCGAGACACAGCTCGGGTGTGGGCTCATACCTTTCCGGGAAGGTTTCGTCCAGGATCACGCCGCGCCGGCGTTCCATGATATAGAACGGCGCCCCGATGACGGACTCGTTCTCGCAGAAGAGATACGGTTTCGGCGCCAGAGGGAAGGCCGGGTGTATGTGCGATAGGGCCTTCGACTCGCGACGCATATCGTGCGCTTTGGGCGGCACGGGGCCCAGCGGAGGGCGCCTCAAAACCCCCTCCCAATCCGCTACCTTCAAGAGGTAGGTGAGGTTCGAGGCGCCGGATGGGAACTGGCGAACTTCAAGATCCCCCTCGGGCAGATCTTCTATCCGCCCCCGCATATACCGCTCGAGGGCTTCGACCTCGAAGCCCTCGCCCTGGCGTACCTCTATCGTCTCGGAGTCCATTACTGCTCACCCTTTTTATATAGAGGGTACTTACCCAAAACAGAGTACAACATAGGGTTAAGCTTCCCCGTAAATTATTGAAGAGGTCATTAGCAGACTTACGAAAGATGGGGAGGCAAACCAACCTTGGCTTAGCATTACGGCAAACCGGCTAGCACGAGGCGGCTATGGAGAGCAGGAGCCGGTAGCGCGCTGGGAGTGGGTGACGGTAGGTTAACCTTCACTTGCTGATTTTGGCGGTCCTATTCTCTTCGACTTCTCTAACGCGGCGCCTGCTCGACCGGCATCTACAGTGGGTTGCACTGTTATTCACCTACCCTTCATCGGAGGTGCACCATCCTCACTCAGAAGAGCTCCTGGGGAAACATTGATACACGCATGGTCGGTATTGTTCAACTTCACTGCAAACTGCTATGGCACGCATGTGAAAGCCGTACCCGACCGATCTTTCCGATCTCGGAAGTTCGCGCTGGACTTCTTCGGGTGGCATCATGACAAAAGTAAGCGCCGCTCCTAGGGAAGGTGAGAGAGGCTGTGTCCATAGAGCAGAACAAGATCGTGGCCGAAAGGTTCTTCGAAGAGGTCTTCAACAACAAGAAGGTCGAGGTCGTCGACGAACTCGTCTCCGGCGACGTCGTAGACCACAACAAGATTATCTTCGCCCAACCAGAAGGACCATTTAAACCGTGGAGGTATACTCCCGACCTACTAGACGTACTGAGCTAAGGTTCTACGCCCTACTAGCCTGCGCAGGAGGCGGCGTACGCTTCGATGTATTGGTCCAAAAACCCTAGCCGTTTGAGCTCACCTTCTGGGGCTGGATAGATGGCGGGACCTCTACGGTAGAGCTGGTGCGAGTTTAAGCCGTCATCAAAATTTGAAAGTACAAACTATGCTGAGCTGCGGTTCCGCGCCCTACTGACCGAAAGCTGTACGCTGCGGTTAGAGTTAGCTAGAGTCTACCGGGTGTCATCGAGTGGGAGTGAGCGTGGCCTCGTAGATAAAGGCTGGTAGCGCTTATCGCTCTTATTGTAGGTTGGAGGTTAGCCGCAGGGAAGGTAAATGGTGAAGGTCGAACCTTCGCCCAGAGTGCTCTCGACGGTTACCCGGCCGCCGTGGTTCTCGGCGACGTGCCGGACGATGCTTAAGCCCAAACCCGTTCCGCCGGTCTGCTTGGAGCGAGCCTTGTCTATCCGGTAAAAGCGCTCGAAGATGCGGGCGAGGTTCTTCTCGGGGATGCCTATCCCCGTGTCCGAGATGCTTATCACGACCTCGCTTTCGTTCGACTCGCCGATCACCTCCACGCGCCCGCCGGGCGGGGTGTACTTCACGGCGTTGTCTACGAGGTTGGCGAACATGGACGTAAGCTGGGTCTCGTCGCCCCGGACGGTGTACAGGTCGGCGCTGCCGGAGTGCTTCCAGGAGAGGGTGATGTTCTTCCGGCTGGCTGGCGGCCGGAGGCGGGCGAGAACGGCTACCAAGACGCTCCTGACGTCCACAGGGGTAGGGTTCTGAACCTCCTCCTCGCTCTCCAGGTGCGCCAGGTCCAGGAGGTCTGTAATCAGCTGGGCGAACCTCTCGGTCTCGTTCTTGAGCTGCTCGGCGAAAAAGCGTGCTTGCTCAGGGTCCTCGTCCATGATCTCAACAAGGCTCTCGGCGAGGAGCTTGAGGCTCGTTGCTGGGGTTTTTAGCTCGTGGGAGACGTTCGCGACGAAGTCGCGGCGGATCTTGTTGACCCGCCTCAGCTCGGCCAGGCTCGCGGAGCCGGCCTCCCCGGAGCCACCTTCTCTGCGCTGTTCTAGCATCTCGCTACTCGCCCGGCTCCATCCGCTCCGCGGTAGAGGACACCTCCTCGCCGTCGTCTCCTGCACCCTTAGGGAGCGCCTCGAAGCGGTAGCCTAAGCCCCGGGCGGTGTGGACGTACTCGTAGTCGCTCTTCTCGGCGAGCGACGCCCGGATGCGCCTTATGTGCACGTCTATGGTGCGCGAGGAGCCCACCCCCGCATGGCCCCACACCTCTTTCGCGAGCTCCTCCCGGCTCTTTAGCTCTTCCGGACGGGCAGCCAATGCCGCCAACAGCTCGAACTCTTTGAGTCTTAAGTTCAAGGGTTCGCCCTTCACCTGGGCGGTATAGTTCTTCGTGTCGAGCTGGAGATCTCCGGCCTCGATGATCATGCCGCGCCCCCCCGGCAAAGCCATGCTGCTGCTCCGCTTGAGGTTGGCGTTGATCCTGGCTACCAGTTCCTTCATGCCGAACGGCTTTGTGACGTAGTCGTCGGCTCCGGCCTCGAACCCTTTTACCTTGTCGTCCTCGGCATCCTTTGCGGTGATCATGACGATCACTACGTCCCTATCCTCCTGACGGATCCTCTCGCAGACTCTTATACCGGATTCGCCCGGGAGCATGATATCTAAGAGGATCAGCTCGGGCCTGAGCTTGCGGGCGAGCTTTAGGGCCTCGGCGCCGTTAGTGGCCTTGTGCACGCCAAACCTCTGGCGGAGGAGGTTGTAGGCCAAGGTGTCAAGGATCACCACGTCGTCCTCGACGATCAAGATCTCCGCTGTAGCAGTTACCATGCTCACGACCATACCACACCAACCATCAATTACTCTCCTCCTAGAGGCCTCGTAAGAGGGTTTCCTTCGCGCTCCACATGGTAGGGGCTCGGTTGCCGCACTGAGTTACAGGAATGTAAAAAGTGGGTTAAAAGCTCGCTAAATGGGCTCAATACCTCCGCCCGTCCCTTTTTCGCACCCAGTGCATTAAGGGGGAAACGAGTGAGGCCCTCGGGTGCCGTGCAGCCGTATCCCCGGTCATGGCTGGGACTTCAGGCGATAGAACCTGGGCGAAGGAGCTGATTAACACAGATTTAAAGCAGCGTTTACAAACGTGAAACTAAAAGCCGAGTGCGATGTTCTATGATCCCGCGTTGAAGACTCTTGGGCCGGTAACCAAGCCAGAGACCCAGGTCGCTCGGTATGGCGATCAGAGAGGAGAAAGCGGTTGAGCAGAGGCGCGCGTTTGAGCCTGCTGTTGAGAACGTTCCTCCTGGCTCTGACCTTGGCCCTGGCCGGCTGCGGAGGACGAGGACAAGAGCAGGAAGGCGACGGTCAGAGCCAGATTGCCGTGGAGGGCTCCAGCACCGTGCTCCCCATCACCCAGGCAGCGGCCGAGGCGTTCAACCGGCAGAACTCGGACGTCCGGATCACCGTCAGCGGGGCGGGCACCGGCGACGGCTTCGAGGCATTCTGCAACGTCGACACCCAAATCTCGGATGCCTCCCGACCGATCAAGGACGAAGAGGCTGATAGATGTGAGCAGGCGGGTGTCGAGTACATCGAGCTTGCGATAGCTCAGGACGCGCTCACGGTTGTAGTCAACCCTCGAAACGACTTCGCGCAGAACATAACGCTCGACGAACTCAGAACGCTCTGGGAGCCCTCGGCGGAGGGGCAGGTCACTACCTGGAATCAGGTGAATCTTGAGTGGCCCGACCAGCAAATCAGCCTCTACGGCCCCGGCTCCCAGTCGGGCACCTTCGACTTCTTCACCGAGAGGGTCAACGGTAAGGAGGATGAGAGTCGGACTGATTACCAGGCAAGCGAAGACGACAACGTGCTGGTGCAGGGCGTCTCCGGCGATACGAGTGCCCTGGGGTACTTCGGCTTCGGCTACTTCGAGCAGAACCAGCAGCGCCTCAAGGCGCTTAACGTCGACGGGATTGCGCCCAGCGTCGAGACCACCCAGTCGGGTGAGTACCCGCTCTCGCGGCCCTTGTTTATCTACGTGAACGCCCAGGACCTTGAGGAGCAGCCCGAGCTCGAGGAGTTCGTGCAGTTCTACCTGGAGAACCTCGACCAGTTCGTCGAGCAGGCCCAGTACGTGCCACTCTCCCCCGAGGCTGCGCAGGAGGCGGGCGAGCGGTTCAACAACCGCACTACGGGTACCGCTCCCGAGGACGCCCTCGGTGCCGAACACAAGGGCAATGGTAAGTAGCAAGAGGAGAAGTCATGACAGTTGAGGCGAGACGAGATCCAAGATCCGAAGCCGGAAAGTGGCACCGGGAGAGCCGCGCGAGGCACTTCCGGGAGCGGGCCATAAAGATCGTGCTCGCGGCTTGCGCATACGTCTCGGTGTTGACGACCTTCGGGATCGTCTTTGTCCTGATCTTCGAAACGATAGCGTTCTTCCGGGAAGTCTCCGTCGTAGAGTTCCTCACCTCGACCACTTGGTCGGCCGCCTTCGCCAACCCCCAGTTCGGCATCATCGTGCTCATCAGCGGCACGCTGCTCACTTCGATCATCGCCATAGCTGTGGCGCTGCCAGTAGGCCTTTTGGCGGCCATTTTCCTAAGCGAGTACGCCTCGACGCGCCTGAGGCGCTGGCTGAAGCCCGCCCTGGAGGTCCTGGCCGGGGTGCCGACCATCGTGTACGGTTACTTCGCTCTGACGTTCGTCACTCCTTTCTTGCAGAGCACGATCTTCCCGAGTCTGACGATCTTCAACGCCTTAAGCGCGGGGCTCGTTATGGGGGTGATGATCATCCCGACCATAGCGTCCGTGAGCGAGGACGCCATCTACGCGGTTCCGCGGGGCTTAAGGGAAGGGGCCTACGCCCTCGGGGCGACCAAGCGCGAGGTGGCCACCAAGATCGTTGTGCCCGCTGCGTTGTCGGGCATTGTTGCGGCGACCATCCTTGGTATCTCCCGGGCCATAGGAGAGACAATGATCGTGGCCGTCGCAGCCGGAAATCTGGCGCAGCTGACCGCGAACCCCCAGGAGGCAGTGCAGACCATGACGGCCTTCATAGTCCAGGTGGCCTCCGGGGATACGCCAACGGGCTCGCTTACGTTCAACACGATCTTCGCCGTCGGCACGACCCTGTTCATCATGACTTTAATCTTGAACATCGTCAGCTACCTGTTCGTACGGCGCTTCTGGGAGATTTACGAATGACAAGGAGCGGAACTGGGATCGCGCAAAAGGGCGGTCCTGAGCAGGAGTCGGTTTTCAAGACCTCAACGGCCGTCCGGTACGCGCTGGATTTGGTGTTCACGATCCTCGTGTTCGTCGCCACGATGATCGGGCTGGTCGTGCTGGCGGTCTTGCTGATAGACATCGCCCGGGACGGTGTGCCGCGCCTGAGCTGGGAGTTCCTTACCGGCTTCCCCTCGATCTCCCCCGAGAGATCGGGCGTCTACCCGGCCCTGCTGGGTTCGCTGTGGCTGCTAGTGATCACGGCGATCGTGAGCGTACCGCTGGGAGTCGGGGCGGCCCTCTATCTGCAGGAGTACGCTCCGGATACCTGGTTGACCCGGCTGATCGAGGTGAATGTCTCGAATCTGGCCGGTGTTCCTTCGATAATCTACGGCCTGCTGGGCTTGGGAATATTCGTGAATCTGTTGGGGCCCATAACCGGCGGGCAAAGCATAGTCTCCGGCGCCCTGACGCTTGCTCTGCTCATCCTGCCCGTCGTAATAATCGCCACCCGCGAGGCCCTGCGCGCGATCCCGGACTCCGTACGGGAGGGAGGCTTCGCTTTAGGGGCGACGCGCTGGGAGGTGATCCGGGGCCACCTGCTGCCGATGGCCCTCCCTGGCGCCCTTACCGGCACGATCCTCGCGCTCTCGCGCGCCATCGGCGAGACGGCGCCCCTGATCGTCGTCGGGGCCGCGACTTATATAACCTTCGTCCCCGAGGGCCCGCTTAGCGCTTACAGCGCGCTCCCCATAGCGATCTACGACTTCGTCTCGCGGCCACAGGAAGCTTTCCAGATCGCCGCCGCCGCCGGCATAGTCGTCTTAATGGTTGTGTTGTTGTTGACGAACTCGGTAGCTATCTGGCTGCGAAACAAGTACCAGAGGCGCGGGTAGGCATTTTGAAGGACATTTTGCAAGAAGGACGGTGCAAGGGTAGTGTTTAGAAGGACGCGACAGGAGGGACGGTCTTTGGTAGTGTTTAGAAGGACACAACAGGAGGGACGGTCTTTGTCCGATATCTCTGAGCAGAAGCCCCGGACCGGGGAACATGGGGGAGCGTCATCCAAAGAGCCCGCGGCTTTGGGCATGAGAATCGAGGACCTCTCGGCGTTCTACGGCTCGTTCAAGGCCCTAACGGACGTCAGCATGGATATCAGGGCCAACAAGGTCACCGCCCTCATCGGACCGTCGGGGTGCGGCAAGAGCACGTTCATCCGCTGCCTGAACCGGATGCACGAGATTATCCCGGGGGCGCTCGCTAAGGGGTGTGTCAAGCTAGGAGACCAGGACATATATGCCAAGTACGTGGATCCGGTCCGGATCCGACGGCGCATCGGGATGGTCTTCCAGAAGCCCAACCCTTTCTCCAAGTCCATCTACGAGAACGTGGCCTGGGGAGCCCGGATCAACGGCTATAAGGGCGACATGGTCGAGCTGGTGGAACGCTCCTTGAGGCGGGCCGCCCTCTGGGACGAGGTCAAGGACCGGCTGAAGGAGAGCGGGCTTGGGCTCTCCGGCGGCCAGCAGCAGCGGTTGTGCATCGCGCGCACTTTGGCCGTGGAGCCGGAAGTGATCCTCATGGACGAGCCGGCGAGTGCTTTGGATCCGGTCTCGACCCAGAAGATCGAGGATACTATGGAGGAGCTTAGACAGCGCTACACGGTGGTGATCGTGACGCACAACATGCAACAGGCGGCCCGAATCTCGGACTACACAGGTTTTTTCTACATAGAGAATATGGGAGACCCGGGCCGGCTCTGGGAGTTCGACGAGACGAGCAAGATGTTCTCTGCGCCGGACCGCAAGGAGACGGAAGACTACGTGACCGGGCGCTTCGGCTAGAAGAGGTTAGAGGATGCCTCGAGAGACTTTTCAGCAAGAGCTAGACCGGCTGCTCGGGGAGGTCGTGGACCTCGGCCGGGAGGTCGAAAGTTGTCTGGGTACGATGAGCGAGGCCCTGGAGACCCACGACGCTGAAGTAGCCGCCGGCCAGATCGGCGTTGATGCCCACTATAAGGAGCGTGGAGCGGAGATCGACGAGGAGTGCATGATCCTACAGGCCCGTCAGGCCCCGGTGGCCCGGGACTTGAGGCTCATCTACACCGTGCAGGCCGTGACGAACAGCCTGGTGCGTGTCGGCACTTTGTGCGAGCACATCTGCCAAGCGATCGCCGAGACCGCTGACGCCCAGCGCGACCCCGACCTCGAGGCCGCCCTCCTGGAGATGTCCCGTGGTGCCCGCGACCTCTTCCGGCAGGGCCTCGAAATCTTCGCGGCCCGCGACATAGACCGCGCTCACGGCCTTGAAGCCGACGACGACAGGGTCGACCTCCTCTACGCGGAAGCCATGAACCTCGCGGTCAACCCGGGTAAGGATGGGAGTGGCTCCCCGGAGTGGCGCGTACAGGCCGCCCTCACCGTCCACTATCTCGAACGCATCGCCGATCACGGCGTGGACATCGGCGAGCGCACCGTGTTCCTCGTCACCGGCGAGCGCATGGAGAGCGCCATGCGTCAGTACCGCGACCGCCAGCTAGACCAATACGACGACTAGAAGGTCGGGCCCACCCGCTCGTAAGTATCCACTACAGCTGAGGCCTAGGTTCACCCGGCGAGCGGGTAGCTTTGAGGCTTAAGCAGCTGTGACCTCCCCTCCGCCTGGTAAGCTCTTCTCCGAGACCAACGACACCTCGATGTAGTTCCGAATCTATAACACACACTCTCAGATTCCGCGCCCTGCTAAGTGTGGAGGTCCCCGAAGTGGAGCTGGTGGTGAACTAGCTGGAGTGCAAGGATCATTAGCCTCAGAACCTCAATAGCGGAGGGACTAGACCTGCTCACTCGTAATGAGCAGGTCAGCGGGTCGAGTCCGCTCGTCGGCTCTCTTTTTTGTCTTGATTTGCAGCAAAAAGGTAGAACAAAGGAAAAGGCCCGGAACTCTGGCCGGACCGATTTACTCTAACCTTACACAATGGCCATTATCTACGGAGCATAGGTGGGGCACCCATTATCTCTATCCTCAATAGCCCTGGTCCCATGCCGTAGGGGGGTGTATACCGATTGCCTCTTCTCACTGTTCTTAAAGTATCGACCTCTGGTTAAGGTCAAAAGTACGTACCAGCAACAAGTAAAGTACTTCAAGGTAAGCATAGTTGATCTTGTCTACGCCAGGCGGGTGTGCAAACTTGGTTTGCATAAGGGCCGGGCCACCACATATCTGGTTAATATTTGGTTTGGTAGCTACCCGTTACTACAGAGCCCGGCCCTCTTAATCAAAGTAAAACAATACGCAATGCGCCGCCACTGTGCATCACCTGCCAGATTCCTACTCACACCAGAGGTAAAGTGGGTGGCGCGTTAGTGTCAGCCCTTCTCCGCTTTCTCTTTATGTTCCTCCTTCTTTGTGTGGGCTAGTGCTCTCCCCGCTCACAGCGTAGAGCGGGTTCGAAAAGTGGCGGCGCGAGCTGCGGTCGAGGCTGCGGATGACCCGTAGGTTCCGGGTTTCTTTGAGGTAGTGCTCGACGAGGCGCATATGCCCCTTCGCGTCCAGCGCTGCCTTTTCGGGGGATATCGATACGTTACCAACTTGCTCTTTCTCTACCGACCCCGAATCGCTTTGGTTACTCAACGAAGGTTATTAAAATAAATCAAATAAATACTTGACTTAATATGAACAAGTGTTACCGTAGCGGTCATACACTAAGGCCTGCAGCTGGAGCGAAAGAGAAATGACATCTGGTTTGAGGCATAGAGGCAGGATAATTTTGTACTGACTTGTACTGACAAAGAAAGCTGGTAATGGACGAAAAAAGACAGGCGCTACTGTTTCGGAAGTCAACGTATAACGCAAGCTACCTGCCCATAGACGACTATGCTCTCATCGGCGATTGCCGAAGCGCGGGGCTCATCTCCCGGGACGGCTCGCTTGACTGGCTTTGCCTACCCCGTTTCGACAGCCCGTCCATCTTCGCTGCCGTGCTGGACACGGAGAAGGGCGGGCGGTTCCTTGTGCGGCCAGTCGGCGAGTTCCGTACGGAGCGTCGCTACCTAGCGAACACCAACGTGCTCGAAACCATCTTCCGCACTCCTACCGGAGCGTGTGTTCTGCGCGATCTCATGCCGGTCTCGTCCGAAGAAGACAAGCGAGCGTACCTGACTCCCGAGCACGAGGTGCTGCGCCAGTTAGAAGGATTGGAGGGAGAAGTCGAGGTAGAGATCCTCTATGACCCCCGCCCTGATTATGGTCGGGTCCGCCCGTTGCTCGAACAGCGGGGAGCGCTTGGTCTGCGGTGTGAGGTCGATGGAACGTCCCTGACTCTGCGCAGCGAGCTGCCTCTGGAGTTGACCGACGGCGATCATAGCGCCTGTGGAGTCGCCCGAATCCGGAGCGGAGAGCGTAAGTATCTTTCTCTCACCTACAGCATGGAAGCTCCTGCAGTGGTCCCCCTTCTCGGGGAGGCCGCGCGCGGAAGGATCGAGCGGACGGTTCGCTGGTGGCAGGAGTGGGCAGACCGTTGTCCATACGAGGGACCCTATCGCGATGCGGTCGTGCGCAGCGCCCTAGCATTAAAGCTGATGACCTACGCGCCCTCTGGCGCTCTGGTGGCGGCGCCGACTACCTCCCTCCCCGAGGCCGTTGGCGGTGTACGGAACTGGGACTACCGCTACTGCTGGCTTCGCGACGCGTCGTTCACGTTGCGCGCCTTGTTCGCCCTCGGCTACCGGGAGGAGGCGGAGGCCTACACTGGCTGGCTGCTGCACGCCACGCGGCTAACCTGGCCCGAGCTCCACGTGCTCTACGACGTCTTCGGAGAGGCGAAGTTGCCCGAACGGCAACTACCACATCTGGAAGGCTACGCGGGGTCTCGCCCGGTACGGATCGGCAACGACGCGCATGGCCAGCTCCAGCTCGACGTCTACGGAGAGGTCATCAACGGCGCCGCCCGGTTCCTGGACCGCGGCGGGCGCTTCGACCGCGACACTAGCCGGATGCTCAACGATCTCGGTCGTACGGTATGCAGGCGCTGGCGCGAGCCGGACGAGGGAATCTGGGAGGGGCGCTCCGGACGCTTCCATAACACCCACTCCAAGGTCTTGTGCTGGGTCGCGCTCGATCGCCTCATCGAGATGCACGAAGCCGGGTACCTGGAGGTCTCGGTCGAACTCTTCCGCGCCAACCGGGCCGAGATCCGGAAGGAGATCGAGGCTCACGGCTACAACGAGCGGATAGGGAGCTACACGCGCACCTTCGACGGCGAGGAGATGGATGCGAGCCTGCTTACCATGCCGCTATACGGCTACATCGAAGGCAAGCACCCGCGGATGCGCTCCACGAGCGCCCGCATCCACGAGAAGCTCGCCCGCGACGAGCTCGTCTATCGCTACGAGACGGGGACTGACGACGGGCTCCCGCCCGGCGAGGGAGCTTTCGGTATCTGCAGCTTCTGGGCGGTGGAATGTGTAGCTCAGGGCGGCAACGTCGAAGCAGCCACCCAGACCTTCGAGCAACTGCTCGCTTACGCGAACGACGTGGGCCTCTTCGCGGAAGAGATAGATCCCGACACCGGCGCGGCCCTCGGGAACTTCCCCCAGGCCTTTACGCATATCGGGCTCATCAACGCCGCGCTCACGCTCGCCGAGTACCGTGACGAGCACGCCCTCGCGGGGCAAGATCAACCACCAGCGGAGAAAGAGTTGGAGGATCACACATGAACAAGCGCAGCCTCTCGCTTTGGGGGTTTGTAGGTACAGTAATCCTGACGACCTTGATGGCCGCTAGCCAGGAGCTCGGTCTCAGCCGGATAAACTTCCCCTTCATGCTGGGGACCATGTTCACGCCAAACCGGGACCGGGCGGGGCTGATAGGCTTCGGCGTCCACTTCTTGAACGGCTGGATCTTCGCCTCCGTTTACGCCGCGGCCTTTGAGAGCTGGCGCCGGGCGAGCTGGTGGTTGGGCGCCGCGATCGGTTTGGTGCACGCGCTCTACGTGCTGGTCGTAGCCATGCCGGCCCTGCCCGCGATGCACCCGCGGATGGCGAACGAGCAGCAGGGGCCCACGCCGACCAAACAGCTCGAACCACCAGGCTTCATGGCCCTGAACTACGGTCGGCGCACCCCGCTCTCGGTGATCCTGGCCCACCTCGTCTATGGTGGAATATTGGGCGCGTTTTATCGGCTGAAATAGAGGCTTGAGAGAAGACAACGCTTCACAGCCGAGCGCCAGCTCGCCGATAGACCTCGTTACTTCTGCTCGGTACCGTCGGAAAGCGCCACTTCGAAGCAGCAGCGCGGTCTCTCGCCACGGTCGCAGCGTTCGTAGACCGGCACGCCCGCTAGCTCGGTGATCAAGGTCTGGGCCATGCGGCAAACCTCTGGGTGATCCGGCGTCACACCAGCCAGCGGGCAGCTATAGCCGCGGATGACTAACGCACCGTCTCGTTCCTCAAGTTCGGCGAGGCCACCCAACTCGTTGAGTACCTCAACTGCCGCTTCGAGCCGCGCGTGCGTGCCATCCGCCCCATCCGCCGGCATGGGATGCTCTTCCGCTAGGCGGCGACCCACGGACCTCAGTAGCGCCTCTGATTCCTCGGGCCCAAGACGCTCGGATAGGACATCCAGGAGCTGGCGAAGCGTAGGTTCATAGGCCTTCGGGAACAGGTCTTCGGCCTTCTGCGTCAGCTCATATACGTAAGCGGGCTTGCCACCGCCGCTGCTGCGGCGCACCGAACCTCGCTGTCGCACAATGCCGTCGCGCTCGAGAACGGCGAGATGTACGCGGACGCCGTTGTCCGTGAGACCCAGTGCCCGGGCGAGCTCCTCGACGGTGCGCTCTGAGCGCCTGAGCAGCGCAACGACCTGCCCCCGTGTGCTTTCGAAAAACTTCTCGTCCCAATTCGCAGCCAATTTGCTCCCTCCGTTCGTCCTTATCAGTATAGCAAATAAGTGAATATTATACTTGATATATTGCTAAAAGTCTGTATAGGTTGCCATGAAGGCAATTACAAACGGCCTTAAAGGAGGCACGTGATGAGATCAACGGTACCCAGCACCATCTCTTCGGAGCGCGTCTCTGTTGGCCGCCTCTTGCGCCACTACGGACCTTAGGCTTCCAATTACCATCACCGCGCTGGCGCGCTGGCGCTCGCTGGTGGCGGCTTCTAGAGCCTGTTTGCAAAATGCAAACCTTAGGGGATAGGTCTGATCGTCGGCTGGGTGATATAAGCTATAGGCTAAGGAGAGCTTATGTCGGTTGAGCTCGATCATATATTCATCTGTACCGAGGTTGGCGCAACGGAAGCAGATCAACTCGTGGCTTTCGGCTTGACCGAAGGTACCTCCAATCTGCACCCCGGCCAGGGTACAGCCAACCGCCGCTTCTTCTTCCACAATGCTATGCTGGAGCTGGTGTGGGTCCGCGAGGAGCGAGAGGCGCGAAGCCCACCCATCACTCCCACGCGGCTCTGGGAGCGGTGGAGGTACCGCTTCACCGGATACTCGCCTTTTGGCGTCTGCTTACGCCCGATGGTGCAGCACGCGGTGGCCGGACCGGCGGCGCTGCCTTTCGCGACGTGGGAGTACCGCCCGCCCTACCTGCCGCCTGAATTGCACATCGATGTCGCCACCGGGACAGCCGCGAGCGAGCCGCTGGTGTTCGCTACTCCATATAGCGGAAGGCCAGACGCCCTCCCCGAAGAGCGCCGCCAACCACTCGTCCACCCCAAGGGGGTCGTGGAGATCACGGGGCTACGCATCACGCTTCCGAGAGGCAAGCCTATCTCCGGCGTGGTGCGCGCGCTACAGCGGACAGGCGTTGTCTCCTTCGAGACCGGCAACGATCATCTGGCAGAGATCGAGTTCGATCACGGTAGCCAGGGCCAAAGCGCCGACTTCTGGCCATTACTGCCGCTGCGCTTTCGCTGGTAAGAAGCGCGAAACCGAACTCGATTCAAGAGAGTTCGCCGCGGCCACAGAAGGTAGCTGAATGTACCCGCCCGGCAAGTCATAGCCACAGCAGTATCGCGGCGAGGGTCAGCATTGCTAGGTAGCTCGCCGCTGACTTATCGCGGCCGTCATGGCTGCCGCACTGAGCTGGTTAATACCACGCTTTTGCGGTTATCCAACATATTTACAAAATAAGTCAAATAAATCATTGACATATTTGGATAATCTGCTATCTTGGTGTTGTTGCTGGAAAAGCGGGTGAGAAGAGCCCGCCAGCGGTCGGAGGCGCGAGGCCACGACCGCGAGAGAACGAGAAGGGAGTAGTTATGGTTAGAGCGGTCGCTTTGGTGTTCGGGGCGTCCTTCTTGGCAGTAGGGACCCTCGGCTTTGTGTTGAACCCTACGGGTGGTGAGCTGCTCGGCATCTTCGCCGTGAACGTGCTCCACAACCTGGTGCACTTGCTGTTCGGCATATTTGGGATCACCGCCGCCTACGCGGGGTGGTCGCGGACCTACTTGCAGGGTGTGGGCGTCATCTACCTGCTGTTGACCGTTCTGGGCTTCGTCCCCGGGCTCTTCTTCGGGGACGATCTGCTGCTCGGTTTGGTCCACGTAAATTTGGCGGACAATTTCTTGCATCTGGTGCTCGGGGGGGTTGCGGCTTACTTCGGCTTTGCTCCCCAGTACGGCAGGCGAGTGTCCAGGACGGCCTAAGGGGGTTCGGGGTTATGGAGCCATTCTCAGGAAATCCCCGCATCCTCTCGGCGGCCACGGCCGTCCCGACCCATCGGGTGGGGCAGCGGGAGATCAAGGAGTTCGCCCGCAATCTCTTTGCAGGTACGTTCCGGGACCTGGAACGGCTCCTCCCTATCTTCGACAACGGCCAGATAGGGGAGCGCCACTTCTGCCAGCCGCTGGAGTGGTACGGGCGGGAGTACTCGTTCCCCGAGCGGAACGCGTTGTATAGAGAGCACGCCCTGGAGCTCTCGGAGAAGGCTGCGCGCCGCTGCTTGGACCGGGCAGGGGTGGAGCCTGAGGATGTCGGGGCGCTCTTCTTCGTCTCCACCACTGGTATCTCGACACCAAGCCTCGACGCGAAACTGCTCTTCAGAATGGGGCTGAGCCCCAACCTCAGGCGCATTCCCATTTGGGGATTGGGCTGCGCGGGCGGCGCGGCAGGGTTGGCCCGGGCAGCCGACCACGCCCGGGCTAATCCGGAGGAGCTGGTGCTAGTGGTTGCGGTGGAGCTGTGCAGCCTTACCTTTCAGGCCGGCGACGCCTCCAAGAGCAACCTGGTCGCGGCGAGCCTCTTCGCCGACGGGGCTGCCGCGGTACTGCTTGGCACGGGAGCCGAGGGGCCTGAGGTGCTGGGAAGCCACAGCACGACCTGGCCGAACACTGAAGACGTCATGGGTTGGGACCTGATCGAGACGGGCCTCAAGGTCCGCTTCGCCAAGAGCGTGCCTCAGATAGTCCGCACGCGGACGCGGGCGACCATAGAAGAGGCCTGCGAGAGACACGGTCTGGCCCTCAAAGACCTCCGACACCTTGTCGTGCATCCTGGCGGGGCGAAAGTTCTCGAAGCCTACGAGCAGGCACTCGGGCTCGAGCCGGGTAGCCTCGACCTTCCCAGGGAGGTTCTGCAGGAGTACGGCAACATGTCTAGCGCATCGGTCCTCTTCGTCCTGGAACGGTTCTTGGAGGATTACCCCGCGCGAAGCGGAGAATACGGGAGCATCTCGGCTTTGGGCCCAGGCTTCTCGGCCGAGCATGTTTTGTTCCGATGCTAGAGGCGCTATTCGTAGGGTGTAGTGACGGCTATAACTACCGAAAGAGGAGTTGTGGAATCTCTTACGTTTTTGGCCGCCTTCGTCTTGCTCATCGCGCTTCAGCGGCTCCTGGAGCTGGGCCTTTCCCGCCGCCACGAACTTGTCCTGAAAGCCAAGGGAGCCTACGAGTGCGGGGAGGGACATTATCCGGCTATCGTCGGGTTGCACGCCGCGTGGCTGGTCTCCATGCTCGTCGAGGGGTACTTGCGAGGACCGGAGCTACCTACCTTGTGGCCGCTCTGGGCGTCCCTCTTCCTGGGGGGGCAGGCGCTCCGTTACTGGGCCATCCTGAGCCTCGGCGAACGTTGGACCACTAGGGTTATGGTTCTGCCCGGAGTCCCCCTCGTTGCGAGCGGACCATACAAGCACGTCCGGCACCCCAACTACTTAGCCGTCGCCCTGGAGATCCTGGCCGCCCCGTTGGTGTTCGGAGCTCTTGTCACGGCGCTATCGTTTACCTTGCTGAACGCCGGCGTGATGGTAGTGCGCCTCCGGTCCGAGGAACGGGCGCTACGAGGGGTAGAAGGACCGTGCTAAGTTCCGTAGTAAGTGCTACTCAAAAGGAGGCAGCGCCTTCCGTAAGCTTCCCCGCTGCCCCAGCGCGGGACGAAGATGAGGCGCGTTCCATATCCCCTCAGCAAACCGACTGCTGCATCGTGGGCGGCGGGCCGGCAGGGCTGGTCCTAGGCCTCCTCCTGGCGCGCGCGGGCGTGTCCGTAACGCTGCTCGAGGCGCATAGGGACTTCGAGCGTGAATTCCGCGGAAACACCATCAACCCCTCTGTCCTGGAGATAATGGAGGAGTTGGGTTTGGTGGACCGTCTGCTCGAGCTTCGCCACGCCAAGATTCCCCGGTTTACCTTGCGATCCGCCGACGGCTCCATCGATTTCGCCGATTTTCGTCGCTTGAAGACGCGCTACCCGTACATACTTATGCTCCCTCAGACTCGCTTTCTGGGATTCGTCGCCGCCGAGGCGCGCAAGTATCCTGGCTTTCGTCTAGTGATGGGCGCGCGGGTGAAGGAACTCATAGAAGAGGACGGCGTGGTCCGTGGGGTCCACTACCGGACCTCAGAGGGCCTTCGCGAGGTACGCGCTCGGCTCACGATCGGGGCCGATGGCCGTTTCTCTCAGGTCCGGCAGCTGGCCGATTTACACCGGGTCGAGGGTTCGTCGCCTATGGACGTCTTCTGGTTCAACCTGCCGCGAAAGCCGGACGATCCAGAGTGCGCCGGCGCGATCTTTCGCTTCGGCCCCGGTAGCCTGCTGGTACTGATGGATCACTTCGATCACTGGCAGGTCGGCTATATCATAGAGAAGGGCAGCTATGGCCAACTCCGCGCCACCGGTCTGCCGGCCCTGCGTCGGTCTGTCGCCGAACTGGCGCCGGAGCTCGCCGATCGCGTTGGACACTTGCAGGATTGGAAGCAGGGCTCGCTGCTCTCGGTGGAGTCGGATCGCCTGAGGCGCTGGTACCGTCCGGGGCTGCTCCTCATCGGAGACGCCGCCCACGTAATGTCTCCGGTCGGTGGCGTCGGGATCAACTACGCTATCCAGGACGCCGTCGTCGCGGCCAACGTGTTGGGTGGTCCGCTTAAGTCCGGGAGGCTGCGGTCGCGGCACCTGGCGGCCGTGCAGCGCCGGCGCGAGTGGTCGACGCGCCTGGTGCAGGGAGCGCAGAGCGTGGCACAACGGTGGGTAGTCTCTGGTGCGCTCGGTGCGAGCGAGGTGTTTAAGCTACCCGTACTCCTCCGCCTCTTGTTGCGTACACCCTTCTTGCGCGACCTCTTCGCCTACTTGATCGCCTTCGGCGCCCGGCCGGTTCACACGAGAGGCGAATCCGCAAGTGTGTCCTCTGGTTGGGAAAACCACAGTGCTCAAGAAACGAAGCGTATCGCAGACATAGGAGGTCTTGGTCAAAATGAATGAAGGAAAGATCCTGGTCGCCGGAGCCTCAGGCAGGGTAGGCGGCGCGGCCGTCGAGGGGCTGCTCGAGGCCGGGTTCGAGGTGCGGGCGCTGGTGCGCCGGGCTGAGAAAGGAGAACGCCTGCGGATCCTGGGCGCTGAGCTGGCCGTCGGGGACGTCACGGAGCCCCGCACCCTGGTGCCCGCCGCAGAGGGGTGCTCCGGAATACTGTCAGCCTTGGGCGCCGGGCCGGGACGAGGAGCATCCGAGGCGATCGAGTACGAGGGCAACCTCAACCTGCTCTCGACGGCGCGCTCGGCGGGGGTCAGGCGTTTTGTGTACAGCTCAGCACTTCTGGCCGACCACCCGCTGGCCCAGAAGGTCGGGTCGCTCCGGGAGAAGGCCCGCTTCGAGAGGGAGCTGCTCGCCACGGAGGACGTTTCTTCGACCATCCTGCGCCCGGCGATATTTATGGAGACCCTCCGCATGATGCTCCGAGGCTCGGTCGCGTTCGTCCCCGGTCGCCAACGACAGCCCCTCTCCTGGATCGCTGCCCGCGACATAGCCCGGGCGGCGGTGCAAGCCTTTAAGAGGGACATTGCCGGTCGCTATGAGATCTCCGGCCCGGACACCACCACCTTCGACGGAGCCTTCGAGCGTCTCGGAAGGGGCCGAGGGAGGCGAATACGGACTCTACACCTGCCACTGATCGCTATGCGCGTCCCCGGACGGGTCGTCCCCTACGTCCGGGAGCTGGCGCACATGATGGCCTTCTTCGATGTCGTGGGCTATGCGGCAGACCCTTCGACACTGCGGGACACGTTCGGGGTGCGCGCTCTCACCATAGAAGAGTGGGCCGGTAGAACTGGTTGAGCGGCAAGGTAGATAAGAAACTAGGAATCTCACGCGAGGTCAGGAAGCGTTGAGTAGGAAAGAGGTGCAGAAGATGACCCTGGAAGACAGCCGCGTGGTGGTGCGTACGGGGAGCACTCTGCGTACCGACGCCACGGCGAACGGTTATACGCTCGTGGCCGACGAACCGGTGAGTGTGGGGGGTTCTGACTCCGGGCCCACACCCTACGACTACCTGCTGGTCGCGCTCGGGTCGTGCACTGCGATGACCCTCCGCATATACACGGACCGCAAAGGATGGCCGTTAGAGTCGTTGACGGTCCGACTGAGTCATCAGAAGGACCGCGCCGGGGACCGCGAGGTGAAAGATCGGAAGGTCGACCACATTAATCGCGAGCTTGAGTTGACGGGCCCGTTGGAAGAGATGCAGCGCGGGCGACTCTTGGAGATCGCCGATCTGTGCCCCGTCCACCGGACGCTGGAGTCTGGGGTGGTGGTGGAGACGAACCTGGCAAGGGTCGAGCACAAAGCGCTTGCGGCCGCTCACAACGGAAAGGAGCTTTAACCATGAGCAAGACGCAATACTACGACGCTGCCGTTATCAGGACTAGGCAAGGTTACGAGAAGAAGAAGGGTACGTTCGAAGAGGCTCAACGGGTGTGCGAGAGCGAGCCGGAGCGCCTACAACTCGACCTGTATACATTTGTAATTTTTGTACAAACTTTGTAATTTCTGTACAGACAGCGTTGTACAAAAAATAGGTTCGATACCAAGTTCGTGAGTAGCCTGTACTAGTACGCAGGTGTTATGGGCTAAGACCTTGCACAGCGCCTCGTTTATCTGTCCGGTGTCGCTCTTGGAGCGTAAGGAACTGCCGAACTTCCCCTTTATCATGGAGTAGGCGGTTTCAATGTTGCTTCGCTTATGGTAGTGCTCCATATACTCCTCTCGCTTGTACATAAACAGGTGGTACATCCTTGCCCATGCGCCAGCCTCAGTGGGCTCTAGAGTGTTGCTCTTGAACGGTATGAAGGGCATCCCGCCAACCATCTCAACTGCGTTCAGGTTCTTCCGAGAGAGGTAGGCTTTGTCGGCGCTCACCTCCCTAACATCGAAGTTCGCGGCGGTCCTCTCAACTAGCGGGACAAAGTAATTGGTGTCGTTCGCTGCCCAACCGCTTATCTCTACGGCACTAACTATCTTGGTGTTGACGCCGCACATGAGATGCACCTTGACCCATTCTCTGTTATCCACTTCGCGTCCGTACTTTTTGTTGAACCACCGCACGAACCTCGATGAGCTGAAACCTGAGGAGTCAACGGCAAAGTCAGTTTCTACGGCCTTCAGAGGCAAGCTACTCGCGGTTATGAGACTCTTGAGAATGTCCGTAAGCTCCGGCTTCGCACGGTAGTTGCTCATAGAGTTGTAGTGCGGCAGGCTGTTTACAAGCCCTTCAACGAAGGCTTGCTGTAGGTCGCTATTAAAGCGCCGCAAAGAGAAGCCGACATAAACCCGATAGACAGAAGCGAAGAGCATATCCGAGAGCGGCAGACGTGGCTTGCCCTTACCCCGTCGCTCCGGTTGAGGAACGGTCCTACAGAGTTCGGCTAAGAGCACCGCGAAGCGCCGCTTTTCCTCAGATTGCGCGGCGTCGTAGGATGGCCAGTTCCGATTCCCCTTCACCTTCTAATTATACGTAGACGCCTACGCATAACAACGGGAATTTGGCTTATCTATGCGGAATTCTGCTAGGAGGATTCTGCTTGTTGGCGCTTCTTAGCCCAACGTGCCTTAGCCGCTTTGCGAGCGGATTCGGACCTTTCTTCTTTGGTCATCTTCGCGGCGCGGGCTTTACCGCCCTTAGCTCCCCCGAGCTTGCCCAAAATTCGGGCTGCCTCACGCTTCTCATCTTCGGTCATGCATCAATCTTAGCGTGGGCGGGCAGGCATGACAAGGAGTTCAGTTAGCAGCGTATGCGTGGTGGTCTGCCGCTGTAGGAATCGCTTGGTCTGCGCCGGTGATGGTGTAGCTTGTTCGCGGGCGGGCTGCTGCGTAGGTCTTTCGCACTACCTGTTCAGCGCCCTCCCTAAGAAGGTCGCTAACGGTAACACCTCGCTGCTCGGCGATGGTCCGCAACGTGCTAACAAGCTCTCCATCTAAGCGCACAGACACCATCTGGGCCATACGACGTGGCGTGCCACGCTTGCCAGACCCAGGAACAACCTCTCCCGCGTGTGCCTGCGCTCTCTCCCGCCTAGCAATTTCGTTATTGCGTCTTTCCTCACTCATCTTCGCCACCTTCCCTTTTGTCCCGACCCTTTCCATTGTCGCCCCGTTGCTTTTTCCCATTCTCTAATATCTTTAGGCCTGGAATCCCAGCCAGTTACTGGGCGAAGCCAGTCGCCACGCTTCCAAGACGTGTCGAAAAGCAGGGTCCACATAAAGTTCCCCTTCGCATTTGGACCGACGATGGCGAACTCGGCTGTGTCTACTGGTATCTCGATACTCACCCAATCACCGCTTAGAACTTCGTCTACCACCTGTTCGTCTATACCGTGTTCGGCGCAATGAGCGTGGTTCCCAGTAGGGTCGTCCTCAGAGTCCCAGTCAATAGCATCAAAGTCATCTAGGTTTAGTGGCCTACTCTTCTTCGGCATCGTCGCCACTGGGGGCGTCGAAAGGCAGTTGAATCGGCGGCGATTGAATAGCGCGAATGCGGTAGCGATTCAGTTCGTTCCCGTCAATAGACAGGGTAAAGCAGTATTCACCTGCTCGTTCCAGAATTAATCCGTCTAATGGGTAAGCCATCGATATTATGGACGGGTCTCCTCGGTTCATGTGTGGGGACGCCCCTACCCGTATATCTCCGTCAATTCTAAACGGCAAGGTCTCTTCATCAGGGCCTATAAGTTCGATAGTGATGTGATGATTCTCCAAGTACGCTCTGGCAGGCACCTTGATTACAGCAACCAGCGAAGCAATTACTCGTGTCGGAAAGGAGTCCCGGAAGAGACTGTTCCAAAAACCCCCGTTTACGTACAGCTTGTTGTTCTCCACAGCAGCATGGTCCGCTGTGAAGAAAGCCAACGCCTCAAAATCAACCAACCAGTCGAGTCTTCCACTCTGTGTCATACAATGATGTTACTACGTTGTCATACACAAAGCAAGAAATTCTGCTATCCTCCTTGTTATGAGGTGTATCCGTGACATAGAGGGGAGGTGGTTGGATAGCCAGGAAAAGAAGGTCTTCGAGTGGCAGGCCACGGTCTGCTGTTACGGGGCGGTTCGTGACTTGGGCTACTGCCCAGCGCCACCCGAAGACCACCGTTGTCGAGAAGAGGAAGTAAGTAGCTTCCCCTTCTAAGGTTTGCAACTGTAACACGACGTGATGATTTGTGCGGATACGAAGGGGGTCACAGAAGGCCCCCTCCTCTTTGTAATCCTTTGTAATTTTTGTACAGAGTAGCGCATTTTTGTGCAAAACGGATTTTTTGTACAACGCCTGTACAGACGGGATCTTTTGTACAACGCCGCCTCTACCCAGAAAAATTCTTGCGCCTCTAAACGACTCGCGAAATGGCTGTCCTGACCAACTCTTGGAAGGTCGCTACATTATCTTGAATCTTCCTGCGCGTCTGTTCCGGTGGAGTTCCTGACCGTTTGTGGCCTACTTCATTTCGCAAGCGCGAGTAAGCCGTCTCAATCACGCTCGGACGGTCAGGTCTCGGACTCTGTGGAATACTTGGCACCTCCGAACGAATAGAGGCATCAACCTGTTTTTGGTCGTCGTTATTGATCTGTAACAGGATGTTATAGAGGAACATGAAGCGGGCTACGGGGTCGCTCTGGTTGAGCGCAAACCGATAGGCAGAGTAGAATTGATTAGCATCTATGTAGGTTTGCTCCAGTCGCCTCGTTAGGTCTCGGCATGTATCCTCGCCCAGCGTAAGAACGGGAATCGCTTGATCCCACATGAGGAGCCGCTCGCTCCGAACTCTGTAAGAAGAACCGGATGCGTCTTTCGGAAGTGAAGCCCCCGTGTAATGCGGTTCACCGACAGGGACATTGCGGTAGAACGCAAGTCAATTGATGATCGAAGGAAGTATCTCTTTGGCGATGTCTGCCGCCTCCTCCAAATCAAAAACGTCGGTCAGGTGTAACACGATATTCAGCTTCTCGTTGTCTCGTGCTTCTACGACGATCTTCTCTACCGCTGGATGCTGGTTTGACACTTCGATTGGTTCGAACCGCACCCCTGCGATCGGAGCAACGAATTCGATAGTTCCAGTTGCCATCGTTCCTCCGAAAAGACATCGAACAAAGCAAGGCCGCGCTCATCTCCCACTACGCGTCTCTAGTGCCGCAGGGGCTAACCGGACTATCCTCGGAAGAGAAAAATCAGATCTACAAGATGATGCACCTTCACGTCCTCGCCCAGCGTGACGGCACTCTCATTGCCGATTGGGGTTGTAATGTCTTACCGACACCTCCTGGTAATTGTCACACTCCGGGCAGGTGAACGGCCGTACCTTACGCGAGCTGAAGGCCGGAACGATGGTCGTCTTGTTGAAGTCGAAGACGTAGCCGCACTTCTCGCACTTCTGCCGGAAGGTGACCACCGTCCCCCGCTCGTTCACTATCGAACCCCCCGTCATCTCTATCGCCAACGCGCCACCTCCGAAAAAGCGTCCGTGCTTGCGGATTAGATTGTACTGGAGTTGGGTGAAGACCGGCTTGGCTTAGAGGACATTCATCTGCTCCAGGACCGCGGAGCAGAGGGGACTCTCGGCGTCGAGGAAGCAGTCTATGACGTCGTAGTGGATCTTGCTGGTAGAACAAGGAGGTCGCCTTCCAGCCCCTTAGCCTTCCAGGTCCCAAGGAAGGCGTTCGACTGTCGGTGCTTGACGATGACGGTTGCAAGGCCTTTCGAAGCCGGACCACGGGCGACGAAGCCGAACTCCTTGCTCGTCCGCAACCGCTAACTCGCCTTTCACCTCTTAGGTCACTAGGCTTGCCTTGCGCTCCTTCTTCAGCTCCAGCTTGGCGACGGCGGCACGATGGACTTCGTCGGGGCCGTCGGCGAGCCTGAGGGTACGGGAGGCCGCCCAGAAGTTGGCGAGCGGGTAGTCGTCGGAGACGCCGGCGGCGCCGAAGGCCTGTATGGCACGGTCGAGGACGCGAAGCGTCGTGTTCGGGGCGACGACCTTTATCATGGCGATCTCGGCTTTGGCCTCCTTGTTGCTCACCGTGTCCATCATGTGGGCGGCCTTGAGGGTGAGGAGCCTGGATTGCTCGATCTCGGTCCTCGAGTCGGCGATCCACTCCATGATCACGCCCTGCTCGGCTAGGGACTTGCCGAACGCCTCACGCTCCTTGACCCGCTCGCACATGAGTCCGATGGCTCTCTCCGCCACCCCGACGAGGCGCATGCAGTGGTGGATGCGGCCCGGCCCCAGACGCCCCTGCGCGATGGCGAAGCCCTTGCCTTCTTCCCAGATCATGTTCTCCGCGGGGACGCGGACGTTTTCGAAGGAGATCTCGGCATGCCCGTGCGGCGCGTCATCGTAGCCGAAGACGTTCAAGGTACGCTCCATCTTCACGCCTTCCGCGTCCAGAGGAACCAGGATCATAGATTGCTGCTCGTATCGCGGCGCTTCCGGGTCGGTCTTGCCCATGAAGATGGCGACTTTGCAGCGGGGATCGGGTGCCCCCGTCGACCACCACTTGCGCCCGTTTACCACATACTCGTCTCCGTCGCGCTCGATGCGGGCACGGATGTTCGTCGCGTCCGAGGAGGCCACCTCCGGCTCGGTCATCGCGAAGCACGAGCGGATCTCGCCGTCCAGCAAGGGTTTTAGCCACTTATCCTGCTGTGTAGGACTACCGTAGCGTGCAAGGACCTCCATGTTGCCCGTGTCGGGGGCGTTGCAGTTGAAGACCTCGGGGGCGATGGGGGAGCGGCCCATGATCTCGCAAAGGGGCGCGTACTCCAGGTTGGTCAGGCTCGCCCCGAAGTCGGAGTCTGGGAGGAATAGGTTCCAGAGGCCCGCCGCTTTGGCCTTCTCTTTTAGCTCCTCCATTACCGGGGGGATGCTCCAGCGGTCCTCGGACGCCGTGAGCTGTTCCTGATAAGCCTTTTCGTTAGGATAGACGTGCTCTTCCATGAACTCGTTGAGCTCAGCCCGGAGCTTTTGCACCTTCTCGGAATAATCGAAGTCCATCGAATTCGCCCTCCTCGTGGTTGTCTGGTGCAGATCCGGCCCGCCGGCACGGAATCTGAGGGCTCTTATCCCGAAGAAACGCCCCTTCACGAGCAATTCTGGCACGGGGCCCTAGTCGTCGCAACCAGACCTCCTCGCGGTTGACTGGGATTCGGAGCGCCCATATAGTGGTCGGAAGAGGGAAGGTCGGCGACGCCAGCGAGGGAGCGAGGAGGAGATTAACGTGCGAAGGGGCGTTTCTGTCGGGTCGGGGCGTTTCTGTCGGGCGGTCTCGGGCGCTGTGGTTGCGCTGTTCGCGTTATCTGTGCTCGCGGCCTGCAGCGCGAGCGAGGCGCCGGGCGGGGGCAACAGGCTCTCGATCGCAACCGGGGGGACGGGCGGGGTCTACTTCGTCTACGGCGGTGCCCTGGCGGACCAGATCACGCAGAACATAGAGGGGGTCGAGGCTACCGCCGAGTCGACCTCGGCGTCGGTAGACAACATGACGCTCGTCGGCGACGAGAGCAGCGACGTGGCCTTCTCTTTGGCCGACACGGCGGCCGACGGTGTCGAGGGGCGGGAGGACTTCGAGGGGCAGCCGGTCCCCGTGCAAGCCCTCGCCCAGCTCTACACCAACTACACTCAGATCGCGACCACCGCCGGCTCCGGCATCGGTAGCATCGAAGACCTGAGGGGCAGGAGCGTCTCCGTAGGCTCACCTGGCTCCGGGACCGAGGTGATAGCACTCCGGGTACTCAGGGCGGCGGGTATAGACCCCAACGCGGACATCGACCGCCAGCAACTGGGGGTGGACGAATCCGTGGATGCGGTACGCGACGGCACCATAGACGCTTTCTTCTGGTCTGGCGGTCTGCCGACGGGTGCCGTTACTGACCTCGCCACGACGAACCAGATCGTGCTGCTCCCGAGCGTCGATTACCTCGGCGCGCTGCAGCAGCAGTACGGTGAAGTCTACCAGCAGGATATCATCCCGGCCGGCACCTACGAGGGGTTTGACCAGGACGTGGCCGTAATCGGGGTCCCTAACTACCTGGTCGTCAACGAGTCAATGGACGAGCAGATGGCGTACGACATAACGAGGATCCTCTTCGAACAGCAGGACGCCCTCGCCGAGGCCCACCCCGAGGCCAACAACCTCGACATAAACACGGCCCCCCAGACCCCTCCGCTGGAGCTCCACCCCGGCGCCCAACGCTACTACGACGAAGCAGCAGGATAGGCGTCAGCTGTTAGCCATAAGCAAGCAACGAGGTCCCGGCAGTTGGAGGC
>Ga0126308_10000028_pt1 | contig 27988 bp, 27 predicted proteins | sample Plot55_FD_92533 | JGI IMG/M metagenome (GOLD analysis project Ga0126308, IMG submission 92533) | Serpentine soil microbial communities from UC McLaughlin Reserve, CA, USA - Plot55 | ecosystem: Environmental > Terrestrial > Soil > Grasslands | place: USA: UC McLaughlin Reserve, Lake County... | reverse complement strand
GGAGGGTCAAAGGCCTTGAAGAAGTTGGTCCGCATCCCGCCTGGCACGATGACCATCGCCCTGACGCCTTTGATGCGCCTCTCAGCATGCAGGACCTGCGTGAGGCCCAAGAGGCCGTGCTTGGAGGAGGCGTAGGCGGCGGCGTTCTCCCACCCCTTCTTCGCGGCGGTCGAGGCGACGTTTAGGATCTGGCCACTACCTCGACCCATCATGTGCGGCATGACCGCCTTGGCCAGGAGCCACGGCGCCCTGAGGTTCACGTTCACCACATTGTCCCACTCTTCGAGCGTCAGCTCCGATGCCGGGCGGATGAAGTCCAACCCCGCCGCGTTCACGAGGACGTCTATCTTGCCCTCCGTGCCGAGCACGTCCTCCACTCCCCCCTGGATGGAGCCGGGGTCGTTGAGGTCCATGTACAACGGTCGCCCACCGTGCTTTGCGGCGACCTCGCCGGCCGCCTCCTTGTCGATGTCGGCGAGGACCACCCGTGCTCCGTGCTCGGTGAGTAGGCTGGCCGTTGCTGCCCCGAGACCGCTCCCCGCCCCGGTGACGAGGGCCACCTGGCCTGAAAGGTCGAACGTCGTGATGTTCTCTGGCATATAGGTGCTCTGCTCCTCCTATAAGAGCATCGTCAGGCCGTCCCCGTGGCGCGGTGCGCCGCGGTCTCCCGCACGACCTTCGAGAAGGCGGCGGCGGCGAGCGTGGCGACGCGCTCCCAAGTGTAGTGCTCCTCGACCCTGCGCCGGGCGGCGCGACCCATGCGGTCCCTGAGCTTCCCATCGGAGAGCAGGCGCAGGAGGCGATCAGCGAGTACCTCTGCCCTTTTGGGCGGGACGAGGAAGCCGGACGCACCGTCGGCCACGCTTGTCTTTATGCCACCTACCTCCGAGCCTACGACAGGTGTAGCGCAGGCCATCGCCTCCAAAGGGGTCATCCCGAACGGCTCATAGTGCGGCACCGAGACCGCCGCGTCGGCGGCGCCGTAGTAGCGGTAAAGCTCTCCCTGCGGCCGGCTTCCAGCGAAGATCACCCCCTCTCGAACCTTGAGCCCTTCGGCGAGGGTCGAGAGCTGGGCGATCTCGGGCGAGCCTCCGGGCTCGCCGCCCACTATCACGAGCCGCGCGTCGAGTCCGCGGGGCAGGAGGGCGAAGGCCTCGATGAGGGTTGCCACACCCTTGCGCGGGACGAGTCGGCCGACGTAGACGACCGTCGGCCTGTCGGGGAGGCCTAAAGCTCTACGGGTCTCCCTTTTGTCTACGGGACGGAACGTCCCTACATCCACGCCGCACGGCACGAGCGAGAGCCGTGCGGGATCGGTGCCGTAGAGCTCCGTAAGCTCCTCGACCTCCGCCGGGCAGGTCGCGAGTATTCGGTCCGCCTCCTCTACTATCCTGGACTCCGCCGCCGGTCGCTCGGGGGGAGATGTGTCGGCTCTGCCCTGCTCGCGACGCTTTATCGCCCCCAAGGCGTGGAAGGTCTGGGCGAACGGCAGCCCGAGGTCCCTCTTCGCCTCGCAGGCCACCCAGCCGCTCATCCAGAAGTTGGCATGCACGAGGTTGTACGCGGTCGGTTCTTCCCTCGCGAACCGGTAGAAGGCGTCCCTGAAAGGGACCATGTACGGGAACAGGTCGTCCTTCCGTATCCTCTTCACAGGGCCGGTGGGGAGGTTTATCACCCGCACCTCCTCGGCGAACGGAACGACCTCGGGGAGGAGCTGGTCGTCCTGGCGGGTGAAGACGTCCACCCCGTGCCCCATCGTCCCGAGGCGCCGGGCCAGCTCGGCGACGAAGACGTTCTGGCCGCCGGAGTCCTCGCCGCCCAGAGCGGCCAAAGGGCTCGCGTGTTCGCTGATCATGGCAAGGCGCACGGCGTCACCTCCCTCAAAGCCAAAGCCTCCTCGAATGCGGCCTCCCAGTCCGCAACGAACCGCTCCAGGCCGAACCTCTCGCGAACCGTGCGTTGACCCGCCTGCCCTACCCGGTGCGCCTCCTCTGGGTTCGCTAGGAGTTGCCGCATACTCTCGATGAGGTTCTCTACGTTCGTGTCGATGTAACCGTTCTCGCCGTCCTTTATCACGGTGACGAGCTCGGTCGTTGCGAGAGCGACTACGGGCAAGCCTATCTCCATCGCCTCCAGGACCGACAGAGGAAGGCTAGTGTACCGGATCGGGTTGAAGTAGAACCGATACGCCTTCATTCTCTCGTGCACCTCGGCCTGCGGCAGGTCCCCGAACCCACCGACCTCCTTGCTGTTGAAGCCGAAGAGGTCGAGTGGCACCTCCTCGCGGGTACGCTCGAAGAAGTCCCCGCCGACCACCCTTTTCCTGCGCGGCAGGTCGTTCACCAGAGAGACGCCCTTCTCAAGTTCGCCAGTGTAGGCGCCCTCCGGCGCCGCGGGGCTCACGGCATGGTCCACCACGCGCGTCGGGGTCTTTCGGCAGTCCCAGAAGAGGTCGTTGAAGTGGGTGACGTGCACGAGTAAAATCCCGGGGTCGTTTACCGGGTGGACCATCTCGTTTACCCGGGCCTGCGGGGTGTTGTGCTCCAAGTAGATCGCCGGTAGCGCCCTTTGTTCGGAGCTGAGTACCTCCAAGGCGTCCTCGAAGAAGTTCTTGGGCGTCTGGTAGACGACGAGGTCCAAGTTCAAGGCGCGCACTTCCTCGGCCGGGACGTCTACGGTGTCCGGCGACCACAGGTAGGTCGGCCCGCGACCGCCGTAACCCTCGGACTTATCCGGCTTTGTCGGCAAATAAAAGCGGTGTGGCGCCTGTACGAGGGTGTTCAGGTAGGAGCCGTGGATCTGCCAGACGAGTACGTTCAGCTTCCTCACGCTCCCAACAGCTCCCTCTCCGCGGCCAGGGCCTCGACGCTGCGTAGAACGTCTTCCGCCGAAACCTCAGAGATCGGACAGCCGCGGAGGACGGCGTGCCGGCCACGGTCCAGCGGTCCCCAGCGCTCGATCTCGGTCGAGGGGCCGAAGATGGTGACGCTCAGCGTCTTTAGGGCGTAGGCGAGGTGGGCGGGACCGGTGTCGTTCGAGACCACGACGCTCGCCCTCGAAACGAGCGCGATGAGCGTGGAGAGATCCGTCTTTCCGCCGAGGTCTAGAGAACCAGGGACGGCTACCCGCCGCGTGAGCTCCTTCTCCTTCACGTTCCCCGTGACCGCGGCGGCGTAGCCGCGCCGGGTCAGGGCCTGCGCCACCCGCCCGAAGCCTTCCGTGGGCCAGCGCTTCTCGGTGACGGAGGCGCCGGGATGCACGAGGGCCAGCGGCTTCCTCGGAGCGGCGGGGAGCAACGCCCGGGCGCGCCGGTCGTCCTCGTCTCGCACGCGCAGCTCCGGCTCGGCGTCGTCCAGTGCGTTCCCGATCACTCCCCCGACCTTCTCCGCGAGCAGGAGGAGCTTGCGCGACTCGTGCGTCTCTGTGTCCCAAGGGACCTCGACGTCGAAGTTCGGAACGTCTTTTCCCTCTGCGACGAAGCTGGCCGTGCGTCGGGCACCGAACCGGCCGACGAGCCGAGTCGAGGTCGGCCCTTTGCCGTGCATATTTACAGCGAGGTCGAACCGTTCGGCGCGTACCCGCGCGAGGAACTCCTCGAGGTTACTTTCATCTGACCCTCCATCTAGGCCGGGGGCCCCTGGGTAAGGGAGGACCCGGTCCACGTAGGGCAGGAGGTGGGGAGCGAGGGCGGTCGCCCAGGGCAGGGAGACTAGCGTGATCTCCGTCCCCGGATGCCCCCGATGGAGCGCCCTTAGAGCGCCCGTCGCGGCGACCAGATCGCCGAGATAAAGGCCGCGAAACATCGCCAGCTTCCTCACCGTACGACCTCCGCCGGCACCGGCGCCTCGCGCAGCAGCTCCAGAGCCGCCCCGGCGACGGTTTCGGGCGCGATACCGGTGAGGCATTCGTGGCCGATGGGGCAGATGCGCTTGTAGCAAGGAGCGCACGGGACCGGGTGGGTGAGGAGTCGGTGGGGGGTGCGCCACGGTCCCCATTGCTCCGGCGGGTTCGTCCCGGCGAAGACCGTGACGACCGGTCGCTTTAGGGCCGAGGCCACATGGCTCGTCCCCGTGTTGTTCGTCACCACGACCGCCGCTCGTCTGACGAGCGCCGCAAATGGGCCGAAGCTCGTCTCACCGCCCAAAGGTATCCCGGCGGAACCAGCGACGCGCCGCGACAGGTCCTTCTCGTCTTGCCCCCCGGTGACGAGCACGGGCAGCCCGCTCTCTACGCTGAGTTTCTCGACGACGGTCGCGTAGCGCTCCGGGGGGTAGACCCGCGAGGAGGCGCTCGCCCCCGGGTGCACGAGGAAGAAGTGCTCGACGCCGTGCCGCTCCAGGAGCTTCTCTGCTCCCTCCTCGTCCTCTTCTTGCGGGACGAGCACCATCTCCGGCTCGACCGGTGGGAAGCCCAAAAAGCTCGTCAGCTCTAGGCCACGCAGGACCTCGTGCTTGGGCGGCACGGTCTCCGTGTAGCGGTGGCGGTGGGTTAAGAGGGAGCCGGGTCCCTCCCAGGAACCGGCCGCACGTAGGGGGATACCGGCCAGGTAGCAGAGATAAGCCGCCGGCAGCGCCGACTGCTTGTAGGAGGTGAAGATGATCGCGGCGTCGAAGTCGCGTTCCTTTACCATCTCGACGGCGGCGAACTCCCGCGCCGGATGCTGCGGCAGCCGGAAGTAGACGTCCTCGTTGGGCGCGTGGTAGAGGATAGTCTCGTCTATGTCCAGGTCCACCCGGCTGACCTCGCAACCCGCCGGACCGGCCAAAAGGGCCAGGTGCGCCCCCGGGAGAGCCTGCCGGATGGCCCGGAAGGACGGGGTCGTGAGTAGCACGTCGCCCAGGTTGTCCAGCCGGACGAGGAGGACGCGTCGGAGATCGTCGGGGTTCGAGCTCCCGAATACCGGATGGGCGCTACCGTTCACGACCGGACCCCGGTGGACGGGCTCGTGATCCCGTCCACGTCTCCGGCAGCTTCGCCGACGGCCCTTATGTGCTCGATCGTGGCGGAGGACGAGCGTCCGGGGAGGAGCGGCAGGACGACGACCTCGCCGCCGAGCTTCTCGACCACGGATGCTTCGACGAGCCGCTTCCTCGCGTGGTCCCCGCCCTTGACGTGCAGATCCGGCTTGACACGCCGGATCAAGGCCTCCGGCGTGTCCTCGTCGAAGACGACGACGTGGTCCACACACGGGAGCGCTCCCAAGAGCTCGACCCGGTCCTCCTCGGACGTCACCGGCCGTCCCGGCCCCTTAACCCTTCGTGCGGAGGCGTCGGAGTTGACTCCGACGACGAGCACGTCCCCGAGCTTCCTGGCCTCCCGAAGCAGAAAGAGGTGCCCCCGGTGCAAAAGGTCGAAGCACCCGTTCGTGAAGACCACCTTCCCCCCCGAGCGCTGTACCTGATCTAGGCTCTCCTCCAGATCCTCCGGTGCCGCTTCTCCGATGGCTTCCTCTTCCGCTGGGAGCCGCTGCAGCAGCTCCCTCGCGCCTACTAGCACCGTACCGGGCCGGGACACGGCGAGCGTCGCGGCCTCAATCCCGAGCCTGGTGGCCACGCGCGGCTCGGCGCCGCTCGAGGCCAGCGCGAAGGTCGCGAGGAACGTGTCGCCCGCGCCGTTGACGTCCGGGTTCGCTACCTTGTGTCCTTCGAGGTGCGCCACGCCGGCGTCGTCCGCGACCACCGCCCCTTCCTCGGCGAGGGTCACGACCAGAGCACGGGCCCCAATCTCGCGCCGCAACTCCTCCGCGACCGCCCCGGCGTCGAGCCGGCCCGGATCCGCCTCGACCGGGAGGTCGAGTGCTTTCTGAGCCTCCAGGTGATTCGGGGTGGCAGCGGCGAGGCCGCGCCACCGGAGGCGGAAGGGATCCTTGGAGTCCAAAACTACGCACTCGTGTCCCGCGGCGCTGAGAGTGTCCACTACCCTCCCTGTCACGGTGCCACTAGAGTAGTCGGAGACTACGACGACGTCTGCGTCCTCCGCTAGGGCCGCCACCTTCTCTGCGAACCCTTTCTGCATGGCATCTTCGGGCGCCGTGGTGTCGCCCGAGTCCACGCGGGCCAGGGTGGCACCGTCGGCGACGAGGCGCTTCTTTATGACCGTCGCACGCCCGGGGACCTTAAAGACGTCTTCTGTCCGTATGCCGAACTCCTCGAGCTTCTCAAGGAGCTCCGCTCCGGGCCCATCGTCGCCGACCACAGAGAGCAAAGCCACCTCGGCGCCCAAGGCGGCGACGTTGGCGGCGACGTTGGCCGCGCCCCCGGGGGAGGCCTCCGCGAGAACATTTCTGAGGACCGGTGCGGGGGCGTCTGGGGCGAGGCGGGTGGCTTGGCCCCTCTCGAAGACGTCGAGCATCACGTCGCCTATCACGAGGCACCGGCGCCCCCGAAAGCTGCGCACGAGCATGGCGAGTTCTTCTTCGGCCGCTCGCCTCATGAGCGGAGGCTCGCTGCGTCTTCAGCATCTGGGGATGCCCCGGACGCCTCGAGGATGTGGCGGACCGCTCCGGCGAAGTCTTCCGCCCGGAAATCGGGGGGCGGCTGGGCTGGTCCGGGGCCGACGAGAACGGTGCGGGTGCCAGCCCGGCGGCCCGCCTCCACGTCCGCCTTGATATCGCCGACCATCCAGGAGGCGGAGAGGTTGACGCCGTGCTTGCCGGCGGCCCGACGGAGCATGCCGGGAGCGGGCTTGCGACAGGCGCACTCGACGGCGTAGGGTGACGTAACCCCCTCCGGATGGTGGGGACAGTACTCCAGGCTGTCCAGAGCGACCCCGTGCCCGTTCAACATCCTCTGGAGCCGGTCGTGCATTCTCGCCACCACCGCCTCGTCGAAATAGCCGCGAGCCACTCCGGACTGATTCGAGACGAGGATCAGCTTGTACCCTGCTCGGCGCAGCTTGAGAAGACCTTCGACTACGCCGCCGAGGAGTTCGATCTCGTCTGGGTTTGAACCGTAGTGGCGGTTGGCGATGAGGGTGCCGTCCCGATCCAGGAAAACGGCCTTGTTCGGGAAGAGCGTCTCCTCGACGAGACCGCAGATGGTGTGGGTGAGGACGAGGTGCCCGACCTGTATAGTCGCCGTGTCGGATGCCTGGAGTATCACCGGCACATCCACGAGTGCCCCTAGGCGTCCGCCATCTCTCTTCCCGCCAAGGTAGCCGACGGTGCTCATGCCCTTCTCCTTCGCGGCGAGGGCAGCTCGGATGGTGTTCTCTGACTCCCCACTCGTTGAGATGGCGACGAGGACGTCGCCCGGATTGCCTAGGGCATCGACCTGGTAGGCGAAGACCGCGTCGTAGCCGTAGTCGTTGGCGACGGCGGTGAGGGTGGCGGGGTTTGCGTGGAGGGCGTGTGCCGACAGGGATGCCCGATCAAGCTCGAACTTGCCGACGAGCTCCGCGACGAGGTGCTGAGCCTCCATGGCGGACCCGCCATTGCCACAGGCGAGCACCTTACCCCCCCGCTCGTAGCAGGCGGTGACCAAGGCCGCCGCCTTACCGGCGGCCTCGACAGGGAAACCGGCGAGCATCCCCGCCGCCTTGCGCGCCCACTCACCGATCCGTTCCGGCGCGGCGGCGATCCCGAAGGAGTCGCTCATCGGCCCGTCCCCGACGCGTTCGTCCGGTTGCCTGCCCACCTCATCAGTTTCGCGAGGTATGTTCGGCACGTTCGCATCGGGTAAGGATAACGGAAGCCTCGCTTCTTCTCCATTGCGGATATCGTCCAGCGGACATATCGCGGGGGCGACTCTTGCCGTGCGGTGACCGGTGTAAGATTCATAGCAAAAGTTCTTTCCTCTCTTCTCCTGCTGCTAAACTTTTCCTAATGTCAATAGTTGGAGCTGGGTCGCACCTTTTGGTGGTCCTCCATGAAAGGCAGTGGGAGCATGGAGCGCATGGTAGGCGGAGTGACGGTCGAAGTCGTCCAGGATGACATATCATCTCAAGATGACGTGGACGCGATCGTAAACGCGGCCAACGCTGAGCTCGAGAGCGGGGGTGGGGTGGCGGGTGCGATCCACCAGGTGGCGGGGCCTGGGCTTGTGGAAGAGGCCCGGCAACTCGCCCCGATAAAGCCGGGGGAAGCCGTGATAACCGGCGGCCACGACCTGCCCAACCGCTACATCGTCCACGCCTTGGGTCCGGTTTACGGCTCCGACGAGCCCGAAGCGGAGCTTCTTGCTGACTGCTACCGCAACTCTTTGTCGCTCGCCGAAGAGCAAGGCTTAACCTCCGTTGCCTTCCCGGCTATCTCGACCGGTGTCTTCGGCTACCCCGTCGAAGAAGCTGCTGAGGTCGCACTACGCACGGTGACCGAAGAAGCCGAAAACCTCCAAAGCGTGCGCCTCGTTCGCTTCGTGCTGTTTGGAGAGGAGGATCTTGAGGTCTACGAGAGGATTCTCTCCGAGCTCCTTTGAAGGGCTTCTAACTACGAAGCTCGGCTACGCTCTCCGCGTCGTATCCGAGTTCCTTAAGTATCCCTTCCGTATGTTCCCCGACCTCCGAGATGGGCGCCATGACAGGTTCTGTGCCCGCGAGCGTCGCCGGGGGCAAGAGCGCCCGTAAGAATCCCGCGGGAGAACCCACCTCGCGCCAACGGTCGCGTGCTTCGAGCTGCGGGTGCTCGAGGAAGTCCCGGACGCTACGGAGCCGGGCGTTGGCGATCCCGGCCCCTTCAAGACGTTCGATCGCGTCCTCCTCCGTGAAGTTCGCGAAGACGCTCTCTATCTCCGCGTGGAGCTCCGCCCGGTTCGCGACCCGCTCCGAGTTCGAGGTGAATCTCTCGTCCTCCGCCATCTCCGGGTGTTGGAGCACCTCTTCGCAGAACCGCGCCCACTCCCGCTCGTTCTGGATGCCCAGGAATACGATCTCCCCGTCACCGCACTCGAAGGGGCCGTAGGGGGCGATAGCCGCGTGGCTGGCGCCGCTTCTCTTCGGTTCCTCGCCGCCGTAGGAGGCGTAGTAAGCTGGGAAGCCCATCCACTCGCCCAGAGCCTCGAGCATGGAGATCTCGAGCACGGCGCCCTCGCCGGTACGCTCTCGCCTGATGAGGGCCGCGAGGATGCCCGAGTAGGCGTACATCCCGGCCGCGATGTCCGCGATGGAGATTCCGACCTTCGAGGGGGTTTCTGGGGTGCCGGTGATCGAGACGAGCCCCGCCTCGCATTGGACCAGAAGATCGTAGGCCTTCTTGTCCTTGTACGGGCCCCTCGTGCCGTACCCGGAGACGCCACAGACGATCAGACGCGGGTGTCTCTGCCGCAAGGCTTCCGCGCCGAAGCCCAAGCGTTCGGCAGCTCCCGGCGCCAGGTTCTGTACGAAGACGTCGGCCCTCGCCACGAGGTGGTGGAGCGCCACTTTTGCCTCGTCCTTCTTCAGGTCGAGGGCGAGCGACTCCTTGGAGCGGTTGAGCCAGACGAAGTGGCTCGAGAGGCCCTTCACGGTCTCGTCGTAGGAGCGGGCGAAGTCGCCTATCTCCGGCCGCTCGACCTTTACGACGCGCGCGCCCATGTCCGCGAGCTGGCGGGTGGCGAAAGGTGCTGCGACGGCCTGCTCCAGCGCTATCACCATGATGCCTTCGAGGGGTAGCGTCATCAGAAGGACCTCGGCAAATTCAGGACGTGCTCGGCCAGGTAGGAGAGTATGAGGTTCGTCGAGATCGGGGCTACCTGGTAGAGGCGTGTCTCCCTAAACTTGCGCTCTATATCGTACTCGGCATCGAAGCCGTACCCCCCGAAGGTCTGCACCGCGACGTTCGCCGCCTCCCAACTCGCGTCCGCCGCCAAGAGCTTAGCCATGTTTGCCTCCGCCCCGCAGCTCTCGTTCTTATCGAAGAGGGCGGCGGCCTTCTTGACCATGAGGTTCGCAGCCTCGACGTGAGCGTACGCCCTGGCAACGGGGAACTGGATGCCCTGGTTCTGACCGATGGGCCCGCCGAAGACCTTCCTCTCTCTGGCCCTTCGCGAGGCCCTCTCGACAAAGAAGTGGCCGTCGCCCACGCACTCGGCGGCGATGAGAATACGCTCGGCATTCATGCCGTCCAGGAGGTAGCGGAAGCCTTCGCCCTCCTCGCCGACCAGGGCGCTCGCCGGGATCTCGACGTCATCGAAGACGAGCTCGTTGGTCTCGTTGTTCATCATCACCTGGCGCCGTTTGACCGTTAGACCGTCGTTTATCGCTTCGCGGAGATCGACGAGGAAGACCGAGAGGCCATGGGAGCGCTTCTCGACCTCTTCGAGGGGAGTGGTACGGGCGAGCAGGACCATGAGGTCGGAGTGCTGGACGCGGGAGATGTAGATTTTGCGCCCGTTCACGACGTAACGGTCACCGTCGCGGATGGCGGTGGTGCTTATGCGCGTGGTATCCGTACCTGCCTCGGGCTCGGTAACGCCGAAGGCCTGAAGCCTCAGCTCCCCGGTCGCTATCTTCGGCAGGTACTCCTCTTTCTGCTCCTTCGAGCCGTACCTCATGATGGTGCCCATCGTGTACATCTGGGCGTGGGCGGGACCGGCGTTGGCGCCCGAGCGGTTGGTCTCTTCCAGGATCACGCACGCCTCGGAGAGGCCGAGACCCATGCCGCCGTACTCTTCTGGGATGAGCGCCCCGAGAAGCCCGGACTCGGTCATGGCCCGGACGAACGCCTCCGGGTACTCGCGCTTCTCGTCTTGCTCCCGCCAGTACTCGTCCGGGAAGCCTGCGCACACCTCCCGGACCGTCCTCCTGAGGCCCTCGTGGTTCTCTTCGTTCACGGGTACGCGCCTCCCGTTCTCCGCAACCCACCACCAACCTACCGACAAGCGCCGGCATAGAGATGCCCCAATATAACACCTCCGGTCCCGCTGTCCTCGGTAAATAACCCCTTGAGCTGCTCGCAGGTCATTTTTGGCGGGTTGATGAGACAAGCTGCATCGTCGGGTGGCGAGAGGGCCACCCTGTACGGCTTCGGAAAGGGGATGCATTTGGAGAGGGTAGGAGCGGAAGGGACGCTCAAAGGAGAGCGTCCTCGACTGCTGCCTGGTGCCGGACGGGGGCGGGGCCCTGCTGGTCACGAGCGCCGAGAGGGCGAAGGACCTGAAGAGCCGCCGGTCTACCTGCTCGGGGCGGGAGAGGCGCATTGGCACCGGCACATAAGCCAGATGCCGGACCTGACCGTGAGCGTCGCGGCGGGATCCGGGTCGCGGGCCTACTCGATGGCGGGCGTGAGGCCGGAAGACGTGGACGTGGCGATCCTCTACGACGCTTTCACGATCAACACATTGCTGTTCCTCGAAGACCTCGGGTTCTGCGAGAAAGGCGAGGGCGGGGCGTTTGTCTAGGGGGGACGCATCCCCCCAGGTGGGGAGCTCGCGGTGAACACAAACGGCGGGGGCCTCTCCTACAACCACCCGGGAATGTACGGGCTCTTGCTCCTCGTCGAAGCGGTACGCCAGATCCGTAAGGAGTGCGGCGACCGGCAGCTGGCGGACGCGAACGTGGCGCTCGCCCACGGCAACGGCGGTGTTTTCTCCAGCCAGGTCACCGCCATCCTGGGCTCGGAGGCCGCGCTTTAGCGAGGCACAATACGTAAGCTCCGGCGGACCGGCACGCCGTTAACCGGCCCACGATGAGTGGCGGCAACGCGTCGTAGAATAACGGGCCGTCACGCTGCGGTGCGTAGATCTAAAGGAGTTTGAGATGAAACCTGACGAGATGGCCCGGCTGTATGCCGACGCCGCGGAGAACCTGTCCAGTGGCTGGCTGGAGGCAGGCTCTGCCGTGTTAGCCGCCAACCGACGCCTGGCGGACGCCGCGCTTGTCTGGTGCGACGAGGGGCGGGCGGCGGAAGAGGTGCTGGCCCGCGCCGCCTGGCGCTCCGGCGAGGAGACGAAGGACGTCTTCGACGACGCGGAGGTGCTACGAGACGCCACGTTCCTGACCCGCTTCGGGGATCTCGCCCGCGCTCAGGCGTTCTTGTGGACGGCGGCCGGGCTGGCGGCGGGAGAGCGCCTGGGAAGGGTGGTCTCCGCGGGCGGCGAGGCGCTGCCCGGTTTTGCTGAGCTCGTCGCGTCCGCTCTTTCGCCGCGCTCTTTCGTGCTCGGCGTCGTGGCGACGGAGCTGTGGTCAGGGTACGCCGCGCTCAGGGAGCGGGCACGGTGGGCGCCGGGCTTGGTTCGGAACGAGGACTGGGAGTTGCAACACCGGCGCGGGGGCGGGCACGTGCTGGAAGCGGCGAGGGCTTTGGGGGGGACCTTGATTAAGGCAGCCCAGTTCGCCTCGACCCGCCCGGACCTTCTCCCCGCCCCGTACATCGAAAGCCTCTCCGAGCTCCAGGACCGCGTGCCGCCGCAACCATGGACGGTCATAGAGGGGGCGGTGGCACGCGAGATCGGACGCCCCCTAGGAGAGGCTTTCGAGGAGTTCGACCCCGAACCCGTCGCCTCCGCCTCCATAGCCCAGGTGCACCGCGCCCGCCTCGCCGATGGCCGCCAGGTGGCCGTCAAGGTACAGTATCCCGGGATAAGGAGCCTGATCGAGGCGGATCTCGCGGCGCTCGAAGGCATCTTTGAGGCGATGTCGCGTCTCGAACCCTCTGTCAACCTGCGCCCGATCCTGGACTACCTCCGATGGACGCTCCCGATGGAGCTCGACTTCCGTCGCGAGGCCGAAGCCATCGAGGACCTGCGGAAGGCCATCGGTCACCGCGACGACATCATCATTCCCGAGGTCGTCGAGGGGCTGAACGCGGAGCGCCTGCTCGTCATGGAGCTTACGGAAGGCGTCAAGATCACCGACCGCGAAGGACTCGAGGAAGCCGGCATCGAGCCCGGCGAGGTCGCCAGGCTGCTAGTCGAGGTCTACGCCGGGCAGCTGTTCCGGCACGCGCCTTCCATGCCGATCCTCATCCCGGCAACTTGTTCGTGCAGAGCGGTACCGAGGGCCCCGTGCTGGTGCTCCTGGACCACGGCCTCACCACCACCGTGCTGCCCGAGCTCATTGCGGCGCTAAAGGAGGCGATCGAAGCGCTGCAAACGGGCGACTTCGAGGCGCTCACCGGCGCTTTGCGGAAGGCCGGCCTCGACCTCGACCCAGACTTGGACCTCGAGACGCTTCTAGGGCTGGTCGGCGTCCTGCTCGGGGGTGACCGGAGCGAAGCAGCGGACAGCGAAGGGAGCATCGAAGAGGCGAACCTCGGGCAGTTCGGGCTCAGGCTGGGCTCGAGCATCGGCCACATCCCGAACGATTTGCTCCTCGTGGGGCGCGCCATCGGTCTCATTGACGGCATCACCCGCCAGCTCGACCCGGACCTCGACACCATAGGGATCGTCGTCCGGCACGCGCGAGACGCTTAGAGCGCCTCGCGTAGGCAAGCACTCCACGGTGCCTCTACAATACGTTTGTGAAGATGCTTTCTAAGCTCGGGGCGGCGCTCACCGGGGTGTACCTGGTGCTCGTGGTGGCGGCTGTGATCTGGGCCAACGCTTCGGCGCAGACGAGCCCGGTGGCGGGTGCGGAATCGGCGCTGCTGCCCGTTTACCTCACGCTTCCCTTTAGCTTGGTCTTGTCCGTGGCTTTAGAGGCCGTAAGCGCCGGGTCGTTGGGGTCGTACCTCGGGCTGTTAGTCGTCGTCGGGGCCTCGGCGGCGATCAACGCCGCGTTCCTCTACTTCGTGGGAGCGGCCCTCGGTAGGAGATTTACCAGCGGCGGGAGAAGGACCTAGTCCTTCCTGAGAGTTCGCCTCCACCTCTCCCTGCCCTCCCGGTACAGGTCACCGCCGTACAGGTCGTTGACGACCACCACGGGGAAGGCCTCGACGACGAGGCGCCTCACCGCCTCTGTGCTCAGGTCCTCGTACGCGACCACCTCGGCCTCCTTGACGCAGCGGGCGAGGAGCGCCGCCGTCCCCTCCACAGCCCCGAAGTACGCGCACCCGTGCTCCCGCATCGCCTCGCGCACCTCCTCCGAGCGCAGGCCCTTGCCGATCATGCCCTTCAACCCCCGCTCTATGAGGAGCGGCGAGTACGGGTCCATCCGGGAGGCCGTCGTCGGTCCTGCGGGCCCCAAAGGGTGCCCAGGACGCGCCGGGGCAGGACCTGTGAAGTACACCACCTGCCCCTCCGGGTCGAACGGCAGATCTTCGCCGTTCTCAATCGCCTCGGCCATCCGGGCGTGGGCCGCGTCGCGCGCACTATAGAGCGTCCCGCTCAGGCGCACCACGTCGCCGGTCTCGAGCCGTTCTACGTCCTCTCTGGAGAGCGGGGTTTCGAGGCGGATTGGCTCCGCGCTCACGGCTCGACACCGGTCACAGCTCGATCGCGGCAGTACGGTGAGAGTGGCAGTCGAGGTTGACGGCGACTGGGAAGGCGGCGATGTGGGTCGGGTAGCTCTCGATGTGCACTGCGAGTGCGGTGACGGTGCCGCCGTAGCCTGCGGGTCCTATGCCGGTTGCATTGATCTCCTCCAGGAGCTCTCCTTCGAGCTTCGCTATCTTCGGGTCGGGGTTAGGCTCTCCGGAGGTACGAGTTAGGGCCTTCTTAGCCAGTTGCGCGGCCTTCTCGAACGGCCCCCCGATCCCGACTCCGACCGTCAGCGGTGGGCTGGCGTTCGGACCAGCCTCTTCGATGGTCTCGACGACGAAGCGTTTCATCGCCGCCAACCCTTCGGCGGGGGTGAGCATCTTCAGCGCGCTCATGTTGTCGCAGCCGGCGCCCTTGACGAGCAACGTGATCCTCAACCTGTCCCCCGGAACCAGGTCGTAGTACACGACCGCCGGGGTATTGTCCCCCGTGTTGACGCGGTCTATCGGGTCTCTGACGATGCTCTTTCTGAGGTATCCCTCCTCGTAGCCGCGCCTCACGCCCTCGTCTATGGCTTCCGCTATCTCCCCTCCCACGAACCGCACCTCCGTCCCGATCTCGACAAAGAAGACGGCGTATCCCGTATCCTGACAGAAGGCTATGCACTCCTTTCGGGCGACCTCGGCGTTCTCGAGTAGACGCTCCAAAACTTCCCGGCCCAGGGTAGACTCCTCCTGCTCCAAGGCGCGCCGTAGCGCGCGGAGGTGCCCTTCGGGGAGGCGAGTGTTCGCTTCGATGCACAGGTCGCGAACGGCCCCTTTCATGGCATCTACCCGGATCTCGCGCAAAGCCTCCCTACCTCCGTTCTTCCGGTCCTGTTTCGAAGGATAGCATCGGCCATCACGCTGCGTTTGGCCTGGGCGGGCGACGGTAGTTTAGAATTGCTCGGAGGTTCGGAGAGGAGGGAAAGTGGCGGTGAGGAGGGCTGGCGAGGTAGATTCTATGAGGACTTCGAGGTCGGGGACGTCTACCGGCATCCCTTGGGACGTACGGTCACCATGATCGACAACGGCCTGGTTCACGCTCCTGACCCAGAACACCGCGACCAGCGTGGTCTGGTAGTAGGAGGGGCCGGCTCATGCGCCGTTGCGGTCTTCACGCTCGTTCTGTTCGAGGGTGAGCTCTCCGGGGGTGAGGCGAGCGAGCTTCGGAGCGTGGGCCTTTTTGTAGACCATGATTGTGCGATTGAAGGTGATCACAACGTACCGTCCTGATTGTAGCCGGTGGTCTTCACAGTGATAATGCCGACGTCCTTCCGCGATCTCGATTCGCGCTTCTCGAGGACCTCGGACTGCGAGTAGACGGTGTCACCTTCGAACACTGGCGCCGGCAACCTCACCTCGTCCCAGCCGAGGTTGGCGAAGACGTTCTGTGAGACGTCGGTGACGCTTTGACCGGTGACAAGCGCTAGGGTGAACGTGGAGTCTACAAGGGGGCGCTTGAACTCAGTCTGCTCCGCGTAGTGACGATCGAAATGAATTGGCGCCGTATTCTGAGTGAGCAGTGTAAACCACGCATTGTCCGTCGTGGTGACGGTCCGCCCGAGAGGATGCCGGTAGACGTCCCCGACCTCGAAGTCCTCGTAGAATCTACCCCGCCAGCCTTCCTTTACCGTCATTCAAATCTCCTTTCTGGGCCTGGAGCAAAAGCCTGACGTGCCACGTACTCTAACCTACTCCCACATACTACCGGGCATGCAGGACCGGGCAGCGGATGGGCTCCCGACGCCAGGCCGTCGCCTAATTCAAGAAGACGCCAAAGGCCTTCGGGCACATCGTCGTTGCTGGTGAGATCCCGCGCCACTATCTCACGGAGCGTGGGATCCTGTTCTCGAGGAAAGAACTGGATCAGTGCTTGATAGATCGGTGAGGGCCAAGCACTATTTGTGCCCGCCAATGTGAGGGAGGTCGGCTTGTCTGAGGAGCTCCTTGCCGAGGCGCAACCGTTCAAAGGCGAACCTCTCGCCCGCAAGCTACTAGGCGATCTGGCCTACCGAAGCCGACGGCTGAAGGGCAGCTTGGCCGAGTGCGGCATCCTGCTGGTTACCGAGCGGCAGAGCAGCGAGGGTTTAGGCAACAGGGGGAGATCGCCCTCGCAGGCCTCGAGCGGGTCTTTCGCCTCGGAGAGACCTTGGCCACCGGCCTCACAGGGCTGGTCACCAGGATCGCGGCGAAGATGACGGCCTACATCTACGCCTTTGTGCTCAACCGGCTTTCTCGGTCGGCCTCAAGGTAGGCTCAATGAGCTATGGGCCTGAGGACCTCGCAACACTCATCTAGTGCTTGCTAACCCGTCCGGCTCCACTTACATACTGGTTAACCGTGGGGTCCCCTATGTATTCTACGGACCCGCTACCGCTAACCTCTGCGTTCAGCTCATCGCTCACGTTAACGACGGCCGAGCCCGATCCCCCAACGTCGACCTTTACCTCTTTGCTCTCCAGATCCCGTGCCCGGTAATCACCGGAACCCAAGATAGCTACCTGCTGGCTTTTGGCCTTGCCACGTATCTTTACGTCTCCTGCCCCAGTAATGGTGACCGCTAGCTCGTCGGTGCTGATACCCTCCGCATCGACACCACCCGATCCCGACACCTCCAGAGCACTCAGGTCCTTGACGGTCAATCTGTAGTTGATCGGCTCGGTTGTGAGGAGGCTGGTGTTGGGTTTGGGGCCGATGATCAAGCGGTTGTTCACAACCTCGGTCCTAACCTTCGGGAGGACATCTTCTTCTGCCTCTATGGTTAGCGATTCAGTGCCTGTCTGCTGGATGGAGAGGCTACCAACCCCTTGCAGCTCGACCTCCTCAAAGCCGCTTGCGCTTCTCGACTCGCTCGTGACGTTGCTAGAATCGTCCGTCGTGTCGCTAGGCTCCTCGTGGATTGTCCCCGCAGAGGAGGAGGTAACTTGTGAAGAGGATGAACTCACTTGTCCACTCGATCCTGACGATGAAGAGACAGAAGAGGAGATACTCCCGTTTTCGTAGGTGAGGTTTAAGGTGCCTCCACTGAAGCGCTGTACAGAGCGGACGTTCTCGCCGACGGTGAGCTCAACCTGTACATCGCCCTCTGAGCTGATCTTGCAGTCGAGCGGCTTCCCTTCAAGATTGAAGGTGAAACTTTCTGGAACCTGCCCGCTGATCTCCTCAGGCTCTTCATCTCCGACGGCACACGAGCCGGAGAACTCGGTCCCAGAGCTGCCTTTGATATCCAGCCGGGCTTGATCTTCCTCACCGTCCTCGCTCGCCTCCGCACTCCCGGTGCCACCGGTTGCGAATGCGACCGAGAGCAGTGCCCAGCCAAGCAAGATTGCTGTACTAGCTCTCAAAGCTCCTCCTCTCCTAGAGACCGTCAGTAGGGGCTTGTGTGAACCTCGAAGCTGTCTCCTTTTACACAAGTCTATTAATTGCATACGTTTTTTTATCGCATATGTTTCATAGCATCCGGTTGCGGGCTTGTAAGGCTCGCGAAGTGCCTATCTTCCGCATACCTTTGGTAGGGTTTTGCACCACAAGTCCCCCTAAACACCGCATTCTGGTTCAAGCGAAGATTCTGAACTACAGCGGTTTGCACTGTTATTGACCTAGACCTATCGGAGCAGTTACACGATTCTCACCGAGAAGACCTATGTAAGCGTCAACGCTCATTGCTCAATGCGGTTAACTTTACCGCAAACCGCTATAGGACAGAGAGGCAACGGTGCCTCCCCCTACTCTCTCTGATAAGCTAGCGGCTCAGCGGAGAGGATGGATGATTAGGCAGACGCTAGTTATCTTCATCACACTACTTATGACACTTCTGTTGCTCGCCCGATGTGGTGGCGACGGGAGTGGTAGTGAAGGTGAGGCGGAACAGGGCACCCAGGAGTGGGCAACCCTCAAAGAGGCGGGGGTGGAGGATGCGAGTGTCGAGATAGGTGAACCAGATGCCAACTCTGCCATTAGGCATATACCCACGGATACCAGCCTCCTGCAGAGACCAGGTACTCAAAAGCGCAACGTCGTCCTGATACACCTAGAGTCAGTTCGCGCCCGGTCAGTGACGCCCTACAACGAGGAGCTGCAGACTATGCCCTTCCTGGATGAGTTAGCGAAGAGGAGCCTCCTCGCCGAGCGGACCCACGTGGTCGTCCCCCGCTCCTCCAAGGGGAGTACGGCGATCAACTGCGGAATCGAGCCGGTTCTCTTTGAGGGCCCGGAGTTCGAGCCGGGCGGTATCCCGGGCCCGTGCTTGGCCCATCTGCTGAAGAAACAGGGCTACCGCACCGTCTTCTTCCAGTCGACGTCCAATAACACGGATGAGTTCGGGAAAGTCGTAAGAAACTTCGGCTATGAGGAGTTCTACCCGGCCGAGTCTATGAATAGGGAGGGCTACCAGATAACGAACACCTTCGGCTACGAGGAGGATATCATGCTGGAGCCGAGCGAGGGGTGGCTCAGTGCGAACGGGTACGACAAATCTTTCCTGGCTCAATACTTCACGGGTACGGGGCACTATGGCTACGAGTGCGTCCCCAACCGTTATGGGTACCAGTACTTCTCACAGAATGAAGAGCTCGACCGCTACCACAACTGCCTGCGCATGCTGGACTCCTTCCTGCAGAACATCTTCGATCAGTACCAGAGGTTGGGGCTTTACGAGGACACGATCTTTGTCTTGTATGGTGACCACGGTGAAGGCTTCTACGAGCACGGGCGCTACATGCACGGCGACAACATCTATGAGGAGGGCCTCCATGTCCCGCTCCTCATCCACGCCCCGGGGTGGTTCGAGGGCGGCGAGCGGGTGGAGGGGCTATCGAGCCAGATCGACGTCCTGCCGACCGTGCTGGAGATGCTGGGCTACGAGGTAGAGAACGGAGAATATCCAGGCTATTCGCTGCTCCATCCCTTGCCCGAGGATCGCACCATCATGTCCAGCTGCGTCTACCCCTACAGGTGTATGGCGAGCATAAAGGGCTTCGAGAAGTATATCTACCACTACGGAGACCAGCCCGACGAGTTCTTCGACCTTTCCGAGGATCCCCTCGAACGAAAGAACCTGGCGGACGAACGCGACAAGGAAGAGCTTGACGAGCGCCGTGAAGAGCTTCTCACTTGGCGTTCAAGCCTCAACGCTATGTACAGCGTAAATCAAGAAGACAATTAACGTGAGTCTACTCGGAGGCCCTGACCTTAAAGGGAACTCAGCCCCGCGACTTCGCATTCGGCTAAGGTTGGTAGTGAAGCCCTCAAGAGCCGCGATCTCTGATGTGAACGATCAGGAAGCCCACCACCGCTCCGCACACGGGCGGTAGAGATCCGTAGAGCTCTCCCTCCATATCGCATCTAAGAGAACCGGAATGGTAGCCGTACACTTCGGTGTGCTCGGACCCTAAGGAGTCGATGTCCGCGTAGAAGATTCGCATCTTAGCCTTTTCCATTCCTCTGTTGCAGAGATCTATAGGGAAGAAGTAATTCCCTCTCCATCGAGTCCTAGCCGTTCGTACTGCTCTTTTGGGGTACCTTCCTGCATTAGCAGATCTCGTGTAACCTTCAGGATCTGGTCGCGCCGTTGTGGCTCGGACTCCCACAGATTTTCCTCCTGCCCGGGGTCTTCGGCACGGTGGAAGAGGGAGTCGTTATGGCTGAGCGCTTCGGCGTACACCGGCACCCGCCATTGCGTGAGGTCCACGCCGGGAATGAAATGCCCGCTACCCTCGGCGGGGAAGACACTGTTAACTATCTCAGAATGGAAAATTGCCGAGGAGTAGTAGTATAGGGAGCCATCGCGCCCAGGCGACTTGAAGAGGGTCCATTCGCCATCGGTGCAGCACACCCCCTGCCCGAACGTTCCGTAAAGGAGTACTTCGCGCCCGGTCTCCTCACCTTTCAACAGTGGCATTAAGCTTCGGCTGTGCGTGTACTCGGGGATCGGCACCCCGCTCGCCTCGAGAACGGTGGCGAACAGATCCACGGTCTGAGTGAGCGCAGAAACGGCTTGCCCGTTGCCCGGATACTCAGGGTGCCAGACAAACAAGGGTATGTTGGCGTGAGTGTCGTAGTGGGGGTACTGCTTGCCAAACGTGCCGCGCTCGCCCAGATCATGGCCGTGGTCGGTGCTGACTATGACCACCGTCTCTTGCCAGAGGGAGAGCCGGTCAAGCTTATTGAGCAGCTCCCCGAACCAGCGGTCAACCATCGTCAGCTTGCCATAGTACTGCGAGCGTATGTACTCGAGTTCTTCGGCTGTCGCGGTGTCCATGAACTTCGCCAGCTGTTTTGTGTCTTGGTAGGGGGGCCAGAGCGTGAAGTTATCCCTATCGGAACCATTGCCGTACATGGAGGCATAGGGCTCGGGGACGTGGAATGGCTCGTGAACGTCGAATGATTCGACCTGCAAAAAGAACGGCACCTCTCTGGCATTCTCTTCAAGCCAGCCTACTGCGCCCGCCATGACCTTGGCGGGGAAGAAATCTTCCTCGCCCTCGAAGTCCTTAACATTGGCGTAGTAGCGGCGGCCCCTTCCAGGGCGCCAGGTCTCGATGTTCTCTACCCACCCAGGCACGGGTTCTCCGGCGGGGATGGGTAGCTTCCAGAAATCTATCTCGTGCCCTCGGACCAGTTCGGTGCCCTGGAAGGATTGTATATAGCCGTTAGCCGCTTCCTCCCAGTAATGGTAGTGGTCGGTCACGATAGCGGTGGAGTAGTCTCTCTCCTCTAGGAGCCGGGGCAGGCGGGCGTCGAACGGTTCGAGTGGCCCCCAGGGGCGCCACATCATCTCCTTGCGCCCGGCGAAGATCTCGCGCCTTGCAGGCATGCAGGGGAGGCTGCCGACGAAGTGGTTATCGAAGCGCCACGCTCTTTCGGCGAAAGCGGCGAGGTTCGGCGTTGAGACCAGGCTTTCTCCGTTGTAGGCGGCAAGATGGTGCCGGTTGAGGCTGTCTATGAGAACTAGGATTACGTTCAAGCTTGCTCCTTCGAAAGCTGAGCCCGTTGTGTTTGTCTTTCCTTGTCCAGAACCCGAGGCTGAGAGCAGGTTGCGTCGTTGCTCGATGATGTATGTGAGTGGTCACAGCCGATAGGTCACTCCAGCCTGTGGTCTCAGAGTCACCCAATCGGCAAGAGCAAATCTCTCTAAAGCTCTCACTGTCAATCCTCTATTACCACCTGAAGTACTCTGTTTCCGGATATGAGGCTTTCAAGTCCTTGCTTTTCTAGGCGCGTGTTTCTTCGAAGGAGACATGACGCTCACCGCTAAATCGCGTTGTAGCGGGTTCGATGCTTGGCTTTGCCTCGCCTGCTTCGGTCATTCGGCGTATGAGGCGTTCCCTCATAACCGCGAGGACCTCCCGATGTGAGTCGAACCCGATGAGGTTAGCCAACTCGCACGGGTCTGCCTGCAAATCATATAAGTACTCCTCAGCATAATAATCGGAATCTGGATCTAACAAACCGCTCTTGTCTGGGGCGTTAACACCATATTTCCAGCGACGCGTGCGGATCGAGCGGCCCAACTGCGACTCGCTGATTTGGATGAAGACCTCCTCCGGCCATTGATGTTCTTCGCCCCTAACCAAAGGTGATATAGACTGCCCTTGCATCTCCTTCGGAGTGGGTAAACCTGCGGCATCCAGAAGCGTCGGCGGCAGGTCAATGATGCTGACGAGCCCTCGAATCTGTCCTCCACAGCCAAACCCTGGGCCCTGTAATGCGGTTGGCACGCGAATCGAGCTTTCGTGGCAGGAGCGCTTGTACTCTGCATTACGTGTCTTAAAGTGGCAACCGTGGTCGGAAGTGAAGAGCACGACAGTATTGTTTATCAAGTCAAGGCTCTTGAGCGCATCCAGCAGCCTGCCAAGCGCTTCATCAAGGCGTTTAACCATACCGTAATAGCCCGCGAGGTGTTGATGGGTGGATCCCCCTAAGGCGGCGAGATCGGGGGGAATCCATCTCCCCATGTAGCGCTCGCGATAGCCGTCGGGGGCTGGATAATCGTCGAGATTATTCTGATGATGGGGTTCAAGGAACGAAAGGAATAAATAGAAAGGGCGTTCCCGGTGGGAATTGATGTAGCGTATCGCCGCGTCCGTCAAAGCGTCTATGCGGTAGCCGGGAAGCCTAACGGGCTTGTCTTGGTCATCGTAAACGATGGTGCTGTAGGCGCCTGAGGTAAACTCCAGAATGTTGGAGGCGAGCCAGTATCCATAGCCCCCTCGCTTAGGTGCGGGGACCGGCTCTTCGTCCGCTAGATGCCACTTACCGATGTAACCGGTATCATAACCAGCCTCACGGAAATAGTGGGCAAGCGTTTCTGTGCCCGACGGCAAGGGGACACTATTGCGGTAACAGCCTGTCGTCGTGGGGTACAGACCAGTCTGCAGCGAAGACCGCGCAGGCCCACAAAGAGGCTGATTTGTGAACGAATGGGAAACGTGTGTTCCGCCTTGAGCCATGCGGTCGAAGTTGGGTGTTAGGTTGAGGGGATTGCCGTGTACCCCCGTCGTGTCCCAACGCTGTTGGTCCGTGAAAAAGACGACGACGTTGGGATGGTCAGAGCTCCTCTTTGTCACGTCGGTACTCCTTTGAGAGTCGATCTGTTGGAAGCTAGGAGGAGCTTAGGCTTGAGACCTACCGGCCTCTCGGTAACTCGCCAACCCCAGCCGCTCCAGCTGCTCGGGAGGAGCCTTAATAGATTGCAGAAACTGAACGGCTCGACGCCTCAGACGCTCAACAACCTTGGTACGTTCATTAGCTTGATCGGACAGCTGCCCTGGGTCCTCCGTGACATCGAACAGTTGAGTCTTCATCTCTCCTCTGGCACATGCGACGGGGAAACAGGGGTCTCTACCGTCCTCGAAGGGACCCACAAGTTCGTACGGCCCGAACTGGGGCGGTAGCTGGGAGTGCCAGTAGAGCGGAGTGTTCTCTTCGCCCGACGGCCAGATAAAGAGCGTGCACTTTCCATCGGTGATATTAAGCGACTCCCCGAAGCGCCCGTAGCACGCCACGTCACGGCCGACACGTTCCTCGTTCCCGCCGAGTATGAGAGGAATCAAGCTCTTCCCGTGGATTCCGGCTGGCGGCTCGATGCCGAAGGCCTCCAAGATGGTAGGGTACAGATCTACGAGCTGGACGAGGTTACCAACGCGCCAGCCCGGTCTCTGCAGATCCGGGTGGTGGACGACCAGCGGTATATGACTGACCTCTTCGTACATATTCGAGTCGGAGATACCCGCCCAGGGTTTCCCCACGATTCCATGCTCCCCGAATATGTGGCCGTGGTCGGTGGTGAGAATAATCATCGACTCTTCCAGGATTCCGAGCTGCTCTAACTTGTCGAGGAAGAAGCCGATCCAACGATCGACCATCGTAAGCTCTCCCGCATAGAGAGCGCGGACGTGCCTTGTCTCATCGTCCGTCAGTCTATTCCAGCCGTACGTCGGCCAGGTTATCTCCTCACCCTCGTAGCCGGGATCGTAGAGGTCGGTGTAGTATTGCGGTGGGTCGAAGGGTTCGTGAGGATCGAAGCAGTCAATCATCAGGAAGAACTCGTCTCGCTCACGATTCTCCTCGACCCAGTCGGCTGCCTCCGAGAACAACATTGCCGGGAAGCGGCGCTTCTCTATAGTATAGAGTCTTACGTTCCTTTGGTACTGCTCGAGATGGCCGACTGGCAGGTGCGCGCCTTGCTTCTCAGTCATCCCATAGAAATGCTCTTCGTCAGTCCCGACCTTCCACTTGTCGTACTCCTGGCCCCGAATGAACTCGTAGCCGCTGAACTCGAAGTGGTAGTTGCCCGAGCCCTTCTCCCAGAGGTGATAGTGGTCCGTGATCAGCATCGAAGTTATCCCGTGCTCGGCCGTGAGCACCGTGGCCAGATCCTCATCGTAGTATTCTAATGGCCCCCAACCTCGGAATGGGAACTCGAACTTGCCGGTGTAAAGGTCACGACGTGCCGGCATGCAAGGGTACGATCCCAGGTACGCCTTGTCGAATATGAGGGACTTCGCGGCAAGCCGATCTATGTTAGGCGTCTTAACCGACTGGTTGGAGTTGAACCCCATGAAATCGTATCGAAGGGTATCCACCAACAGGATTATTACTCTCATATCCCGACTGTTCCTCCGATCATAGCTGTCTTTCCTAGGGGATACCCAGCTACTCTTTGACCGCTCCGCCGGTCAGGCCGGTGACGATGTACCTGTGTGCGAAGATGGCGAGGACGATGAGGGGAATGGTCGCTATTGTCGCAGCCGCGGTCATGTCACCATAGCGGACGCTGTACTCCTGAACAAACCTTGCGATGCCGACCGTGATAGTTTGCCCGTTCGGGGTTGCGGTAAGAGACAGCGCCATCAAGAATTCGTTCCAGGTAAGGATTGCCACGAGGATCGTCACGGCGGCGATGCCCGGTGCGGCAAGCGGCACCATAACTCTTCTGAACACTCCGAAGTCTTTGCAACCATCAACTAGGGCGGCTTCCTTCAGCTCGTCCGGGATGCTGTCGAAGTATACCTTGAGCAGGAAAACCGCGAACGGAAGGTTGAGAACCGTGTTGACGAGAACGAGGGCGGTCACGGAATCGTACAAAAAGAAATCGTTCATAATGATGTAGTAGGAGGGCACCAGGGCGACCGGTGGTACCAACTGAATGAATAGGGCTACTCCGAGGACCGCTAGTGTGAAAGCCCTTGGCCAACGAAACTTGCTTAGGCTGTATGCCGCAAACGCTCCTAATGTGACACACAAAATTGTGGTGAAACAGACCAAGCCGAGGCTGTTAAGAAACAGCCGAATAAACGCCGAGTTGCCCGAGAACAGGCTTTGGTAGTTGTAGAGTGTGAATGTGAACCAGTTGCTGAGGCTGATGATGTCACGAGTATACTTAAACGAGGTAACGACGAGCCATACAATTGGCACTAACGTCAGAACGATCACGACAAGCAAACTAAGTTCCAGAAGTATCGTGTTCGCCTTTAGGTTCGAGCTAGCCTTCATGTCTTACCTTTCCGATAAGAAAGTTGGACAGGACGTAGATAGCAAACAGACCAATCAGAATAGTGATAAGAGTGAGGCTGAGAAATGCCCCGTAACCAAACTCAGATTGCTGGACAAAGACCTCTTGTATATAGGTGCTGATTACCTCGGTCGAGTTACCCGGTCCACCGCCGGTGAGCAAGAAGATCTCGTCGAAAACCTTAAAGCCCAAGATTATTCTGGTTATGGCGGCGACAACCAGCGTGGGAGCGAGTAGAGGTAACGTGACGTTGCGGAACACCCTCCATTCCGAGGCGCCGTCGATCCGTGCTGCCTCGTAGAGCGTGTGGTCGATGTTCGCTAGGCCGGCGAGCACGAACAGAAACACCACAGGCGTCCAGTGCCAGACGTCAACGACGATAAGGGTTGGTAGGGCCCACGTTGTAGAAGCGAGCCATGTCTGCTGAGGGAGGCCGAGGGCGTCGAGAACGTAGTTAAATAACCCGAACTCGATGTTCAGGAGTAGCCACCAGGTCGCACCGACCGCTACGGGCGTGACGATTGCTGGCCAGACGATTACGTTTCTCGCCAGCCCCGAAAGGAAACGTGCTCTTTCGACGAGCAGGGCGAAAAGGGTTCCGAGGATGAGCTGAAGAATTACCGCTGCAGCCACGAAAACCATGGTGTTGAGTAAAGAGACCCAGAAGATCTTATCCTCCAGCATGGCGTAGAAGTTACTTAGTCCGTTGAACTCCCTCACAAGCCCCCCTTGTGACAGGGTAACCGTGGAAAATCCCAGACGAACCAGTTCGAACACCGGGATAATGACGAAAGCCAAGAAGAACAGTAGCAACGGCAGCAGCGCCCAGTGTTCGAAACCCAAAGGCCGCCCCAGAACTTTGAACTGTTTGCGTTTGGAACCGGTGACAGCAGTTCCTTGATTTACACCCGTGGTTGCTCGGTTCCCTGATCTTGAGCGTTCTGTGTCAGACATCGAGTGCGCCCGCTTGTGGTCTGGCCCAGATCAATTCTGCAGCTAATCCACGTGGATGTGATCTAGTAAGCACGAGGTTCTCCTCTACGGTGCCTGAAGCTTCCAGACCCTATCGGTGACAAGAGCGAATAGATCAAAGGGTGATGTTTCTGCCCTCCTCGGCTATCGGTTCTATCTCGCTGGCTAACATGTCGAGACCTTGCTTGGGTTCAAGTGATCCGGACACGATCTCATTAAGACGCTGTCCCATGACTCGCTCCAGTTCTGGACCGAAGGTGTAAGCCATCTCACGGTGAAGGTACGGCGAGCTGTCCGCCGTCGGCTTCATCCAGCTAAACTGCTCTTCGTCGGCTAAGTTCGACTCGTAGACGTCCTGGCGGGTGACAATGCCCCCGGCCTCAGCGTACTGCATCTGGGCGTCTTGAGTCATAAGCCATTGCAGGAAGTCGTAAGCCGCCTGCTTTTGGGTATCTGTGATGTGAGAAGGGATCCCCATGTGCCAGGCGCCATTTGTCGGTGCGTGCTGGCCATTCTCGGACTTAGGCACTACGGCGTAACCAATCCTGTCGGCGACCGTAGAGGCGCCCTCGTCTTGGACGTCGCTGTAGGCCGCCGACACCATGTGGTTCTGCAGAGATCTCCCTGACTGAACGAGGGAGATCATTTCGGCTTGCCCGACGTTCCCCGGCTCTGATGGACCGTACGAGGCCAGCTCCAGATAGAGTTCTATCGCTTGTTGGGCCTCATCCGAGTTAATTGTCACCGTCCAATCTTCGGGTTCGTTGGCGAAGACGTCCCCACCGAAACTGCGTAGCACTGGCAGGAAGTTGAACACGACCTCGTTCCCTACCTGGCCTCGTATCACGTAGCCATACACGTCGCTGTCCACATTCCTTACTTGTTGGGCTGCCGCGATAACTTCTTCCCACGTTGTCGGTGGTTCAAGGCCCATCTGATCGTAGAGATCACGCCGATAGTAAAGTAGCTGAACGTTTCCGTTTATCGGCAGTCCGAATACAGTCCCGGTGTCAGAGAAGAATGAGGTCTCTTGATCCCAACGGCCGAGGTTGCCGTAGTTGATCACCTCCGGTGGCCACTCGAAATCAGGATCGATCTCCTCTAGAGGAGTGAGGAATCCCCCATCATAAAAAGTCGCGCACGCAGCTCCGTGCAAGTTGAGCAAGTCGAACTCACCGGTCTCGTTAGTAACGGCGTTGAGCTCCTTGGAGCGCAAGTCGTCAAATGGGAAGGCTTGCACCTCCACCCCGCTTCCGGTCTCTTCCTGATACACTCTCACTATCTCCTGGAAGCTCTGGAGCCAAGGAGACTCGTTGATAGCGATCGTTATCGTGGCTCCTTCGCCCCCCTTCTGCTGTCCGGTGACTCCACAGGACGAAAGAATCGTCCCCAGCGCCGCCACGGAGATGCCTGCTTTGGCGCTGGAGCTCAAAAATTGACGTCGGCTCATCTTGTCGTTTAGCAACGAAGAACCCTCCAATCCCCTACCACCGTTAGTAGTCTTCCCTCGACGATCCCAATTATAACCTCACGTTAAGACCAGTCTCCTCCAAGTACGTTTCGGGCGCTCGGTTATCCTGATGGTGCTTGTGCGGAGGATAGCTCGACCAGTGGCCGTTAGGGGCCATAACCTCGACTATCAATAGGCGCTCCGCATCAATCCTCTTTGCTAAGTCCTCAGCTCGATTTTG